>Ga0265320_10002108_pt1 | contig 13993 bp, 11 predicted proteins | sample 4827metaG_FD_202087 | JGI IMG/M metagenome (GOLD analysis project Ga0265320, IMG submission 202087) | Rhizosphere microbial communities from Carex aquatilis grown in University of Washington, Seatle, WA, United States - 4-8-27 metaG | ecosystem: Host-associated > Plants > Roots > Rhizosphere >...
GTTCAAAGTCGCGACAAAGGTCATGGGCGATGTGATAACTTCATCGCCGGGCTTCAGGTCAATCGCTTCGAGGGCCATCCAGAGGCCCATGGTGGCGGAGATGCAGGCCTGCGCGTGGGTCGCAGTGAAATATTCGCGGAGCATCCCTTCGAATTTGGCGGTGCGCGGGCCGGTCGCCAGCCAGCCGGATTTGAGGCAGTCGGTGACTTCCTGGATGGCCGCGCGCGAAATGGTCGGGCGCGAGAAGGGGATGAATTTTTCGGTGGGCATGAGTGAGAACTTAGAAATATTCCCGACGGGCCGCGAGGGCGCTACGCAGGGTGTCGGCGTCGGCATAGGTCAGGCCGCTGCCGCTGGGCAGGCCAAAGCCGATGCGGGAAACGGCGAGTTTGCGCCCGGCCAGGAACGTTTCCTGGAGGTAGTGGCACGTCGCTTCGCCTTCAATGTCGTTGGAAAGCGCGAGGACGACTTCGGTGACGGTGTCGGCATCGAGGCGTGCGGCGAGCGTGGCGAGGTTGAGATTTTCCGGGCCCACCTTGTGCAACGGCGATAGTTTGCCGTGCAGGACATGGTATACACCGCGGTAGGCACCGGCGCGTTCCATGGCCAGCAGATCAATGACCGTCTCCACGAAGCAAAGCTGCTCCGCTTTGCGGGTGGGGTCGCGGCAAATTTCGCATAGCGCCGGGGCGTTGGGATCGCCAATTTCGGTCATGTTCCCGCATTGGGCGCAGCGGCGCAGCCGGGCGGCGGCGTCCTGCAAGGCCTGGAGGAGGGGTGCGAGCTTCTCCGGTTGTTCGACCAGCAAATGCAACGCCAGGCGCTCGGCCGACCGGAAGCCGAGGCCGGGCAACTGGCGCAGGAGCTTTTGGGCGTGGTCGAAGGAGGAGGGCATGGGGATGAAGGATGAAGGATGAAGGATGAGGGATGAAGCCAAAAATGCTGAGCGCTGAATTCTGTTTGCTGAATTTCACCGGGGAGCCCGGGTTTCAGCATCCAGAATTCAGAAATTGGACAGGCGGCATTCCTTCCTAAAACAGCCCCGGCATTTGGAATTGGGCCGTCACCTTGTTCATTTCCTCTTCGCTGAGGGCTTTGGCTTGGGCGTCGGCTTGCTTGACGGCATCAAGGATGGTTTGGGCGACGATGGCGGAATCTTCCTTGAGGAATTCGGGATCGAGCGTAAGTGAGCGGAAATCGCCGGCACCGCTGATTTTCACCTTTACGGCGCCGCCGCCGGCGGAGATTTCGAGCTCGCGCGCGGCAAGCTGCTGTTGCACGAGTTCAACCTGCTTCTGCGCCTTTTGCGCCGTTTTGAGAAATTTGCCAAGGCCGGCCATGGGGTAGTAGTTTCGAGTTTCGAGTTTGGCGTTTCGGGTTGGGGGCCGATCGCCCTGGGCTGGAGCGAGGTTGGTAGGCACACAATGTGTCCAAATCGCCGGTGGTTTCCAACTCGAAACGCAAAACCCGAAACGCGAAACAAACACGTTATCTTTGAATGTTTACAGCGGCTCCAGCCAGATATGGCGAAAATCCACCGGGTAGCCTTCCATTTGCAGGCCAATGGCGCCGCTGGTGGCGGAGACCTTTTCGACGCGGTTCTGGCGCACGCCATTGACGAAGACCTCGATGGTGTCGTCCCGGCAGTATATCTCGTAGGAATTCCATTCGCCGAAGGGCTTTTCAGAGGATGCCTCCAGCCGGGGGGCGCGGGGTTTGTTGTTACTGACGGGGGCGCCGGGTAGGTCGATCTTGGTGCCCACGAGCTGGCCGGCGTTGCCGGCCTCCAACTGGCATTCAACGCCCTGCGGCCAAATGCCATCCGGGCCGCTGACATCCACGAATACGCCGCTATTGCTCCGGGCGGCGGCCCCGACCGGCCAGCGCCATTCGACATGGAGGTGGTAGTCTGAATATGTTTTGTCGGTACGGAGGTAGCCGTTGGGCTTGCCGACCAAATGCAGCACGCCATCGTGCGCGCTCCACATCGTGGCTTGGTCAATTTTTGGGTCGCTCAGATGCATTTTCCAGCCGACGAGGTCGCGGTCGTTCCAGAGGACAACTTTCGCGCTTGGCGGCGAGCTGGCGCAGCCCCCGGGCAGGAGCAGGGACAGCGCAAGCAGCAGGTGCGGGGTTTTTATCATAAGCAGGCGGGGCAAACGTTGGGGCACGCTAAAAATATGAAGGAAAAAATGCGTTTTGGAATCAGTTGTTTTCCGATTCGGGGAAATAAAAGGAATCATGGTCGACGAGTTTTATGGCATAGGTGAATTTGAGAAAAATTCACCACACCCGCGCCCACAGCGCCTTCAAATACCGGCTTTCCGGGCAATTGGACATGACGGGATGATCCGGCCCGGCGCCGGTGCGGGCGAGGAATTGGAGTTTTCTGCCCCGGTGGTGGGCGGCGGCGATGACGATTTCGGTAAATTCCTCCTCGGAGATTTGGCCCGAGCAGGAGCAGGTCAAAAACAATGCGCCGGGGTTGGCAAGTTGGATGGCGAGGCCGTTCAAGTCGCGGTATTTAAGGCGACCTTCCACGTCGTCCTTGTCGAACACGAATTTGGGCGGGTCGAGGACGATGACATCCCATCGCGATTTATTGAGGAGCATCTGGCGAATCCACATGAAGGCATCCGTGTGCACCCAGTTGATGCGGGCCTGATTGAGGTTGGCGTTCCGTTTGGCCTGCTCAATGGACTTTTCGTCGAGATCCACGCCGGTGACATCCTCCGCGCCGCCAAGCATTTTTGCGGCCAGCGAGAATCCGCCGGTGTAGCAGCACAAGTCCGCCACGCGGGCCTTGGGGCCGATTTGCTTGACCCACTCGCCGAGCATTTTGCGGTTTTCACGCTGGTCGCAGAAAAAGCCGGTTTTATGGCCGGAGGCGAAGTCCACCTCCAAGCGCACACCATGTTCGCGGATTTTTACGGCCGGCGGGGCGTCACCCGATTCGGCAGGGCCCACAATGCGTTCAATGCGGGCGATTTCCGGGTCCACGCGGACGGTGGCGCGTTTGGTGCCGAGGCGGGCATGGAGGCGCGGCAACCATTTGGCGATGCGCTTGTGGACGCCGAGGCTGTGGATTTCAACACATAAAGTGTCGCCATACCGGTCCACAATCAGGCCGGAAAGGGAATCGGCATCGGAACTAATGACGCGGTAGGCGTCGGTCAGGGCGGGGTCGGCCAGACCGGGGATTTTCGTGCGCAAATCACAGGCGCGGTCGAGCAGGCCTTCGAGAAAGGTTTCGTCCACCGCGTCCTGCCCGTGGTGCAGGACGCGCAGGGGCACCTTGGCGGCAGGGTTGAAAAAACCCGCGCCGAAGCGCTGGCCGTTTTTGTCATAAACGGCCACCAAATCGCCCGGGCGGGCGTCTTCCGAGGCACTCCCAATCATGCGGGAGTAGACCTGCGGGTGGTAGGAAAAGTAATCCAATTGCACCCAGGGGCGCACGCGAGCGGCGAGGGAGGGTGGAGGCGTGGGAAGCGGCATGCGGGCAAGCTACGCCGTGACGGCACCCAGGGCAAGGCTGCGGGCTGAAAAAATGTCGCGACAGGATTGACGCCAACGGGCAATGGGTTATAACTCGCGGGCGCGCGCGCTGTTCACTTTAGACGGCACGCGTTTTGCTACCGCCATCCGCCCATGCCCGAGAACCGCAAAATCCTCGTTGCCAATCGTAGTGAAATCGCCGTCCGTGTCTTCCGCAGTGCCACGGAACTAGGCTACCGTACGGTGGCCATTTACGCGCACGAAGACCGCTTCGGCATGCACCGATTCAAGGCCGACGAGGCTTACCTCATCGGCGAGGGCAAGGGGCCCGTGGCGGCTTATCTCGATATTGACGGCATTGTATCCCTGGCCAAGGCCAAGGGAGTCTGGGGCGTGCATCCTGGGTATGGCTTTTTGAGCGAAAACGCCCGTTTTTCCAAGGCGTGTGCGGAGGCGGGTCTGGTCTTTATCGGCCCCACCCCGGAAATTTTGCAGAAGATGGGCGACAAGACGGCGGCGCGCGAGATTGCCGAAAAAGCCGGTGTCCCCACGCTTCCCGGCACCCCGCATCCCGTCAAGGACCCGAAGGATGCGACGGCTTGGGCCAAGAAAATCGGTTTTCCGCTCATCATTAAAGCAGCCCATGGCGGCGGCGGTCGTGGGATGCGCGTTGTGCACGAACCCAAGGACTTGGCGGCGCGCCTGACTGAGGCCCAGGGCGAGGCGGAGCGCGCGTTCGGCAACGATGAAGTTTTTCTCGAGCGGTATATCAAACACGCCAAGCACATTGAGGTGCAAATATTGGCGGACAAGCACGGCAATGTCCTGCACCTGCACGAACGCGACTGTTCGGTGCAGCGCCGCCACCAAAAGGTGGTCGAAATCGCGCCGTCGGTCGGGCTGGACCTGGCAATCGTGGGGGATTTGTGCGCGGCGGCGGTGCGCATTGCCCGGTCGGTGAATTATCAAAACGCGGGCACCTGCGAATTTCTGTACGACATGGAATCGAAGGAGTGGTTCTTCATTGAGATGAACCCTCGCATCCAGGTCGAACACACGGTTACGGAAGTCATCACCGACATTGACCTGGTGCGCGCCCAAATTCAAGTGGCAGAAAATCGTTCGCTGCATGACGCAGTCATGGCGTTGCCGCCGCAGGACCAAATTCCGCGCATGGGTTGGGCGCTGCAATGTCGCATCACGACCGAGGACCCGGAGAAGAACTTTACGCCCGACTACGGCAAAATCGTCAACTACCGCAGCGCGGCCGGGTTCGGCATCCGCTTGGATGGCGCCATGGGTGACACGGGCGCCGTGATCACGCCGTTTTACGATTCGCTGCTGGTGAAGGTGACGGCGTCTGCCTCGACCTTCGATATCGCCTGCGGGCGCATGGACCGGGCGCTGCGCGAAATGCGCATTCGCGGCGTGAAGACGAATCTTCCGTTCCTCGAAAACGTCATCAACCACCCGACATTTCGGAGCGGTCAGGCGACGACCGGCATGATCGAGCATACGCCGGAACTTTTCCGCTTCTCGCGTCGGCAGGACCGCGCGACCAAGCTCCTGAACTTTTTGGGCGATGTCATTGTAAACGGTAACGAGCAGGTCAAGGGCCGCCCCCGGCCGAAGATGACTCTGCCGCTTATCCTGCCCAAATATGACCGGACGCAGGCGCCACCGCCGGGTTCGCGGGACAAGTTGCGCGAACTTGGACCGGACAAATTTGCGGAATGGGTGTTGAAGGAAAAGCGCCTGCTGATCACCGACACGACCTTTCGCGATGCCCACCAATCGCTGCTCGCCGCGCGGGTGCGCACGGCCGACATGGCGGCGTGCGCGGACGCGATGGCGCGCCGGGCGCCCCAGCTGTTTTCGATGGAAATGTGGGGCGGCGCCACGTTTGACACTTGTCTGCGGTTTCTGCGGGAAGACCCCTTCCACCGGCTGCGGGTCTTGCGGGAGAAGATACCGAACATTCTTTTCCAAATGCTGCTGCGCGGCGCCAATGGCGTCGGCTATTCGAATTATCCGGACAAGGTCATCCAGGGTTTTATCAAACACTGCGCCGAGGCGGGGATGGATATTTTCCGGGTGTTCGATTCGCTTAATTATTTGCCAAACTTGGAGGCGCCGATGGACGCCATTCGCAATCACACGAATTCAATTTGCGAAGCGGCGATTTGCTATACGGGTGATATTATTGATCCAGCCCGCGATAAATACACGCTCAAGTATTACGTCAAATTGGCCAGGGAGTTGGAAAAACGCGGGGCGCACATGCTGGCCATCAAGGACATGGCTGGCTTGTGCCACCCGCTGGCCGTGTCGAAACTGGTCAAGGCGCTCAAGGAGGAACTTGGCATACCCCTGCATTTCCACACTCACGATTCAAGCGGCATTGCGTCGGCCTCCGTCCTGTCGGCCAGTGAGGCGGGCGTGGACATTGCGGATCTCGCGGTTTCGTCCATGTCGGGCCTGACGAGCCAGCCGAATTTGAATTCCGTGGCGCACGCCTTGCGTTTCTCCCCCCGGGCGACGGGGTTGGATGTGGATTTCTTCAACGAACTGTCAATTTATTGGGAGGCGGTGCGCCAGGCGTACGAGCCATTCGACACCAGCCCGCGATTTGGCAGCGCCGAGGTTTACAAACATGAGATGCCCGGTGGCCAATATACCAATTTGCGCGAGCAGGCGACGGCGCTCGGCCTCGGCGCGCGTTGGCCGGAAGTGGTGCGCTATTACGAGGAAGTGAACGCCCTCCTCGGCGACATCGTCAAGGTTACGCCCAGCAGCAAAGTCGTCGGCGACCTGGCGATTTTCCTGCTAACGCGCGGCATCGAGCCAGCCAACCTGGTCAACCTACCGCCCGGCACTGCCTTCCCGGAGTCGGTGGTGGACATGTTGGCGGGTGGGCTGGGGCAGCCCCTGGGTGGCTGGCCCAAAGCCGTGCAACAGGTGGTGCTCGGAAACCGGAAACCGGCCACGGGTCGGCCCAAGGCGCCGCCGGTGGACGTCGAAGCCGCCCGGGCGCACATTCTCAAGCTGCGCGGCCGCGCCGGTGATGACGACGATCTTTATAATTATCTGATGTATCCGAAAGTCTACGAGGAACTGGTCAAGTTCGCGGAGACTTACGACAATGTCGGCGTCATCCCAACCACGGTCTTTTTCTACGGACTCAAGCAGAACGAGGAGGTCGCGATTGACATCGAGGAAGGCAAGCGCCTTTACGTGAAACTCTTATCAGTCGGCGACGCGGACGCCGAAGGGGTGCGCACGTTGACCTTTGAATTGAACGGCCGCGCCCGCGAGGCCCAAGTGCGCGACCGCGCCGTCCAGCCTCGCGGCAAACCCCGCCGCAAAGCCGATCCCGCCAATGCGAAACAAATTGGGGCACCCATTCCCGCGATGGTTAGCAGTCTTTCCGTGTCCGTCGGTCAAAAAGTGGCGAATGGCGACAAGCTCTGCGTCCTCGAAGCGATGAAGATGCAAACCACGCTTTACGCGCAGGTGGACGGCGTGGTCGAGGAAATCGCCGCGCAAGTGGGCGACCGGGTGGAACCAAAAGACTTGATTTTGACGCTGCGGTAGAAGCCACACTTGGGTTAACTGCACTCAGGGAGGTGTCGGATTGGCGAATAACGCCATGTCTGGGGTAAAAGCGCGGATGGTTTTGCCCTTAAGCACACCGGAGGAGTCCACCAACTTTATTTGGTTTTGGGCAATTGTTCCCACCCCGCCGAACAGGATCAACGTGCCATCGGAACAAAGCCCCGCCAAGGGCCAAGCGTAGTTATCGTGTGATCCGCCCGCAATGGCCACAATCTTATTATCTGGCGATAACTCATTGGTGGAATCCACGAATTGAGGAGAAAGGTTGTAGGTTTTGCCGTTTACTGAAAAACTTTTGCCCAACGTGACAAAAGGGCCGCCGGGCGCCGGTGCCCCGTAAAAGTTTGCCCATTGCAAAACAGCCAAAGTTTTCCATGGCCAAATGGCCAATGTGCCATCCGCAAAAAGCGTCATGACCTCGTGTGAACCTTGGGCAATGGCGGTAATGGCTTTGCTCTTCAGCGAGCCGTCGAGGTGGAGGGCAATGGGGTCCCGGCCATGGTTATACTCCACTTCACCTTTAGGGATGAGGCCGGTGTCGTAGCTTCCCCAAAAAACGAGTGTGCCATCGGAACAAAGCGCCAGCTTGTGCTGATCGCCTCCGGAAATGGCGGTGATTGTTTTGCCTTTTAACGCGCCGGTCCCATCCTTTTTCACCAGCACATAGAGGTTATTGGGCGTCCATTCGTAGGAATAGAGCGAACCGTCGGAGCAGAGGAACATGGGTTCGCCACCTCCAGTCATGGCGATGACTTTTTGCGTCTTCATGCTTCCCGTGTTTACCAATCGTGGAGAAAAGCTCCAACCAGAAGGGCGTGAGTGTCCGGGATTTGCCCCCCAAGAGCAAACTGTGCCGTCCGAGCAAAGAACCATAAAGGACGTCGTCGATTCGCCCGCCGAAATCGCCGTAATGGTTTTTCCCTTCAGTGCTCCAGATCGATCCACCAACACGGGTACGTTGCTCGATTTGAGGTCATCCTTACCCGTGCCCAACTGACCGACGGTGTTATCGCCCCAAGTGACGAGGGTGTTATCGGAGCAAAGTGCCAGTTTGGCCCGCTCTCCGGACGCAATCGCGATAACGGTTTTGCCCTTTAGCGCCCCAGATTCTTTCACCAAGACCGGTGGATTGGACGGGGCCGCGTTCGCGCCGGTTTTTTCGATATTTCCGTCGCCTAGTTGACCGATATAGTTTCGTCCCCAAGTGGCAATGCCGGTTGTCGGCGCCATCTGCAAGCTGCTTTTCGGCTTGGGCGAGGGCTCCGACTTCTGGGACGGGGTGGACCCGTCTTGAGCGGTGGTTGTGGTCGAATCGGAAGGAGCGTCCGACTGTGTCACCTGCTGTATAAGCTGCGCCGGCGTGGAGGAATCGGCACTGTTTCCGGTTTGCACCGCACTGTCCACAATTTGAACAGCGACGGGCGCGGTGGCAATCGGTGCCGCCGCCAAGGTGGTGGCGCCAAGATCCACCGTGGAATTGGTCATTGCCATCGGTGTCGGGGAGGAGATTGCGACACTTGGTTTGACCACCGCAGCCACAGTTTTTTGGGGCGGCGGGGGAGCGCTGGATTCGGAACGGAGGTACAGCACTGCCGCCGCGGCGGTCGTGGCCAAAACGGTGGCACCAACCAGGATGGCTTTCATTTTCGAGGCAAGAGTCCCTGCAATTTTCCCGCCGGCAACTTTCGTTCCCACGGCCCAGGCCAGGGATTTGCCGACCACAGCGGCGGTAAGACCTGCGGGAGCGGGGGCGCTCGCAGCCTGGGTGCCAAGGGTCGTGGTCAGCAGTGCGGTGGTCGTGGTCACACCATGGCGCACAAAATAGGCCCGTAGTTTTTCGACGGCCCGGTCCACGCGCATGCGGGCGGCGTTTTCTGTCAGCCCCAGCGCCTCGCCGACTTCGCGATGACTTTTATCTTCAAAAAAGCGCAAGAGGACGGCGTCCCGGTCATGTGCCTGGAGTTCGCCAACGGCTTCGTCAATGAACGGGCGCAATTGCGTCCAAGTGGTGGCATCGTCGGCTTGGAGCAAGTCAATCATGGCACTGGCCTTTTGTTCGAAAGTAAGACGTCGCTGTTCGTTGCGGACGGCGCTGGAGGCGGCAAACCGCACGCTGGTATGCAGCCACCCGGCGACGGAAGCATGGAGGGTCAAAGTTGCGGCCTTGCGGGCCAGGTCGGTAAAAACGCTTTGGGTCACATCCTGTGCCAAGGTGGCGTTGCCCTGGAGCAGGCGCACCGCCGAAGCATGGACAAGGTTCACATGGCGATGAACGATTTCGGCGAAGGCGGCCTCATCGCCTTGCTCGGAATACCGTCGAAGTAAATCACTATCGGTCGTCATGGGCAGGGGTGGCTTTATCCTTATAACATCCCGTCCGGGATAAAACCGCACAAAAATCGTCCGGCCAGGAGTGAATGTCTCCATCCCTGCCGGCCTTACTCCTGCCCCTGACCTGCCCCCTTCGGTGAGTGGCTCAGTCACCGTTTCAATTTTTTCGCGTCATAGGTAATTTCCCATACCTGCAAGAGCCTCGCAAACGTGCTTCGGGAAAGTTTTTTCATGGTGACGATTTGCGTGGTGGAAAGCGTCCACGAAAGTGAACTTTCAAAATTGCAATTTTCCAGCAGGACGGGAACGATGCGCTCTTTGTAGCGCGACTTGGTCAAGGCATAATTCAATTCACGTTTGACCCACAACGAGGAAACTGAGGCCCGGCTCAAAAGCACGACAAACCAAGTGCATTGGTTTAATGCCAGGCCGATTTCATCCTGCCATTGCTGCGCCCCTAATATTCTTTTTGGGCTATACCATACATTCAACGAATGGGCCTTCAATACAATACCCTGACAATGCGGTCAGCTTTGGCACGGTCGATGCTGGAATGCGACAGAAATATCTTCCGGGCAGGCATGAGGGCAAAGGGAGCGCACGGGGGTTCATCTCGCCGCTGCCACAGATGCAGAGGATTCGGAGGCAGGTCCCAATCGCTGGGCAATTATTTTCAATTTCGCCGCCAACTCAGCGGGACGCACGGTTTGCGTTGTGCCCATGAAAATCCAGGGGACCAGCGATTTGGTGACGGCCATGGATTCATGACTTGCAACAATTAACGGGAAAACCTTCTGACGGTAATTGGGCGCGCCCAAGGCATAAATCATGTCGTAATTCGTCATTTGCGCGTCGTCCTTGTCCGGCGTGAGCAACACAACCATCGCGTCGCAGGAATTCAAGGCCTCACCAATCAGGGTTGCATAATTGTCACCCGGCATGACTTGTTCTTCAGCCAACCAGACTTCCAACCCTTGTTCACGCAGCACGCCAGCCGCCTTGCGCGCAAGGCCAGCGGCTTTGGCTGAATGACTAAGGAAGACTTTCACAGGGCATACTCTCCAATATTTTCGGCCTTTTGGCAAGTATTGTATGGCGGGGTCTTATCGGCCAGTTAAGCGGGAAATTCTCCGCAAGGGTGCATATCGCGATTTGGTGTCCCATAAATGCGCGTAGTGTCCTTGACGCCAGTGGCCCAGGCGGGGTAGATTGACTGGTTTCCCTTGCCGTCCATGAGTGCAACCGACCTCGAGCATCCGGCGCCGCCTTTCGACAACGTCGAGGCGGCCATTGCTGATATTGCGGCTGGCCGGGTCGTTATCGTCACGGACGACGAGGGGCGCGAAAACGAGGGCGACTTGATCATGGCGGCCTCAAAGGCCACGCCCGAGACCGTAAACATGATGATTCGGTATGGTAGCGGCATTGTGTGCGTGCCGACGGTGGAGCCGCAACTCAAGCGCCTCGGGCTTGGTCCCATGGTGGCGCAGAATCGGGAGGCGCATCGGACCGATTTCATGGTTAGCGTGGACGCTGCGGACGGCATTACCACCGGAGTAAGTGCCTACGACCGGGCCAAAACCATCGGGATACTGGCCGACCCTTATTCGACTTCTGACAAGCTGGTGCAGCCAGGCCATGTCTTCCCGCTGCGGGCCAAGGCTGGCGGCGTGCTGCAACGGGCGGGCCATACTGAAGCTGCAGTGGATCTGGCCATCCTTGCCGGTCTGCACCCCAGCGGAGTGCTCTGCGAAATTGTCAATGAAGACGGCACCCTGGCCCGATTGCCCCAATTAATTGAGTTCAAGCAACGTTTTAGCCTGAAGCTAATATCCATCGCCCAACTCATCTATTACCGCCACCGCCGGGAAAAGTTAGTGAAACGGGTGACATCCCTTCCCTTCGATTCCGAATTTGGACATTTCGATTTATTTATTTACCGCACGCCGCTCGACGGGCGCACCCATTACGCGTTGACCCGTGGGGCACTCGACGGCACGCCCACGTTGGTGCGCGTGCAGAGCGAGAACCTGCTGGCCGATGTTTTTCGCTCCCGCCAGTTTGGCGGATTTCACTCTCTGGCCAAATCGCTGGAGCGCATCGCCCGGGAAAACCGCGGCGCGCTGGTTTACATTGAACAAACTGCCGGCGGATTGAATCTCGAGCCGCAGGCGGGCGCCCAGGGGCAGCTGGCCCCGGCGGCTTCGCGCATGGACTTTCGGGACTATGGCGTGGGCGCGCAAATCCTGGCCGATCTTGGCCTTAAGCAAATCCGCCTGCTGACCGGCTCGCCCCAGCGCAAAGTTGTCGGGCTGGATGGTTATGGCCTTGAGATCATTGAAACGGTGGCCCTCTAGGGCTTGTTATCGAGCATGGAGCCGCCCATATTCAGCTGTTGTTCCATTTCTTAATTTTTAATTCTAAATTCATAATTTTGCGATGAGTGACAATCCCCCTGAGGCTGCGGCCATTGACGGATCCGATTTTTTTATCGGCATCGTGGCCGCGCGTTATAATGGCGAACTGGTGGATGCCCTGCTGGAGAGGGTCGTGGCGGTATTAAAGCAATCGGGCGTGCGCCAGCGGAACATTGAGGTTTTACGCGTACCCGGCTCGAACGAAATTCCCTATGCCGCGCACATGCTGGCTTCCACCGGTCAATTTGACTGTCTAATCGCCCTGGGCGTCGTGCTGGCCGGGGAAACCTCGCATCACGAGGTCATCAGCTACGGCACCGCCTATTCGCTGCATTCCATCGGGATGCAGTCGGAGATCCCGGTCATCAACGGCATCCTGACCGTGGGGTCGCTGGAGCAGGCGCGCGAACGCGTCCTCGCGCCGCGGGACCGGGGGGCGGAATTCGCCCGTGCGGCCTTGCAAATGGCCTGGCACAAGCTCAAGCTCGTGGACCGGCTGGACGTGCTCGAAGCACAAAAGGAGGACGACGAAAAGAAAGAGGACGATGAGGATGAAGGCTTCGACCCGAAACAGGTCTTTAAAAACAACTAAACGAGATATTTAATGACTACTGAAAAAACCGGCGGCTCCGCCGCGGCTCCGCCGGCCACCGGCAAAGCCAGCCGCCGGCGCGACTGTCGTGCGGTCGCCATGCAATTTCTCTACATGTGGGATGCCAACACCGGCGTGGATTTGAACGCGACCGTGCAGGAGTTTTTTGCCACGCAAGAACATCCGCGGGAATATTATGCCTTTGCCGAGGAGCTGATCCAGGGCGCGCTTCAGCACCAGGCCGCCATTGATGAACTTATTAAGAAAAACGCGCACAATTGGGCCTTCAACCGCATCGCCCGAGTGGATTTGGCCATTTTGCGTCTGGGAATTTATGAATTGCTGCACCGCCGGGATATTCCGCCGGTGGTGACGATCAATGAGGCCATTGAATTGGGCAAGGCTTTCTCCAATCCGGATTCGCGGCGTTTCCTCAATGGCATCCTTGATAAAGTGAAGGATTCCCTCGACCGGCCTTCGCGAACGGCGGCGGAAGATTAGATTGAGCCGGTTAAGGTGTTGAGACTTGAATACGGAACAGGCCTGGGTTGGTGCTGAAAGGCACAACGGCCTGCATTAACGTATAGGTGCCCTGGTCGCTGACCGGAGAGGCCGACACGTGAGTATCTGTCCAATTCACCAAGTCCGGCGATTGCTGGATGAAGTAGCTGACACCGCTGGTGTTTTTAGCGAGCCGGAATGTGAGCAAAAAGTTTCCATTGCCATCCACGCCGCAACTCATGGCGGCAGCGGCGGCATCGGGCGAATTTGGATTTGTGCCGAATAAATATTCGAGAAGGTTGGGCAGCCCGTCCCCATCGGGGTCCGCAGTGGGGCTGATGATGGCAGGATCGGATTGCCCGGGGAAACTGGCGGCAACCCATTGCGCAAAGGTTTGGGCCGGGGTAACGCTTGCCGTGGCTGATTGATTGCTCAACCCCGCGGCGTTTTTCGCCACAATGAGGTAATCGTAAGTCATGCCGTTGGCCGCCGTGTTGTCAGTGAAGGTTGTGCCGCTGAGGTTGCTGGCAATGGCTGCAAATCCGCTCCCGTTGGCAGTTGAGCGCTCGACGATATAACTGGCCGCTCCCGGGGAGCTGTCCCAAGTGAGCGTAACGTTGCCGTTGCCGGGGGTGGTGGTAAGATTTCCTGGGGCCGGGGGCGGGCCGAAGACAGTCACCGTAATTACGCCGGCGCCGGCAGTGTCAAATGTTGCAGCCTGGTTGGCGCCGGCTGGGGCTGCATAACTAAACAATGGACTGCCGGAAAGGCTGCCGCCGTAGCTCAGCAAGGCATAGTTTCCGTTGGGCAGACCCATTGCGCCAATGACAACCACGTTGCCGTTCAGGGCCACGTTCCCGGCAATGGTGAGGCTGCCGGTGTTACCGAGTATCAGCCCGCCTCCGGGCTGAACGAACAAATTTCCGGCAATGTCCCCCGTGCCACCGAGCAAGCCGCCATTCGCCACGGTCACGGCTCCAGTGCCCGTACCGCTACCGATGGAGTTATTGACCAGTAGGGTTCCCGCGCTGACGGTGCTGCC
>Ga0265320_10002109_pt1 | contig 13992 bp, 12 predicted proteins | sample 4827metaG_FD_202087 | JGI IMG/M metagenome (GOLD analysis project Ga0265320, IMG submission 202087) | Rhizosphere microbial communities from Carex aquatilis grown in University of Washington, Seatle, WA, United States - 4-8-27 metaG | ecosystem: Host-associated > Plants > Roots > Rhizosphere >...
GAGGATTGCCACCACTTCGTCTGGCGGAAGGAGGGCGAGCGCACCCTCCGACAGGGCGACGGCGCAGTGGCGGCCCCAGCCGGTCGACAGGGCGAGGATGGCGCGAGACGGGATGATGAGAAGGGGGGGGACCGCCGCCAGCCCTGCACGGCGGCACAATTCCGCATGCCCCCGCCACAGGCCGGGTGCCGCCGCTACCGGCAACGGTACCGCCCGGTACAGGGCCCGCAGCATGGCCACGGAGTTGTGCGGGTTGACAGCCAGGGCCAGACCGGCCGCCGCCAGGGCGGCGACAACGCCTGATCCGCCGGCCAGCAGCCAGCCGGCAAGGGACATCAGCAGGGCCATCGCCATCAGGATGAGACCCGTGTCGCGGCGGTTGCGCCGCAACTGGTCTTGTAATGATCGACGGTCCAGCATGGCGATGGCCCATGGAAGCGGGGCGCATCCCGGATGGAATGCGCCCCGCGTGATGACGCTACTTGGTGGCGATGGGGATCTTGCGTCCCGTTTCCTTCGGCCGTTCGACCTTGGGCAGGGTGACGGTGAGCACGCCGTTCTCGTACTTGGCCTCGGTGGCGGTCTCGTCCACGTCGCCCACGGCCACCGCGCGTTCGAAGTGGCCGAACCAGCGTTCGGACACCACGCCGTGGTCGGTCTTTTCTTCGGTTTCGGTCTTCTTCTCGCCCTTGAGGGTGAGGATACCGTCATGCAGGCTCAGTTCCACATCCTCGGCGCCCAGGCCGGGCAGTTCGGCGATGACGCGCACCGCCTTCTCCTCGTCACGCACTTCCAGGCTGGGGAAGCGGTGACCGGCGAAAACGGTCGGCGCATCGAAGCCGTGCCAGAGGTCGTCGAACATGCGGTTGATACCGCGCTGAAGCGCGAAGAACGGGTCCATGCGCCCCTCACGCGGGGCCACCGGCATGTGGCTCTTGGGAATCATCGTGCGGTTCATGGCAGTCCTCCATCGGAAGGTTGCGCGCCCGCATGCCGCCTTGCCTGGGACGGGTGAAAGGCTGCCGATGGCCGGCTCGACGCCGTGGCCCTGGAAAGGGGTCGGCATACACCCGCGCCCGCTTTGCGGCACGCGCAGGGAAGGCTTCGTTCGAACGCCTTTCCCCAGTAATGAATGTAAGGTGGAATTCCCCCTCGTCAATGTGGCTTTATTCATTTAAATCAGTCGATTGGGTATATCGGCCATGAGCGCGGTGAATGGGTTCGACGATTGTTACCAAAGGTTAATCGCGGCGAAATGCTGCGGTAACCTCGGGCCTGCCATGATCCGCTTCATCAGGTTGGAGACGGTGGTCGGCGGCAAGTTTGCGCTCCTCGCCAAAGCCTCTCGAACCCGGCGGAATTCGAACTCCCCGCCGACTCTGGCGTGCCGCTTTGTCCCCCCGAGTGGCACCGTCAAACGACCGGCAGCGTCCCCCCGTTGCCGGACACCGGAAAAAGGCCCCCGCGTCCTCCCCCCTGGCGCGGGGGCTTTTCCGTGAGGGGCGTTGATTGTATGGTCCCCGCACAACAAGGTTATTGGACATATGCGCATCCTTCTGATCGAGGACGACAGCGAAGCGGCGGCCTACATGGCCAAGGGCCTGCGTGAGGCCGGCCACGTGGTCGACCACGCCGCCACCGGCACCGACGGTCTGTTCCTGGCCACCTCCGAACGCTGGGACGCCATGATCATCGACCGCATGCTGCCCGGCCTGGACGGTCTGGCCATCATCCAGGCGCTGCGTGCCGCCGGCAACACCACGCCGGTCCTGGTGCTGTCGGCGCTGGGCAAGGTGGACGACCGGGTGAGGGGGCTCAAGGCCGGCGGCGACGACTATCTGGTCAAGCCCTACGCCTTCGCCGAATTGCTGGCCCGTATCGAGGCGCTGTCGCGCCGGGTGTCCACCGCCCAGCCGGAAACCCGCCTCAAGGTCGAGGATCTGGAGATGGACCTGCTGGCCCGCACGGTGGTGCGCGGCGGACAGGAAATCGACCTGCAGCCGCGCGAGTTCCGGCTGCTGGAATACCTCATGCGCCATGCCGGCCAGGTGGTGACCCGCACCATGCTGCTGGAAAACGTCTGGGAGTATCATTTCGATCCCCAGACCAACCTGATCGACGTGCACATCAGCCGGTTGCGCCAGAAGGTGGACAAGGATTTCGATCTGCCGCTGATCCATACGGTTCGCGGCGCCGGATATACCCTTCGTGCGGCCCGCTAGCCTTCTCCGCACCACCACGTTCCGGCTGGCGCTGAGCTATCTCGGTATCTTCACGGTCTCCGCCATCGCGCTGCTGGCGCTGGTGTCGTGGAGCACCACCATGTTCATCGAGTGGCAGGTGCAGGAAACGGTGGAGGCCGAGGCCACCGGCCTGTCCGAGGTCTATCACTCGCGCGAGCTGGGCGGTCTGGCCGAGATCATCGGTAGCCGCATGCGCCAGGACATCGAGGGCCGCAACACCTACCTGCTGATGGGCCATTCGGGCCATCTCCTGGCCGGCAACATCAAATCCTGGCCGGCCGAGGTGTCCAGCCAGTTGGGCTGGGTGCGCTTCCGCCTGCTGCCGCTGGGCAGCGTGGGGCAGGGGGTGGAGGTGCTGGCCCATGTCTACGAACTGGCCGACGGCTACCGTCTGCTGGTCGGGCGCTCGCTGGCCGACGCCAAGCGGGTGAAGTCGGCCATCAACCGGGCGCTGGGCTGGGGTCTGGCGCTGACCATCCTGCTGGGCGTGGTGGGCGGCTACTTCACCAGCCGCCACCTGCTGCAGCGGGTCGAGGAGATGAGCCGCACGGCGCGGCGCATCTTCGGCGGCGACATGAGCCAGCGCATGCAGCTTTCCGGGACCGACGACGAGTTCGATTCCCTGGCCGAGAGCTTCAACGAGATGATGGACGAACTGGAGCGCCTGCTGGAGGGCATCCGCACCGTCTCGGACAACATCGCCCACGACCTGCGCACGCCGCTCAACCGCCTGCGCTCGCGCATCGACCTGACGCTGCTGGGCTCCCCCGATTGCGACGGCTACCGCCGCACGCTGGAGGAAACCCTGGCCGAGGCCGACCATCTGCTGGCCACCTTCAACGCCATCCTGACCATCTCCCACGCCGAATCGGCGGCTCGTCTCGACCGCTTCGAGAGCATCGACCCCGCCACCCTGGCCGCCGACGTGGTGGAACTCTACGAGCCCCTGGCCGAGGAGAAGGGCATCCGTCTCCATTGCGTGGCGGATACCGGCCTGACCTTGACGGTCGACCGCCATCTGCTGTTCCAGGCGCTGGCCAATCTGGTCGACAACGCGGTCAAGTACACGCCTTCCGGCGGCGAGGTCTCGGTTTCCGTGGTGGGAGCCGCCGCCTCGGTGACGGTGTCGGTGGCCGACAGCGGTCCCGGCATCCCGGAAGAGGCGCGCGACAGCGTGCTGGAACGTTTCGTCCGCCTGGACGCCACCCGCTCGACGCCGGGCAACGGTCTGGGACTGTCGCTGGTCCAGGCGGTGGCGCGGCTGCACGGCGCCCGCCTGTCGCTGGACGACAATCAGCCGGGGTTGGTGGTGCGGATGGAATTCGCCCTCAAAGATCGCCCGGCTTGAACCGCAGCAGCATGCGCCGGGGCCAGGGCTTGCCGTCGTCGGGCGGCAATTGCAGCGGCTGGGCCATGCGCAGCGCCAGCAGGAAGGTTTCCAGCATCCGCCGGTTGGTGCCGTCGGGCAGGGTGGAATAGCCCTTGATCACCGCGTCGGGATTCCACGGCGCGTCCTTGTGCATGGGGCCGGACAGGGTGCCGTCGCGATTGACGACCAGGGTCGCCGACAAGACGATGTTGCTTCCCCGCAGCGACGCAGCGTTGAAGTGCCACATGCGCAGTACCTGGGCCAGAACCTTGTCCTGGGCGCTTTGAGCGAGGTCGCCGGCCGCCGGGGCGGCATGCGAGAACGGGCCGGTATCCGACGACAGGCCCGGCGTCGGCATGGCCGGCTCGGGCCGGGCGGAGGGGCGGGGCGCCGTCGACTTCTCCGCCAGGGGGGCGGATTGCAATTGCGGCCGCTGCACCGGCAGGGGCGGTTGGGGGGCCGGCTGGATCTTTGGCGGCGGCGGCGGCTCCGGCGGTGGTGGCGGCGGCTGGGGTACGGGGGGGCGCTTGGGCGGCTCGGCCACCACCTCGACCTCCATGGTCCGTTCCTCCCGCTGGGGCAGCAGGGCCGACAGATCGCTTATCTGCAGGGCCAGGGTGACCAGCAGGTGCAACAGGGCCGACAGGGCAAGGGCGGCTATCTCCCGCCGGTTCATGGTCTGGGAATGCATCAGGGCTTTTCCGCTCGGCAGGCGGGGATTTGCCAGATCAGGGCGAGCAGGGTCAAGAGGGTCGGCACGCCCAGCCCCACCGCCCAGGCGACGGGCGGCCAGCGTCCATCCACCTTGTCCCATAGGCCGATCAGGGCGCCCAGACCCCACTGGATGGTGAAGGCGGCCACGAAGATGGTCAGGTTGAGGCTGGTGTTGACCCGTCCGGCCAGCCGCAGGGGAAAGCGCCGGGTCAGCACGGCGTAATTGATGGAGCACGCCGTGCCGGTCAGGCCGTAGAACGCCGCCAGGGCCAGGGGAGCCGCGCTCCAGCCCATGGCCATGGCGCCCAGGGCGGCCACATGCAGGCCCATACCGATGGCGCCCTGGGTGACGGGGGGAATGCCCGCCTTTTCCAGCTTTTCCGCCATGGCGCCCACCGACAGATAGCCGAGAGCCATGGCAGCGGCCATCACCGTCAGGCCGGTCGCGGTTTGGTCGGGGGTGAAGCCGGCGACGTCGCGCAGCCAGGGCCCGGCCCACAGCCCCTGAATGGACATGAAGCCGCCCATGGACAGCATGGTGGCCGGCGCTACCCGCCAGAAGCCGGGGTCACGGTAGATTTCCGCCACCTCGGCGATCTGGACCCGCAATCCCCGGGCTCCGGCCGGCTGGGGACGGTCGGGGACGGTCAGCCACAGGAAGCTGGCGGCGCCGAGGGTCAGGACCGCCACGCCGGCATAGACGCCGCGCCAGTCGGTCATGTGCAGTGCGGCCTGGACCGGGGCGGTGGCGGCGATGGCCCCCAGTCCGCCGGCCCCCAGGATGGTGCCGTTCATCAGGGGGATGCGCGGCGGAGGAAAGAACTGGACGTTGGCCTTCAGCGCCGCCATCAGGCAGGACGACACGCCGAATCCGACCAGGGCGCGGCCCAGCACCAGGGCCGGTACCGAGTCCGCCAGGGAGAAGACGAAGGCGCCGGCGGCGGCGAAGCACAGCAGGATGCTTTCCACCCGGCGGGGGCCGAAGCGGTCGAGCAGGATGCCCAGCGGCAATTGCGCGGCGGCGAAGGTCATGAAGTAGATGCCGGTCATCAGGCCGATGTCGGAGCCGTCCAGATGGATGGCGCGGCCGATCTCGGGGGCCAGCACCGCGTTCACCGTCCGGTACAGGTATGACAGGAAATACCCTGCCGCAAAGGGCAGGACCACTCGCCCCAACATGGCGGACGCGGCAGGCGGGGCGGACGAGGGCAATGCTTGGATCCTTGGGTCAGCGGAATTCCCCATGGAAAACCGCAGCCGGGGGAGGGAGCAACTGAAAAATTTTGCAAGGCACTATGCGGTTTCTCCACTGACCATCGGATATCCGCAATCGACAGTCACACCCCCGGACGGGTAGGAACCCCGTAGTTACCGCACCCCATCGAGGACCAAGCCGATGAAGCGCCTGACCGGTCACCTGTATTTCTGGGTTCTGCTCGCCATCTTCGTCGGCGGTACCCTCGGCTATTTTTATCCGGATGCCGGCGTCAGCCTGAAGCCCCTGGGTGACGGTTTCATCTCGCTGGTCAAGATGCTGATCAGCCCGGTGATCTTCTGTACCGTGGTGCTGGGCATCGCCGGGGCCGGCGACATGAAGAAGGTCGGCCGGGTCGGCGGCAAGGCGCTGCTGTACTTCGAGGTGGTATCCACCTTCGCCCTGGTCATCGGTCTGATCGTCATGACCGTCCTGCGGCCCGGTGACGGCTTCCACGCCGACCCGGCCGCCCTGGACGCCAAGGCGGTGGCCAAGTACGCCAAGGCCGCCACCGAGCAGAGCACCGTCGACTTCATCTTGCACATCATCCCCAAGACCCTGGTGGACGCCTTTACCGGCGGCGGCGACCTGCTGCAGGTGCTGCTGGTGGCGATCCTGTTCGGCTATGCCATGACCCGCATGGGGCGGGCCGGCCAGGGCGTGCACATGTTCATCGAGGAATGCTCGCACATCTTCTTCGCCATGATGAATACCATCATGAAGGTCGCCCCCCTGGGCGCCGGCGGCGCCATGGCCTTCACCATCGGCAAGTACGGCGTGGCCGCGCTGAAGCCGCTGGCGGCGCTGATGGGCAGCTTCTACCTGACCTGTTTCCTGTTCGTGGCCGTGGTGCTGGGCATCGTCGCCATGCTGGTCGGCTTCAACATCTTCAAGTTCATCATCTACATCAAGGAGGAGCTGCTGACCGTGCTCGGCACCTCGTCCTCGGAATCGGCCCTGGTGCCGCTGATGAAGAAGCTGGAGGCCATGGGCTGCTCCAAGTCGGTGGTCGGTCTGGTGGTTCCGTCGGGCTATTCCTTCAATCTGGACGGCACCAACATCTACCTGACCATGGCGGCCCTGTTCGTCGCCCAGGCCCTGGACATCGAACTGACCTTCACCCAGCAGATCACCCTGCTCGGCGTGGCCATGCTGACCTCCAAGGGCGCGTCGGGCGTCACCGGTGCCGGCTTCATCACCCTGGCCGCCACCCTGGCGGTGGTTCCCTCGGTGCCGGTGGCCGGTCTGGCGCTGATCCTGGGTATCGACCGCTTCATGTCCGAGGCTCGGGCGCTGACCAATTTCGTCGGCAACGGCGTCGCCGCCGTGGTGGTCTCCAAGTGGGAAAAGGAACTGGACCACGACAAGATGAGGGAAGTCCTGGGTTAGGTCGTCCCCCCTTTCCCCAGGACCGAAACGGGCCCGTTCAGCCGACGCTGGACGGGCCCGATTCCGTCAGAAGGTCGGCATGGTCGGCGCCGATGATGTGCCGGGCCAGCCAGTCCGACAGTTCCACGATGATTTCCTGCCGGACGCTGGGAGCGTCGTCCTTCTGCCAATGGGCGCGAAGGCGGGCGACGGTATCGCGGAATTCCGCGTGCAGGGCTCGGTGCTGGTCGAGGCGGGGATGGCTGGTTTCCGCCATCATCCGCTCTTCCAGGGCGAAATGGGCCGTGACGTGATGCTCGAGGATCTTGATCTGGGTATCGACCAGATCGTGGTCGCAATATCCCCGCGACAGGGTGGCAAGCACCTCGAACAGGGTCCGATGTTCGGCATCCAACCGGGGATGCCCCATCTCGTAATCGCTATTCCACTCCAAGAGAATATTCTCTCTGTCCCGGAGAAGTCCGGGGCGGAGAATATCCCTCTTGAAGGGAATATCAATGATCACGTCTAAAATGCATATGTAAAAAGACGTGTTTCTACCTATTCGGCGGCCAGGGTGGGACGGGCCAGGGCGAGACCCGGCCAGGCCCGCGCTCCGGCGGCCCGGTATTGCGGCGGATAGCTCATCTCGGCCCCCAGCACCTGGGCGGCATGCCAGACCCAGCGGGGATTGTCGAGGAAGCCGCGCCCGATGGCGATCAGGTCGGCCGATCCGTCGGCCACGGCGGCCTCGGCCTGCTGCGGCGTGGCGATCAGGCCGACGGCGCGGGTGGGAACTCCCGCCTCGCGGCGGACGCGCGCCGCCAGATCGATCTGGTAGCCGGGGCCGACGGGAATTTTGGCATAGGACACCAGCCCGCCCGACGAGACGCAGACATAGTCGATGCCGGCCTCCTTGAAGGCCTTGGCGTAGACCACCGCCTGATCGGCGTCCCAGCCGCCCTCGACCCAGTCGGTGGCGCTGATGCGCAGGCCCAGCGGCTTGTCGGCGGGCCAGACGGCGCGGACCGCCCGGATGACCTCCAGGGGGAAGCGCATGCGGTTTTCCAGGCTGCCGCCGTATTCGTCGTCGCGCCGGTTGGACAGCGGCGACAGGAACTGGTGCAGCAGATAGCCATGGGCCGAATGCAGCTCGATGAGGTCGAAGCCGACGCGCAAGGCCCGCCGGGCGGCATCGACGAAGGCTTGCTTCAATTGCTCGAGGTCGTCGCGGGTCGCCGCCCTGGGGGCCGGCCAGCCCTCGTCGAAGGGCAGGGCGGAGGCGGAGATGGTCGGCCAGCCGTCGGGCGAGAACTTGCCGCCTTCCCACGGCGGGGCGGAGCCGCCCTTGCGGCCGGCATGGGCCAATTGCACGCCGATGGCCCCGCCGCCGCCGAAGCTTTTCAGGGCGGCGACCAGCCGGGTGAACCCGGCCTCGGTGGCGTCGTCATAAAGGCCGAGGCAGTTGGGCGAGATACGGCCTTCCGGCGTCACGCCGGTGGCCTCGATCACCACCATGCCGGGGCCCGAGGCGGCCAGGCTGCCGTAATGCATCAGGTGCCAGTCCTGGGGCACGCCGTTCACGGCCGAGTACTGGCACATGGGAGCGACGGCCACGCGGTTGGGGACGGTGAGGCCGCGCAGTGAAAGCGGCCGGAAGAGATGGGGCTGGGTCATGCGGGCCTCTGAAGGCTAGGGGAGAGGTGGGCTTGGATGATGATCTCGGCGCACGCGGCCACCGAGGCGGAGGGGCCGTCGGCCCCCATGGTGTTGCCGGCGGAATAGGCGCCTTCCAGCAGCAGCATCAACTGGTCGGTCAACGGCTTGGGCTGAGCCAGTCCCAGCCCCTCCACCAGGGCCGAGAGGCGGCCTCGCAGCTCCTCCATGTGGCGGGCCACCACGTGGCGGCCGGGATGGGCGTGGTCGGGGAACTCCACCGACATGTTGACGAAGGGGCAGCCGCGGTACTGGGTGCCCGAGGTGCGCTTGGCCACCGCCTCGAACAGGGCGCGCAACTGACGGCGCGGCTCGCCGGGATGGCGGGCCATTACCGAGTCCCACCAGTCCCAGTACATCTTGTCGCGCATCTCCAGGAAGGCGGCGATCAGGTCGTCCTTGGAGGGGAAGGCGCGGTACAGGCTCATCTTGGCGACGCCGGCCCGCTCGATCACCGTGTCGATACCGATGGCGCGGATGCCTTCGCGGTAGAACAGGTCGTTGGCGGCGGCCAGGATGCGGTCGCGGGCGCAGGGTTTATCGGCGGGTTCGGTCATCTTATGGCGGAGGTCAGTGGGTTGTTGCGGTTGACATGATACAGACCTGTCTGTATTAGTCAAATGATACAGACTTGTCTACCTCATTTTCGGAGCAAGCCCATGTCCGAGACCGCCCGCCCCACCCGTCTGCACTACGGCTGGATCGCCGCCGGTTTGACCTTCGTCACCTTGCTGGTGGCGGCGGGCATCCGCTCGGCGCCCGGCGTGATGATGGTGCCGGTGGAGGCCGAATTCGGCTGGAGCCGCGCCACCATCTCCTTCGCGGTGTCGGTCAATCTGGTGCTCTACGGCCTGATGGCGCCGTTCGCGGCGGCGGTGATGGACCGTATCGGCATCCGCCGCACCATGGCGCTGGCCCTGGGCGTGCTGGCGCTCGGCGTGGCGGCCACCACCTTGATGCGGACGCCCTGGCACATGGTGCTGCTGTGGGGCGTGGTGGTGGGCGGCGGTTCCGGCACCATCGCCCTGGTGCTGGGTGCCACGGTGGTGACCCGCTGGTTCGACGCCTATCGCGGCACGGTGATGGGGCTGCTGTCGGCGGCCACCGCCACCGGCCAGCTGATCTTCCTGCCCCAGATGGCCATGCTGGTCGAGCGTTGGGGCTGGCGCGAGGCGGTGCTGCTGATCGCCGCCGCCGCCGCCGTCTTCGCTCCGGTGATCTGGGTGTTCATGCGCGACCGCCCCGCCGACCTGGGGCTGTGGCCGGTGGGCGCCACCAGCGCTCCGCCGCCGGCCATCCGGGCCGGCAATCCGGCGGTGGCGGCGATCATGGCGCTGCGCGAAGGCATGCGCTCGCGGGATTTCTGGCTGTTGGCGGGAACCTTCTTCGTCTGCGGCCTGTCCACCAACGGCCTGATCGGCACCCACCTGATCTCGGCCTGTTTCGATCACGGCATTCCCGAGGTCAAGGCCGCCGGGTTGCTGGCCGCCATGGGAGTCTTCGACATCGTCGGCACCACCGCTTCGGGCTGGCTGTCGGACCGCTGGGATTCGCGCAAGCTGCTGTTCTGGTATTACGGCCTGCGCGGCCTGTCGCTGATCTTCCTCGATCTCGCCTTCGGGCCGGACGTGTTCGGGCTGTGGCTGTTCGCGGTGTTCTACGGCCTGGACTGGATCGCCACCGTGCCGCCCACCGTCAAGCTGACCACCCAGGCCTTCGGGCGGGAAAAGGCCGGCGTGATGTTCGGCTGGATTTTCGCCGCCCACCAGTTGGGGGCGGCCACCGCCGCCTTCGCCGCCGGAATGATCCGCACCGATCTCGGCGATTACTGGCTGGCCTTCGTGCTGTCGGGCCTGGCCTGTCTGGTGGCGGCAGCCATGTCGCTGATGATCGGGCGCAAGCTGGGGCCGCAGCCGGTGGCGGAAGGAGCGGCGGCATGACCCATTATCTCGAGGACCTGACACCCGGACGGGTGTTCTCCTCGCCGGCCTACGAGGTGACGGTGGCCGACATCAAGGGCTTCGCCGCCGACTGGGACCCGCAGCATTTCCATCTGGACGAGGATTCCGCCCGGGACTCGTTCTTTGCCGGACTGGCGGCCTCGGGCTGGCATACGGCGGCGGCGACCATGCGCCTGATGGTGACCAGCGAGTTGCGATTGCCGCTGGGCATCATCGGCAGCGGGCTGGACTACCTGAAATGGCACCGGCCGGTGCGTCCCGGCGACGTGCTGACCGCCCGCATCGAGGTGGTGGAGACCCGCGAGATGCGCTCCAAGCCCGGCCTGGGGCTGGCCCGTTTCCGGGTCGAGACCCTGGATGCGGCGGGTGAGCCGGTGCAGACCCTGGAGACCCAACTGGTGGTGCCGACCCGGGCCGGGGCTGGACAACAGGCTTGAAAGTGATCAGGTTTCCCGGAAGAGGAGTTCCGGGGATGATCATGCGCCGACTTGCTGTTGCCTTCTGTATTCTGCTGATTCCCCAGGCGGCCCTCGCCTGGCCGAAATGGCTGAGTTTCGGAAGCGAGCCCAAGGTCGCCGCTCTTCCGGCCAGGCCGCCGGCCCTCGATTTCAGCGACAAGGCCAAGGCCGGGGATTGCGCCATCACCTTCGACGACGGGCCGGGGCCGCACACGGAATCCCTGCTCGACCTGCTGGCGGTCCATAAGGTCAAGGCGACCTTTTTCGTGCTGGGTCAGCATGCCCGCCGCTATCCCGACCTGATCCGGCGCATGGTGGCCGAGGGCCACGAGGTGGAGAACCATTCCTGGGACCACCCCGACATGCGCAAACTGGACGAGGCGGCCCGGCACAAGGAGATCGAGGACACTCTGGCCGAGCTGAAGAGCCTGGGCGCCGCCCCCCGTTACTTCCGCCCGCCCTACGGGGCCTATGATCCGGCCCTGGTCAGTCTCGCTCACCAGGATGGGCTGGAAGTGGTGCTGTGGTCGCGCGACAGCGAGGATTGGCGCTACCACACGGTCAGCGCCATCGAGGGGAACATCCTGCCGGTGGGCCAAGGGGCGCACGGCATCTTCCTGTTCCACGACATCCACGACAGCACCATCGCCGCCATGGGAGGCGTGCTGGACGATCTGGGCTCGAGGGGCTGCCGTTTCGTCACCGTCGGGCAGTTCCAGAGCGACAACCCGGCCAGGAAGCGGGATTAGAGTTTAAGCTGAAGCATATCCTACGTGTCGCGGATATGCGCTGCACTCCTGGGGCGGGAATGCGTCCAGGAGTTTACCGACACGCCTCCATGTGGTTTCGATGGTTCGTTCGTCGGCCTTTCGGACGAGGGTCTTGAGTTTGGCGAACATCATCTCGATGGGATTGAGATCGGGGCTGTAGGGCGGCAGGAAGAGCAGATGGGCGCCGGCCTTGCGAATGGCTTGGCGTGCCGGATTTCCTTTGTGGCTTCACAGATTATCGAGGATGACGACGTCGCCGGGTTCCAGGGTCGGCACCAAGGATTACTCGACCCAGGCGGCGATGCCCGCCCATCTTGCCGGGCTGAAGACCGCGCCCGGAGCGCCACTTCCGGCCGATCCGAACCGCCGTCGCCACCGAAACCCCAAAGCGCTTCGCTGCCGAGCGTGTCGTCTCGCCGGAATTCAGGGCTGCGGCTATCCGCTGCCGAAGGTCTTGCGAAAGAGGTCCTGCCGTCCCTGCTGGCCTCCTATCCAGCCAGCAGTTTGAATCACATTCTCGGCACAAGGAGAATCCCTATTCCGATTCTGCCTAGATCAGACGGACTCTAGGCGGCCTGCTCTACCGGCAGATGTTTAAGTGAATCGACCGGCTTAGCCACGCTTGACTGGGGTATACGAATATAGGAAATTCTCACCGTCGGTAGGGGCGACTCCGGGAGAGATTTATGACCAATGTATTAGTGGTTGGGGGTGCTGGTTATATCGGAGGCACGCTGACCGACCAATTGATTGCCGCAGGCTATAATACCCGAGTCTACGACAATCTATTGTTTGAAGAGCGCTATCTTAAGCCAGTGGATTTCATCTGCGGCGATGTTCGTGATCAGGCGAAGCTAGCCCCCCACATGAAATGGGCCGATACGGTTGTTTGGCTGGTAGGCCTGGTGGGGGATGGTGCCTGCGGTCTCTATCCTGATCTGACCGAAGAACTGAACGTCGAGTCTGTGAAGTGGTTGGCGGCTAATTTTGATCGCCGCATCATTTTCATGTCAACCTGCTCGGTCTACGGCGCCCAGGATGGCTTGCTGACCGAAGCATCGCCATTCAACCCCCGTACGGTGGATGAGTTACGCGGCGCCCTGGCTGCGGTAACAGAACGTGAGCTTATCCATCTGGACATGCGTCGGAAGGGCAGTGAAACCATTGCCAGCCTGACTGAAACACTTGTCGAGTCTGGCCACAAAGTGGCGGAACTAAGTGCACACCTCGTCGAGCATAAGCGTGCTCTGAGGGAGGCCGAGGCCGCCCACCTCGAACAGAAAGTCCAGGCCAAGACGTTGGCCGAGGAACTGGAGGAGATCACCGGAGCGTTGGCCGTCGCCGAACGGCGGATCGAGAGTCTGGGTGCCGAGTGTGATACCCAACGGCGGACAGCCGCAACCCTTCGCATCAACAGCGAGTTGATGGAACGGCTACTGGGCCAGATTGACGGAGCCTTCACCGAATTACTCGGCTCATCGCGTTGGCGCATTGGAAACTGGCTGGGCGAATGGAAGCGAGTGCTCTCCCGGCGCCCGCCGACTCCCCTGGCCAGTGACTTTATCGTCGACCGTCTTCGCACTTTTCGCCAGTGGGAAACAATGAGTCTCGACGAGACGGCTGGTCCGGCCGCCGAATTGGTGCTGGGTGGAATTGCCCCCGCGGCATTAGGCCCTGCCGAAGATAATGATTCGCCCCGCCTGTGCGGCCTACCCGAGGCGATGTCTCTGGCGCCGCCGGTCACCGTGGTTATACCCGTATTTAATGCGGCTGATGTTCTGGAGGTCTGCCTGGACTCAGTCGTACGCAATACCGGCGGCGCCGAACTGCTGATCATCAATGATGCCAGCACCGATCCTGCTATCAGCGCGCTCTTGGAGCGTTACGCCGGCCATCCTGCCGTACGGATATTGCACAACGAGCGTAATCTGGGCTTCACCCGTACGGTTAACCGCGCCCTGGCTGAAACTGTCGGTGACGTGGTGTTGCTTAATAGTGACACCGTGGTACCGCCGCGCTGGCTACAGAATCTAAGGCTGGCCGCTTATGCCCGAGCGGGAGTGGGAACAGTAACGGCGGTATCGGACAATGCCGGTGCCTTCTCGGTACCAGAGCCCGGCCGCCGTACCAATCTTCCC
>Ga0265320_10002111_pt1 | contig 13976 bp, 9 predicted proteins | sample 4827metaG_FD_202087 | JGI IMG/M metagenome (GOLD analysis project Ga0265320, IMG submission 202087) | Rhizosphere microbial communities from Carex aquatilis grown in University of Washington, Seatle, WA, United States - 4-8-27 metaG | ecosystem: Host-associated > Plants > Roots > Rhizosphere >...
GTCGAGGGATTGATGGAGGGGAGCCGCCCGCCGGCGCCCTCCTCGATTCGGTCCGCAAGCGGTCTGCAGAGCAAACCAACCGACGACCCGTCGCTCCGGCCTGCCCGCGTCACCGGACAAACGTGCGGAGAAACCCCCGGAGGCGGTCGGGAATGTTCTGTTGCATGTTCAACGCCGACCAGCGGAACAGCTGCCTGATCTCCGTCTCCAGGCGGCTGCCGGTCTGGAACAGCGGCGCCGTGTCCTTGGCCCGGTGCGGCCGGTCGTCGTCCACCAGCGAGAACACGCTGAGGCCGCGGTCGATCGCGCGGCCGCGGACAAAATACTCCTCCACCTGGAACTCAAAATTCTCCGGCGTCGCGCTGCCGTCACGGCGGCACCAGACCGTGAGCTTGGAGTCGGATTCGCCGCTGAAACTCACGCGCTCGAACTCCGGCTCGACGTGCGGCCCCGAGCCGCCGCCTTCCACCCGGACCAGTGTGCTGCCGATCGCGATCGGCACCAGCAGCTGCAGATAGGCGGTGCGGACCTCAGGCTGGTCAAAGCCGAGGGTCAATCCGCAATGAAAGCCCTGCGCCGCCGGCCGGACGTACCGGACCAGGGCGGTGGTCTTGATCTCGAAGCCCTCGAGGATGAAGGCGATCTGCGCCGGCGTGATCGCGTCGGTCTCCGGCTTCTCGTCGACAATGATGCCCAGGCCGCCCGTCGAGATATTGACGATCCGGCCGTGATGCGAGCGGCCGCCGGCGGTCAGCGACACCGCCAGCGGGAACGACTGGCCGACCGAATAACGGCTTTTCAGGCGCCGCTCGACCTGCTTGTGGTCCTCGGCGCGGAATCTGAAAAGTTTTTGGAAGATCATCGGTACGGGCGAAACGGGAGAATGGCAGAGTCCAAGGGCGATAGACCATGACGTGACGGTCCGGCTTCACGCCAGCCGAAATCATGCCGGGCCTGACAGCCACGGGCACGAAAGGATCGCGCCGGATTTTCCGGCGTAGATTTTCCGCCATAGGGGCGCACCTTGCGTGCGCCCTCCGGGCAGACCGACAAACCGGGCGCACGCGAGGTGCGCCCCTACGATTTTCAGGCCAGCGCCACCCGGCCGGTGCTGTCACCGAGTCGTTCCAGCGGAGCGCCCACACGATCCAGCATCGACAACCAGAGGTTGTTGACCGGCGTGCCGTCGAAGCGCACGTGGCGTCCCGTCGCAACCGTGCCGCCACCCTTGCCCATGAGCAGGAGCGGAAGATTGTCGTGGTTGTGCCGGTTGCCGTCGCTGTTGCCGCTGCCGTAGGAGATCAGGCAGTTGTCGAGGATCGTGCTGCCGTTCGCTTCCTTGATGCTGTCGAGCTTCTTGAGCATGTACGCGACCTGCTTGATATGGAAGGTGTTGATCTTGGCGAGCATCGCCAGCTTGGCCGGGTCGCCCATGTGGTGCGAGGTGCCGTGGTGCGGGACATTGGCGCCCTCCCAGGGATAAGTCTGGTTGCTGCCCTCGTCGGCAAAGGGCAGCGTGATGACGCGCGTGAGGTCGGCCTGGAAGGCCAGCACCATCATGTCGACCATCAGCGGCACGTGGACGGCGTACTTGTCGCTCGTGGTCGCCCCGCCATTGGGCCGGGTGCCGGTGTGGGAATCAAACTCGGGGCGCTCGGCGCCGGGAGGTGGAGCTGCCGCGGGTTCCAAGGCGGCCTTGCTAAGACGGACCTCGATCTCGCGGACCGAGGTGAGGTATTCGTCCAGTTTCTGGCGGTCGGTCGCGTCGAGCCTCTTCTGGACGTTGCTGGCGTCATCGAGCACGAAATCGAGCACGCTCTTGCGGTCGTTCTGGCGGCGGGCGCGACTTTCGGCCGACTCGCGCGGATCGCCGTTCGAGAACAGGCGGTCGAACACCGACTGTGGATCGCAATCCTTGACGACCGGCGTCGTGTCACTGCGCCACGACACCGTGTGCGAATAGGCGCAGCTGTAGCCGCTGTCGCAGCGGCCGACCTGCTTGCCTTCCTCGACACCGAGCTCGAGGGAAGGAAACTTGGTGAGGTGGCCGATCTTGTCCGCGGCCGCCTGGTCGGCTGAAATGCCAAGGTGGATGTTGGCGCCCTCGGTCTTGCGGGGCTGCGCACCGGTGAGGTAGGCCGACATGGCGCGGGCATGGTCGCCCGGGCCATCGCCGTTGGGATTGGCCTTGTCGCAGACCAGTCCGCTGACCACGGAGAACTTGTCGCGGAATTCAGCGAGCGGCTGCAGCGTGGGGGTCAGCTTGTAGGACGAACCCACGTCCGCGGGCGTCCACTGGTCCATGTTGATGCCGTTGGGCACATAGATCCAGGCCACCCGGCGCGGCACGGCCGCCACCTTGGCCGCCGTCTTCGCCTCAACCCCGAGCAAGCGGGAGGGAATCACCGAATCCAACACGGGCAGTGCAATGGCAGTGCCCAACCCCCGCAACAACGTCCGCCGCGACATGATCAAATCATTCATGAGTCACCTGTTTTTGTTTTTCCGTTACGTTTCTGGAAAGCATCGCTCCGCACGATCTCCTCGATCATCACCGAGAATTTGTTGCCCTGCTGCTTCATCGCGGCGGCAATCGCGTCGGTGGTCCGGCGATCGTAGGACTCAAGTCCCCGGCCGAGGGCAAAGGTCATCATCTTGCCCGCCACGCAGCGGCAGAATTCGTCGCTCTGCGCCTTGATGATCTCGCGGAGCTCGAGGGGGCCGCTGAAGGTCTTTCCGCCCGGAAGGGTTCCGGCCGGGTCGATCTTCTCGTTGTTGATGTCCGTGGTCCGCCACTCGCCGATCGCGTCAAAGTTCTCCAGCGCGAAACCGATGCCGTCCATGCGCTCGTGGCAGGCCGCGCACTTCGGGTCCTTGCGGTGCTGCTCCATGCGCTGGCGCAGCGTGCCCGTCAGCTCGGCCTTGTCGCCCTCGGCCAGGGCCGGGACATTCGGGGGCGGCGGGGGCGGCGCGGCGTCGAGGAGGTTTTCCAGGACCCACTTGCCGCGCTGCACCGGGGAGGTGCGGCCGGGATAGGACGTGATCGTCAGGACGCTGGCCTGGGTCAGGATCCCGCCGCGCTGGTCCTTGGGCAGGGTGACCCGGCGGAACTCCTCGCCGGTGACACCCGTCAGGCCGTAGTGCTTCGCGAGGCGCTCGTTCACGTAGGTGAAGTCGGCGTCGACAAAATCCATCACGTCGCGGTCCTCCTGGACGATCGCGTTGAAGAAGAGCTGCGTCTCCTTGGTCATCGCGTCGCGCAACGACTCGTCAAAGTTCGGAAAGCGCTTCGCGTCCGGGGTCACGTTCTGCATCGAGCGGAGCTGCAGCCACTGGCCCGCGAAATTCTCCACGAGGGCGGACGACTTCGGGTCCTTGAGCATCCGGTGGACCTGGGCGTCGAGGTTCTTGCGGAGCTGGCCCTTGGCGGCCAGCGCGAAGAGCTCGTCGTCCGGCATGCTGCTCCAGAGGAAATAGGAAAGCCGCGTGGCGAGCTCGTACTCGTTCAGCGTGTGAACCCCGTCCTTCTCGCCCGGCAGGGGCTCCGATTCCATGCGGAAGAGGAACGACGGCGAGACCATCACCGCCTGCAGCACGAGATCGACGCTCTGGTCAAACGAGCGTCCGTCGCTGTCGGCCTTGGACCACAAGGCCATCAACTGGGCGACCTCGTCGTCGCGCACCGGCCGGCGATAGGCCCGGGTGGCGAACGTGCGAATGACCTTCTCGGCCGCCTGCGGCTTGGTCACCGTGGCGGAAGGCAGGGCGACCATCACGCGCCGGTAACTCTCGGGCATGCGGTCGAGCGTGGGCGCCAACGGTCCCTCAAGCTCAAAGTAGGTGACGCCCAAGGTGGGCTTGCCGGTGGGAGAAAGCACGGGGCCGGCAAAACGACCGAAAGCCGGGACTCCGGCACGCGCGCCAGCCGGGCCGGCGGCACCACGCTGTCCCGGTCCGGCACCAGACGCTCGTCCCCGGGCGCCGGCGGCCGGCGCGGGCGCCGGCGAAGCGGCGTTGTCGGCCACGGCTGCGTCGGCCCCATCGGCGGCGGGATCATCCGCCGCGGGTTTGGCGGCCTGGGCGTTGGCGCGTCCGCCACGGCGCCCCGGGCCGGCAGCCGGCGCGGGCGGGTTCGGATTATCGTCATCGCTGGTCGGCGCTGCAACCGGCTTGGCCCCGGTGGCCTTGGCCTTGGCGACCGCCGCCACATAATCCTCCTCCGTGGCGCCATTCAGGAAAGCGAGCGTAATGCGGTGCTTGCCCGCGGTAACGTGGGCCTTTTCCACGGTGTAAACCGAGGTGTTGCGCTGGTCTTCCTTGATCGTGAAGGGCTCCTGCACCTGGAGGCCGTCGACCATGAAGATCACCGAGGGACGCTGGTGCGACGCGGAGCCCTGCGTGCCATAGGCGCGGACGCGGAAATTGTAGTCGCCGTCGGCGGGCACCTCGTAATCGGCGTGAATCTCGCCGTTGAACTCGAACACCCTGCCGGCGGGCAACACCCGCGGGCGGCCAGCGGGACCCGGGCCGGCCTCGGGCACCGTGGCACTGGGATCGCTCTTTGCGAAACTGCCATCCGCCGAGGCCGCATCCCATCGCTTCAGAGGCGGCGGCACCACCGGATCGACGAAGATGGCCTTCTCGAGCGAGAGGTTCGCCGCCGTGAGGTATTTCTCCATCAGCACGGGCGCGAGCGAGAGGACGTCGCCGTTGTTGTCGAAGCCGTAGCCCGCGTCATCGACCGGGAAGGCGTCGGCGGGACGGAAATCGATCGCGAGCAGGTCGCGCACGGTGTTGTTATACTCGGCGCGGTTCAGCCGCCGAATCGTCACGCGACCGGGATTGATCGGGCCGTTGAGCTCGCCCGCGAGCAGGTTCTGCAGGGAAGCCACGACCGGCGCGACCTCCGCCTCGGCCGGCTGCGGCTCGTCGCGCGGCGGCATCTTGTGGGTCTTCAGCTTGTCGAGCGCCTTCTCCAGCTTCGCCGAACCTTGCTCCAGCGAGGCCTGGTCGAGGAATTGATCGAGGCGCATCCCGTTCTCTGCGTCGTCCGGACCATGACAGCTGTAGCAGTGCTGCGCGAGAAAAGGCTGAACCGTCTTGTGAAACTCCGACCACCGGGCCGCAGGCGTGGACACGTTCTTGGCGGAAGCCAGCTGCGAAGCCGGTGCCGTCTGCGACGTGCCCGTGGGGCGCATGCACGCGGCCAACAGAAGGCAGAATCCGGCGAGGGAAGCGGGAACGCAGATCCACGCAGGGGAGCGCATTTTCAGCTCAGTCGTAGTCATCACGGGCAAGGGGGTAAATTGGGCCTTAACACAAGGGGGGACTGACGCGTCAACCTTACCTTTGGTTGCGGATTTTGTCAGGTTAATACTGTTTGCATTGAATTCCAAGCCAGCGGGCTGATTTTTATGGCGCCATCGCTTTTTCTCCATCCGGTCCGCCCGAGTTCATCACCATCGGCTGCACAATGGAAAAGATGCTTGGATGACTCCTCTTCAGGGCCTTGATCGTTCCGTTCAGCTCCTGCACTTCCAACGTGCGAAGGGTCGTCCCGGAATCCAATCGGGACGACGACTCCATCTCAGCAAACATGGTCACGTCCTCGACGGACCAGTCGGTTGGCGAGACATCCCAAAGACGCGCCGTCTTGTCCCAGCAGGCCGACAGCAACCGCCGGCCATCCGGACTGAATGCGACCTCCCGCACGTTGAGCGCCTGCTGGAACAATGGAGTCAGCGATCGACCCGTGGATGTATCCCAAAGCCTTATGGTGTAATCATCTCCAGCCGTCGCTACGATCCGTCCGTCCGGGCTGAACGCCGCGTGAACCACCGAGTCTTCATGAGCGAGCGGAGCGGTGAGCGCCACGCCCGTGTCCGAACTCCAGACACGCGCGGTATGGTCGTTGCTCGCGGTGATCACCTTTCGTCCATCCGGACTGAACGCGGCAAAATTCACGGCGTCTTCATGTTGAAGCGCGGGCGCCACCGGCTTTCCCGTGGCAGAATCCCAAACCTGGGCGGTCTTGTCCGAACTTGCCGTCACGACCCGGCTCCCGTCCGGGCTGAAGGCGGCATGATTCACCCAGAAGCCATGCTGCAACGGAGGAGTGACCGCTTGGCCGGTGTCCGCATCCCACACCCGGGCGGTATTGTCCGAGCTGGCGGTCACCAGGCGTCGCCCGTCGCGGCTGAATTCCAGCCAAACGACCGAGCCCGCGTGGTTCATTGGCGGCACCAGCGATTTTCCCGTGGCCGCGTCCCACAGGTGCGCCGTGCCATCGTTGCCGGCGGTCGCTATTTTCCGCCCGTCCGGACTAAAGGCGGCCGCCCGCACCCGGCCCTGGTCCAGTTTCAGGGAGCTCGCCTGCCCCGTCGCCACCGACCAGACCCGGGCCGGACTGGTATAACTCGTCGCGATCACGGAACGCCCGTCCGGGCTGAAGGCTGCGAATTGGACTTGGTCGGTGTAGCGCAATGGCGGGGTCAACGGACGCCCGGTGGCAACATCCCACACTCGCGCCGTCTTATCCCAGCTGGCCGTCACCAGCATGCGTCCGTCGGGACTGAATGCCGCCGATTCCACTGAATCGCCGTGGGTCATGACCTGCATTTGCTCGCGATTATCCCGGGTCGCCCAGACCCGGACGAGGCCATCCGCCCCTGCGGTCGCCAACTGCTTCCCGTCGGGACTGAACGCCGCCGTGGCTACTCCGAGGATATGATGCAACGGCGGCGTCAACGGGCGGCCGGTGGCTGCGCTCCAGAGTCGCGCGGTGTGGTCCTCGCTCGCGGTGACCACCGACAGGCCGTCCGGGCTGAAAGCTGCGAATGAAACCGTGTCCTCATGCTGCAAGGGCGGGGTCGCTTCCCTGCCCGTCATCACATCCCATATCCGGGCGGTGCCATCCTCGCTCGCCGTCACCACCAATTGCCCGTCGGGACTGAACGCCGCGTCGCGCAACGCGCTTGCCTGTTCGAGCGGCGGCGTGACGGGCTTGCCCGTGCCTGCGTCCCAGACCCGTGCCGTCTTGTCCTGACTTGCAGTCACCACCAGGCGCCCGTCGCGGCTGAATACGGCCCGCACAATCGCCGCGACATGCTGCAACGGTGGCGCGGCCGGATTGCCTGTCGCAGCGTCCCAAATCCGCGCGGTGTTGTCCCGCCCCGCCGTGAGAACCAGGCGGCCGTCCGGGCTGAAACTCGCCGAAGTTACAGCTTCACCCTGTTGCAATGGCGGAATCATTTCCCGCCCTCCCGCCACGTCCCAGATCCGCGCCGTGTGATCGGCGCCGGCAGTGACGATTTTCCGTCCGTCCGGGCTGAACGCCGCCTGCAAGACCGCCGCCGGATGCCGCAATGGCGGCGTGATGGCGCGACCCGTGGTCGAGGACCAGATCCGGGCGGTGCCATCCTGCCCGGCCGTGACAAGACTTCTGCCATCGCGACTGAACGCGGCGCTGTTGATCGCACCCGCATGCGGCATCGGCGGCGCGAGGGCCTGGCCGGTGGCCGCATCCCAGAGCCGGGCGGTTCCATCCTGGCCCGCGGTGAGAATGGTCCGGCCGTCGGGGCTGAATACCACGACATTCACGGCGCCGGGATGGGCAAGACCCAGGCGCAGCAAGGGAACCTGCCGGATCAGGTTGCCGGCCCGCCAGCGCAGCAGCGAATCCTGCGGGTCGGCCTTCATTGCCGCGGCTGTCCAGAGCAGGGCGGCGGAATAATCACCCTGGGCCAGGAGCCGGTCGGCCTCGGCCACGGCGGCCAATTGCGCCGTGGCCGAATGCACGCAGCTCCAGCCAAACGCCAGAATCAACATCCAGCGAAATACCGGGAAAGCAGGGGAACCAAAAAACCGGTTTGGCCACGAAAAGCCACGTAATGACACAAAAAACGGTCCCTCCTGAGGGTTTATTTTCGTGTCACCTTGTACCTCTTCGTGGCGAAAATCCGAAGCCGGCCTGCTTACTTTGCAGATGGCATCTCCGCCGGCTTGAACAGGCCGCGTTCAGCCATCCAATCGGCCACGCGGGCAGGCCAGGAGGCGTGCGGCGCCTTGCCGGGGCGGATGCCATAGCCGTGACCACCTTCGCCGTAGACGTGCAATTCAGCCGGCACGCCCGCCTTCTTCAGGGCGAGGTACATGTAGACCGCGTTTTCCGAGCCCCCGCGATCGTCATTCGAGATGGAGAGAAAAGTCTGCGGCGTGTCCTTCGAGACATGCACGTCCGGCGTCACCGCCGGGGTCGCACTGTCGCGCTGGGCAATGCCGCCGGGATAAATCAGCACGGCGAAGTCCGGGCGCGTGTCCGCCTTGTCCATCTCGTCCACCGGGTCGTAGGTGCGCTTGTCGAAGTTCGTCTCGACATCGGCGGCGAGCTGCCCGCCTGCCGAGAAGCCGAGGACGCCGATGCGCTTGGGATCAATGTTCCACTCCGCCGCCTTCGAGCGGATGATGCTCATCGCCCGCTGCGTATCCTGCAATGAAGCCAGATGACGGGCCATGCCCTCGCGGTCCGGGATGCGGTATTTCAGGACCACGCCCGTGACACCGATGGAACTCAGCCAGACCGCCACATCCGCGCCCTCGTGGCCCATCGACAGCTGGAAAAAGCCGCCACCGGGGCAAACGAGCACCGCGGCACCCGTGTCCTTTTCCTTCGCCGGCCGGTAGACCGCCAGCGTCGGGATCGAAACGGTGCCGGTGACCGTGTTGGACGAGCGCCGCCATTCTTCGGGCGGCATGTTCGGTTTGTCGCCGGGCGGGAGTCCCGGCCAGACGTTCAGGGTCAGCGTCGGGGGCACGACTGGATCCGACGGCGTGGGGTAGGTCTTCTCGGGCGATTTCTGGGCGGCCTTTTGCGGCGCATTGTCCGCGGCCAAGGCGGGCACACTCACGAGGACGCACGCGGCCATCATCAATATTGAGGATTTCATGGGATAGACTGAGAGCAGTTGGGGTTGGGGAAAGTTCGAAGCCTGACGCGCAGCCTGGACGGATGTGACTTGTTTTAACAGGAGGAAACGGAGGACGCGTAAGAATGGTTTCGCGCAGAGGCGCCGGGCCGCAAAGAAAATTCAATGGATCGGAATGTTTACCGCCCGGATATTTGATTCCATATTCCATGCCCCCCCTGCGACTTTGCGCCTCTGCGCGAGAATCCTTCGGGGCTTTCTCCGCTCCCTTTCTTTCCTTCTGTAAATCAAACCCACAAACGCTGCATCATTGCATTGCCCGCATCCGCCGGCTTTTCTCCCCCCGCACTTCATCCGTGAATCCCGCCTTCAGCCGCACCGCCTCCATCCTGACTGCGATTTTTCTCGGTGCGCTGATCCCCCAGGCCCATGTGTTCACCTGGACCGTGCGGTGGCTGATCATCGGGCAGCTGTTCACGGTGTTCCTGCAGACCCACGTGTCGAGGTCATCGCTCCGGCGCAGCCATTTCGTGCTGCTCGCCGTCAACCTGGTGATGGGCTTTGTCGCCTGGGGGCTGGGCGGGCTGGCCGGCGGGCGCGAGGTCGCGCTGGCGGCATTCTTCGCCGGCATCACGCCCACGGCGTCGGCCGCGCCGGTCATCATGAGTTTCCTGCACGGCCAGGTCGCGTACGTGGTGGCGGCCTTCGTGCTCACCAATGTCGTCCTCGCCGCCCTCATGCCGCTGTTGCTGCCGTTCGTGCTCGGCCATCCCACTCCGGAGGCGTTCGCCCAGGTGTCCGGCAGCGTGGGCCTGGTCGTGTTCGTCCCGATGGCAACGGCCTGGCTGGTGCGGCTGGTGTACCCCCGCGCGATGGAATGGCCGCCGCGCCTGCGCAACGCCAACTTCGGCTGCTGGGTGCTGATGATGTTCCTCGTGACGTCCAACGCCTCCGATTTCATCCGGCACCAGGCGGGCGGCGGGCACGGGATGGTCCTGCGCATCGCAGCCGTCACGGCCTTCGTCAGCGCCCTGAACTTTGCGCTGGGCTGGCTGATCGGCGGCAGGGAATTCCACCGGGAGGCCAGCCAGTCGCTGGGCCAGAAGAACACCGTTTTCACCGTCTACCTCGCCCTCACCTATGCCAGCCCGCTGGTCGCGCTGGGGCCCACGTTCTACGTCATCTGGCACAATGTGTGGAATTCCTGGCAGCTGCACCGCGCAGACCGCCATGCCCCGGCGCCGGACGCCGGCCTGGCCCGGCCATGATCGGGCGTTACGCGATTTTGCTGCTGGGCGTCTTCGCCGGGTCGATGTCGGTCATCCTGATCCGCAGCAGCCATGCGCCGCCGTTCGTCCTGGCGGCGATGCGCCTCGTGCTTGCAACCCTCCTGCTCGCCCCGGTCTTCTGGCGTGACCTTCGCCGTCATCGGGCCGCGTTCACCCGCGACCATGTCCGCCGGACCGTCCTGCCCGCCGCGGTGCTCTCGGCGCATTTCATCTCCTGGACCTACGGCGCCCGCATGACGGCCGCCGCCCCTGCGACGCTGATCGTCAACCTGGTGCCGGTCGCAACCCCGTTCTTCCTGCATGCCCTCATCGGCGAGCAGATCAACCGCCGCGAAATCCTCGGCACTGTGCTCGCTCTCGGCGGGATCATCGTCCTCACGGCGCGCGACGCCCTCACGGGCGGCGATTTCCGGGCAAACCTCGTCTGCTTCGGCTCCATGCTGCTGTTCGCGTGGTACCTCGCGCTCGGACGCCGCAACCGCGATTTTCCCACGCTCTGGCTCTACGTCGTGCCGGTCTACGCGTTCGCCGCGGTGTTCTGCCTGCTCGCCGCCCTGCCCCAGCTCGGCGCACTGCTCGATCCCGCCGTGGCCGGCTCGCCCCGCGAGTGGCTGCTGCTGCTCGGGATGGCCTGCATCCCCACGATCATCGGCCACTCGCTGTTGAACGCGTCCATGCGCCACCTGCGCGGACAGATCGTGAGCCTCTGCAACGTCGGGCAGTTCGTGTTCGCGGGCGTGACGGCTTACTTCCTTTTCCACGAATCGCCGCCGGCCAGCTTCTACGCTGCCAGCCTGCTCGTGGTCACCGGCATCGCGCTGGTGGTCTTCTCCGCTCCCACCGCACCGCCACGGCTGCGCTAGTGTTTTCAAACTCCCTGATTCTGCCCCATTTCATTCTCTGGGCGGAAAACTGCTTTGCTGGGGACGCGACCTCCGGGTCGCGTTCGGACAGCGACCGGGAGGTCGCTGCTCCAACTCAAAACACCAGATGAGGTTTGAAAACACTCCCTGGCCTGACGGTGTCACTCCAAACCCAGCGTGCTGTCCATCGCATAGGGATGGATCCGGCCGAACTCGCGCAACAATTCCGCGTGCACACGGTGCACCGCAGCAAGGTCACCGGCAGACAACGGTGGGCTCCCGCTGGCGCCGAGGTTTTCCGCCACCTGCGCCGGCGTCTTGCAGCCGGGAATGACGACCGACGAGGGAATATCCTGCAGTGAGAATCTGATGAGTGCCTGCACCAGCGAGCGGCCCGTCGCCGGCAGGAACTCCCGCACCCGCCGGGCAAATTCGATCCGCATCGCAGTCTGATCATCCGTGCGGATGCCGCGCGCGTGCTTCGGATCCCAGGCCTCGTGGCCCGTCCAGCGTCCCGACAGGAGCCCGTTGCCCAGCGGTTCGCGGACGATGATCCCCAGGCCGGCCGCGGCCGCCTCGTGAAGCGCGTCGCGGAACAGGAGCGTGGTCACGTTGTAACTTTCCTGGATGACTTCGAACACCCGGCCGAAATCCCCGCGCGCCACCTGCCGGATCTGCACCGCGCCGTAGACCGAGATGCCGGCATGCCGGATCTTTCCCTCGGCCTTCAACTTTTCGAGCGTCCCAGCCACGTCATGCAGCCGGGCCGTTTCGAGACGGCACTCGTGACACTGATAGACATCGACATAATCCGTGCCCAGCCTGCGCAGGCTTTCTTCCAGGCAAAAGCGTATGGTCGCGGGCGAGGGTTCGCGGCGTTGCGGATCGGTGAAGGGAAAATGCCCGAACTTCGTCGCCACGATCGCGCGGTCGCGCTGACCCGCGAGAAACCGGCCGATGAGCGTCTCGCTGTGCCCGACACCGTAGGCGTCCGCGGTGTCGATAAAGTTGCAGCCCAGATCCCATGCCGCCTCCAGCGCCGCAAGCGACACGGCATCGTCGGTCGGCCCATAGGACCGCCGCGCGCCTTCCTGTTGTCCACCGATGCCCCAGGCGCCGAAGCCGATCTCGGAGACCTTGAGGCCGGTCCGGCCGAGCTCGCGGTAATTCATGACCGGAACGGAAACGGATCCTTAAACGCAAAGGCGCAAAGTGGCAAAGGCGGCCCTGAACGAAGAGCCCTTCGCCACTTCGCGTCTTTGCGTTTCAAATTCCTTTAGGCGTAGCTGCCGCCCTGGGTGAGTCCGAGTTCCTTGCGGCGGCGGCGTCGATCAGCTGCTGCCGTGCGCTCGTAGCCGCTCTGCCGGTGCGCCGCGAGCGGGTCGGCCGGCAGCTTGTTCGCCTTGCGCCACGCGAACAGCGCGGGCGAGACGTCGGTGAAGAACGCCTTCTTCAGCGTGAGCTCGGCGTCGACGACGTTGTTCTTCGCCTGCGCGCGGCGCAGGGCGTCGTGGTCGACCAGCGCGGCCTTCGCGTAGAGTTCCTGCGCCATAACGACGGTCTGGATCGTCGCCTCGATCTTCGGCTTCTCGTTGTGCGACTGGTCGATCATGTACGCTATCTCCGGCATGCGGCGCCGGTCGGCGGCATAGCAATGGATCTCATGGAAAATGCGGAAGACCTGGTACGGGTCGATCGAGCCGAGCGTGAGGTCGTCGTCGGCGTAGCGGCGGTCGTTGAAGTGGAAGCCGCCGAGCATCTCCTCGTCGAGGAGGAAGGCCACGATCTGCTCGATGTTCTGCGCGGCGTAGTGGTGGCCGGTGTCGACCAGCACCTTCGCGCGCTTGCCCGCCTTCTTCGCGTGCAGGTAAGCCATGCCCCAGTCCGCGATGTCCGTCGCGTAGAACGCGGGCTCGAAGGGCTTGTATTCGACAAGGAGCGTCTGCTTCGGGCCGAGCTTCTGGTGGAGCGCCTTCAGGCATTCCTCGAACCAGTGCTTGCGGTCGCGCAGGTTGCCCTGGCCGGGATAGTTCGTGCCGTCGGCGAACCACATCGAGACATACTCGCTGCCCACCGCCTTGCCGATGGCGATGGAATCGAAGCAGTGCTGCAGCGCACGCTCGCGCACCGCGGCGTCGTTGTGGCCGAACGAGCCCCACTTGTAGCATTGGTCCTGAAAGAGGTTCGGATTGATCGAGCCGATCCTCACGCCGTGCTTCCGCGCGAGGCGGGCGACGGCCTTCGGGTCCTGGCCAGGCTTGAAGTCCCATAGCACGTGCACGGCGACCGTTGGGCAGCACCCAGTCAACGCGTTGACCTGACCCGCGTCAGCGAGCTTGTCGTTGAGGTCGATGGCCGCGGCGTCCTGGAAGAACTTCCCGAAGCGGGTGCCCGTGTCGGCAAAGCCCCAGGAGGGCGTTTCAATGGCAAAGGAGTCGAGCGCCTCGCGGGCGCGGCGAAGTTGTTTCGGTGTCATGGGGAAAGGGAGCCGTTCTGCCCGGCCGTCCGGCAAAAGTCAGGCGCGAAAACGAGGTGGATCGATCTCGGTCCTTTTTCCCGCCCGCCCGGCCATGAGTAGTGTCAACTAATAGTTGACACTGGATCGGGATGGCGGGGCATGTGGGCTGCGGCTGTAGACGCAGCGGCGTTGAACGGCGGGCGAGCCCTGGCGCAGTCAAGCGGCGATCCGACGCACTGTTGGAGCAGTGTCAGCGTCAACGCGCGACCGGCTCGGTGATGCCGAACTTCAGGGCCCACGGCGCAAGCGCCTTCATGATGCCGGGATAAAGTTCCACGCCGTTCGCCAGCTGGGCCTCGCGGCGGCGCAGGCCGGACTCGCCGGGCAGGCGCACCCGTTCAACGCCCGCGCGCGGCGGGGTCGCGCGGCAGGCGCCGGCCAC
>Ga0265320_10002114_pt1 | contig 13963 bp, 11 predicted proteins | sample 4827metaG_FD_202087 | JGI IMG/M metagenome (GOLD analysis project Ga0265320, IMG submission 202087) | Rhizosphere microbial communities from Carex aquatilis grown in University of Washington, Seatle, WA, United States - 4-8-27 metaG | ecosystem: Host-associated > Plants > Roots > Rhizosphere >...
CTCATCTCCATTTTAGCTACGGCAATCTCGTTACCCTTGCTTGCTTGGGGCGGGCGATTGAGCTACCGACTATTTCCAGTCATTCAGACCAAGCGCATCCGAGAAGCCATTCACCTGGCCTACGGGCTGCCGATAATATTTTGGTGGATAGGCTTTCTCCGCTTCATCCTGCCGCGTTACGACTTCACGGTGGGCCAATTGATGGTGACATTGTTTTGGGCGCTATTCCCCACAATGGGAGTTTGTATTGGTTTGCTCTGGGGAATCGAAACCGCCGCACGAAAAAAAACTGCGATAGCGGATTCATAACACCAGAGGGTCAATATGTTTAATCTCGAAAAAGCAATTTCAGAATGGCGGCAGCAGATGCTGGCCGCCGGCATCCAAGCACCCGTGCCGCTGGAGGAACTCGAAGCTCATCTGCGCGAGGACATTGACCGTCTCCGATCGTCAAGCGTGCCAGAGGCCCGGGCCTTCGAAATCGCGGCTGCGCGCCTGGGAACGCCGCGCCGGATGCAGGGGGAATTCAACAAGACCGGACGCATCCCTTTGGATTTCGCAACCCTGGCCTGGATGGGTGCGATGACCTTGTTTGCCCTGCTGTTGTCCGGAAGGCTGTTTTCCGGACAATTAAGTTTTCTCCTGTTTGCCCATATTTTCAGCCTGACGGCCGGCTATTTCACGGCACTTTTGACGGGTACCCTCGGCATTGGTTACGTCTGCTGCCGTTGGTTCGGCGCATTATCACGAGCCCGCCAACAAACGCTCAGCCGCGCGGTCTTCCAGTTCAGCGGATTGTCCGCCGGACTGGTCGTTGCAGGAATGGTACTGGGAATGTTCTGGAGCGCGGGGAATCGCGGACACCACCTGACGGGAGACCCTCGCGAAATCGGAGCGGGGTGTGCCGCCGCCTGGCTCGTTGCGATGTGGCTGATTCAGCGGTTTGGGCTGGTGCAGGACCGCGTCACGATGCTGCTGGGCATTGGTGGCAACCTGATGGTCAGCCTGGCCTGGTTCGGCGCAGGCGCCCTGGCGCACGGCTACGGAATGGCAGGTTATTGGCCGCTGGATGCCCTGTTGGGGGTCCACCTTGTATTCCTCGTGATGGGTCTAGTGCCAGCGCCGGAAACGGTTAAAGCCTGAATGCAAGGCAAGAATATGTTTAACCTTGACCAATCAATCAATGAATGGCGGCGGCAGCTGCTCGCCGCGGGCATCCAGACAACCGCGCTGCTGGAGGAGCTGGAAAGCCACCTGCGCGAAGACGTGGAACGACAGGTGCGTTCAGGTTTGGATGGGCAACAGGCTTTCGAGTCTGCCGTCCGGCGGATGGGCCGGTTCGATGCACTCAAAGCCGAGTTCGCGAAAGCCGGCGGAGCCGGGGAAGTTCAATTGGGCAAACTGTTGGGAATTGCCTGCGCCGGTATCGCAGGATTTTTTTCGCTGTTGGCGATGCAAAAACTGATCGTGGTCCACGGAGCCGGTCCGGTGGCGCGGATCCTGGGATTGGCCGCGGCAGCCACCACCCTGTTAAGCTGGCGATACGGCCACCGGTTGCTTCCGGTCATCCGCCAGCGGCATCTCCGGACGGCGATCGGCATTGCGTGTTGCGGTGCCGGCATGGCCGGGGTGGGACTCTTTTTAAAACTCATTCTGCCACGCTTGATGGAGGTTCCCGCCGGGGCGGATATTCCCGTGGGCACCTTGTTGGCTTCATTCCTTTGGGCCTGGGCGGTCATGGCGATTCTGGCCGGCATGGCGTACGGGTTGGAAAAAGCCGCCTCCCGGCAGGTTCGGGCAGCTGGTTCGTGAGCACCTGACAGAAGCCCGGTCAAACCCCATATGTTCAACCTCGAACAAGCAATTTTGGACTGGCAACGACAGATGCTGGCCGCCGGTATCCAGACGCCCGTGCCGCTGGAGGAGCTGGAAAGTCATCTGCGCGACGAAATCGAGCAGCAGAGGAAATCGGGATTAAGTGCGCAACCAGCTTTTGAGGCCGCCGTCGGGCAAATCGGCCCGGCCCGGGCGCTCAAGAACGAATTCAAAAAAGGTGAAAGGACATTTATGAAAAAGACATTGTTGGTACTGGCCGGAATCTTCGGTGTACTGTTCGGCACCGGTTTCATTCTTCCGGCGCTGGCCTGGTATCGGGATCACGGCGCCATGCCTGCCTGGAATCTGGGATTTCTCCTGCTCGGCATTGTGATCGCGGTCGGAGGCTTGAGCACAACCATCTACGGTTTCAAAAAGCGCAGGGCCTAGCTGCGCGCCGTCAGGAACTTTTTTAATTCCACCGCCGCCTTGCCGCCGAATCCCGGCACGGCGGCGATTTGTTCCAACGTCGCGGTTTTCAACCGCTGGACCGATCCGAATTTCTTCAGCAACGCCTGCTTGCGCCGTTCGCCGATGCCGGGAAATTCGTCCAGCACGCTCTCCGAAATGCGTTTGATGCGCAGTTGGGCGTTGTAGGAATTCGCCACCCGATGACACTCATCGCGGATGCGCTGCAATAATTTCACCGCCGGATGATTCAGCCCCAGTCGCAGCGGCTGGCTTTCGCCCGGCCGGTAAATCTCCTCGAATTCCTTGGCCAGCCCAATGACGGCGATTTTCTCCAGACCCAGCTGCTTCAGTTCTTCACTCGCCGCGCTCAGTTGCCCCTTGCCGCCGTCAATGAGGATGAGATCGGGCAGAGGTTTTGATTCCTTCAACAACCGCGCGTAACGCCGTCGCACCACCTCGGCCATAGAGGCAAAATCATCCTGGCCTTCGACGGTTTTGATCTTGAACCGCCGATAGTTCGCCCGGTCGGGCCGGCCGTGTTTGAAACTCACCAACGACGCAACGGCAAACGTGCCGCTGATGTTTGAAATGTCGAACCCCTCGATGCGCAGCGGCGGGGCGGGCAGGTCCAGCACTTTTGCCAGCTCCGCCAGGTCGCGTTGCGGGTCAATGGCCATGGGCAATGTGTAGGGCGTGCGCTCGAATTTCCGTTCCTTCTTCGTCGTTTCCTTCAAGTCGCGGATGAGATCGCGCAGGCCGGCGGCTTTTTCGTAATCCTGCGCCACGGCGGCCTTTTTCATTTCGGCCTCGAGCTGCCCCTTCATTTCCTGGCACTGGCCGTCGATGAAATCGCACGCGGCGCGCACCTGTTCCAGATACTGCTCGGGCTTCACATTGCCCACGCACGGCGCGGTACAGTATTTGAGGTGGGCGTAGAGGCAATGTTTGTAGTCGGCCTCCCCCGGCGTGAAGGCGCGACAGCCGCGCAGGTTGAACTGCCGCCGCACCAGCGCGAGCGTGTTGCGCAAGGCGCCGGAGTTTGAGAACGGCCCGAAATAACGCGCGCCATCGTCCTTGCGCAGGCGCGTGAAGGTAAAGTTCGGGATCGGGTCATTCAAATTCACCTTGAGCATCAGGAACCGTTTGTCGTCGCGGAAGCTGATGTTGTAGCGCGGCTTGAATTCCTTGATGAGCTTGCCCTCGAGCAGGAACGCTTCCGGTTCGCTACGGACGACGTGCACGTCGAAATCGTGGACGGCCTCGACCAGGGCATTGAATTTGAGGTCCCAGCCCAGGCGGCGCGAGGGATGGAAATACTGGCTGACGCGTTTGCGCAGGTCGCGGGCCTTGCCGACGTAGATGACCGTGCCGAACCGGTCGCGCATCAGGTACACGCCCGGCTTGTGCGGCAGTTCGCCGGTTTTTTTGCGGATGGCTTCGGTCGCAGGCACGATGGAATTTCAACGCAAAGGCGCCGGGGCGCAAAGGGAAAATTCTTTCTTGCGCGATGAATCAAATCGGCGTATTCACCGGAAAATCAAAGAAAGGGAACTTATGCCAGAAAACCAAAGCCAGGTTCCACCTCCCATCCAACCTCCCCCGCCAACCGCGCCTGTCATTCCGCCGAGCCCCGAACACCAGGCACGTACCTGGAATATGTTATGTCATTTGAGTGCGCTGGCTGCTCTCATTGGTGTTCCGTTCGGGAACGTCCTCGGTCCGCTGCTGGTTTGGCAAATCAAAAAGAACGAATTCCCGTCTGTGGACGTCCATGGCAAAGCGGCGCTGAATTTTCAAATTACCGTGGCCCTGGCCACGCTGGCGAGTGCGATCCTGGGGGGTTTATTGATGATCATCTGCGTTGGCTGGCTCTTTATCGCACTGGCCATCCTGATCGGTCTGGCCGGCCTCATCTTTGCAATTATTGCCGGCGTCAAAGCCAACAACGGCGAGGATTACAAATATCCGTTCAGCCTGAACCTCATCAAATGAGTCTCGAGCGGAGGCGTGAAATTTCAGCGCTGAGCACCAACGGAAATCAAAAACGAATTACACGGATGCCGACGGATGGAATCGGTGAAAATTCGTGGAATCCGTGTCAACGCTTTTGCTTCATGTGCCGGTGGACGAAGAAATAATACAGCCCGCCCAGCACGAGCATGGCGCCGCCGAGCCAGAGGGTGACATGGCGCAATTCACCTTTCATGAAGTGTTCATCCTGCCCGGCTTCGACGCCGACATAGCAAAGCACGCCGCACCAGATGGCTGAACCCAGCAGGGTGAAGATGGAAAATTTCAGGTAATTCATCCGCACGATGCCCGCCGGGATGCCGATGAGATGCCGCACCACCGGCAACAGGCGCGAAATGAAAATTCCCATCCCGCCGTAATGATCCGACCAGCGCTCCGCCTTTTGCACCTTCTCCGGCGGAACAAAAAAGTATTTGCCGTAACGCATGACCAGCGGACGTCCGGCCAGCAGCGATGCCCAGTACATGATCGTGGCGCCCAGCCACGAACCGAGCGCGCCGGCCACGACGATACTCCACAGGCTCAGGGGAATCTGGCCGGTGTAGGCCAGGTGCGCCGCCGGCGGGATGACGATTTCGCTGGGAATGGGAACAATGGTGCTTTCGATGGCCATCATCAGACCGATGGCCGGTGCGCCCCAGGTTTGCAGCAGGTGAGTGTACCAGTCAGCCAGCGATGTCATCAGGTGATGCATGAGGCGCTGGTTATAGCGGAAAATGACGGTGAGGCAATCCGCGAATTACGTGAACAACCTGAATTTAATTCTTAGCCTGTTTGACGTACCAGGCTTGAATCTCTTCCGGGGTTGCCGCCTGCGGCCAGACCCAGTCAAGAGCACGGGAACTCTGCCAGTAAAAGCTCGAGGACTCGACATTTTTGGGCAGCGAAGGATCGCCGCCATCGTCTTTGCCGTCTTCGCCAACAGAATAAAGAACGAAGGTACCATCTGTATTTCGGCGATAGCGCAACGATTCGCCATCCATGCAATCAACCGGAACGGTTGGCAACAAATCAGGCGTCAATTTTTCGAGCGCCGCTGGAAGCTGATGATGTCGGAGTTGATAACGCCGGAGCGCAATGGCAGTGACGACCGTATTTCGTGCTGTTTCCATTCGGGCGGATTTACGAAGCGCAGCGTCTGAACCGAAAGTAGATTGTAAGAAAAAGTTGCGCAAGCCCTCCCCATCGCCAGGTTCCCGGGTTTGTTGGGGCAGGTTAGAGCCGGCTAAAGATTTGATGATCCGAAAATCTCCGTTGGTTTCAGCCCGTCGGGTTGTTTCAATCAGCACTTGATATGCCTTCAATCCGCGTACTTCGTCTCGATATGACCAGAACCAGCGCCACCGAAGTTCATCCCACTTGCGCAATGACAAGGCCCGTTGCTTTTTCGGAAAAAAACTTTCCCCAGAAGACACATCTGATGAATAAAAATATCCCCAAAGTTTATTAAACCTGTCGGAAGACTTCCGGATTTGCTCGTATTCCAGCAAATTCTCCGCCCGCTCATAAACAAATGATTGTTCAATCGAATGGCTGAAGTCCAGCGATTGCCAGCCTCGTTGCAATTGTGCCAGATCTTCGTCCGAAGCATTCGTGCCTCGCAGAATTTCCCAAGTGGCGCCCTCGCCGATGGCCGCGATGGCGATGCGAACGAGTTGCGAGATTAAAATCCGTTCATCGGTTTCTCCTTTGACCAGAGCCAGCATCGCGCGGACATCCGTGCAGGCGCTTTTTGGGTTTTGTTGATGCAAATTGTAAACCGCCGATGCGCTCAACCACAGAGCCGACCTTTTGAGTGGAGCCAGATGAGGAAGGAGCAAATCAAAGCCTTTTTGGTACTCCACATTGAAATCCAAGACCGGATGATTGGTCAGGTATTGAAAACTATCGAGTTCGCTTTTCGCGGCCGCAAGCTCCCGCCCCAGGTCTTCCCAGCTATTCGTTGCGTCGAATCCAATTATGTTGGGCCGTTGCCGACCGATCATTGCTTTGCCGGGTGCAATCATACGCATGGCTGGCGGCGTATTGCTCCCGGCAACACTTTCGTATTCCAGTTTGGCCAATGCGTTCGAGATAAACAGGACGCCATTTTGCTCCGCCGGCACGGACGGTGGAATTACCTGCGCCAGATCCATCGGTTCACCCCGGGCCTTCAGTTCGGCGATGTAAGCGTTGACAGCGGCACGCAGTTGATAGTGATGAACGATGGGAATAAGAATCGCCACACCGAGCGAGATAAAAACAACGGCCAAAATTTTCCGGCGCCGGTTCATGCCAAATATGGCTTCAATCTATCAATTGCACCGGTCCGGATGAAACTATAAAGCCATCCGCCGTTTGTAACCTGCAGAAATGCGAAAATCACACCGTTCGACCGGATGGTTTTGGTGAGGAGGCCATCGACCTTCGAAACGGGGCCCGGATGCTTCGGATTGGCTACCGTGATTTGGTGCTTCGCCGGGCAATGTGCTCGCTGGATTGCATGGCCTGCACCACCGCAATGAGGCAAAGGGTGAACAACGGCAGGCAACTGACATAAGTGGCGGCCAGCACGAGCCGCCGGCGATCAATGGATTCGGGAGTCCATATTTCCCCGGTTTTGCCCGCAAAATTAAAAATCAATTCGTCCGTGGAAATTTTTGGATTGGCTTCCGTGTAGGCCCGACCTTGTTTGGTGAATTCCGCGCCCGTAACCACCTTGCCGCCCGCATAATTGGCGGTCCAGGCCAGCGTGAGTTGCTGATAGCGGAAGAACGCGGTGACGCCGATGACCAGTGCCAGCAGGGCCACAGCCCCCCAACGGAATGAGTGCCGCGGCTGGTTCCAACGCCGCGCGGCAAGAATTTCCAACCCCAGCACGACGGCCACGATGAATTGGCCGAGGCGCAGCCAGGTTTTCTCGTCGGCGGCCGAGACCCCGACGGGCGGCGGGAGCAGAAAGCCGCCGAGAATGGTGCCTACCCACAACGCTCCCTGCGTCAGCAGGAGCCAGCTCTGGCGCGCCTGCTGCAGCCACTTCCGGCTTTCGGATCGCGATTTCATTTTGAGATTGCTGCCCGGGAAATCAGTGGCGTTATCCTGGCGCAGGCAGTTGGCACGGTCGCACTATTCTGCCGGCACGGCCAGGTCCACCTCCAGATGAGTTTCGCCATGCCCGCCGATCCCCATCGAAACCGGTTCACTCGTAAAGTTGTTTTTGCGCGCCCAAAGCTCGTAACCGCCAGGGCAGAGAATCTTTTCATCGGTCGGACTGCTCTGACGGGGAAAACGGTCGTGCGCACTTTTCACATCGAACAGGCCCTTGGACACATAGAAAATTTCGTAACCGCTGATTTCCCTGCCGCCGGCTTTGGTGTGGACCTTCACGCGAATTTCCTTGCCCAGCCCATCGCCGGAATGGCGGCAGTTGTCGGCTTTGATTTGCAGGTCGGACGCGACGTCGCGCAAAACCGCGAGCGTTTTCGCGGGGTCTCTTTCCTTTTTTAAATTGCTCAATCGCCGGTTGTCGGCACGCACGCTGACGAGATAGGGATCGGCGGGTGAATAGGCTTTCGGCCGGACGTGGGTGTCGAACCACGCATCCCACTTGTCATGAAGAAACAGGGCATTGGTTTGAACCTGCTGCAGTAAAACCGCGGCGGCGGCATTGGTCGCACCGATGGTTTTCAAAAGGCTGTCCGTCGCGGATTTCATGGCGGCCCATTCCTGCCGGTAATCGGACTGGGGGTTGTTTGGCAGCGGCTCGCCATAACTGACATAGGCAAGGAGCCGGCCGATGCCCGGTCGCGGCCCGGCGTGGAGCAAGGAAGTCGCGAGGAGCATGGCCAGCAGAATTGGAATCGCTAAAAAAAACGACGGCCGGCCCATGCTGCGTTGGTTTTGCGCCCGTAACGACCGACGCTGTAAGTCGCGAAATGGGAATATTTTCATAAGCGCACCCTCGCCTGTCCTCGTAAATGTTTGCGGCGCAACCAAGTTGATACCCATCCATAGCTGGCCGCAAGACGAATTTTAGGCAAGCCGGGGCGAAACTTTGCGGCGCCAGGTCGGGAGATATGGATTTCAGCCGCGCTTCTCGGATAAGCCCCGGGAATTTTTCCGTCCCGGCGAGCATGTCCACCGGGTCCTACGAGTGATCCGGCTTGGGTTGGTCTGCTTCTTTTGCCGCTCGCATTTCGCGCAGCACCTCATCGGCACAGTCGGGGTAAAATTTTCGCATGCAATCCGGGCACAGGCTGTGGCTGAATTGGATGTCGGCATGTTGCGAGATAAAGCTCTCTATCTGGTTCCAATAGCCCTTGTCATCCCGGATCTTCTTGCAACCGCCGCAGATCGGCAGAAGCCCGCTCAACACTTTCACCTCGGCCACCGCCTCGTCCACTCGCCGCTGCAGTTTCCGTTCGTTCACCTGGAGACGGTGAATCCTCAGCCGGTAGCCTCCGCCAGCCAGGCCGGTCAGGAGCACCAGCAGCAGGACGGGAAACCAGCGGGTCTGGTAGAAGTGCGGAGGCAGGCGGAACGCATAGGACGCCCCCATCTCGTTCCAGATCCCGTCATTGTTGCAAGCGATGACCTGGAACCGGTACGAACCCGGCGGCAGGCTTGCATAATGGGCAAATCGGCGTTGTCCGGCATCGACCCATCCGGCATCAATCCCTTCGAGCCGGTATTTGAAGAGCACCTTCTCCGGAGCGATGTAACTCAAGGCCGTGTAATGAATTTCAAGTTCGCCGGGACCTGGCGGGAGGTGAGCCGGCCGGTCGACGGGCTGTTCCTGTTTGTTGATCAGTACGTTCTCGATGAAAACCGGCGGAACCCGATAGTTGGCGGTGTGGTTGCCGGGACTGACGATCACCAGACCCTTCAAGGAACAGAACAGCAGCTGTCCGGTCTCGCCCACGGAGGCATTGGGTTGGGTGCCGGCGACCAGCGACGCCGTGCGCAACCCGTCGCGATAACCCAGGGACAGGGCACTGACTTTTTGCTTTTTTCCCCCGGCCAGGGCGTCCAGATCTGCCTTTGGCACACGGCAAATGCCCTTGCCGCTGCTCAGCCAGAAGCCGCCCTGACCATCGTCGAGCACGTTAAAGACATAACTGTCCGGGAGACCGTCTGCTTCACGGATATTGAAGAATTTTCCGTTCTGATAACGGCTCAAGCCACCCCGCGTGGCCACCCAGAGAACCCCATCGGCCGCTTCACACAACGACATGATCCGGTCGTTCCCCAGCCCGTTGCTGGTGTTGAAATTCGTGAATCGCCCATCCTGATACCGGCTCAGGCCGCCGCTGGTTCCAACCCAAAGCGCCCCTTGCCGGTCACTCAGAATCGCGCGAATCTGGTTGTTGGCCAGACCGTCCTGGGTCCGAAAGGACGTGATTTTGCCGTCCGAAAACTGAAATAGTCCGTCGCCGTCCGTACCGATCCACATTTGGCCCCGACCGTCCCGGGCAATCACTTTGATGTCGAAAACCTTTTTCCAACCGGTTACCGGAGTCAGGTGGTTGTTTTCCATGACATATAATCTTCCTCCGGCCGCAACCCAAAGCCGCCCGATCTCGTCTTCGCCAATGGAAGTCACCGTGGGAATGGGATTCCCGTCCAGCTGGGTAAAGGCGGTTAATTTCCCCTCGCTCAAACGGGCAAAACCAAGGTAGGTCCCCACCCAAACATCACCCCGCCGGTCCCGATAGACGCAACGGGTGCTGTTCTCGGGCAGACCGTCTTCCACCGCCAACATCCGGACGGAAACACTCCGCAACCGGGCCAAACCGTTTGCCTCAGTGCCCAGCCAGAGGTTGCCTTCGCGATCCGCGAACATGCTTAACACCAGCCCCAGCTTGGTCCGGGCCTCCGGCGACGACAGGGCTTCAAACTTTCCATTGCTCAGCCGGAGCAAACCGTCGCGCGTCCCGATCCACAAGGTCCCCTGCATGTCTTCATACATCACACCCGGCCGGTTGCTCTTATAAACTTCGCTCGTGTACGTGGTCAGCTTCCCATCCTTCCAGCACTTGATCTTGGAGCTTTCAAAGGTCATCCATAGCGCACCATTTATCCCGCTCGCCATGCTGTCCATGCGCCCGTCGTTGTCGTCCACCACCGTCGGCTCGGTCACGAAACGGCCATCGACAAAGCGATTCAGCCGGCCGCCGGCAGCAACGAAGATTCCCTGGGGAGAACTGGCACAGATGGTACTGATAAAATTGTTCGGCAGCCCGTCCCGGGTCGTGAAAACGGTAAAACGGCCTCGAGAAAAACGGCCCGCACCGCGGGGAGTGGCGATCCAGATGTTCCCTTCCCGATCCTTATCCAGTTTCCGGATCGAATCATCCGGCAGGCCATCCGCCGTGGTAAATGTTGTGAAATGTCCGTCTTTGAGCCGGGTCAACCCGCCACCATAGGTACCGATCCACAGTGCCCCGTCGTTGTCCTCCACCAGGCAGCCAATCTCATTGTCCTTCAAGCTGCCGGTGTGAACGCCAAAGGTGGTGAAGCTGACGCCGTCAAAACGCACCAGCCCGTTCGCCGTGCCCAGCCAGAGATAGCCGTCGCGCGTCTGGACGACTGCTCGAATGCGGATTTGGGGCAGGCCGTCGGATCCATCCCAGGTGTCGATGCCATACTGGGAGAGCGGCAATTGGGAATCCAGAGACGCCGCCCGGGCCGGTAACAACGGGAGTAACGCCAGGCCGCCTAAAACCAGGAACCAAGCCGACGCTAAACGCATCGACTTCTCAAACACTGGGTTTGAAATTGTGCTCAAGTTGCCGGGTCCGTGCAGCAATCGTGTCCGCCTGAATTCCGGGCCGGCTATCGAACTGCCCAACCCAATGCAACCTAGCGGATTAAACCGAAAGCAACCCGCCCGATTTTGTCATTTTGTGAGCGGGTATTGGCTCCGGTCAGGCAGGGTCCGCCGGCCCTCTGGCACATGAGTCAAACGTCTGGCCGTCGCTTAATGAAGCGGCAGTCGCGATAAGGAGGCGACAAATGCCTGTTTGCTTCCAGAAACGTTTGAGCCCCACCAGCCCGACCGCCAAAAAAGAAGTTGCTTGCAGGGCGGTTACGCCTTCAAAAAATATTTCCGCTGTTTTTCGCTGATGGGCATTTCAAGTCTTTCCATCACCTGCAACATGTCCTCCCAGACCTTGCGCTTCTCGCTCATGGCCTGGTTGCGCAGCAGGTAGGCCGGATGATACGTCGGCATGAGCGGCGTGTCGCGATACGTTTTCCAGGTGCCCCGCAGTTTCGTGATGCCCAGCGTCTTGCCCAGCAGCCCCTCCACGGCTGTCGCCCCGAGCGCCACGATGACCCTGGGCCGGATCAAATCAATCTGCTCGTGCAGATAGGGTATGCACGTGGCCATTTCATCGCCGGTCGGCTTGCGGTTGCCGGCGCTCTGCCCGGGCGTGTCCGGCCGGCATTTCAAAATGTTCGCGATGTAAACATCCGCGCGCGAAAGGCCCGTCGCCTGGATGATCCTGGTGAGCAACTGCCCGGCCTTGCCGACAAACGGTTCGCCCTGTTCGTCCTCGTCCGCCCCCGGCGCCTCACCCACAAACATCAGTGACGCGTCAATGCTCCCGACGCCGAACACGACGGTTTTGCGCGACGACGCGAGGTGCGCGCATTTGACGCAGGCCAGCGCGCGTTCGCGCAACGCGGCAAAGGCGGCGGCCTTTTCGGGTGACGACCCGCCTGCGCTGCGCTCCGGCGCGGCAAGGCGGCGGGCGGCGGGTGGCGCGGCCGATGCGGCCGGTGCGGCGAAAATTTCGGATTGCGCCCCGGACCAGGCAGATGAAAGGCCGGCCGGTTTTGGCGATGGGGGTGCTGTGGGGATGGAAATTTTGGGTTCGGCCCGGGCTAGTTGCGACAGAGCCCGGAGCGTTTCGGAGGAAACGGCGACATGGCGCACACCGCGCGATTTCAAGTCCTCAAGGTGTTGGATGGTTGCGTCGAGCAGTTGTGCGTAGGGGTCGGCCATCGGAGTCCATCGTAACGGCTGCCCGGCAAAGCACAAAAACTAGTTGTTCACAATCCGCCGGAAAATTCCGCCTTCGGCATTGCGCGCCCTGAAGTTTAACCGTAATTAACAGGCGCCCATGAAAAGAAAAGCCCTCCCGGAACTTTGGTTGGTCGTGTTGCTGTCCCTGCTGCTCGCCGGCTGCTCCACTCCCCGGCCCGCAACGCCATCCCGGGCTTGCCCCCTCAAGCTGGACGGGCTGTTTTTTGAAACCGCCGCCGGACGGACCACCCTGCCGGTCATTCCCTTCACCAAGGCGCCGGACGGCCTGGGCCAGCAGGCGGAAACCAACCTGGTCGATGGACGGGTCGTAACGGTTTCCGTGAAACCGGATGGAAACGACTTTTCGATCCGGATGTCCGCGACACCGGACGCGGACATCCTCAAGTGGGGCCTGGCCGTGGACGCCGCGCCGGATGAATATTTCACCGGCCTGATGGAACGCGTCGTGGATGGGCCGCAGCAGGCCTCGTGGGCGACGAACCTCACATCGGCCCTGGACCTGCGGGGCCAGACGGTGGACCTGATCCTCAAGCCGACGCTGTCGCTTTACGCACCGTTCTATCTTTCCTCGCGCGGCTATGCGGTCTTCGTCAAGGGCAGCTGGCCGGGCCGGTTTGATTTTTGCGCGAGTGTTTCCAACCAGGTGCAGATGGCGTTTGAGGGGCCGGCCTTGGAGGCGAAGATTTACACGGCCGGGCAGCCGGCAGCGCTGGTGCGGGCGCATGCGCTGGATGCCGGGCCGCCATTCCTGCCGCCCAGGTGGATGTACAACCCGTGGCGCTGGCGGGATGAGAATACGCAACGGACCAACTACTACGACGGCACGCCGGTGACCGGGCCGTTCAATTCGGAGTTCATGGAGGATGTGTTGTTGATGAAGGCCTACGGCATTCCGCTGGGGGTTTACTGGGTGGATCGTCCTTGGGGACCGGGCCTGGAAGGCTATGACGATTTTGAGATTGATACCAACCGGTTGCCGCATTTTGCGGAGTCGGTGAAATGGCTGAACGGGCAGGGGGTGCAGATGTTTTTATGGATCGGGCCGTATTTCCAGGGGCAAATGGCGACCAACGCGCTCACCAACGGGTGGACGCTGGTCAGTGCGGGGCAGAAGTATATTAAAAGCAACTATCCGATGGTGGATTTCACCAATCCCGAGGCAAAAAAATACTGGCAGGACGGGGTGGCCAAGCTGTTGAAACTCGGCGTGGCCGGTTTCAAGATGGATCGCGCCGAGGAGGAAATCCCCGAAAGCGGACCGTACAAGGTTTTTGACGGGCGCAGCGTCCGCGAGAACCGCAATGCGTATCCGGTCATGTACCTGCAGGCGGCCTACGACGTATCCCGGGAATATCGCCGCAACGACGATTTCGTATGCATGCCGCGCGCGGCGTACACGGGCAGTTCGGCTTACGGAGTTTTCTGGGGCGGCGACATCGGCGGGACGGAATACGGTTTGCGGGCCGAGATCATCGCGGTGCAACGCGCCGCGGTGATGGGCTATCCCAACTGGGGTTCGGACACCGGCGGCTACAACCAGCAATCGATGGAGACGGAAGTGGTGGGTCGCTGGCTGGGGTTCAGTTGTTTCACACCCATCATGGAGGTGGGGCCGAC
>Ga0265320_10002115_pt1 | contig 13961 bp, 12 predicted proteins | sample 4827metaG_FD_202087 | JGI IMG/M metagenome (GOLD analysis project Ga0265320, IMG submission 202087) | Rhizosphere microbial communities from Carex aquatilis grown in University of Washington, Seatle, WA, United States - 4-8-27 metaG | ecosystem: Host-associated > Plants > Roots > Rhizosphere >...
GCGAGATCGGCGACCTCGAGACCACCCACCCCGGCGCTCCGGCCCGCGCCAACGCGATCTTCGACGCCCGCATCACCCATGACTATCCCGTCCTGATTCGCGGCGAGGCCGCTAACAAGGGCGATGTTGTGCCCCGGCGGTTTCTCGATATTCTCTCGCCCGACCCGAAGAAGCGCCCGGAATACCGCACCGGCAGCGGCCGCCTCGAGCTCGCCGAGGCCATCGCGAGCCCGGCCAATCCCATGACGGCCCGCGTCCTCGTCAACCGCCTCTGGCAGCAGCATTTTGGCGAGGGCTTCGTCGCCACGCCCGACGACCTCGGCAACATGTCCGCCCCGCCCACTCACCCCGAGCTGCTGGACTACCTCGCCGCGCGTTTCATGGAGGAGGGCTGGTCGATCAAGAAGATGCAGCGCCTCATCGTGCTGAGCAGCGTCTACCAGGAAAGCGCCGCGCCCAATCCCCAGTACGCCGACACCGATCCCGACAACAAGCTGCATTGGCGCTATAACCTCCGGCGGCTCGACTTCGAGCAACTGCACGACTCCCTCCTCGCCATCGCCGGCACGCTCGACCCGACCATGGGCGGGCGTCCCGTGCGCATCGAGAGCGCGGATTTCGCCACCCGTCGCGCTGTCTACGCCTACATCGATCGCAGCAATCCCGCGGAGATTCTCACCCAGTTCGACTTTCCCAATCCCAGCGTGCCGTCGGGCCGGCGCTACCTGACCATCGTCCCGCAGCAGTCGCTGTTCATGATGAACGGCACGCTCGTCATCGAGACCGCCCGCAAACTGACCCACCGGCCGGATTTCCTCGAAGCCGGATCGGATGACGAGCGGGTCACGTCGCTCTACCTGGGCATCTTCCAGCGCCCCCCCACGCGGCAGGAAATCACGCTTTGCGAGCGCTACGTGCAAAACAATCCCGGCGGCACCTCGACGGAGGCCCCCACCAGCACGCGGGCCTCGGAGCAGCAATCCCAGCAGGCCCAGCGGCAGATCCTCCAGGCCCAGCGCGCCGCACAAAATATTCGGGGCAAGAACGTCTTCCAGGGCGAACCCGGCGCCGCCGCCTTCGCCAGCCGCGCCCCGCTCGACGCCTGGACCAAGCTCGCCCACGCCCTCTTCCAGACGAACGAGGCGATGTTCTACGACTGAGTCCGGTGGAGACGCAACGTCCCCGTCGCGTCCGATCGTACCAGAACAAAATCTTTCTCTTTCCTCTTTATCTTTCTCTTTCGTCAGCGCGGATCGTTACCGGAGGAGAAAGATTAAGATAAAGAGGTAAGAGAAAGATCATGAGGGCGGAATCGAAGCCGGCCGCTTCCCCGCCAGGATCTCTCCCGCCTTGCTCGCATCAAACGCGCCCTCCCACTTCGCCACGACCAGCGTGGCCACGGTGTTGCCGATGAGGTTCGTGAACGTGCGGATCTCGGACATGAACCGGTCGACACCGTAGATGATCGCGAGGCCAGCCACCGGGATCTTCCCCGTCGTCTCCAGGGTGGCCGCCAACACGATGAACCCGCTGCCCGTGATGCCCGCCGCCCCCTTGGACGTGATCAGCATCACCGCAAGCAGCCCCAGCTGTTGCACCAGCGTGAGCGGGGTATCCGTCGCCTGCGCCACGAAGAGCGCCGCACACGTCAGGTAGATGCAGGTGCCGTCGAGGTTGAAGGAGTAACCCGCCGGCACGACAATGCCCACGACAGAACGGGCGCAACCCACCTGCTCCATCTTGGCCATCAGGCCGGGCAGCGCCGACTCCGAGGCGGAGGTGCCGACCGCGATGAAGATCTCGTCCCGGATGTATTTCATCACCCGCCACAGGCTGAACCCCGCCGCGCGCGCGATGGCGCCGAGCACGAGAAAGACAAACAGGAAGCACGTAAGGTACACCGTCGCCAGCACCTGCCCGAGCGACACCAGCGCGTGGACGCCGAACTTGCCGATGGTGAAACCCATCGCGCCGAACGCCCCCAGCGGCGCGAACCGGGTGACAATCCCGACGATCCCGAAGATCACCCGGGCGATTTCGTTGACCAGGTTGATCACCGGGCGCCCGTGCTCCCCGATCCGCCCGAGGGCGCAGCCGAAGAGGATCGCGAGCAGGAGCACCTGGAGGATTTCCCCGTCGGCAAACGCCCCGACAAAGGTCTTCGGGATGATGTTGAGGAAAAACGCGACGGTGGATTGCTCGCGCCCGGCGTTGATGTAACTGGCCACGGACTTGGTATCGAGCGTGGCCGCGTTCGCGTGCATGCCCGCGCCGGGTTGGAACACGTTGGCGACGACCAGGCCGATCAGCAGCGCCACCGTCGTCACGATCTCGAAATAAATCAGCGCCTTCGCGCCCACCCGGCCCATGCGCTTGAGATCCCCCATGCCGGCGATGCCCGCCACGACCGTGGTGAAAATGATCGGCGCGATCAGCATCTTGATCAGCTTGATGAAGCCGTCGCCGAGCGGCTGCACCGCCACGCCCCACGCGGGCTTCACGTAGCCCAGCACGGCACCAAGCAAAACGGCCACGAGCACCTGCAGGTAAAGGGTATCGCGTTTCTTCGGCGCAGCCGGGGGTGCGGCGGCAGGCGGGGGTATCATCGCGCCGGAAGTTGAACAGCCCGGAAGGCCGCGTCAAAGCGTTTGGCTATCTTCCCGGCCGGATCGCGCGTTCCATTCTGACGGGCTCGACGGCTGGCTTCGGCGCCAGTTTCGCGACCACGAGAAACAGCAGGATCGAACCCACGACAATCCCGCGCGACCACCGCCGTCTCCGGTCCGGGTCGGGCATCCAGTCCGTCTCTTTCCGGGCCAGCGCCGCAATTACGCCAAAGGGCAGCAGCAGCCAGACGTACCAGGGCGCGCCCAGCCCGTGCAGCACGTGGCGAAACCAGCCGGTCACCGAAAGGCCGAACAATCCAAGGGCAAACAAAGTCGAGAACGTGAGACTGTGCCCGCGGATCGCCCGCCAAAACCACGCGGTGCCGGAGAGGGGATTCACGTTTTCATTTTCGGGACTGGCGATGGCCGCGTCAAAGCGTTTGCCAGCATCCTCTCATCTGCCGCAGCCTGCGGCATGCTTTCAACCTCGATTGCCGCGTTGATCTACCTGCTGGTCTTTTTTGGCTTCATGTTCGGGATGCTGCTCTGGCGAAAGCACCAGCGGAAGGACCGCCGGCCGTTTCCGGAAAACCTTAAGCTCCTCCGTGGCCCGGGCGAGACCCAGCGGAAGATGGTGGCCCGCCTGGATGAAACCATCGGCGACCGCTTGATGCTCGCGCTCTGCGTCCCCGTGCTGGTCGCCGGTGCCCTGCTCTGGATCACCACGCATTTGTCCGGCGCGTGGCAGGCCGCGGGATTGATCGTCATCCTCCTGGCCTTGTTCGCCACGCTTTATCTGGTGGCGCGTTACCTGGTCACGATCGCCGAGGAATCGGGCAACCGTTACCTAGGTTACTTTGGCGAGCGCATCGTCGCAGAGGCTCTCGAGCCTTTGAAGGCCCAGGGCTTCCGGATTTTTCACGACGTGCCGTGCGGCGACGCCAAGTCGCCGTTCAACATCGACCATGTGATCGTCGGCTCCAGCGGGGTCTTTGCCGTCGAGACCAAGACCCGGCGCAAGGGCCGCGCGCGCGGCGGCTTCGCCGAGCATGAGATCATCTACGACGGCCAGGTGCTCGCCTATCCCTGGGGCGAGGACCGTCATGGCCTCGAACAGGCCCAGCACCAGGCGCACTGGCTCGCCGACTGGCTCGCGCAGCTCCTCGGCCAGCGGCCGCCCGTCAGCCCGATCCTGACTTTTCCCGGCTGGATGATCATCCGCCGAGGTGCCGGCCCAGTGAATGTCCTGAACCCGAAGGAAATCCTGGCCGCCGTGCTTCCCCGCGGCGCGCCCGTCCTTGCTGCGGAGCAGATCGACCTCATCGCCCGCCAGCTCGACGCCCGCTGCCGCGACGTGGAGTATTGAATTCTCCTCGTAGAGGCGTCCCTCGCGGACGCCCGGATCGGTTTCCTGCCTCTTCTTGTAGAGCCTGCGCAGGCTCTTATCAGAAATAAGTCCCATCACTCTTCTTTCTCCAATCCGTCAAACCCTCCGCATGAACGCGCTCAAACCCCTGCCCCTGTTCGCTCTTCTCTCCGCTGCGCTGCTATTCGCCCGCACCGCTGCCTTCGCCCAGCAAGTCCAGCCCGTCCCCGCACTCGACGACAACACCGGCTACCAGCTCATCTTCGACGGCAAGACCCTCAACGGCTGGGATGGCGACCCGAAATACTGGCGCGTCGAGAACGGCTGCCTCGTCGGCGAGATCACGCCGGAAACCATCGTCAAGCAGAACACCTTCATCATCTGGCGCGGCGGCGTCACCAAGGATTTCGAGCTCAAGGTGGAGTACCGCATCACCTCCCACGGCAACAGCGGCATCAACTACCGCAGCGTGGAGCTCCCCGACCAGAAATACGTCATGCGCGGCTACCAGGCCGACATTGACGGCCAGGACCGCAACGCCAACGGCGTCCGTTACACCGGCCAGAACTACGAGGAGCGCGGCCGCACCTTCCTCGCTCTCCGCGGGCAGATGACGCACATCGAGGAGGGCAAGAAGCCGGGCATCATCGCCACCATCGGCGACACCAAGGCGATGGAGGCCTTCATCAAGAACGACGACTGGAACGAGTACCATCTGATCGTCCGCGGCAACGTGCTCATCCATATCCTCAACGGTCATGTGATGGACGTGGTCATCGACGACGATGCCAAGGGCCGTGCCTTCGAGGGACTCCTCGGCGTCCAGGTCCACGTCGGCCCGCCCATGAAAGTCGAGTACCGGAACTTCCGGCTGAAGAACCTGTAGGTAGGGCGAGGCGTCCCGCCGAGCCGTGGCGCGTTCGGTGGTAGGGCGGATTATCCCTAATCCGCCGGATCCCGTAGGGGCGCACCTTGCGTGCTCCCGGGCGTCGTCAAGCGACGCCCCTACATCGATCCTTGGAACCGCGCGTTAAGGATAACGCGCCCTACCTTCTGTCAAAACCGCCTCGACCGCCTTGATCGCCGCAGCCTCCCGTTGCACCCAGTCGCCCCGGATCTCCACGAACGGCAGCCCGCGTTGCTCCAGTGCTTCGCGCCAGACCCGCCGAGCCTTTGCCCGCCCCGCCTCGTCCGGAAAGCAGCGCTGCGGATCAGGCGCAAACGGGACGTCCGTGTCGCAGAGCAGGTACAGCGCATAACCGCGCGCGCGCTCCTCGGCCTCCGCCCGTACCCAGGCGGGACACGCCCCGGGAAACAGCAAGTCGTCCCAGATCGTGCAGGTCAGCAATTCCGTGTCGCAGAACACCGCCCGCCGCGCCTGCGCCTGCGCCGCGTCCTCGTTCGCCATCTGCCCGAGCGCGATGGTGCCGAGGTCCTCGGCCGCGATCTTGCCGTCACGCAGGTCCCAAAATTCCCGCACGAACTCCGCCGACCACGGCTCCCCGAAATGCGCCGCGAGCCTCTGGGTGAGAGTGGTCTTGCCCGTCGACTCCGTGCCGAAGACCGCGATGTGTTTGATGCCCGCCGTCATGGCTCCATCGGTCCCATGCCTTGGTTGGCGACGCGACGTCCCCGTCGCGCCGCCCGAACGTAGGGGCGTCCCTTGCGGACGCCCGGTTTGACGGTTGGGGAAAGGGCGTCGTCAAGCAACGCCCCTACGCTCCATGACTCAGTCATGCCACTCCCTCCATCGCCCGGCGCCACTCCCTCCACCCAGCCACCGCCAGCCCGAGGTAGACCAGGTAGAGAAACGCCGTGAACGCCAGTTCCGCGCTCCAGTACGATGCCACCGCGACAAGATTCACCACCACCCACAGCGGCCAGTTCTCGATATTTTTCCTCACCTGCAAAACTTGCGCCGCCACGCTGAAGGCCGCGATGAACGCATCCCGCCACGGCATCGCCGCGTTCATCCACGGGCCGATCGTCAGTGCCCAGGCCACCGTGGCTGCGGACGCCGCCAGCAGCGCGATGATGCGACCACGGGGCGAAAGCGCCGTGACCGGCAGTTCCGGGGCTGTCCCGCGGTCCTTCACCCAATGCCACCAGCCCCAGGCCAGTGTCACAAAATAGAAAATCTGCAGCGTGGCATCCGCCGGAAAGTGCGTCCGGTAAAACAGGATTCCCTGCACCGTCACCGCCACCAGCCCCACCGGAAACGCCCAGAGGCTGCGCCGGATCATCAGCCACACGCCGGCAATGCCCAGCGCGAGGTTGACCTGGTCAAGCAGCGAGGCCGTGGTCAGGCCACTCCAGATATTCCGCAGGATTTCGTGCACGCCCGTTGTTGGCGCCATTTCGTCTCCGCGACAAACGTTTCCATCCGCTCACGCGTTAATTGGTCGGGCCCTTCGCTCAATTCCGCGTAGTAGGTCCATTTGTCCCGTAGGCCGCCTGCTTGCAGGCGCCATGAGAGCGCGAGCAAGCTCGCGGCCTACCAGGATTCCTCAAACGGACCCACTACCCCAAACCCAAATTACCAATTTCCAACTCCCAATTACCCGCACGGTGACGTGCGTCACCCCTATCCCGCATTCTCCGCCACAAACGTTTCCAGCGCCTCGCGCGTGATGATATGCCGCGCCCCGCAGCGCGGACAGCGGATCTCCAGCTTCGGTTCGTCGCCGAAGAGGCCTTCCGGATCCTGCCGCATCGGTGACGCCAGCACTTCCATCATGCGCGTATCGTTGCAGCCGCAATGCCAGCGGTAGATGCGCCGCTCAAGCAGCGCCAGCGTCTCCGTGGTGTCCAGGTCCCGCACCTGCTCCACCGTGAGCGCGCGCAGCCAGTCCAGGTCGCAGTCGGGATGCTCCGTGACCATCGCGAAATCCTCCTCGCCTAGCTGGAAGTACCGCGTGAGCCGCTGCTCGCTCTGCGCGTAGAACTTCTCCGCCGCCGCGATGGGATCCGCGCCGGCAAAGTCCACCGTGCTGCGCCGCTTCGGCTGGGTGCCGTTCACCACGTCGGCGTAGAAAATGTTCGCCGGCAGCTCCTTCACGTTCTCGTCGAACACCCGCCCGGTGACGGCACCGGTCTCGTTGTCGCCCGTGAGGAAGAGGTTCACCAGCGGCTGCTGGAAATTGATGGTCCACGCCGTGGTCTCCTTCCACGGCCGCGAGGCGCAGTGCAGCGTGAAGGCCGCGAGTGCGCGCTTGAACATCGCGTCGTGCTCCGGCGCCACCTTCAGGCCCTGGTCGGCGAGGTGCAGGTAGCGGTCGACGTAAAGGTCCCCGAAGCCGGCCCGCGCGAGCAGGACGTTCCGGTTGCGGACATAATAGGTACGGACTTCCATGCCGGCATCAGCAAGGTTGGGCGGGACGGTATTTGGCATGCGACAAGGTTGCCACGTTCGCCCCAAAGTAAAGCGACCTACGATACCGTACAATTTCACGCAGAGGCGCAGGGAACGCAGAGGTCGCAAGTTCGATATTGGGCCAGAAATTCTTCGCGCCCTCAGCGCTTCTGCATGAAACTGGTTCACTTCCGTACATTTCGTGGTGACCCGGTTCGAATGGATTTAGAAATCCGGCGGTTTTGATGTCGGATTTCCACCCCCGGCGGCGATAACAAGGCGTGATGAGCATGAGCGACCCCGAGCTGCTGCAGCGCTACGCCGAAACCGGCTCGCAGGAGGCCTTCGCCGCCTTGGTGAAGCGCCATCTCGATCTGGTCTACTCGGCTGCTCGGCGTCAGGTCCGTTCGCCGCAACTGGCCGAGGAAGTCGCCCAATCCGTGTTTCTCGATCTCTCCCGCCAAGCCCGCACCCTCCAGCCTGGGGCGCCCCTGGCCGCTTGGCTCTACCTCGTCACCCGGCGGACCTCGATCGACGTGATCCGCCGCGAATCCCGCCGCCAGGCCCGCGAGCAAACCGCCGTCGCCATCGCCGCCATGAACACTTCCCCTTCTGCCTGGACCCACGTCGAACCGCTGCTCGACGAGGCGATGGACTCGCTCGACGCCACCGACCGCAGCGCCGTCCTCCTGCGTTACTTCGAAAACCAAAGCCTCCGCGAAGTCGGCCAGTCCCTCGGCACCTCCGAGGACGCCGCCCAGAAACGCGTCAGCCGCGCCGTCGACCAGCTGCGCCTCTTCTTCGTGAAGCGGGGCGTCGCCGTCACCGCCGCGGGCCTCGCCACCGATCTCTCGGCCAACGCCATCCAGTCTGCCCCAGCCGCGCTCGGTGCCTCCATTTCCACCGCTGCGACGCTCGCGGGCCACGCGCTGCTTACTGAAGGTGCCAAAACCCTCGCCATGATATCCCTGCAAAAAAACTCTCTCCTCGCGGCGCTGGCGCTGACCGTCGGCGCCGGCTTCTACGAAGCCGGTCTGCTCTACCTGCATAACAGCAAGCTTCAATCCCAGCGCACCCAGGTCGCCGCGATCGACACCCAGACCGCCGCCGCCGAGCGGCAGCGGACCGCGCTCGATCGCCAGATTGCAGCGGTCCGGGGACAAATCGCTTCCCTCCAGGCCGCACTCGCGGAAACCAAGGTCGCCGTCGATCCCGCGATGGACGCCGAGATGCGGGCCTTGTACGATCGTCTCGATCGGATCAACCGCGCCTTTGCCGAGCACCCTGAACAAAAAATCCCGGAGCTTCAACTCCTGATCGAAAACGATTGGTTCGCCGTCGCCCAGACGACCGAACTCGAGACGCCGGAGCAGTTGCGCAAGGTCCTCGCCTCTCTGCGCACGACCGCGAAGCAGAAAGTAATGCAGCAGATCGGAGGCGCACTCGCGGCCTATCTGCACGCCCACAACGAAACGATGCCGAATGAGGCTCTGGAACTGCAGTCCTACTTCAATCCGCCACTCGATCCGGCCATTCTCGCCCGCTATGAAATCGTGCCAAGCGGGACACAGCAAAACAAGGTCCTGAGCGAAAAGGAGTCTGTCGACCTGGACTACGACACTCACGTCGAGTTCGGTCCCGGGATGAATACTATCAGGGACGCACTTGGCCCTGCCGTGCGACAGGCCCTGCGGGACTACGCCGCCGCCAATCAGGGACAGCGGGCGACCGAGCCGGGGCAGTTGCTGCCCTACCTCAAGGGCACGATCAATCCGTCCAAGCTTCTTCCTTATCTGAAGCGCTGATCCCACGACATGATCTCCCTTCAACAGCGCGTGCAGCTGGCGATAATCGCCACGCTTGTGGTGGCATTGGCGTCCGTCGGTCAGGAATTCCACCTGCTTTCGCGCCAAGAGAGCGAGCGGCAGGCCTTGGCCACGCGGCAGGAATGGTTGCAAGGCCAAGTCCGGCGGCTGCAAACCGAAAACGGCGCCGCCGAGGATGAGCTCACCCAGGCCAACCAGGAACTTGCACAGCTCCAAATCGCGACTCAGGCAGCAAACTCGGATCGCGAAATCAGGGTCCGCTCATGGCTGAGGAAGAGCCAGTACTTCCGGGACCTCTTCGTCCAACGGCCCGACCAGGCCATCCCCGAACTGCAACTGCTGAAGCCCTTGGACTGGCTGAGGCTATCCCACGAAGCAAAGACGGGGAATGAATTTGAGATTCGCCAAGGCTTGGCTGCCATCCGGGCCGCAAGCACGGAAAAATTCATCGAACTTTTGGCCGCCGCCTTGAGAAAATACACGGAATCACACAATGGCACTCTTCCCCTCTCGACCGCTGAACTGGTCCCTTATCTTGACGCTACCGTCGATCCATCAGTCCTCGGGCGTTATGAAATGCTGGCTTCCGGCAAGGTGAGCGATCTGGGCGGCGGTTCTCTCGGATCGGGCCGCTGGGTGATCGCTCAATCAGCACCCATCGACGGAGACTATGATTACCGCGACTACGTCATCGCTCCTAGCGGTTGGGCCAGCTTGCCATGGCGTCAGGATGAACTGTGGATGACACAACGAGAGGCCTCGATGGCCTACTTCAAGGAAACCGGGATCCGGGATGTGAAATCAACGAGCGACTTGATCCCCTACGTCTCATCTCCCTCCATCCGAGAAATTATCCTTGGTTTAGAGGAATACCGCAAAGACCACCCAAGCAATAGCTGGCCCCAACGCGCCTCGCAGATCCTGCCGCTTCTGACGTCTCCCGAGGCCAAGGCCAAAGCCGCCAAATTCTGGCCGGAAGAACTCGCGCCGTAACGGTCGCAACGTTGGTCCGGCGCCTGTCTCCAGTCTCCCGTCACCTGTTCCCTGAAAATGCCTCTATTTCTCGCCCGCCAGCTTGTGCTCCAGCTTCTTGATCTTCGGCGCGATCACGTAGGCGCAGTAACCCTGGTTCGGGTTCTTCGCGAAATAGTCCTGGTGGTAGTCCTCGGCGGGCCAGAATTTCGTCAGCGGCACGATCTCGGTCGTGATCGGGTCGCGGAAGACCTTTGACGCGGCGTCGCGCGATTTCTCAGCCGCCACCTTCTGGGCCTCGTTCGCGTAGAGGATGATCGAGCGATACTGCGGCCCTTGGTCGTTGCCCTGCCCGCCGACCTGCGTCGGGTTGTGCACCTGCCAGAAGAAATCCAGCAGCGCCGCCAGCGAGACTTTCGCCGGGTCGTAGTCGATCTTGATGACCTCCGCGTGGCCCGTCGCATGCGCGCAGACTTCCGCGTACGTCGGGTTGAGCTCCTTGCCGCCGGCATAGCCGCACGTCACGGCCTTCACGCCGGGCAGGAGCTTGTAGGCGGCGTCGGTGCACCAGAAGCAGCCGCCTCCCAGGACGAGGGATTCGGTGGCGGACGGGGCCGTGGCCTCCGCCGCGCGGGATGGAGTGATCGTCATAGAGAGGAGCGCCGCCGTCGCGGCCAAAGGGGCGAGGAATGATTTCATGAGGTCGATAGGAAGAGCCGCCAGCCGGCCCGCGTATTCCCGGTTGCGTGCGATTCCAAGGAAAGCAAAGAATCCGCGATCTTCAACTGTAGGAGCGGCTTTACGCCGCGATGATCGGGCCTGTAGATCGAACCATCGCGGCATAAAGCCGCTCCTGCAGCCGAACATGAAACAGCCCAGCCAGCAACCATCCGACACCCGCCTCGACAAATGGCTCTGGAGCGTGCGCGTATTCAAGACCCGGCCCGAGGCGACGGACGCCTGCCGGGCCGGCAAAGTCATGGTCGGCACGCTCGAGGCCAAGCCGGGCCGCGACGTTCACGTGGGCGAGGTCGTCAGCGTCAAGGTCGGCCTCGTCCAGCGCACGCTCAAGGTACTAGGCCTGCCGCGCACCAGGATCGGAGCCAAGCTCCTGCCCGGATTCCTGGAGGATCTCACGCCACCGGCGGAGTATGAGCGCGCCAAACAAGCCGGCCTCGAGCACATGCTCGCCCGCGAACGCGGCCGCCCGACGAAAAAGGAGCGTCGGGACATGTCCCGGCTCTTCGGGTTCGAATAAGTAGCCACCTCTACTCGGATCAACCTCGGCTCCCCTCCTGTGCGACGGATCGGAAGTTTTACCGGAGGCAATCCGAGGGAGAACCGAGGACGGAAAAAAGCCCGTGTCTTCGCATCCGATCGTAATTTTTGGCCACTGATTACACAGATGGGCACAGATAAAGACCGGATTCATTTGTGCCCATCAGTGTAATCAGTGGCCAAATAAGGATCGGGATCGATCCGGCGGATTAGGGAAAAAGCAACCCGCCCTACCGTGTAAGCTTGCGGTACTTGATCCGGTGCGGCTGGTCCGCCTCCTTGCCCTTGCGGCGGCGGAAGTCCTCGAGGTAGCTCGAGTAGTTGCCGTTGAACCAGTGGACGGTGCTGTCGCCCTCGAAGGCCAGGATGTGCGTCGCCACGCGGTCGAGGAACCAGCGGTCGTGCGACACCACCACGGCGCAGCCGGCGAAGTTCTCCAGCCCCTCCTCCAGCGCCCGGATCGAGTTCACGTCGAGGTCGTTGGTCGGCTCATCGAGCAGGATCAGGTTGGCCCCGCTCTTCAGCAGCCGCGCGAGGTGCACGCGGTTGCGCTCGCCGCCGGAGAGTACGCCGACCTTCTTCTGCTGGTCCGCCCCGGTGAAGCCGAACTGCGCGCAATAGGCCCGCGAGTTCAATTCACGTCCGGGCATCCGGATGATCTCCTCGCCGCCGCTGATCGCCTGCCAGATCGTCTCGCCGTCGGGCAGTGAGTCGCGCGACTGGTCGACATGCGCGATCTTCACCGTGTCGCCCACGCGCAGCGTGCCGGAATCGGGTTTTTCCGCGTTGGTGATCAGCCGGAACATCGTGGTCTTGCCCGCGCCGTTCGGGCCGATCACGCCGACGATCCCGCCGGGCGGCAGGGAGAAGTTCACATTCTCGAACAGCACGTTATCCCCGTAACCCTTCGCCAGCGCCTGCGCCTCGACCACCAGCGTGCCCAGCCGCGGCCCGGGCGGGATGAGCAGCTCAAACTCCCGCTCCTTCTCGGTCACGTTCTGATTCAGCATGCTCTCGTACGCGCTGATGCGCGCCTGCGACTTGGCGACCCGCGCCTTGGCCGACTTCCGGATCCACTCCAGCTCGCGCGCCATCGCCTTCTGGCGGCGGTCCTCCGTGCGCTGCTCGACCGCCGCGCGCGCCTGCTTTTGCTCCAGCCACTGCGAATAATTGCCCTTCCACGGGATGCCGTGGCCGTAGGACAGCTCCAGGATCCACTGCGCGACATTATCCAGGAAGTAGCGGTCGTGCGTCACCGCAATGACCGTGCCTTCGTAGCGCGCCAGATGCTGCTCCAGCCAGTGCACGCTCTCGGCATCGAGGTGATTGGTCGGCTCGTCGAGCAGCAGGATCGACGGCTTCTGCAGGAGCAGCCGCGCCAGCGCGACACGCCGGCGTTCTCCGCCGGAGAGTTTGTCGACCATCTGCTCGGGCGGCGGGCACCGCAGCGCGTCCATCGCCATCTCCACCTGCGGGGCGACATCCCAGGCGCCGAGCGCATCGATCTTCTCCTGCAACTCGCCCTGCCTCGTCATGATCGCATCCTTGGCCTTGTCGTCCGCCGCCTCGTTAAGTTCATCCCAGGTGGCGTCGTAGGCAGCGGTCAAATCGGTGAGATGCTTCACACCTTCCTCGACGCACGCGCGCACCGTCGCGCCGGGCGTGAGGTGCGGCTCCTGCTCCAGCAGGCCGATCGAATAACCGGGCTCGAAATGCACGCGGCCGTCGATCTCCTTGTCGCGCCCCGCGAGGATGCGCAGAAGCGAGGACTTGCCCGAGCCGTTCAGGCCGAGGACGCCGATCTTCGCGCCGTAGTAAAACGACAGCGAGATGTCGCGGAGGATTTCCTTGCGCTCGATCTTCTTCGAGACGCCGAGCATCGAGAAAATGATCTTGGGCTCGTCGGGTTTGGCCATGCGTGCCACTCAAGCGGACACCGACCACGCCGCAAGCCCATCATGCCTCATTTCCGATCAAGTTTCGCGCAGAGGCGCGGTGGCGCGGAGCGGAACTTTGAATGCTGGTTGAGGCAAATGGGAGCTTGGGCCACAGGGAAAGTTTGGCGCTGCCTCCAGCCTCCCAGTCTCCTTGGTTTGCTCTGCGCCTCCGCGCCTCTGCGCGAAACCCTTCCCCTCTTTCAAACCCCCGCCTTGCCTCCAACCCATCCTCCCCGCAACTTTTCCCTCTCCCTTACCCGTCTAACGCTTGTCCGCCATAGCTTCAGCGACGGCGGATCCCCTCTCCATGAAATCCCCCCTCCCCCGTCCCTCCCGCCTCGCCTCGCTCGCCACCCTCGGCCTACTCGCGCTGGGCGCCTTCCTCGCCCCCGCCGCCGTCGCGGCCGACCAGCCCGTCAAGATCGGCTTCGTCGTGAAGCAGCCCGAGGAGCCGTGGTTCGTGCTCGAGTGGAAATTCGCCGGCCAGGCCGCCAAGGACCTCGGCTTCACCCTCATCAAGATCGGCGCGACCGACGGCGACAAGGTCCTCAGCGCGATCGACAACCTCGCCGCCAATGGCGCGCAGGGCTTCGTCATCTGCACGCCCGACACCCGCCTCGGGCC
>Ga0265320_10002122_pt1 | contig 13938 bp, 13 predicted proteins | sample 4827metaG_FD_202087 | JGI IMG/M metagenome (GOLD analysis project Ga0265320, IMG submission 202087) | Rhizosphere microbial communities from Carex aquatilis grown in University of Washington, Seatle, WA, United States - 4-8-27 metaG | ecosystem: Host-associated > Plants > Roots > Rhizosphere >...
GCCGGTGCCTGGCGCGCCGAGGCGGGCATCCAGAAGTTCGCGGTGAGGCGGGCGATGCGCCGGGGGGCATCGGCGGACATTTCCTTGGTCACTTCGTAGCGGAGCCCCGTGAGTTCCACGCCGTGACGGCGTGCAACGATCGCCATCGTGGTGGCGATGCAGGTCGCAAACGCCGTTGCGACGAGATCCGTGGGCGAGAACGACTCTCCCCTGCCCTGATTGTCCTTGGGCGCGTCCGTGGCCAGGAAGGTGCCCGAGGGCGTGTGAACCGCCGTGCAGTGGAGGTCGCCGTTGTATCCGCCGGTGATTTTGACCATGGGAGGACCATGGATGGCATCCGAAGGATGGCAATTCCCAGACGTGCGAAAGACGATGGTACGTTTTTGCGATTGGAGAGATCCGGAAGAGGCATGAGCGCAGCTTCATCGGTCGCCTCTTGGCCGACCCCCGTTAGAGGGGAAGGCCGGCTGCGGCGACCGGTCTGGGAATTGCGAAGCGTAGCCCCGGAGGATCTCTCCAATCACGAAAACGTACCGCTGCCCGCGAAAAACATCCCTTGATCCTGCGTCCGGGGAGAGCCATCGTACGCCGAGTTTCCGTCCCCGTAGCTCAACCGGATAGAGCACCTGCCTTCTAAGCAGGCGGCTGTGGGTTCGAGTCCCGCCGGGGACGCCACTTATTTCCGCTTGAAGATCGGATCGATCACCTGCCTGACCATCGTAGCCGGGTTGTTGGCCCCGAAAGAGGGCCGGAACGTTCTTCCGACGGCGATTTGGTTCCCGCTCTTGACCTCGCGCACCGCCACGTCGAGTTCGATCAGGTAGGTCGTGAAATCAAACGTCCATTCATCCTGATAGGCAACGATCGCCTCCGTGCCGTCGGGCATCATCGTGAGCGGGCCGGCCGAGGCGTCGTATCCGAGGGACCTGAGCTCACGCGCTATCAATTCGTCGATGTGGCGCCCATCCGAAAGGCGGTGCTCTACGAAAATGTGGTTCAGGCGGTTCGGGTGCGCTGTCGGCTCGACCTGCGTGGTCAGCGAGCATGCGGGGAGAAGGAGGACCAGGAAAGTCGCGAAGGCTGCCTTTTTTGTCATTCGGAAGGGATGCTCAGGGCGTGGATCGAAACAGACGACGCAAAAAGTGCCGGGTGGGGCCGCTACGCGAGACGGATCACGATCTTCCCGAACTGGCCGCCGGCCTCCATGAGGGCGAATGCCCTGGAGGTTTGATCGATGGGGAACACGGCATCCACGACCGGGCGGATCGCCTGGCGTTCCACGAATTCCGTCATGGCCGTCCAGTCGCCCGGGCTCCCCATCGTGCTGCCGAGGAGGGATATCTGCCGCCAAAAAACCTTGCGCAGCGGAAGTTCGGGGACGTTGCCCCGGGTGGCGCCGAAGAAGACGATCCGGCCGCCGGGCGCGGCCAGGTCGATCAGCGAGGCGAACCCTTCCCCTCCCGCGCTATCCATGATCACGTCAAACGGGCCCGCGGTGCGCAAAGCATCCGCCTGCCAGCCGTCGCTCGCATAGTTGAAGCCGCCGCGCGCGCCGAGTTGGATGGCCCGGGCCAGCTTATCGGAGGAGCCCGACGTGACCCATGCCTCAGCCCCGGCGGCGATCGCAAACTGGAGGCCCATGAGGGCGACGCCGCCGCCGACCCCGGAAATAAGCACGCGTTCGCCCGCGCGAAGCCGTGCCCGCGAAAAGAGGGACCGGTGGGCGGTCAGGCCGGCGAGCGGAAGGGCGGCCGATTCTTCCCACGATTGGTGCTGCGGACGGGCGGATAGCTGGACAGCGGGGACGGCCACGGCTTCGGCGAGGGTGCCTTGCCTCGGAAGCCCGAGAATGGAGAAATCCGGGCCTTGTGCCGCCGGGTCAGCGCCCCAGCGGAGGCTTGGATTGATGATCACCTCCCGGCCGACCCAGCCGGGATCCGTCCCGGCTCCGACCGCGGTGACGACGCCCGCCCCGTCGGAACCGGGCACGCAGGGATAGGCAACGCCCGCGTACTGTCCGAGCTTGATCCAGAGGTCGCGGTGGTTGAGCGCCGCGGCCCGAAGCGAGACAAGCGCCTCTCCGGGTCCCGGCTCGGGATCCGGAAGCGACGCCAGGCCCAGCTGGTTGATGCCCGTGAGCTGGACGGCGCGCATGGGGCGCCCTCAGACGTAGGTCACGACGTCCGGGGTCGGGAAGCGCACCTTGGCGGCGTTCGCGTATTTGTCGTCCGCTGCTCGATAACCTGCGGCGCATGCGCACAGGGTCCCGTATCCCTCCGGCCCGATTCCGAGCAGCTCGTCGTATTTTGTCGGTTCCAGGCCTTCCATCGGGCAAGTATCGATTCCAAGGAGGGCCGCGGAAGCCATGAACTGCCCGAGGGCGATGTAGACCTGGCGCGACATCCAAATGTCGAGGTAGCCGGCGGAGCGCGCCTTTTCCGCGGATCCGACCATGATATCGCGGTAGCCCTTGAGCGCGTCGACGGACCCGCCCCGGACCTCGACGATGCGGCTGACGTGACGGTCCACGTCGGTGGTGCTCAGGCCCTTTCGCGCGGCGAAGACGACATAGTGCGAGCAGTCGACCGGCTGTGTCTGGCCCCAGGATGCTGCGGAAAGTTTCGCGCGTGTCGCGGGATCCTGGGCGACTATGAACTTCCAGGGCTGCAGCCCGTAGGAGGAGGGGGAGAGGACGAGCGCGCTCTCAAGCGTCGTCCAGGCGGCGGCCGGTATCTTTTTCGCGGGATCGAACTTCTTGGTGGCGTAGCGCCAATTGAGGGCGTCGAGCAGGGTCTGGTCGGGAATGGGATTCATGAAGAGGTGTGCGGACAGCCGGAGGGAATGGAGAAGCCTCGCATTGTCAAAATCCGGCGGGACCACATGGCATTCGCAGATCCTGCGATTCAGATCCGGCCGATGACGAGGGACGCGTTGGTGCCGCCGAACCCGAAGCTGTTCGAAAGCGCGGCGTCGATCCGCTTCTCGGCCGCATTCTTGGCCGTGAAATTGAGCCCGAGGGCCGCGCAGGCGGGATCGAGCCGGTCGAGGTTGATCGTCGGGGGAATCACGCCGTGATGGATGGCGAGCGCGGCGGCCATGGCGCCGAGCGCGCCCGCCCCTCCCAGGAGGTGCCCTGTCATGGACTTGATCGCGCTGACGTGAAGGCGGTCCTTCACCCCCGCGAAGACGGCCGCGATGGCCTGGGCCTCCTCCCCGTCGCCGGCCGGCGTGGAGGTCGCGTGGGCTGACACGTAGCCGATGCGGTCGGCAGCGAGCCCGGCATCGGCGAGGGCGAGCTGCATGGCACGGCGGGATCCCTCCGCGTCCGGAGCGAGGGCGGAGAGGTGGTAGGCGTCGGCGGTGGCGCCGTAGCCGAGAAGCTCCCCATAGATTCGGGCTCCCCTGCGCCGGGCGTGATCGAGTTCCTCGAGGACAAAGACCACCGCGCCTTCGCTGATGACAAAGCCGTCCCGGTCCACGTCGTACGGACGCGAGGCGCGCTCGGGGTCGTCGTTCCGGGTGGAAAGGGCCCGCATCTGGGCGAACGCACCGACGGCGATCTGCGTCATGACCGCCTCCGCGCCGCCGGCGATCATCACATCGGCGTCTCCCCGCCTGATCGCGCGGAGCGATTCCCCGATCGAGTGGCCGCTCGTCGCGCAGGCCGAGGCGACGCTCATGTTCGGCCCGCGGCAATCCAGGAGGATGGCCATCTGGCCGGCGAGGATGTTGGGCGCGGATTGAAGGATGAAGAACGGCGATATCTTCCGGAAACCGCCCTGCTTCCAGATTTCATGCGTGGCGACGATCTCCGGCAGGCCGCCGAGCCCGACGCCGAGGTTCACGCCGATCCGCTCCGGCGAAAGCGTGGAGCGGACGGCATCGATCCCGGAGTCGGCGTAGGCTTCCAGGCCGGCCGCCATTCCCAGGTGGGAGAAGCGTCCGAGCTTCTTCACTTCCTTGGCTGAAAGGGGGGCGGTCACCGGCTCCCCCGCGGCGCCGCGCGGGCGGACCTCGGGGCAGCGCGGGGCGGTCGGGTCGAAATTGCGCACCTCCCCCGCGATTTGGGACGCGCAGAGGGAGGCGTCAAAGCGTTCGATGCGGGCGATGCCGCTTCGGCCCTCGGTGAGGGAGGACCAGGTTTCGGGGGCGGTGGAGCCGACCGGCGTCACGGCGCCCATGCCCGTGATCGCCACCCGGCGGTGCGTGGTGTTCATCGGCAAAATTCCTCCCGGAGCGTGCGGCGTGCCGATAGGAGCAGGGCGGTGCTGCGCTCCGGATCATCGACTGCGCGGGCAAAAAGGAGCGCCCCGACAAGGGAGCTCATCAAGTGGTTGACGCGATTTCGGTTTTCCTCCGGATCGGGGGAGAGGCGCAGGGCCGCGCAAAGCCGGTCGAGGTGGCGCTCGAAGCCGCACGAGTATCCCGCGCGTTCGGCGCCGGAAAAGCGCGCCATGTCGGCTCCGACTGCGACGATGAGGCATCCCGAACCTGGATTGTCGCGGTGGTGCCTGGAGAGATAGCTGTCGATGAGAAGTCGCGCCCTCCGCGCCCGGGTGGGCAGCGCGGAGATGCGCTCGAGGTTCAGGAGAGCCGCGTCGAAGGCGTCAGCGCAGGCTTCCGCGAGGAGGTCCAGTTTGCTCCTGAAGTGCGCATAGAATCCCCCGTGGGTGAGCCCTGCGCGCTGCATGACATCGTGCACGCCGGTTCCATCGACCCCTTTCTCCCGAAAGGCGATGCTCGCCGCTGAAATTATCTTCTTGCGGGTGATGGATTTATGAGCGGTTGGATAGCGCATCGGCTGCTGGGAAATCCATTTGAGCGAGCTATTGGATTACGACCATCATATAATTGCAAGCCCGATGTCCGACGAGTGCCGGATCCACGGCGGCTTTGACTTTGGTCTCCAATGCCGATCTAGTCGGCCGGTTTTGAATACGCCACTGCTTCACGCCTACTGGCGGATGGAGTACATCAAGGCCCCGGGCTATCCTTCCGGCATGGAGCGCCCTTTCACCGCGCTCCCGGCCCTTGGCGACGACCGGACGGCCCTGATCGTCCACCGGGCGCCGTATTCCTACCTCCTTCTCAACCGCTATCCCTACAATGCCGGGCATCTTCTCGCCATTCCGTTCCGGGAGGTCGCCGAGCCCGAGGAATTGCCGGCGGAGGAGCGGGCGGACTTGATGGATGAAATCATCTTCGGCCGCCGGCTCGTGGGGACGGTCCTCAAGCCGGACGGCGTCAACATCGGCTTCAATCTGGGCTCAGCGGCGGGCGGCAGCATATCCCACCTGCATGCCCACATCGTCCCCCGTTGGAACGGCGACAACAATTTCATGCCCGTGATCGCGGACACCCGGACGCTGCCGCTCGCGCTGGACGCGATGTGGGAACAGCTGGCCGCCGGGGCGGCGGACCTTGATGGGGGATGACCCCCCCGATTCCCATGCCGTCCAAAGTGCTTCATTTCCCGAGTCCCAGGCACCTCAACCAGCTCTACGGCGGCCGCGAGGAGAATCTCGGGCATGCCGAAAAGACTCTCGGCGTGAAGCTCGTCTCGCGCGACGGCTGGCTGAAGATCGAGGCGCCGGCCGGGCCGCTCGCGCTGGCCGAGGACTTCTTTTCGTTCCTCGATGCGGCCCGCGGCCAGGGGATGAGCATCCGCGCGCCCGACTTCACGCGTCTCGCCGATTCCTTCGCCCGCGGGGACGGGGCCCAGCTTCGCGCCCTGCTCGACCAGCCCCTGGTGATCGCCACGAATCGCCGCAGCGTCGTCCCGAAGACGCTGGCCCAGAAGCTCTATCTCCAGTCGATGCTCAAGCAGACCGTCGTGTTCGGCATCGGGCCGGCCGGGACGGGCAAGACCTACCTCGCCGTCGCGGCGGCGGTGTCCGCCCTGCTCCGAAACGAGGTTCAGCGGATCATCCTGACGCGCCCGGCGGTCGAGGCCGGCGAGACGCTGGGGTTTCTCCCCGGCGACCTGCGTGAGAAGATCCTCCCCTACCTCAGACCCCTTTACGACGCCCTGAGCGACATGCTGGAGCCGGAGGAGGTCTCCCGCCTCACGGAAAAGGGCGCGATCGAGATCGCTCCCCTCGCCTACATGCGCGGGCGCACGCTGAGCCACGCCTACATCGTCCTCGACGAGGCGCAAAACACGACGTCGGAGCAGATGATGATGTTTCTCACCCGGCTGGGCGAGGACTCCCGGATGGTGGCGACGGGCGACATCACGCAGATAGACCTCCCGCGCTCGAAGCAGTCCGGCCTGCTCGAGGTCCGCAATGTCCTTCGCGACGTCCCCGGCGTCGACTTCCACACGTTCAGCAGCACCGACGTCGTGCGCCACCCGCTTGTCCAGCGCATCATCGAGGCTTACGACAGGTTCAGGAACCCGGTCGGCGAGGCGCGCGCCTGAGATACCGGAACACCCCCGTGTCCGTCCGAAACCAGCTCAAGCTCATAGTCGGGGGCATCGCGGCCAGCCGCAGGAGCCCGGTCTCGACGACTGCGGCCGCCTTCCGCGAGTTTCTCGACCAGAGCCGGGTGGTCGCCGCCCTGATCTTCATCCTTACGGTCGCCGCGATCGTCCTCATCAGCTCGGTCGGCGTCAGCACGATCAACGTGCCCGTGCTCCCGAACCAGCTTGCCACCGTCCAGGTCGTCGCGAGCGCGCCCTTCTCCTATGTCAGCGAGGAGAGGACCCGCGGCGCGCGCGAGCAGACGCTGGCCCGCGTGCCTCCCGTCTACCGGCTGGAGACGGAACCCATCCGGCAGTTCGAGGCTTCGGCGCGCGACCTGCTCGATCGCCTCGCAGCCTTCGAGGCGTCGCATCCCGCGGCGCTTGCGAGCCTCAGCTTCACGGACCGCAACGCGGCGCTCCAGGACTTCGCGGACCAGTTCAACAGCCGCCATCCCCATCACGTGACCGCCGAGGATCTCGCTGGGCTTCTGGCCTTCGGCGATTCGGCCGCCCGGACGACGGCGTTCGAGAACGGCCTCGCCGCGCTCCGGGAGATCTACGAGAGCGGGGTTCACGATACCTCGCTCGGGAGCTCGGGCGCCGAGGGCGTCGGGGTGTTTCAGATCGTCCGGCCCGGCGGCGAGGTTTCGTCCCGCCCCGTCCAGTCGCTTGAGGATGCGCTGACCTTCCTGCGCGTGAGCCTTGCGACCGAGGGCGTGTCGCGGGCCGCCTCGCAGGCGCTCTTTCGGTTCTTCCGCAACGGCGTGACATCAAACCTGGTCTTCGACGAGACCGCGACCCAGAGGCGGGTTCTGCTGGCGGTGGCGCGGCTGCGGCCCGTCACGTTGAATGTGGCGCGCGGCCAGGTGATCATCGAGGCGGGCGAGCGGGTGAACGCCGAGCACTACGAGATGTTCCGGGCCTACCAGGAGTACCTGCGCACGCACGGCAATGTTGAGCGTGGCGAGGGCCTGACGCTCTTCGGCCACGTGCTGCTTGTGCTGGCCATGGTGCTCGCCTCCATGCTCTACATCCGCCTGGAGGATCCGGAGACGCTCCGCAGAAACGGAAGGCTGGGGCTGCTCGCGGTCGTCGTGATCATCAACCTCGCGCTGGTCCGGCTCGTCTACGCGCTTGGCAGCGTGGAATTCTTCCTGCGCGACAGCAGCCTCGCCTCGACACTGCCGTACGTGGCCCCGACCGCCCTCGCCCCCCTGATCGTCGCCATCCTGATCGACGCGGGATCCGCCATATTCATGGCGCTGCTCATCTCCATCTTCACCGGCGTCATCTACGGGAACCGCCTCGACCTCCTGGTGATAACCTTTCTCGCCTCGCTGGTCGCCATCTTCGGATGCCGCGACGCGAGCAGGCGCGCCCGCGTGGTGCGTGCGGCCGGCGCCGGCGGGCTGACGGTGGCCGCATTCGCGGCCCTCATCGGGATCGCGGACCAGACCCCCGTCGACACGCTTGGCCGGGAGATGGCCGCGGGTCTCCTGAGCGGCCTCCTGACGGGGGTTGCCGTGGTCGGCTTCCTTCCGGTCCTCGAGTCCCTGTTCAAGCGGACGACCGACATCACGCTTCTCGAGCTCACCGACTTCAACCATCCCCTGCTGCGGCGCATGCAGATCGAGGCCCCGGGGACCTACCACCATTCGCTGATCGTGGCCCAGCTTTCCGAGAACGCATGCAATGCGATCGGCGCGAATCCGCTGCTGGCCCGCGTGTGCGCCCTCTTCCACGACATCGGGAAGGTGCCGCACTCGGGATATTTCACCGAGAACCAGCGCGACCGGGTGAATCCCCACGACGCGCTGGATCCCGTCGAATCCGCGCGTCTCATCATCCGGCACGTGCCCGACGGCGTGGCGCTCGGCATCCGGCATCGCCTGCCGCGCGCCGTGATCGACGTGATACGGCAGCACCATGGCACGACCCGCACGCGGTTCTTCTACGAGCGCGCGGTCGCGCAGGTGAGAAGGCCGTCGGCGACGCGCAAGCCGGACGGGACCCCGGACGGGGAGCCGGCCGCCGTGGCGGACGCGCCGTACAGGTACCCGGGTCCGAAGCCGCAGTTCAAGGAGAGCGCGATCATCTCGCTAGCCGACGGGGTCGAGGCGGCCTCCCGCTCCCTTCGCTCGGCGGCCTCCGGCCAGCTCGGCCAGATCATCGACCGCGTGATCGGAGAGCGCGTCGCGGACGGGCAGCTCAGCGAGGCCCCCCTCACCTTCGAGGACGTGGCCAGGATCAAGAACAGCTTCATCTTCACCCTCCTGAACATGCTCCACACGCGTGTGGCCGACTTCGAGGGCGACAAGGCGGCGGAGGCGAAGCTGAAGGCCGAAAGTTGAAATCCAGGCGCCCGATAGCGATCCGATCCCTGCACCCCCTTCTCCGCCTTGACCGCGCGGCCGTCGTCCGGGCCTTGCGGGCCCTGGACGCCGGCCTGCCCGGACTTGAAACCCCCCGTTCCGGACTGGGAAACGCAGGCGAGTTATCCCTGGCATTCCTGACCGACGAGGCGCTGGCGCGGCTGCATGCGGACTACCTGGCCGACCCGGCGCCGACGGATGTGATCACGTTTCCGGGCAACCCGCAGCTCGGGACTGCCGGCGAAATCTGCGTCTCCGCCGACGCGGCGCTACGGAGCGCGCGCGCGGCGGACGTCTCCTCGGAGATCACCCTGTATGTCGTCCATGGCTGGCTTCACCTCGCGGGGCACGACGACCGCGCGCCGGCCCCGCGGCGGGCCATGCGCCGCGCGGAATCCCGGGCCATAGCCATCATCGGGAGCGCCGGCGGGGTGCCCCGATTCCGCTTTCAGCCTTCCGCACGGGCCCGCTAGCGGTTAGCGTCGGCGCGACACCATGTCAGAATCCCCGCCCATTTCCCGGTTCGTCAGCCTCCGCAACGCGTTCATATCGGGCGCCCTCCTCCTCGCCCCGCTTTTCGTGACGATCCTGGCGTTCGGAAAGATCATAGACATCATCGGGGGGACCTTCCGGCCGGTCTTTTTCTTCTTCCTTCCGGAGGCGCTCCGCGACCGGCCCAGCCTGACGGTCCTCTGGGATATCCTCGCCACGCTGATCGTGATGGTGGGCGTCACCGCCCTGGGCTACGTCTCCCGCTACGTCTTCGGCAAATTCTTTTTCAGCGTGGCCGAGCGCCTGGTCCTGCGAATTCCCGGGGTCAGCGGCATCTATACGACCGTTCAGCAGATCGTGGGAACGTTCGGCTCGAAGAGCCGGACGTTCACGAAGGCGGTCATGGTGGAATTTCCCCGGAAGGGATGCTGGGTGGTCGGCTTTCTCACAAACCGGGCCCAGGGCGAGTTGCAGGCCAGGGTAACGGGGGAGGTCTGGTCGGTTTTCATCCCCACCTCGCCGAACCCGACAAGCGGCTTTCTCGTGCTGGTGCCCGCCGGCGAGATCGTGGAACTCGAGATGACGGCCGGCGAGGCGATGAAGCTGATCATATCGGGCGGCGCCATCGCCCCGGCATGGCCCGTTTCCCGGCAGGCGGATCCGGCCGGCCGCAACCGCTGAAATTTGCAAATTCCCGGGTTCCGGGATCGAGTCAGAACCTTGCCCGCGCTCGTCCTTCAAACCGAAGCCTTCGTGCTGCTGAAGCGGCCGCCCGCGGAGCGATTCCAGGGCTGCGCCCTGTACTCCTGCGAGCACGGCATTCTCCAGGTGTTCGTGCGCGTCCCCGGAAAGGCCGGGTCGAAGCGGCAGCCCGCGCTCGATCTCTTCGAGGAGGCGGAGGTGACGCTTGAAAGCTCGAACCAGGGCCGGACCTGGTTCCTCAGGGATGCGCGGGTGGTGACGCGCTTTGCCGAGATCGGCCGCAGTTACGAGGCGCTCCGCGCGGCCTCGTCCTTCGCGGCGCTCATCGTCCGCAATCCGCCCGCGCCGGAGAGCCGCGCGGGCGCGGAGGCGCTGATTCGCGCGGCGCTGGCGGCCTTCGCCGGCTCGGCGGATCCCGCGGTCGTGCTTTTCAAGAGCATGTACCGATTCGCCCGCGACGAAGGCCATCCGCTCCCCCAGCAGTGGATGCCTTCCCTGCCCCCGGAGCTCAGGAAGACGGCCGAGCATCTGCTCAGGACCCCCCTGGCGGGACTTGCGCGGGCCCCGGAGCCGCGGCCGCCCGTCGCGGAGCTTCAGCAGCGGCTCGAGGAGTACCTGCGGGGTAACACGGAAATCCTCCTCGATTGAGCGCGTATGACCGCGTGAACCGGCCCCGCGATGGACGTTGACCTGGATAGGCGCCGCGCCCGCCTGGGCGTGGGCGAGCTTTCCGATTTCGCGATCGGACCGCGCGATTCCGCCGGAGGCGCCGCCGGCCTTTGGCGGGCGCAGCTCGGCACCCGCTGGCACGGCGAACTGCGGATGCGGACTGCGGCGGAGCACCCCGGGGCGGAATTCGAGGTGCCGATCGAAGGCGAGATTTTCCACCGCGGGTGGTCGCTGGCGCTCGGGGGGCGGATCGACCAACTGGTCCGGACGGGCGAAGCGGTGACGCTGCGCGAGATCAAGACGGTGACCCGCTCGCTGCCGGTCGACGAGGGGGAGCTGCGCGCGGACTATCCGGCGTATTTCGCCCAGGCCGCCGCCTATCTCGCGCTCCGGCGCGCCGCCGGAGGGCCGCTTCTGCCGTCCGCCCTCGGCGCGGAGCTCGTTTTCGTCGAGACGGACCTCGGCCTGACCCAGGTCGTCGCCATTGCGCCTTGCGACGACGCGCTTTTCCAGGGGCAGCTCGAGCGGGTGGCGGAGTTTTTGGAGCTTCGGCTCCGGGCCAGGGAGAGGCTTGCCGGCCTGCGGTTCCGTCCGGCATTTGAGCGCCTGCGCCCCGGGCAGGAGTCCGTCCAGGCCGTCCTTTCCGCGGCGGTTCGCGAGACGGCAACCCCGGTCGCATTCGAGGCGCCCACGGGCTTCGGAAAGACGGGAGTCCTCCTGGAATGCGCGCTCGAGGGGCTTCGGGCCGGCGCGTTCGAACGCGTGCTTTTTCTCACGGGAAAATCTACGGGGCAGATCCAGGTCGGACGCACCCTGGAGGCGATGACGCCGGACGGCGGGCTCGCAGTCTGGCTCGTCAGGCCCAAGGCCGAGCATTGCGTCAATTCCGTCTTTCACTGCGTCCGCGAATGCTGCGGCTATCTCGACCGGCTTGAGGAGCGCTGGCCCGCGAGCGGGCTCGCCCGGTTCTACCTTCGCGCGGGGGAACCCAGGGACATCGCCGCGCTCCGGGACGCCGGCCGGGGCGCCCGTATCTGTCCCTACGAGATCACCCGGGCCGCGCTGGCGGGGAACGACGTCTGGATCGGCGATTACAATTATGTCTTTTCACCGTCGGCGAGCGGCCTGTTCTACGGGCAGCCGGGATTCGACCCGGGAAGGACGCTCCTGCTCGTGGACGAGGCCCACAACCTCCCGTCGCGCGCGGCGGACGCGCATTCCCATGCGGCCACGGAAGAGCAGGCGCGGGAAGTCCTCGCGGCGCTCCGACAGGTGCGCTCTCCGGCGGTCCTGCTCGCCGCCTGGGAGGAGTGGATGCGCCTGCTCGAGGACCTCGAGCCCGTCGCCGAGATCGGCGATGCCGACCGGGACGCGCTCCTCAGAATCGTCTCCGCCCTGGCGGATGTCATCGCTACCGTTCCCATCGACTATGCGGCGATCGGGCCCCGCGCAGCCGAACTGCTTTGGCAGATTCCGCAGCTCGCCGCCCAGCTCGGGGAATCCGAGCTTCCGTTTCTCTGCTGGAGCCCGCGCCGCGGCACGCTCGCCCTGACCTGTCTCGACGCGGCCGCCGCAATAGGCGCCCGCCTGAGGGAGTTTTCCGGGGTCATCCTCGCCAGCGCGACACATGCGCCGCCCGACACGCTCGCCGCGGCCCTCGGGCTCGCGGGCGGCGAATCGCCTTCCATGCCCCGGCCTGCTATTTCCTGGGTCCGCGCCCGGACGCCGTGGCGGGATGGGGCCTATGACGTGGCGTTCGATCTGCGCGTGGACACGACGTTTCAGCAGCGGGCGAACCACCACGCGACAACGGCAAGGACGGTTGCCGCGTTCAGCCGTGGCGCTCCTGTCGCCGTCTTCTTTTCCTCATACGCCTACGCCGAGGCGATCCAGCGGGCGGTGGAACGGGAGGGAATGGGTCTTCGGCTCGCACTTCAGCCCCGATTGCCGGATCTCGCGGCGCAGGCGGCCTGGCTTGAGGATGCTCTTTCCGGGTCGGACGCACTCTTCCTTGTCCTCGGATCGAGCTTTGCAGAAAGCGTCGACTTGCTTGGCGGGCGCGTCGGGCGCGGAATGGTCGTCGGCCCGGCGCTGCCGGAAGTGAATGCCGTCCAGCGGGCGCGGATGGAGGTCCTCGCAGCCGGCGGACGTCCGGCCGCGTTCCGACGTGTTTATCAAGTCCCTGGAATGCAGAAGGTTAATCAGGCACTCGGCCGGCTGGTCCGGGCGCCAGGCCAGCGGGCACAGATCCTCCTGCACTGCAGGCGGTTTGCGGAGCAGGATTACTGCTCGCTCCTGGCGCCGGAATACCGCGAGGGACAGCATCTTCGGACCGATGCCGATCTCGATGCGTGGCTGGGCCCCGGCGGGGCTGGCGGGGCCAGGTTGACATGAGCGGCCCAAATTGCCGATAATCGAGAAACCTCCGTCCCGTTGAACCCTGAATCCCTTCCCTCCCGGGTGCGCCTGCCGATAGCCTGATGCCCCAGCCCACGACCGTCGCCCCGATAGACATCCACGCTGCGATCGGGCGTCTGGCTGCGGCCATTGGCGCGAGGCACGGGTCCCGGGAGCGCCTCCTGCTCCTTGGAATTGCGAACGGTGGAATCGGCCTGGCGCGCAGGCTTGCCGAGGCGATCGGCGCCCGCATGGGGATCCTGGACATCTCATTTCATCGCGACGACATCGGGCGGCACCCGATTCCGAAGGATTTCACCCCGACCCTCCTCCCCGGGGATATCAACGGAGCGCACATAGTCCTCGTGGACGACGTCCTCTACACGGGACGGACGGTGAAGGCCGCGCTGGACGAGCTTTTTGACCACGGCCGACCCGACCGGGTGGAACTCGCCGTCCTCGTCGACCGCGGGGGCCGGCGGCTGCCAGTCGCGGCCGACTATGTCGGGATGGCCCTCGATGCGGGCGGGGACAAAAAAGTAATCGTCGCCCTCGACAAGAGCGCCTCCAAAAGGGACAAGATCACGGTCACGAGCCTCAAGTGACGCCCCAATGCCCTGGCACCGCAAACATCTCCTGACCCTGGAAGAGCTCAGCCTGGCTGAGATCGGCCAGATCCATGCGACCGCGGGCGCATTCAAGGCGATCCTCCAGCGGAACGTGAAGAAGGTTCCCGCGCTGCGGGGAAAGACGATCGTCAACCTGTTCCTCGAGCCGAGCACCCGCACCCACCTCGCCTTCGAGATGGCCGCCAAGCGCCTGAGCGCGGACATCATCTCC
>Ga0265320_10002125_pt1 | contig 13910 bp, 8 predicted proteins | sample 4827metaG_FD_202087 | JGI IMG/M metagenome (GOLD analysis project Ga0265320, IMG submission 202087) | Rhizosphere microbial communities from Carex aquatilis grown in University of Washington, Seatle, WA, United States - 4-8-27 metaG | ecosystem: Host-associated > Plants > Roots > Rhizosphere >...
GGGCACGCGTTTGCCCTGGTACGAGTTGCCCGATCACCCCGCGCGCTCGGCCGGCGACGAGCGCGCCTTCCGCGCTTACGACGATCGCTTTGCGCGCCGGTCGGCGACTTGGGGCGGCGCGCTCACGGCGGCGCAGGTCTTCGGCGTGCTGCGCGCGCTCATCGATCACCCGGCGGTGTTCTTCGACGGACCGGGCGGCGCCGGACGCCGCGGCGTCGAGCGGCTCGACATCCGACAGGGGCGGCTGCGCCTTCGCTTCGCCAGCGCGCGCGACGGCGCGCTCACCCCCGAGCTCGAGCTCGGGGGCGTGACCCTGCTCGCGACCGAGGTGGCAGCGGCGCTGCGCGACGATCGGCACGTCGTGCTCCTCCACCGGCGCGACCCGGAAGAGGCCGACGGCGAGGGCGGCGTGCCGCGCGTGCTGCTCGCCGAGGTGAGCGCCGAGGCGGCGGCGGTCGTGCGCGCGCTCGCGCTGGCGCCGGTGTCGTTCCCGCCCGAGGCGCACGATGCTCTGGCGGCGCGCCTCGAGCCGCTGCAAGAGAGCGTCGACGTCGAGCTGCCGTCGCACTGGACGCGCACCATCGGCCCCGCCGACCCGCGACTCACCGCGCGGCTCGAGCTCTTGGCCTCGGGCGCGCTGGAAGTGCGGCTCGGCGTGCGGCCGGCGAAGCTGGGGCCGGTCTTCCGCCCTGGCGAGGGGCCGGCGCTGCTGCTCGAAGGGCAGGGGCGCGACCGCCACGGCGTGCGCCGCGATCGCGCCCTAGAGCAACGCGCCGGGCGCGCGCTCGCCGAGCGTCTGGGCCTGGTCGCGAGCTGGGCCGCGGTCGGGGGCCTCGGGTCTCAGGCCTCGGGCCTCGGGAAAGAATCGGATCTGGATCCGCCCCGAGGTCCGTGGCCCGAGGTCCGAGGCCCTTTCCTGGAGCCCGACATCGACGGCGCCGAGACCGCGCCCTGGTGCTGGCGGATCGGGGCCGGAGACCCGGCGCTGCATCTCTGCGCCACGCTCAAGGAGCTGTCCGACGGTCCCGGGGCGGAGGTCGTGGTCGAATGGGCCGATGACGCGCGCCTCGACGACTACGGCACGATCGGGCGGCGCGACCTGCGCATGAAGGTCGCCGACCGGCACGATTGGTTCGCGGTCGAGGGCGGCGCGAAGATCAAAAAGGGCAGAGGTGAAGAGGTGGTGCCGCTCGCCGACTTGCTCGCGGCGATCCGCGAGGGACGACGTTATCTGCCGGTCGGTGCGCGCGGCTTCGTGCGCATCGAGCAGGCGCTGCGCGATGCGCTGGCGCGCGCCGAGGCCGCGATCTTCGAGGTGCGCGAGGCCGGCGGAGTGCGAGCGCTGCACATCTCCGGGCTGGCGAGCGATCCCCTGGTCGGGCTGGTCGAGGAGGAGTCGCAGATCGAGGCCGCTGCTTCGTTCCGCGCGCTGCGCCGCCGCATGATTGCCGGGGCGGCGATCGTTCCGCACATCGGTCCCGAGCTCGAAGCAACCTTGCGTCCCTATCAGCGCGCCGGCGTCGAGTGGCTGGCGCGCCTCGCGCAGTGGGGCGTGGGCGCGATCCTCGCCGACGAGATGGGGCTCGGCAAGACCGTCCAGACGCTGGCGCTGCTGGTCGACCGCGCGTCGCTCGGCCCGGCGATGGTCGTCGCGCCGACGTCGGTGGTCGGTAACTGGGTCGACGAGGCGGCGCGCTTCGCGCCGTCGCTGCGCGTGCGGCTCTATCGCGGGCCGGACCGCGCAGCCGAGCTGCGCGATCTGCGCGCCGGTGACGTGCTGGTGACCAGCTATGCGATCGCCACGCTCGACGCCGAGCGCCTGGGCGGGATCACGTTTTCATCCCTGGTCCTCGACGAGGCGCAGGCCGTGAAGAACGCCTCCACCGAGCGGTCGCGCGCGCTGCGCGGGCTGCGCGCGTCCTTCTGGGTGGGGCTGACCGGCACGCCGGTCGAGAACCACCTCGGCGAGATCTGGAGCCTGATGCGTTTGATCTGTCCCGGCCTGCTCGGCACCTGGGAGCAGTTCCGCGGCCGCTTCGCCGTGCCGATCGAGAAGTTCGGCGACGACGGCCGCCGGCGCGCGCTGGCCGCGCTGCTGCGCCCGTTCATCCTGCGGCGCACGAAGGCCGACGTCGCGCCCGAGCTGCCGGCGCGCACCGACGTCGTGCGCAGCGTTCGCCTGTCCGAGGAGGAGATGGCGCTCTACGAGGAGCTGCGCCGCTCGATGCTCGAGGAGATCGCTGCGACCAAGACCACTCCCGAGCGCGACGGCCAGGACCTTCGCTTCGTGCTGCTGGCGGCGCTGACCCGGATGCGGCAGCTCTGCTGCCACCCGCGTCTCGTGTATCCGCGCACGCAGGCGGGATCGTCCAAGGCGGCCTACCTGCTGCAGCTGCTCGCCGACCTGGGCCAGGATGGCCACAAGGTGCTGGTGTTCAGTCAGTTCCGCAGCTTCCTCGAGCTGCTCGCGCCGCGCCTGCGCCAGCACGGCTTTCGCACCCTGGTGCTCGACGGCACGACGCCGGCCGAGACGCGCGAGCAGCGCATCGCCGCGTTCCAGGCCGGCGAGGCCGACGTCTTTCTGATCTCGCTCAAGGCCGGCGGCTTCGGATTGAATTTGACCGCCGCCGACACGGTGATCCACCTCGACCCTTGGTGGAACCCAGCCGTCGAGGATCAGGCCACGGCGCGCGCGCACCGCATCGGCCAGCAGCGGCCGGTCACCTCCGTGCGCCTGGTCGCGCGCGGCACCATCGAGGAGTCGGTGCTCGGCCTGCACACCGCCAAGCGCGCGCTGGCCGCCGGCCTGCTCGAGGGCGCCGATTTGGCCGCGACCCTCGGCACCGACGAGCTGCTGGCGCTGATCCGCAAGGGCGGGGATCGGAGTTTCTAACGCTCGGTTGCCCGGCGAGCCGCTTCGCGCGTGATGATCTCCTCGATGGCCCGCAGGTCGACCGGCTTGACCAGATGCGCGTCGAAGCCCGCTTCGCGCGCCTGCACGCGATCGCGCCTCTGTCCGTAGCCGGTCACCGCGACGAGCACGGTGCGGGCGAACCGGCGGTCCTCGCGGATCCGCCGCGCCAGCTCGTACCCGTCCATGACCGGCAAGCCGACGTCCAGGAAGGCCACGTCGGGCGTATAGCGCTCGAGCAAGCCGAGGGCAGCCGGGCCGTCGTAGGCGGTCTCGACGGTGTGTCCGAGCTCCGACAGCGCATCCGCCAGCGACTCGACCGCGTCCTCGTTGTCGTCGACGACCAACACGCGGCGCGTGCGCGTGGTGGGCACGTCCGTGGGCTGCGTCGGCTGCCGATGGCTGATCCGGGCGCCTGCGGTCGGGGCCGTGGATTCGCCGGATGCGACCGGCAGGCGCACCACGATCTCCGTGCCGCGGCCGGTCCCGGCGCTGCGCGCCTCGACGCTGCCCCCGTGCAATCCGACGAGCGACCGCACGATGGTGAGCCCGAGGCCCAGGCCCCCTTCCGATCTGTCGAGGGCCTGCCGCTCCTGCACGAAGAGATCGAAGACCCTCGGGAGCATCTCGGCGCGGATGCCGATGCCGGAATCGCGGATCACGATCAGGATCGCGCCGTCTTCGCGCCGCGCGCTCACGTCGATGTAACCACGCGGCGGCGTGTACTTCGCGGCGTTGGTCAGCAGATTCGCGAACACCTGCGCCAGCCGGGCCGGATCGGCGTCGACCGCCAGCCCGGGCGCGACGTCGACCGACAGGTGGTGGTCGCGCTGCTCGATGAGCGGGCTCGTCATCTCGAGCGCGCGCGCCAGCACGTCGCCGAGATCGACGCGGACGCGCTCGAGCAAGATCTTGCCGCGCGCGATGCGCGACACCTCGAGCAAATCGTCGACCAGGCGCACCAGATGCTTGACCTGCCGCTCGATGATCGTGCGCTCTTTGAGGAGCACGTCGCCGGCGCGCAGCTGCATGAGCTGCAGCGCCGTCGAGATCGGCGCCAGCGGGTTGCGCAGCTCGTGCCCCAGCATGGCCAGGAACTCGTCCTTGGCCCGGCTCGCCGCCTGCGCCTCGATCGACTTGGTCTCGAGCGCCTTCTTGGCGAGCACCGCCTCGGTGACGTCCTGGCCGACCGTGATGACGCCGTAGATCGTGCCGCTCTCGTCGCGCAGCGGCCGGCGGAGCGTGGTGAGATAGCGCTGCGCCAGCGCGCCGTCGGCACCACTGACCGCGATCGACTCCTCGACCACCGTATGCGGATCGCCGGTGCGGAAGACCCGCGCCAGGTGCTCGGGGATCGGCGAATCGCACAGCTCGGGCAGCGCCTCGCGGAGCGGCTTGCCCACGACCTCGCGCTCACCCAGTTGCTGCCGCGCCAGCTCGTTGACGTAGGCCACGGTCATGTCCGCGCCCTCGAAGACCATGATCGCCACCGGGGCCTGGTCGAGGAACGAGTAGAACCGCCGGCGCTCGGCCTCGACGGCGCTGCGCGCGCGGGCGAGCCGGATCTGGGCGTCGATGCGCGCGCGGAGCTCGCGCGCCGAGAACGGCTTGACCAGGTAGTCGTCGGCGCCAGCCTGCAGACCCTCGATGCGCGCCTCCTCGCCGGCGCGCGCCGACAGCATCACGACCGGGATCGCGCGCAGCCGTGGGTCGGTGTCGAGCTCGCGCAGAAGGCCGAACCCGTCGAGCTCGGGCATCATCACATCGGTGAGGATCAGATCGGGCGCTCGCGCGCGCGCCGCCTCGAGCGCCGCATGGCCCGAGCCGACCGCCTCGACGGTCCAGCGTGGCTCGAGCACGCGCCGGATGTACTGGCGCATGTCGGCGTTGTCGTCGGCGACCAGCACGCGGCCGCCCGGCGCCGGCGCGGTCTCGGGGACGTCGCTGGCGGGCCGGCGATCGGCCCCGTCGTCGGGGAGCCAGCGCAGCGCCTCCTCGACGTAAGGCGACGCGGCGCTCGAGGTCGCGGTCGCCGGCGACGCTGCCGGCAGCCGCGCGTCCTCGACGATGCGGTCGGCGGGCAGATGCGCCGAGCCGGTCGGCAGTCGCACCACGAACGTCGAGCCCTCACCGAGCACCGACGAGACCGAGATCGTCCCGCCGTGCAGCCGCACCAGCTCGTGGACCAGCGCCAGGCCGATCCCCGAGCCCTCGTGGGTGCGGGCGCGCTCGCCCGCGACGCGGTGGAAGCGCTCGAAGATGCGCTCGAGCTCGGTGGTGGGGATGCCCGAGCCGGTGTCGCTCACGGCGAGCTCGACGGCGCCGTCGGCGCGGCGCAGGCTCACCCGGATCGAGCCGGTGAGCGTGAACTTGAACGCGTTCGACAGTAAATTTAGCACCACGCGCTCCCACATCTCGCGGTCGACGAACACCGGCTCGGGCAGCGTCTCGCAGCTCACGCTGAAGGCGAGGCCGGCGCGCTCGACGGCGGCGCGGAACGAGCTGGCGAGGTCGGCAGTGAGCGCGCCGAGGTCGGTCGGAGCGTACGACGCCTGCATGCGCCCCGCCTCGATGCGCGCGAAGTCGAGGAGGTTGTTCACCATCTTCAACAGGCGTACCTGATTGCGATGGACGATCTTCAGGCTCTCACCCTCGAGCGCGCCCTGATCCAGCGCGTCCTCGGTGGGACCGAGCATCAGTGTCAGCGGGGTGCGGAACTCGTGACTGACGTTGCTGAAGAAGACGGTCTTGGCGCGGTCGATGGCCGCCAGGTCCTCGGCGCGCCGCTGTTGTAGCTGGTAAGCGTCGGCGCCGGCGATCGCCGCCGCGATCTGTCCGGCGATGAGATCGACGAAGCCGTAGTAGCTCTCGTCGAAGAGCCGGTGCGGGCTGAGACCGGCGACCAGAATGGCCGCGCGGCCGCGATCGCCGGTCGGCGAGATGCGCACGCTCGCGATCCTCTGCGGGCTCCGATGCCAGGCGCCGGTGGGCAGATCGTCGCGCAGCACGGGCGGCGAAGCGACCAGGATCGGCGACGGGCTGCTCAGCGCCTCGGCGAGGGGCCAGACGCTGCTTTCTTCGTCGAGCACGATGGTCGCCGGCGCGGCCGCGTGCGCAGCGTCGATCCCGGCGCGGGCGACCAGCTGCGCGCTCCGGCGATCTTCGCCGGTCAGGTAAAGCAGCGCGAAGGGGAGATCGAACGGGTTCTGCGCCAGACTTTCGGCGGCCCGCGCGCAGGCCGTCTCCGCGCTGCGCGCGTCGCTGGTGCGTGCAGCCAGCTCGCGGAGTGTCCGCACCTGGCGCGCGCCGACGATCTTCTCGGTGTCGTCGGTGTTGGCGCAGATGATGCCGCCGACGCCACCCTCGTCGCCGGGAACGGGGCTGTACGAGAAGGTGTAGTAGGTCTCTTCCTCGTAGCCGTTGCGCTCCATGATCAGCAGGCGCGCCTTTTCGTATATGCCTTCGTTGCGGCGCATGGCCGCTTCGGCGAGCGGGCCGATGTCGTCCCAGATCTCGCGCCACACCACACTGGCCGGCTGGCCGAGCGCCTGCGGGTGCTTGCCGCCGACGATGGTCTTGTAGGCGTCGTTATAGAGGTTGATGAGCTCGTTGCCCCACCAGACGAACATGGGCTGGCGCGACGTGAGCACGATGCGCACGCAGGTGCGCAGGCTGAGGGGCCAGCTCGCGACCGGTCCCAGCACCGTGCGCGACCAGTCGATCGCCCGCATCCGCTCGCCCATCTCGCCGCCGCCGTGCAGGACGGCGGCGGCGGAGTCGATCTCCAGGGCAGTGGCGACTTGCATGAACGACGGCAAAGTAAGACTACTCCCCACAGGGGGCCAGGGGCGATTTGCAAAGAATTCCGCAGGGAACGGTCCGGCCGACCTGGCTCGAGACTCATCCGGACGGGCCGATCCGGACCCCGGCGGGTCAGGGCCCGAGGAAGGGGAGAGCCGTGGACCCGAGCTCGGCGCGCTCGCGCTCGCCGAAGATCGGGCCGTGGCCGCCGCCCGGCACCACGCGCAGCGCGGCGTGCGGGATCGCGCGGTACATCTCGATCGCCATCTCGATCGGGTACAGCGGATCGCGGTCGCCATAGACGATCATCGTGCGCGCGGTGATGGTGGCGAGGTGCGGCGGCGTCAGGTTCATGTCGTCGTAGCTGTCGGCGAAGCCGGCGGCATGGCGCCAGAGCGCGCGGATCTGATCGTCGCCGTACGCATGGCGCGCGCGCATGGCCGCCCACTCTGCAGGGGGCTGATTCTCCGGGCCGGCGTGGCGCATGATCGCGCGGGCCTGCGCCGGGTAGTACATCGTGGAGCTGACCAGCACCATCGCCTCGATGCGCTCGCGCTCGCGCGCGGTCGTGGCCACGTGCAGCAGCGTGTTGCCGCCCAGGCTCATTCCGATGGCGCGCACGCGCGGCAGCTCCAGCGCGTCGCAGAGCGCGATCAGGTCCTCGGCGCAGGCGCGATGGGTGAACGTACCGCCCGGGTTGGTCGATCGCCCATGTCCGCGCGCATCGGGGACGATAAGCGATAGCGCCGCGCCAGCGCGTCGAGATCGAACACATGCTTCCAGTCGGCGCCGCAGCCGGTGAACCCGTGGAGCAGCACGAGCGGCTCGCCCGTGCCGCTCGTCTCTACGTAGAGCTCAGCGTCTCGCAGTTTCAGCGTGCGTCTCGTCGTTTCGATCGGCGATTCGGTCATTGGCGTGTCTCCCTTCGAGGCTCGATCGCCACGCAGCTCGCGGCGTCGACGACGGTGACTACGCCGATCGCAATTGCCTTGATAGCTGCCGCTTTCGCGGGTAGCGTGGGATTCCCAAGCGCGGGACGAAAATTCGCGCGAATCGGCGCCGCGTCAGTGAGCCCGCCGCTTTTTGGTGGGCCTTTGCGCGGGCTTTCTTTTCCCAGGCTCTCTGTTCGCAGGCTCTGTTTTCCCAGTCTTCGAGGGTGGGTGAGCGTTTGCTTCCGCCGGCCGGCAAACCGGGACGCGCGTCGGGTGAAAGCCGGCGGCCAGCTCGCGCTCGGACCAGGCGACGACCGCGTCGACGAAGGCGCGCACTTGCGGCGGGACGAACTCACGCTCGGCATAGACCACCGAGAGGCGGCTCTCCGCGCCGATCAGGCCCGGCAGCACCTGGACCAGTTGGTCGCGATCGAGCGCGTCCTGAACCAGCAAGAGCGGCACGAACGCGATGCCCAGTCCCTGCATCGCCGCCTCGGCGAGCAGATTCATGTCGTTCGTGAAGAACACGCCATCGACGTGGAGCTTGCCGCCGCCGGCGACCGGCCAGTGGGTCTGCGGCACCTCGCCGCGCGCGAACCCCATGAGGCAGCGGTGGTGGCGCAGGTCGCGCTGCGTCCGCGGCGTGCCGTGCGCGGCCAGGTAGGCCGGCGTGGCCACGGCAAGCACAGGATTGCGGAATAGCGTGCGCGCCATCAGTCCGGGCTGCAGCTCCATGCTCGCGCGCAGGGCGACGTCGTAGTCGCCTCGCTGCAGATCGACGAGCTCGGTGGATGACTGAACTTGCAGGCGCACCTCCGGATGGCGCTCGGCGAACGCGCAGATCATCGTGTAGAGGCGTTGGTCGGTCATCGGCGGCACCGACACGCGCAGGTCGCCGCGGATCGCGTCGTCCTGGCGGCGCACGCTGGTCTCCGCGTGGGTCACGGCGTCGAGCACGATGCGCGCGTGCCGGTAGAGCGCCGCGCCCGGATCGGTCAGCACCAGGCTGCGCGTGGTGCGACGCAGGAGCCGAACGCCCAGGCGTTCTTCGAGGCGCGCCAGGCGGCGGCTGATCGTCGCGCGCGGCACACCCAGCTCGACGGCAGCGCGTGACAGCGACTTGGCATCGACGGTCTTGGCGAACGCCAGGAGCTCCGACGTCTCGAGAGGCTCGGCGGTCATTTGGATCAAAACATAGCAAATCTTTTCCACTGTCGATGCATTGTCGCGAATGCCTCCGCGCTTCATTCTTAGCTGTCGGCGCACAGCGGAAGGCGAGGCGGCCGGCACAACCCGAACTCGGAAACGGAGACTATTCATGACCACGGAATCGCGGGCGAAAACGGTTGGATACTGGGCGGCGACCGGCCTGACGGCGCTGGCCTTCATCACGGGCGGCGTGTTCGACGCCGCGCGCGGCGAGCAGGTGCGCGGCATCATGTCGCACCTCGGCTACCCCGTGTATTTTGCGGCGCTGCTCGGTGTCTGGAAAGTGCTGGGAGGCCTCGCGATCCTCGCGCCGCGCTTCCCGCGCCTCAAGGAATGGGCCTACGCGGGCATGTTCTTCGACCTCAGCGGCGCGGCGATCTCCCACGGCTCCGTGGGTGATCCGGCGGCGCGCGTGGTGACGCCGCTGGCGATCCTGGTGCTGGTCGTCGCGTCGTGGGCGCTGCGCCCGAAGAGCCGGGTGCTGCGCGGCGCCGAGACACCCGCGGGGGCTTCGGATCGCGGGCGCGTGCCGGTCGCCGCCTGACGATGAGAACTGCCAAGAACGCCAAGATCCGGACTGTGAAATCCGGACTTGGCGCCCTTGGCGTCTTGACGGTTATCTGAACGCCGTTGGTGTTAGCCTTTGGCGATGTCGTCGCCGGAAGCCGCGACCGCCGAAGCCGGGAGCCGCATCGAGAGCTTTCGCACTTTTTGGCCGTTCTACCTCGGCCAACACAGCCGCTGGGGCACGCGGTTCCTACATTACCTCGGCACCTCGGCGGCGTTGCTGCTGGTGGCCGCCGCGCCGTTGCTCCATCGGCCGAAGTTGGCGTTGCTCGCGCTCGCCGCCGGCTACGCGCCAGCCTGGCTCGCCCACCTGTTCATCGAGAAGAACCGCCCCGCGACCTTCCGCTATCCGCTCTGGTCACTGCTCGCGGACTTCAAGATGCTCGGTGAGGCGATCCGCCACCGGCGCGTCTGACGACGAGCTACATCGTCGCCGCGCTGGTCAGGCAGACCAGCGTGCTCGCCGGGCGGACGTCGATCGACCGCGCGTAGAACGCGCCGGTGAAGGTCAGGCCGGCGCCCGTGCCCATGAAGACCTGGGCGTTCGGCGCCACCAAGGTGCCGTTGAAGACCGTGTTGAACTGCGCCGACGTGCCGGCGTAGCCGAGGAAGATCGGCTGCACGGCGGTGCCGCTCGCGGCCAGGAAGGGGCTCTGGGCGGTGAAGAAGGAGCGCACGAAGACGCGCGTGGTCGGCGTCGCGCGCACGGTCGCGGCGGCGTTGATCGTCAGGTTGGTGAAGAAGAAGTCGCCGGTGCCCAGCACCAGCGTGCCGCCCGAGTTCACGGTCACTGACGGGAACGAGCCCGCGGCCAGGGTGCGGCGCTGATTCGAGTTCACGGTGATGTCGTTGCCGACCGGCGCCGGGAAGGCGGGCAGGGCAGGCAGCGGCGGCAACGCGACCTGCGCCAACGAGGCGCGGGTGCCCGCGACGCTGGCGATCTGCGAGATGTCGAGCGTGCTGCCCGAGATCACGCCGCCACTCACGACGGCGCGGTCGTTGACCTGGACCGGCCCGACGCTGAGGATACCGCCCGAGTGCGCGTCGAAGCCGACGCGCGTCTGCCCGGGGCCGCCGTTGAACACGCCGGCGCCAGCGCCCGATGGAACGCGCACGGTGGCCCGATCCTCGACGATGAAGCTGTTGCTCGCTTGCATGCCGGCGGTGATGACCACGGTCTGCGTCGCGATCGAAATGTTGCCGCTGGCGTCGGTCGCGATCCAGCGGATGACGTGCGTGCCCGGGCCGATCTGCGCCAGGCCGGCCGCCGTCACGTTGATCGGCGTGGTCAGCGCGAGGCCGTTGCTGACGATGACCTGGCCGGTGACCGCCGGCGCGCCGCAGTTGTCGTTGGTGGTGGCGACGCCGACCGCGATCGGATCATTCGTGCAGATCGTCGCGACGACCTTGGGCGGCGGCGTGATCGACGGCCGGGTCTGATCGATGACGGTGACGTTCGCGGTGCACGGCGTGCTGAAGGTTCCGTCGGAGACGGTGAGCGTCACCTGCGTCGTCCCCACCGGGAACGGCCCGGTGCGGTCGAGCGACAGGGTGAGCGGCAGGCCGTTGGGATCGAAGCTGCCGCCGTCGACCTGCGCGGTCGTCAGGCCGGTCGCGGTGCACGCGGTCGCAGTGGCGATCAGCGTGACGTCGCGGCAGAGCGCCTGCGGGGCGCTGACCAGCGGCGCGCGGCTCGGGTCGCAGATCGAATTTTGCACCATCGCGATCTGGCCGGGGCTGAGGTTGAAGCCGCCGAAGTAGCTCATGAGGTTCTGGCGATCGGGCGTGTAGGTCACGCCGTTGACGGTCACCGACGCGACGGTCGCCGGGTCTAAGCCGAAGGTGTTCCAGTACAGCGGCCCCGGATCTTCGGGCGTGTCGGAGAGCAGATCGCCGTCGAGCGCGCCCGGACCCCGCGCGGCTTGAAGGTTAGTGATGGCCTGGTTCATCTCGTCGGGCGTGCACGCGGAGCCGTCGTTCTTGGGGCAACCCTGGTTGGGCGGCACCGCCGGGTAGAAGTTCCCCCAGGTGATGTGCGTGTGATAGAGGCCGAGAAAGTGGCCGAGTTCGTGCGAGAAGTTCTGCGCATTGGCGCGCGCCACCGACTGCACGCCGTCGTGAGCGACGAAGCGCGGCTGCGTGCCCGCGAACGTCGTCGGGAACGGCGCATCGACCGGCTGGAGCTGGCCCGTCATCGGCGGGTAGGCGAAGTTGCTGGGCGTGACCTTGCGCAGGAACACCACGACCTGGCCGGGGAACCCGGCGGCGATCGCGTTGGCGGCGGCCCAGTTGCCGCCGGAGTTGTCGGAGAAAAGGTTGCTGTTGAGATCGGGGTTCACGAGCTCGGTGAAGTCGATTGCGGGGTCGAAGATGAAGCGCACGCGCGCGGGCGCGAAGGCCAGGTTCGCGAGCACGACGAAGCTGGCGATGTCGTCGGCGGTCGTGCACGGGCTGGCGTCGGTGCAGTTCGAGCGCGCGGCGTCGTCGAGCAGCAGGATCGCGTGCAGCCGGATCTCGTTGGCGGAGCGCGACAGGCACGCGGGCGAGCCGAGCGCCGCCTTGGTCTCGGCGAGCGCCTCACTGCCCGCGCCGGGGGCCTCGACGCCGCAACCGGCAATCGCGACGGTCGCTGCGGAGAGCACCGCAGCAACGACCGCACGGAGTTGGCGGTTGGCCCCGCGTCCGGCGACCTCTCTCAGGAAAGCGGCTCGAATCATCTTCTACCCCCCAGTGGAGACGACGACGGAAAACCCGTCGGATAGTCCGTCCGCCCCCAACTCTTCTTCAAGAACAAAATGGCGACGGCCGGGAAAAAGTCTCCGTCGGGACGGTGCTGGGAGGGTTGCTGTCTCCCTACCTCGTTTCCCGACGCTGTTCCCCTAGGTGGCGCCGTCGACACCACCGACGGCGACGCGCCCAAACTTGCAGTCATCTGGAAGCGGGGCGCGCGCCGTTCGCGCGGCAATTCGGTGTCGTCTCGGTTTCTGCGGGCGGCGCGGGCGTTGTTCGCCACCGTCGGAGAACGGGAACTCCAGGTTTCTGGCAGTCGCGTCGTATGCTCGGCCGCGCGGGTACCGAATTCCCCTCGCGGCCTCGGTCGGGCTGCCACTCGACAACCGGTGACGTAGAATCGGCGGGCATGTCGTCAACGGTCCTTCGTCTGTATTCGGACTTCGTTTGTCCGTTTTGCTTCATCGCCGAGCACAGCACATTGCCGCGCCTGCGCGAGGAGTTCGATCTCAGCGTGGAGTGGTGCGGCTTCGAGCTGCACCCGGGCACGCCGCGCGGGGGAATGCCGCTCTCGGCTCTGTTTCCGCCGGCGCGGTTGCCGGCGGTGCGCGCGCACATGCAGCAATTTGCAGCCCGATTCGGAGTTACGAGCATGAATCACCCGGACCACATTCCCAATACGCGCCGCGCGCTGGCCGTCGCCGAGCTGGCGCGTGACCAGTCCCGCCTGGACCCGTTTCGCGAGTCGGCCATGGTCGGGTACTGGTGCGAGGGGCTCGATCTCGAGAAGGACGGCGACCTGCGGGTGATTGCGGAGCGGGCCGGGCTGGCGGGCGACGCCGCAGTGGCCGCGGCTGACGACCCGGCTTTCCACGTGCGGGTCGACGAGCGCCAGGCCGATGCGCGCCGCCATGGCGTCACCGGAATTCCGACGTTCTTCGTCGGCAGCGAGGCGGTCGTCGGCTGCCATCCATACGACGTCCTCGCGGCAGCCGCGCGCCGCGCCGGCGCCCGTCCACGCCTGCGTTCGGTCGCCCAGGACAGCGACGGCGCCGGTGAGGGCGACGGCGCCGATCGTTCGCGATGAGCGCGGTTCACAAGGACCCCATCTGTGACATGACCGTCGACCCCGCTTCCGCGGCGGGGAGCTTCGCGCACGGCGGCCAAACTTATTACTTCTGCAGCACCAGCTGCCTCACCCGGTTCAAGTCCGACCCCGCAGGCGTGCTGGCCGCCGGCCCCCGCGGGATGGCCTTGCCCTTGACCTCGATCCGCCGCCCGTCTTCCCCGTCCTCGTCGCCGTCCCCGTCCCCGATCCGACCTCCGCCTCCCGCCCCCGCCCCCCAGTGGACCTGCCCCATGCACCCCGAGGTCCTCTCCGCCAACCCCGGCAGCTGCCCCATCTGCGGAATGGCGCTCGAGCCCCGCCATCCCTCGGCCGTCGAAGAGCCGAACCCCGAGCTCGTCGACATGACCCGGCGCCTGCGCGTATCGGCGGTGCTGACCGCGCCATTGGTCGTCATCGCGATGACCGGTGTGATTCCAGCGGGTGCGCGAGCGATCGTCGAGCTGGTTCTGGCGACGCCGGTCGTGCTGTGGGGAGGGTGGCCGTTCCTCGAGCGCGCGGTTGCGTCCGTCCTCGCGCGCAGTCTCAACATGTTCACGCTGATCGGGCTCGGTGTGGCGATCGCCTACGCCTTCAGCATCGTCGCGGTGCTCGGCCCCGGGCTGTTTCCGTCGAGCCTCCGCGAGCACGACGG
>Ga0265320_10002126_pt1 | contig 13903 bp, 10 predicted proteins | sample 4827metaG_FD_202087 | JGI IMG/M metagenome (GOLD analysis project Ga0265320, IMG submission 202087) | Rhizosphere microbial communities from Carex aquatilis grown in University of Washington, Seatle, WA, United States - 4-8-27 metaG | ecosystem: Host-associated > Plants > Roots > Rhizosphere >...
CGACGTCGGCCGGCCGATCGAGGTAGGGCTCGACGGAGACGCTGGGCCGGGTCTCGGCGAAGCGCTCGAAGGTGGCGCGCGACGGGCCGGCGCCGATCAACCGCAGGCGCGCGCCCGTGCGGGCGTGAACGTCGTCCCAGATCTCGGTCAAGAGGCCGAGCTCCTTCTCCGGCGAAAGCCGGCCGGCGTAGGTCACCGTGAGCGGCGCCGCGGCATCGCGGGCCGTCTCATCGACGGAGTGGAACACGTCGACGTCGACGCCCAACCCGACCCAGCGCACGCCGGGAAAGCCCAGCCCGCGCAGCCACTCGGAGATCTCGCGTGACGCCACGAGGCTGGCGTCGTAGCGCGCGAATTGACGGCGCGCGAACCCCCACGCCATCCGCACCGCCGACTCGTCCATTCCCGCCGGCAAGAACCGCTTCGCCAGCGGCTCGACCAGCTGGCGCGGAAAATCGGTGTGGAAGAAGCCGACCAGCGCCGGCCGCGTCTGCAGCGGCGCCAGCGCGCGCAACACCATGTCAGGCAGAAAATAGTGGCTGCCGATCTCGACGACGTCGGGCGCCAGCCGCTGCAGCAGGCGCCGCAGGTGGCCGCCGCCGGGTTGGAACAGCCGGTACTCCGGACTGAACGGTACGCGCGGGCCGGGCAGCAAGTGCAATGTGCCGTTACCCAGCTCCTGCTCCGCGAGCGCCGGCCCGGGCGCCACGAAGTGACACTCGATCCCGCGCGACGGCAACACCCGCGCCTTCTCACGGTAGTAGCGTTTGATCCCGCCGCACGACGTGGGAAAGAAGCTGGTGATGTCGACCAGCCTCACGACACACCTCCCGCGTCGTTGCGCGATCGCGCCGCACGTGGCACGCCGCCGACCGCTGCTGCCGCCGCGCCCGCTGCCGCGGCGACCGGCTCGTACGCCGTCGCCACCGCTGCAGGGACCGGCGCCGGCGTGCTCGCCCTCGCGCGCTCGGCGAGGAACCGCCGGTATTCGCCGAAGGTCCCCTCGGCGGCGGCGGCCATGCTGTAGCGTCGCGCGAACGCGGTCGCCGCCTCGCCCATGCGCGCCCGGCGCCGGCGATCCACCAGCAGGCTCGAGATCGCGGCCGCCATGTCCTGTGGCTGGCGCGCGTCGACGACCAGGCCGGTGATCTCGTGGATCATGTTCTCGCGCGCCGCGCCGCGGTTCGCGACCACCACGGGCAACCCGGACGCCTGCGCCTCGACCACGGTGTTGCCGAAGGTCTCGGTCTCGCTCGGCGACACGAACACGTCGCTCGACGCCATCAGGGTCGCCAGCTCGTCACCCGTACGCGCGCCCAGGAACAGCACGCGACCTCCCGCGCGCGAGGCCAGCGGCTGCGCGTAGGGCCCGGTGCCGACGATCACGAGCCGCGCCTCGGGGACCGACGGGGAGGCCAGCGCGAACGCGTCGATGAGCGCGTCCACGCTCTTCTCGCGCGAGAGCCGCCCGACATACAGGACCTTGGGCTCGCCGTTCAGACCAAACGGCGCGAACGCGTGCGGATCCCGGCGCGACGCCTGGAAGAGATCGAGATCGATCCCGCGCGGCATGCGCGCTACCTTCTCGGGCGGCACGCCCAGCTCGGCGACGCGCGCAGCGACCGCCTGCGACGGCACGAACACGCGATCCATCGCGCCATAGAACCAGCCCACCGCCTTGCCCACCAGCAAGCCCGTCATCGGATCACCGGTGATGCGCGTGCAGTACTCGGGCAAGTCGGTGTGGTACTGACCGACGACCGGAATCCCGGCGAGCCGCGCCGCAAACAGACCCATCACGCCGACCGGTCCCGGTGTCGAGCACTGCACGAGGTCGATACGGTTGGCGATCAGGTAGTTGAGCAGGCTCGGCAGGTGCGGCAGGCCGAACTCCATCTCCGGGTAGTCGGCCAGGCGATGGCGGGCCAGCGCCGGCACGCGCACAGTGCCGTCGTCGTCGACGGAGACGTGGTCGCCCTCGCCCCACGACACCAGGCGCAGGTCGTGGCCCGCGGCGAGCGCCGCCTGGCGCAGGCGCCGGAGGCCGAGCGCAACGCCGTTGACGTCGTCGACCGTGTCGCTGAGCACCGCCACCCGTGGCGACGTCACCACCGGGGGCACGAGCCCCAGCCCGGCCGTGTACCGCCGCGCCGACAGGATGTCGTGCGAGTGCCAGCGCGCGCCGAGCAGCGCGGGCATGGCGGCGACGACGTTCTTGACCAGCGCGGGCAAGCTGTCGGCGAGCTCGATCGGCCGCATCGTGCTCAGCGCCTGGATGAACGGCGTCAGCGCCTCGCGACCCGTCGTGACCAGCACCGCCTCGAGCAACCGCCCGAGCTGCGCCTGCGTCTGGTCGGTGTGACCGCGCGCCGCCAGACTGGCGAGCGCGCCGCCGCGCGGGGCTTCCGCCGGCGTCACGTCATTCGCGGGCGCGGGCGCCGGCGCCACCGCGGCGCGCGGGTGCGGGTGCGCGTGCTCGTGCCGCTCCGCCGCCTCCCAATCGGCCTCGTCCTTCTCCTCGCGCTCTTGCGCTTCCGACAGTCGCGTGGCGTAGAGCTCGAGCGTCGCGTTCAGCGATGACGGCGAGCCGTCGGTCTTGGTCTCCTCGATCTCACCCGAGTTCGCGAAGTAGCCTCCGAGCACACCGTACACATTGTGCTCGAGCACGATGGCCGTGCCGTGCGACCCGCCGGGCGCCGTGCGCCGTTCGCGCAGCGCCGCGGTGACGCCGCGGCCCGTTCGCTCGCCGACGAAGCTGGTCGACGCGCGCGCAATCGACAGCCCGGCGTGATCATCGCTGCCACCGACCAGTCCGTAGCGTCCCTCCGGGTTCAGGACCGGTGTGGTCGGGTGCTTCTCGGCGTAGCGCGCGATGACCGCGGGGGACACCCCGGCCAGGATCTGACGCAGGCACTCCTCGTGGACCGCGTCGCGCGTCCCGTTGCGAATCTCGAGATTGCGAAACATCAACAAGCAACGCTCCAGGTGCGACGGCTGCAAGCGCCGGTTCACCTCCGAGAGCGGGTGACAGAGGAAAAATTCAACACCCTGGTGGTGAAGATAGGACACCAGCTCATACACATTGACGCGCAGCCGCTGGATCTCGCGGTGCTGCTCTTCACTGATGTCGAGCGCAATCGTGTGCACGATGCACCCGTCTTCGGGGAAGCGCGCCGAGACCTCCTCGCTGATGAACGTGTCGGGGCCCATTGCCGCCAGCTCCAACGCGCCGTCGATCGTGTCGTGATCCGACAGCGTCACCAGGTTCATTCCCCGCAGCTTTGCGGTCTTGTAGACCGTCGCCGGCTCCGTATAACACTCGGCGGAATGCGCCGAACGGAGGAACCAGCTATAGGGTCGGCTCGAGAAGCGCGAGTGAACGTGCAGGTCGATCCGGACGTCTTCACCCTTGTGTTCAACAACGTTCTGGCGATTCATTTCGTGGGCTTTGGACATTTGCAATTCTCCGACACACTCAACCAAATCGTCGAACTGACGTCGGTCACGTTTTTGTGACGGTCGGTTCAGCGCGCCGAGGTCGTGTTAGTCGTGAACCGGAAATTGCATCTTCGATGCCGTTGACATGACAGCCGCAAAAACTCTCCGTGTCCTGTTCATCAACGACACCTCGCGCGATGGTGGCCCGGGCCGTAGCCTGCACGTGCTGCTGCGCCACCTGGACCGCCAGCGCGTGCACCGTACCGTGCTGCTGCCTCGGCCCGGACCTGTTGCCGACTTGTTGCGTTCCGATGGCGCTGCTGACGAAATCGTTTTCGAAGACGCCTGGATCGAGAACATCGTTGCGCCGTTGTCACGGCCGATGGAGCGGAGCGACCATCTCGCGCCGCTGGCGACGCGTGCGTTGCGCGCGGCGGGCAACGCGATCAAGGGCGCGCGCCTGCTGCACCGATTGGCCGCGCGCGCGCGCGGCTACGATCTGGTGTACGGCAACGGCACGACGGCGAACTTCCTGGCGGCGGGCGCGGCGATACGCGCGGGCGTACCCGCGCTCTGGCACGTGCGCTATACCGACGTACCGCGGGTGGCGGCGGCTCTTCATCGCGGCCTCGCACGAAGCGCGACCGTACGGCGCATCGTGTGCGTCTCGCGCCCCAGCGCGGCGCTCTTTCCCGGCATGCAAGGCAAGGTCGAGGTCGTCAACAATGCCCTGGATCTCGACGCGTTCACGCCGGGCGCCAGCACCCCACGCCTGCGCCAGGAGCTCGGCTGGGGGCCCGACACCGTGATCTTTGCCAGTGCGGGCCGGATCTTGCGGCGCAAGGGATATGACGAGATGATCCGCGCGGCACGTTTCATGCTGAATGACCTGAGCATGGAAGAGCGGCAGCGTTGCGGCTTCGCGATCATCGGCGATACGCCGCCCGACTTCGCCGAGGATCATCGCGCGGAGTGCGTCGCGCTGGCGGAACAGCTGGGGATCGGCGATCGAGTCCGCTTCCTCGGGTTTCGTTCGGATGTGCGCCCCTACATCGGCGATGCCGATGTCGTCGTCGTCCCCAGCGTCTACCCGGACCCGCTGCCGCGCGCGGTGATCGAAGGAATGGCGCTGGGGAAGCCGATCGTCGCGTTCGGCGTCGGCGGCATCGGCGAGATGCTCGATGATGGTGTCGAGGGCGCGCTGGTGCGCGGTACGCCGCCCGACATCGAAGCCCTCGCGGCCGCGATGCTGCGCTGTTTTCGCGAGCCGGGACGCCGTCGCGCGCAGGGCGAGGCGGCGCGCGCGCGCGTGCTGCGCGATTTCGACGGGCGGCGCCACGGGGCCCGCATCGAGCGCTTGATTCACGAAGCGGCCGCGCCGCAAACCCACGCGGCGAGCGCTGGCAATCGCCGCAATCCAGCGGAGATCCCGACGTGACCCGCGACCACACGGCTGCGCGCGCGGACGTGGCGTCCGAGCGGCCGGTCCTGTGCGTGACCATCGATTGCGAGCGCGACAAGGGGCCCCACTGGCGCGTGCGGCGCCCGGCGGCGTTCCGCGGGATTCGCGAAGGAATTGGCGAGCGCCTCGCCCCACTGTTTCGCCATTACGGAGTCAAACCGACGTATCTGCTTTCGCCCGAAGTGTTGCGCGACGATGCGGCGGCGGCATGCATGGCGCGCGTCGCTCGGGGAGCCGAGCTCGGCACGCACCTGCACGCGGAATACATCGGTCCGGACCTCGATGAAGAGGCGGAGAGCTCGACGTTTCAAGCGGCGCTCGCGCCTGCGGTCGAGCGCGCGAAGGTTGAAGCACTGACGTCGCTCTTCGTTCACACATTCGGCACGCGGCCGCGATCGTTTCGCGCCGGGCGATTCGGAATCGGCGGCGCGTCGCTCGGCATCCTGGCCGACCTCGGCTACGCGGTCGATTCCAGCGTCACCCCGTTCATCGACTGGAGCGGCGCGGGGCCCGGAGCGCCAGATTTTCGACAGGCACCGTTCATTCCTTACCACCCCAATTTGAACGCTCCGACAACGGCCGGCAACGGAACGGTGTGGGAGATACCGGTGACCATTCGCCCGCGGCTTGCACAGCGACTCCCCATCATGCGTCGTTTTCTCGCACGCCGACTGCGCCCGCGCTGGCTGCGGCCGACCTGGGGCTCGGCGGCGGCGCTCATCGACCTGGCGCGTGACGTCTGGAACGAAACGCCCATGCGCGCGGACGCGGCGCGCGCCGCGCCGCCGATCTGGAACGTCATGTTTCACAACGTCGAGGTGGTCGCGGGCGCGAGCCCCTACTCCACCACCGAGGGGCGCGCGCAGGCGATCGTGCAACGCCTGGCTCAGCTGCTGAGATTCGCGCGCGCCGCGGGTGCGCGCTCGGTCGGTCTCGGAGATCTGCCGGAGCTGCTGTCGTGAGTCGACCCTCGCTGGCGGCCACGGTCGGCCGCGTGGCGCCCTGGCAGGTCCTCTACCGAGGGCTGACCGCGCTGGTGCCGCTGCTGCTGGCCGCCTGGTTTGGGCGCTCGGCGGAGACCGACCTTTACACGCTGTTCGCGGCGCTGTTCACGCTCGCGGGCTCGCTGGTGTTCGCGTCGTTTCAGGATTCAGCGCTGGTTCCGATCGTCGTCGACGTGCAGCGCCGCGACCCGGCCCAGCTGCCGCGGCTGGCCGGCGCGCTGATCTCGTACACGCTGCTCATCGCGTCGGGCCTGGCGCTGCTGATGGGCACCGGCGTCTGGCTGTGGTTCCGCGCGCGCGTCACGGGGAGCGCGGCCGCGCTCGTCGCGCCCATGGCCATCGGGTTTTCGATCTACCTGCCGTTCCTGGCGCTGCATTCGCTCGCGGCAGCGTTGCTGGCCGCGCGCTTCCGTTTTCTGCCCGATGCGCTGGCGGGAGCCGTCGGCGTGGGGGTCACGCTGGCGATCGCCGCGCTCGTGCGGCACCACGGTCTCGGGCCGATTCCGTTCGCGCTCGCGGGGGGTGAGCTCTGCGCGGCGGTCGGGCTGCTGGCCGCGCTCCGGCGTTCGGGCTTGCCGATCGAGCTCACGCTGTCGCGTCCGGGTGCGCTCAAGCGCTTCGTGAGGCTGGTCTCGTCGGAGATCGGCGGCGGTGCCGTCGTCCGCGTCAACCCGCTCGTCGATCAGATGATGGCGCGCGCGCTGGGCATCGTTGGCGGCGGCACGATGCTCAGGCTGTCGGGTGATCTCTCGTCGTTTCCGGCGTCCTTGCTGAGCTCGACGTTCCTGTCGGTGCTGCTCAGCCACCTGGCAGCCGCGGGCGCCGACGGGCGGCGCTTCGAGCTGCGGCGCACGGTGGTGCGCTCGGTGCTCGGCGTGACGCTGCTCTTTGGCGTGGTCGCGCTCGCGCTTTACGTGCTGCGCGTGCCACTGGTGTCACTGGTGTATGGGCGCGGCGCCATGGATGGCGTGGCGCTGGCGCGCATCGCGCATCTGCTGCCCTACCACCTGGTCGGGCTGGTGCCGTTCGGGATCGTGCTCGTGCTCGCGCGCGCGCACGTTTCGCTGGGCAACAGCCGCATTCTGGTCGGCATGGGCGCGCTCAACGCGGGCGCCAACCTGGTGCTGAACATCGCGCTCGCGCGCTGGTTGGGCCTGGAAGGGATCGCGCTGGCCACTTCGGCGGTCAACGCCGTCGTGGCCTGGGTCTTCTGGATCCGGCTCGGCTACCGCCTGCGCGCCGCCGAGCTCTGGAGGCGCCGCGCGTGAGCACCGGCGCGACAGCGGGGCCGGTGGTTCACGTCGTCGTCGCCGGTGAAGTCGGTGGCGCCGAACGCATGGTGCTGAGCCTGGCGCGCCGGCCTGCGGGCGATGCGCTCGGAGATGGCAAGAACGAACGCCGCCACCTGATCGCGCTCTGGACCGACGCTCCGGCGGTGCGCGCGCTGTTCACCGGCGCGGGCGTCGAGGTGGTGACGCCGCCGCGGCCGGCGGGCGGGCTCCTCGGGCGCGACGTCCTGCGCGGCGCCACCGGCGGCCGCGACGTGCGCTGGCTGGCGCAGCTGCTGCGCGACACCGGTGCGCGCGCGGCACAGCTGCACACGTTCGCGTCGCACGTGCTGGGGACGCGCGCCGCGGCCCGCGCCGGCGTGCCGGTGATTCGCACGGAGCACTCGACGCGCGTCTACGACCACTGGCTCTGTCGTCCGTTCTCGCGCTGGTCCTTGCGGCGCGCTTCCGCCGTGGTCGCGGTCAGCGACTTCCTGCGCCGCCAGATCTGCGCGCATGTCCCGGCGGTCGCGTCGCGCGTCAGCGTGATTCGCAACGGCGTCTCCAGCTTGTTCGCAAACGCCGGATCGACACCGCTCTGCGCGCACGAAGGCCCCCTGCGCCTGGGCGTGATCGCGCGGCTCGAGCCGCGCAAGGGGATCGATCAGGCGATCGCGGCGCTGGCGATGGTCGACGGACCGCGGCTGGACATCGTCGGCGACGGCCCCTGTCGCTCCGCGCTCGAGCGGCAGGTGGCGGCGCTGGGCCTCGGCGACCGCGTGCGTTTCTGGGGTTACCGCAGCGATCCCGAGACGATCATCTCCGCGCTCGACGCTCTGCTCTGCAGCTCGCGCACCGAAGGCCTGCCCGTGGGTCTGCTCGAAGGGATGGCGCTGGGACGTCCGGTGATCGCCGTGCCGGTGGGCGGCGTGCCCGAGATCGTCGCCGACGGCGAGACCGGCTGGCTAGCCGCGGACCTTTCGGCGGAGGCGCTGGCCGCGGCGCTACGCTCGGCGGTTGCGCTCGGGCGACACGAGCTGGCGCGGCGAGGCGAACGCGCCCGCGCCGCCGTCGGGCGCCGTTTCACGGAGACGCACATGCGCGAGAGCTACGAACAGGTCTACCGGACGATCTAGAACGCAGTCAACCGATGCGGCCCCACAACCAGCGCGCGTGCTCGCCGATCAGATCGAGGCGGGTCGTGGCGAACTCGCGCTTGAACTGCGCGATCGACGCGCGCTTTTCATCGGTGTCGCCGGTCATCGGCACGCCGCCGAGATCGAAGTCGCAGCCGATGCGCTGGGCCCAGGCGACGGCGGCGACCAGGCAGGTCACCATCTTCGAGTACTTGCGCGGCGCGCGCGACGACGCTGCCAGATAGAGCGTGACCAGCCGGCCGTGGCGGATAGCGAGCGCGCCGGCGACGGTCTCGGCTTCGTGCTCGGTGAAGAACAGTCCCACCGATCCGTCCGGCCCGAAGTCGAGCGCTGCCAACGCGTCGAACCATGAGAACGTCTTCGCGCGTAACCCCTGCTGGTCCATGAGCTGGCGATAGAGCGCGACGAAGCGCGGCAGGTCCGCGACGGTGCCGCGACGAGCGCGCGCTCCCGCGCGTTCGGCGAGGCGATACTGCTGGCGCAGCTTGCGGTATTCGCTGCCGGCAAAGATCGTGTCGAGCGCGGCGGAGCCGTCTCGATCGTCGGCGACCGCGGCGGCGCCCACCCCTGGTTCCAGCGCCAGACGCAGCGTCGCCGCGTGCGCGCCCGACATCTTCTGCACCGATCGCCACCCGAGCTCGTCGAGCGAAGCCAGCACCGCTTCGCCCGTGGTCAAATCCCAGTACGGCATCACGGCCAGTCGCGCGATCCCGCGCCAGCGCGCCGCGCGCGCGATCCGGCTCAGCACCGGCCCGAACAGCGCGGGGTCGGCGACCACCGGACCGCGTTCGATCACCGCGTACGGCAGCGGTAAGCCCGCAAACTGCGCGCGCAGGATGTGGGCGCTCCCGATCACCCGAGCTGTGGCGTCCCGCACGATCGCATACGACGAGCTGAACGGGCGCCCCGCGCGCGCCAGCGGCGCCCAACGTCGAGCCTGCACGAAGTGGCCCGACGAGGCGCCGTCGACGAACGCGTCGTAGTCGGCGGCGTCGCCCGGCGACAGGTGGCCGCTCCAGGTCAGCGTCAGTGGCCACATCTGCTGCCAAAGCGGCTGCGACTTCCGCGGCAAAGACAGAGACAAGGGGACTGTCGAATTCTCAACACTGGCCACGTTGGTTGCTCGTTTCTTCTTTGTTTCCCGTCGATCCTGCCAATGTCCTTGCAATGCCCGTGCACACCGCGCGCGCAAGAGAATCGCGCCAACTTACCAATGCTTCGTGGATCTGGGCGGTCGCTGCACACGCTCAGGAGACGAACCGCGGCCGACAGAACGTCAACGAACTGTCACAGAGCGCCGGCCGCCAACCATGTTATGCGATCTGGCTCGACGCGCGCACGCTGACTCGCCGTGGAGCTGTTCAACGAAACAATGTTCCCGAGCTTTTTGGCGCGGGCGCAGCTGGTCTACGATGACCTGCTACAGGCAGTTGTGGTCGTGAAGGGAACCTACGACACACTGCCCAACGGCGAGACCCGGCTGGCGGAAACGCAGCTGCCGCTGCACCTGGAAGACGAGGCGACCGACTTCGGAACGCTGGAGACCGAGATCGTGCCCGCCAAAGCCTGGTGCGATCTCGCGGTTCTCGGGCACGCGCGCGCCCGCTCGCCGAAGCGACCGATCAAGCGCATGCAGGTGTCGCTGCGCATCGGCAAGTTCACGCGCGCGGTGCAGGTGACCGGCGATCGCGTCTGGGAGAGAGCGCTCGGGCGCTTGCGTCCGTCGGAGCCGCGCCCGTTCACCGAGCTGCCGCTGACCTATGCGCACGCGTTCGGTGGAACGGCGCGCCACGAGGAGAACGTCGAGGTCGGTTATTTTGCCAACCCGCACGGCCGCGGCTTCGTCGTACAACGCGACGAAGTCGTCGGAAAGCCGCTGCCCAACATCGAGGAGATCGATCAGCCGGTGCGCGGCTGGCAAGATCGCCCGCTGCCCGCCGGCTTCGCGCCGCTGGAGCGCAGCTCGGTGCTGCGCGGGCAGCGCGGAATCACCGTCGATCTCGAGAAGCAGCTCACCCGCATCGACGCCGCGGCGTTTTGCTCGTCGCACCCGCGCATGTGCTTGCCGTCGTACCCTCACGGCGAGCCGGGCGAGCTCGGCGGCGTTTCCTTTGACGGCGCCTGGCGCTTCCGCCTGCCGCCGTTTCGCCACGAGATCCGGATCGACCTCGGCGGCGCGCGCTATCGCCTGCCGCTCGTGCCCGACACCCTTTACCTGCGCGCCGACGAGCGCCGCATCGTCGTCGTGGCGCGCGGCGCGTTCATCTATCAGTTCAAGCCGGAGCGCAGACGCACCGTGCGCATCTGCTCGGAGGCCGAGCCGGATCGCGTGGTCGCCCCCGAGCCAGAGGGTGCGACGACGACGATCCGCAAGGCGCGCGAGGCGAACCATCCCGATTTGCCGATCCGGCTACCGGTGTCGAAGGCGTTTCCCATACCGCTCGACATTTTCTGCGCGAACGATCCCATGGTCGACCTCGTCGAAACTCTACCTCTTTGCGCGTCGGGGTGACACGGTGACACCTCGCGCGACTCAAAGGATCACATGAAGTGCTTCGGCCTGAATCAAGGGTATCTGCAATTCGGATTGTCCTTGTTCGACATGCACGATCAGTGGGTACCGCCGCCGATCCCGCTGAAAGCGATTCCCGGCCTGATCGAGGGCCCCGCTTTCATGGGCTGGGCGCCGGGCATCTACACCACGCACAAGGTCGGGAGAAAGACGAAGTTCGACGGGAACAACGCCATTCAGCAGGGCCACGACTGCGGATACCTGATCCCGCACATCGCGATTCCGCTCAACGTGATGATGGGGATCAACATGCTGGTCTCCAAGCACAAGGTGATGTTTCCGGTCACGAGAGTGCTGATCGAGGGCAAGCCGATGGGCACCTACTTCCCGCTGGTTTTTCTCGGCCTCATCTGCTCGAACCCGGTCTCGCTGCCGACCGGCGTGCTCATCAAGATCCAGGGAACGGTGGTCTCGGACATGTCGCTCACCGACATCCTGCTCGGGTTCGCTTTCATCGCGCTGGACATGATCATCGACGCGGTCTGGTCGCTGATCGTCAAAGGCGACAAGTGGGGCAAGTTCGGCCCCGGCAAGGCGTTTCCCCCGTTTTACAAGGGGATGCTGGAAAAGATCTTCAGTAAAAAGATGGTGGACCCGGTCATGACGAAACCGCTGGCGAACCTGATCTTCCGCCAGGCGCTGTCCAAGGTGGTGGATCACCTGAGCAAGAGCTGGATCGTGAGCCCGCTCGTCTCGGGAAGCGTCTTCCAGGCCGCGCAACCGATCACCGGTGTGCCGCGCACGTCGCTGCCATCGATCTCGATCGGGCGCGCCGGCGTCAACTGGTCATTCTTCCCCAAGTTCAAGGTGGGCGGCAATGTCTTCAACTAGTCGCGCGGCGGTTCCGCGTGTACGCGCCGCGACGCCGCGGCCGCGCAAGGCCGAAAAGCCGGTCGTCGTCGAATCGACGGCGCCCGACTCGTCCCAGGCGCTGTTGCTGGCGACGGACGGCAAGGGGCGGCTCATCGTCTCGGTGCACGTGAAACGCACGTTTCAGCTGTTGCCGACCGGTGAATGCCGGCTGGCCGACGAGCAAGCGCCGTTCTTGACCGGCGAGCCGCCGAAGCCACCGGCGGAGGGCGCGGGCGCAGACGGAAGCGCCGCCCCCAGCTCCGGGGAGGACGAGATCTTCCCCGAGCTCGACATCATCCCTCACAAGATGGCCACCGATCTGATCGTGATGGGCTCGGCCCATGCGCGCTCCGGCAAGCCGACCAAGCGCATGGTCGCCGGAATCGACTGCGGCGAGCTGCAGTACCGCATGCTGGTGCAGGGCGATCGGCGCAGCTACTTTCGCCCCGACGGGCAGCTCGCCTTCACCGACGCCGAACCGTTCGAGCTGATGCCGCTGCGCCACGAACGCGCGTACGGCGGCTGTGATCCGACGGTGCCGGTGCCGCCGCTGGCGAACCTGCTCGACGCGATGTTGCCTCACCCGGGGATCTACCCGCGCAACCCGGCCGGGCGCGGCTACGCCGTCACCGGCGACCGCGCGCACGTCGATGGGCTCGCGTTGCCCAACCTGGAAAACCCGCGAGACGCGCTCACGCCGGCGCGGCTGGTCTGCGGCGCGGTGGAGAACTGGTGGCGCCAGCCTTTGCCCTGGAGCTGCGACTGGTTCGACGCCAGCTGGTATCCCCGATCGGTCCACCTCGGCGGCGTGCCCGAGCTCATACCCGAGGATGACAGCCAGATGGAAGAAGTGCGGCTCGGTTGGGTCGCCGGTGGACAGCGCGCGCGCTTTCAAAAGGCAGGCATGGCCGATCTGTTCGATCCGCGCTTCAGCGACGCCGCGTCGCCGGGTCTCGTGCTGCCATTTCTGTGCGGCGACGAGACGATCCGGCTGCTCGGCATGACGCCGTCGGGAGAGTTGAGCATTCGCCTGCCTGGGCGCGCGCCGCGGATCACCGTTCGGTCCGCCGGCAAGACCACCGAAGTGCAGCCCGTGCCCAACCGGATCCTCATCAGTACCGACGAGATGGGGGTCTACGTCGTCTGGCACGGCGCCTGGCCCTGCCCCAAGCGTACGAAGGACGTCAGCGAGGTCGAGGTCTTCGTGGACAACCGGCGGCTCGCGCCCACGGCGTGATCAGCGGCGGGGCGTGAGCAGCGCCTCGGCGGCCTCGACGGTCTGTTCGACCAGCGTGCGCAGGCGCGCCACGGGCGCGATGTAGACCGTGCCGGGATCGGCGGCGGCGACGAGCTCGAGCGCGTCGTCCTTGAGATCGAGCGAGAACGCCCGTGCCCCCAGCCGCACCAGAGCCGATCGCGCGGACAGCGGCAGGCCCTCCCTGGTCGCGCCGACGATGTCGAAGCAGCGGCCAATCTCCGCGTCGACCACCATCGGATCGTTCGTCAAGCTGCACGGCCGGCGCAGGCGCAACGAGCTGACGCGCCAGCGGCGACCCGCGGGGGCGGCGATCCGCACCGTCGTGTGGTCGTCGCTGCGATCGTCCCCCGGATAGCTGACGCCAACCTCGATCGGCAGCTCGCCCGCCGCCAGCCGGGCCGTGCCGTAGCGGTGCATCTCGCCCAGCAGCGGATGATTCATCAGCAACGGCCCGTCTTCGAACTTGCCGCCGGAGGTGCCTGCGAGCTCGCGCAGCACGCGGTTGACCTCGACCAGGTGGTCGCGGCGAAAGTCACCCATGCGCCGGCCGAGGAGCCGGGTCAGCAGAAACCCGGCCGGGATCAGGACCACCAGCAGGAGCGCGCTCAGCTTCCCCGTCGAGCTGTCCATCATCTCCCGGGCCGACGCCTCGAGCGTTTCCCGGGCGGCAGGAACGCCGCGACAGCGGGCGGCAGACCCGGTCGAATCGGCGTCGCCTCGCGCGGCGAGTTGAGCCGCACGCGCTCGCCATCGAGGATCACGTCGTCGTTCGCCGACAGCGCCACGTCACCGCGGCGCGCGTGCAGCCGGTGCGCGTGCGCCTCCGACTCGATGACGCCGCCGGCGCGCGTGCGCAGGTCGCCCGCGACGTCCTGCTCGAGCGATCCCGTGC
>Ga0265320_10002127_pt1 | contig 13901 bp, 6 predicted proteins | sample 4827metaG_FD_202087 | JGI IMG/M metagenome (GOLD analysis project Ga0265320, IMG submission 202087) | Rhizosphere microbial communities from Carex aquatilis grown in University of Washington, Seatle, WA, United States - 4-8-27 metaG | ecosystem: Host-associated > Plants > Roots > Rhizosphere >...
ACCGCAGTCTATGCAGCGCACCTCGCCTGGCAGGTCCGGGGCAGCCCCGATCAGGTGGCGATCAACCATTTTGCCGCAACTGCCAGCCGCGCATTGATGCCCTGGCTCCAGTGGTTTTTTACCCTGTTCGCCGCGATTCTGGTAGCGCGCCGGGCCGGCCCGGCCGCCATGCTGAACAGCCTTCTCACCGGTACCGCAACCGGCCTGCTTGGCGCAGCGGTCGCATTCGCCTTTGTTGGCGGGGTTAATCTTCACATGGCCGGGTGGGCTTTGGCGACCGCTGGCGCGGGCTGGCTTGGGGCCATCGTCGGACGACGAACAGGCAATCTGCCATGAAACCGACCAGTCGAGCTGGCCGTGACCGTCCGTCGCGGCGGAAAAACCTGCCACCTCGTCGCCCGCCCGGGCTGATTTTATGAAAACAAAAACCATCCCTGTTTCCCCCACCGCCGCTCCCGGCAAACAACTCCCGCCGGGTGACCAGGATTTGAAAAAATTAATGGGCCGCGCGTTCACCCCGCTGGTGAAAGTCACCGGCTGGCTTCGTTCCGCGCAGCCGGCCATCACCATCGAGGACAGGTTTCACGCGGAAACCGGCTGGCATCAAATCTATCTCCTGAAAAAGCGGCGCCTCTTCTACCTCACGCCCAAGGAGGACGACTTCCGCTTCGCGATGGTTCTGGGCGACAAGGCGATTGCGCAACTCCGGCAAGGTCCGCTCGCTGCTCGAATCGACCCATTGCTGAAGAACGCCAAACGTTACCCAGAAGGGACCGCCTTCATTTTCGACCGCAAATCATTCGATCCGCAGATTGCGATCGCCCTATTGGAAGCCAAGATTGCCCACTGATAAGACTGTGGTCCCTTGATATGCGGACTATTGGTTGGGCGCGACCGCCGGTCGTGCCGAGTGGCCAATCGCGGACGGCCCAGCGGTCCGTCCCTATCGGCGCTACTGCGCCAATGCCTATTCATCTGGAACGTTGTCATTACGACTTCCGTAAACGCGGGAAATCAGTAGCCTGCCCGTTCCGTCGTCCCCCACACTTCACTGAACACCAATGAGCCTCAATTCGCTTCCCCGATTCCTGCGCTGCACTTTATTCGCCGTCTTGTCCTCCCTTGCCATCGAGGCGCAGGCCGCCACTGCTTCGACCGGCCGGACATACGTCGACCTCGACGCGGACTGGCGGTTCAGTCTTGGTGATTTCGCCAGCGCGATGATGCCGGGGTTCGACGATGGCGGCTGGCGTCACCTGAATGTGCCGCATGACTGGAGCAACGAAGGACCATTCGGCCCGCAATTCGGCAGCGGCAACGGCTTCGCGCCCGGCGGCATCGGCTGGTATCGGAAACATTTTGCCCTCGACCCGGCGCAGAAGGACCAGCTTGTTACCATCGAATTCGATGGCGTTTATGATTACGCCCAGGTGTGGATCAACGGCCAGTTCGTGGGTGGCCGCCCCTACGGCTACATCAGTTTCCAGTTCGACCTGACGCCCTACGTGAATTTCACCGGGGAAAACGTCGTCGCCGTTCGCGTGGATCATTCGCGCTTTGCTGATTCCCGCTGGTACACCGGTTCGGGCATCTACCGGCATGTGCGGCTGTGTCTTACCGACCGGCTGCACATCGGTACGTGGGGCACATTTGTCACCACCCCCAAGGTTTCCGACACCGGCGCACTCGTTCGCGTGGAAACGACGGTCGTCAATGCCTCGGCCGCGCCGCGTGAGTTTGTCCTGCAAGCCGACGTGCTCGCCGCTGACGGACACGTGGTTGCAAGCCGGACCACCTCCGGGCAGCTCGCCGCCGGGCAGAACCAGGTATTGGCGCAGGAAGCAGAAGTCGCCGGGCCGCAGCGTTGGTCGCTCGAGTCGCCGACTCTCTACACGCTGCGCAACCGGGTAAGCGTGGCAGGTGAGTTGATTGACGAGACTTCGACCGCGTTCGGTATCCGCACCCTGACGTTCGACCCCAACCGGGGATTCCTGCTGAATGGCCAGCCAGTCAAACTCAAGGGCATTTGCCTCCACCACGATGCCGGCAGTCTTGGCGCGGTCGTGCCCGCCAAAGTGCTGGAGCGGCGGCTGCGCGCATTGCAGGAGATCGGGGTGAACGCCATCCGCACCAGTCACAATCCGCCCGCGCCCGAGTTGCTGGAAATGTGCGACCGTCTCGGCCTGCTGGTGAAGGACGAGGCGTTCGACGAGTTCACGCCCGGCAAGAACAAGTGGGTACAAGGTTGGAACGTCGGCCAGCCGGGCAAATTCGGCTACGCCGACATTTTCGAGGAATGGTCGGTGCGCGACATCGGGGACATGGTGCGTCGCGACCGCAATCACCCGAGCGTGATCATGTGGAGCATTGGCAATGAAATCGACTACGCCAACGATCCGTTCTCGCATCCGGTCCTGGGCGACAAATACCAGCCGCTCAATCCCCCGGCGGAGAACCTGGTCAAGCACGCGACCCCGCTCATCACCGCGGTCAAGCAACTCGACCCGACGCGTCCTGTCACGGCGGCGCTGGCCTTTGTGAACATGTCGGACGCGGTGGGTCTCGGCGAAAGGCTCGATCTCGTCGGCTACAATTATCAGGAGTCGCGCTACCCGGCCGACCACCGGAAATACCCCAGTCGTTTCATCTTCGGCAGCGAGAACGGGCATGACTACAATGCCTGGGCCGTGGTGCGCGACAACGATTATGTGGCCGGCCAGTTCTTGTGGACGGGCATCGACTATCTCGGCGAAGCGCATGAGTGGCCCAACCGCGCGAGCGGTTCCGGTCTGCTCGACCTGTGCGGCTTCAAGAAACCCGCGGCGTGGTTCCGCCAGAGCCTGTGGAGCGCCCAGCCGATGGCCTACCTTTGCGCGTCGGCCGAGGCGGCGCACCCAAGCTCGCCCGGCAGCGCCCTGCAGGGCGCCCCGGTCGTCGATCAGGTGCGCCGCGCGCCTGCGGAGGAACATTGGAACTGGCCGGCTGGCTCGACCGTCACCGTAAGCTGTTATTCCAACTGCCCTGAGATTCAGTTGACGCTCAATGGCCGGCCCGTCGGGACGAAACGCCTCGCGGACGCCGTCGAGGGCGTGCTGACCTGGACCTTGCCGTACGAAGCAGGAGTGTTGAAGGCAATCGGGCTCAGGAACGGAAAGCCCGTCAGCGAGTTTGCGCTGCAAACCGCCGGTCCCGCGAACCGCATCGAGCTGGTGCCGGACTCGACCAAGCTCATTGCCGACGGAAAGGACGTCTGCCACGTCGAATATCGAATTACCGATGCCAGCGGCGTACGTGTGCCGGATGCTGCGCAACCTGTGACCTTCGAGGTGGAAGGCCCGGCGGAGATCATCGGCATCGGGAATGGCGATCTGGACAACTCCGAGAAACCGCAGAGCCACGTTCACCAAGCTTATCAGGGGCGCGGTCTGGTGATCCTGCAGAGCAAAACGCCGGGCGGAACGATCACGTTGAAAGCCACCGCACCCGGTCTGGCCCCAGCCAGTGTCACTTTAACCTCGCCGTAACCTGCGGAAGTCAGAAAGACGCCAGCCTTGGCGTTATTCCGCCCGGAGGGCGACCACCGGGTCGATTCGCCCCGCGCGCCGGGCCGGCAGAAAGCAGGCCAGCAGCCCGACCGCACAAAGCAGCATGGCGATGCCGATCTGCAGGGCCGCACCGGGCAGTCGAAGTTCGGGCATCGTCTGCCGATAAAGTACAATGACACCATACGAGCCGCCGAGCCCGATGACGATTCCGGCGAGCAGCAGACGGCCACTTTGCGCGAGAATCAGCCGCACGACTCCAGCGTAGGTCGCGCCCAGCGCGATCCTGATGCCGATCTCCCGTTGGCGCTGCAGCGTCAGTTGGGTAATTACCCCGTAAAGCCCGATCAATGCGATCAACAGGCCGATGAAAGCGAAGGAGCCAAGAATGATGATCATGAGGTCATTGCCGGCGAGAGCCGCCTCGAAAGACTGCCGGATGCCCAAGACCTCTTGCACCATAACATCGGGATCGATGGCGGCGATGGCCTTGCGCACGGGAGCGACCAAGGCTTCCGCCGGCCGGGTGCTTTTCAGGACAAAAGTATAGTAGTTGCCGAGGTCCTGTTCGAGTGGCCGGTAGATTTGCAGGAGCGAAGCCGGGTGGTCGAACCGGACGGGTGAGCGGATGTCGCCCACCACGCCGACGACTTCGCACAGGACCGGATTATTCTTGGTGTCGCGCGCCTCGATCAGGCTCACGCGTTTGCCAATGGCGCTCTGGCCGGGCCAATACTGCCGGGCCATGGTCTCGTTGATGATTATAACTTCCGGGTCAGTGGCCTTGATGTTCTCCTGAAAATAACGCCCTTCCTTCAACGTGACTCCGAGCAGAGGAAGGAAGGTGGCGTCGACCGGTGAGGTTTGCGCCAGCGGCTCCCGGCCCGGGGCCACGGGTTCGGCGCCTTCGGGGATGATGCGGCGCTGTCCGGTGTAGCCATAGAGCGGGCCATCACCGGCTAACGCAATCGCCCCGACCCCTGGAATCTGGCCAAGTTTTTCCCGCAGCGTGCGGAGGAACGCCACTTTCTTCTCATCGGGTTTGTAGGGTTCATAGGGCATGCCCGCGCTGCCCATCAGCAGGTCGCTGGAGCGGAAGCCCGTGTCACGCTTCAACGCGCTTTTCACCGCGACCCCGAACGAAAGCGCCGCACTGACCAAAACCAGGGCGAAGGCCAGCTGACCAACGATCAGCGCATACTTGAATCGCTGTTGCAGCCGGCTGGACGTGCCGCCCCGGGAGTTTTCCTTCAGGGCGTCGCCTGTCGGCACCCGCGAGGCCAGCCACGCGGGAGCCAGCCCGAACGTCAGGCCCGTCAGCAGTGCGGCGATCCCGGCAAAAAGCAACACGTGGCCGTCGATTGGAATCTTGAAATTCCCGGTGAAGAAATGGCTGATGAGCTGGTTGGCCCAGTAGGCCAGCAAAACGCCAAGCACACCGCCGCCGAACGCCAAGACCAGGCTTTCTGCCAGCAACGGCGCCATCAAGTTCCACCGTTGCGCCCCCAAGGCCAGGCGGATTGCGAATTCCTGGCTGCGGCCGAAGGCCCGCGCCAGTTGGACGCTGGCTAGGTTGCTGCAGGCGATGACCAGCACCGAGAGGGCCAGGCCGGTGATCAACCAGTAGAGTTTTCGGATGTTGCCATCAACAAAAGAGGAGGCGAGATCGGTCACGCGAATCTTGTCGAGTGCGTTATCGGCCGGGTAATCCTTGGCGAGGCGTGCCGCAATGATGCTTAGTTCAGCCTGCGCCGCGGCCATGGGTACGCCAGGCTTCAGCCGGCCCACAATGTCGTACCATTTCGCATTCCGGAGAACGGGAAATGACGGCCAGATGGTCAGCGGCCGGACGTAGGCCGCCTCGAACCAGATGACCGTCTTGTCGAAACTGGGCGGAAGGACACCGATGACCGTCAGATTGTCGACTCCGACCCGCAGCGTCCGACCTATGGCTTTCGAACTGCCCGCATAATGTTTCACCCAAAAAGAGTTGGTGAGAACAATGACATTACCCTTGCCCGGCTGGTCCTCATCCGCCGCAAAGCCACGGCCAAGGACAGGTTGCACCCCTAAGGCGGTCAGGAAGTTGGCCGAGACGAGCAGGCCCCAGGCCTGTTCCGGCGGCTGGCCGGGATCGGCGACGTTGCCCCCATTTGGATAATAGGCGGCGATATTTTCAAAGGAGGTCGCGGCCGCCCGGATGTCGAGGTAATTGGCGGGCGAATGCATCAGAGACTGCGACTCCGGTGCCGTGCGGAAAACCCGCACGAGACGATCGCTGCCCGGAAAGGGCAGCGCGCTCAGCAAAACGCTGTTCGTGATGCTGAAGGTCGAGGTGCTCATGGCAATCCCGAGCGCGAACATGAAGATGGCCACGAGTGTGAAGCCGGGGGATTTCACGAGCTGGCGCAGGGCATATTTCAAAGTGTAGCGCATGGAGGGAAACGGATTGAATCCAACGGCAGGTCGGCGACGGATATTCGCACCAAGTGAGAGTCAGGGGAAGCGCAAAGGTTCCTCTCGTCGGGCACCGACGCCGTCCGAAAAACTTTCAGCGGAGATTTTCCCCCCGGCCGCAGCCGACGATCACGGCTGATGCCACCACGGTCACATGACAGCCGCTTCCGGAATTTTCCGGAACGTCACTCGCGCGTCACGGTCTTGTGGTAGTATCCTTTTGTTTCGCCGGTTCATCCGGCGCAGTTCCTGCATCCTTTCTTTCCGCCATGAGCATGATCGCCACTCAAATCCGCCAGAAAGACGCCATCTTCTACTTCGCCTCCTGCCCTTCGGAGAAACTGCTCCAGCAGGTCCGCTTTATCAGCCGCTTTTATGACGAGGCTGGCGGCCAGATCACCCCGGAGGAAATTCCCGCCGAGGACGACGTGGCCCGTTTCATTTCCAAGGTCGAGCGCAGCGACCGGGCGTTCCAGCGCCAGTTGTCCCGCGCCAAGATCCGCGCCATCCGCAATTTCTACGAAACCGCCGTCACCCAGCCGCCCATTCCCGGCACGGTGCTGCTCTTCACGCCGCAGAAGCTCAACTTTGAGGCGTGGTCCGACGGCAGCGGAGTCGGCCGCCTGCAGGAACCCACCGAGAAATACCTCATCATCGACGGCCAGCACCGCCTCGCCGCCCTGGAGTTTTTCGCCCGCACGCATCCGGATGACGCGCGCAACATCAGCGTGCCCTGCGTAATCTTCGACGGCGGCAGCGAGGACTTTGCCACCGAGATGTTTGTCATCATCAACTCCACGCCGACGCGGATCAACAAGAGCCACCTGATCGACCTTTACGAGCGGGTCTCTTGGGCCGAGCCCGACCGGCGCTTCGCCGCGCATATCACGGAGATGCTCTACCGCGCCGATGACAGTCCGTTGCAATATCGCATCAACCGTCTTGGCGGCCGCAGTCAGAAAGAGAAATGGATCCTGCAAGCCGAGATTTTCAACGAAGCCCACCGCTGGGTGAAGCTGGACTGGAAGCGCATTTCTCCCGGCGGCACCGACAAACGCGCCGCCGAGCCTTACTACGCCATGGTGCGTGATTTCCTCAAGGCCGCCGCCCGCGTCTGGGGCGACACCTGGGGCAATCCCGGGTATATGGTGACCAAGCCGGTCACGCTCAAGGCCATGATCCGGGTTTGCGCCGATCTCGCCGCGAGCGATGCCGAGCCGGCCGACGGCCGCATCGAGCGCTGGTCCGCCCGGCTTGGGCCCTGGGCCGAGCAGACCCGGGAATTCCGCAATGAGGGCTTTTACGAACGATTCCCGGCCAAGGGCCAGATTGAGCGCGTTGCCAAAATCCACCGGGAATTGTCACGTTGGGCGGGACTCCAGCCACGCGGCAGAGGATGAGATGGATGGGCTGTAGGAGCGGCTTTATGCCGCGATTCTTTGCCAGGCGAAAGATAGGGCTCGGTTATCCTTAACGAGCCGAACGGCGGGTTAAGGGGAACCCGCCGTACCCGGTGGAATCATTTCCATATCGACGATTGAAGCGTCGGTAGGGACACCGACGCCCACCTCTGGAATTTCGCCCCTTAAAAAAACTACATTTTTGCGACTTGGCCGCCAACCGGCGTGTAATGGGGCAACGGACGGGTATATCCGGTCCATTTCCCCTCACCTCCACGCCGCCATGACCACCCTCGTTCAGGACTTCCTCGCCTGCGGCGCAGCCGCTGGACGAGTCCGCCGTAGCTCATAAGAGCAAAGGCGGACCACCGGCACCAACACAGCTCCTCCCATGCAAGATCTCAAACACGCCATCCGCCTGCTCGCCAAGAGCCCGGGCTTCACCGCCACCGCCATCCTGACGCTTGCCCTGGCGATTGGCGTCAACTCCGCCGTCTTCGCCCTCCTCAACGGCCTCGTGCTCCGGCCCGTGGTGCCGCTCCGACCCGCCGAGGTCGTCAACCTTTTCACCGCCAAGCAGAGCGCGAGCCGCGATTACCGCCAGTTTTCCTATGCCGAATACCAGTCCCTGCGCGAAGGCCGGGATACGTTCGCCGATGTGGCGGCCGTGCAGTTCGCCCTCGCCGGGATCGGGCGCGACGAAGGCATGCGCCGCAGTTTCGCGTTTTTCACCTCAGAGAATTTCTTCTCGATGATGGGCGTGACACCCGCCTTCGGCCGTTTCTACAGCGCCGAGGAATGCCGGCCCAATGCCAACCTGCCTGTGGTCGTCACCAGCTATGCCTACTGGCAGCGTTCGGGCAGCCGGCCCGATTTTGTCGGCAGCATCCTCCGAGTAAACGGCCGGCCCTATACCGTCATCGGGGTCACCCCCGAGGGCTTCAGCGGCCTCAACGCCATCATCTCACCGGACCTATGGGTGCCACTCGGGGTGTTTGCCCAGTTTGGGTCTGCCTTCAGCGATGCCAATGGCTCCCCGGATCTGCTCAGCCCGAAGAACTACACTCTCAACGTCACGGCCCGCCTTGCGCCCGGGGTCACGCTCGAGTCACTCAAGCCTCGCCTGCCGGTCCTGGCCCAGCACCTCACCGCCCTGCAGCCGGCCGACGTCACCGGCACACGCGAGCTGCAAGCCGAGGCACCTTCGCGGTTCAGCCTCAGCACCCAGCCCTCGAACGACGGCTCCACCGCCTTTCTCACCATCGGCCTTTTCAGCATGTCCGGCTGCGTGCTCCTCATCGCCAGCCTCAACCTCGCCAACATGCTGCTGGCCCGCGGTTCCGCCCGCGCCAAGGAGATCGCGCTCCGGCTGGCACTCGGCGCCACCCGCTGGCGCATCGTTCGTCAGCTGCTGACCGAGGGCCTGCTGCTTGCCTGCGCCGGCGGCGCGCTCGGCCTGGTCGTCAGCCTCTGGGCCAACGACCTCCTGCTCCAGTCCATCGCCGGTCTGTTCAGCTCGATGAACTTCTCCCTCGTGATCCACATGCGCCCCGACGCGCTGGTGCTCGGCGTCACTTTCCTCTTCTGCCTTTTTGCCACGCTGATGTTTTCACTCGGACCCGCGCTCAAGGCCTCCCGCGCCGATCTCGTCCACGACCTCAAGCAATCGTCGGGCGACACCGCGGTCAGCGGCCGGTGGAACCGATTTTTTGCGCCACGCCATTGTCTGATCATGGCGCAGATCGCACTCTCCCTCACCCTCCTGTTCAGCGCCGGGCTCTTTCTGCGCGGCGCGGTCAAGGCCGGTGGGCTCGACCTCGGTTTCGAGCCCGCGGGTGACCTCATTACCGAAATGGACTACACGCTGGCCAATACACCGGCTGAGGATACCAAGCGCTCCCTGTTCTCCGCCATTGACCGGGTCCGCGCGCAACCTGGTGTGCAGGCCGCCGCCGTCGGCACGATGCTTCCCTACGGCAATCTCACCAACATCAATCGGGTGATGCCGGCCGGCGAGGCCCCGGTGGTGAACAAGGCCGATCCCAACGCCCCGACACCCGGATTCAACGCCCTCTATACTTCGACGACGCCGGGTTATTTTGATGCTCTCGGCGTCCGGCTGCTCCGTGGCCGCGACTTTACTGACACCGAGGCGCGCGACAAAGCAGCGCCGCTCGTCGCCATCGTCGACGACAAACTCGCCAAACAACTTTTCCCCAAGGGTGATGCCTTGGGCCAGCGCATCCGTTACACGCAGCCGCCCTCCGATGGCTCGCCGGCCGAGATGGAGATTGTCGGCATCTGCGCCTCACACCGCCACGACGTGCTGAACGCCCAGAACATGGGCCGCCTGTTCGTGCCGTACGCCGCCGCCTTCAATGGCAACGTCTACCTTCATGTGCGCTATGCCACGAAGGATCCCGTCGCCACCGCCGCCGCCATTGCCCCGCTCCGGGCCGCCCTCCGGTCATCCAACCCCGATCTGCCCGTGCTGCAGATCACGCCCTTTGCCAACCTCGTCGAGAAAAACATCGGCCTGTGGATCGTCCGCATCGGCGCGGTGCTTTTCGGCGTGTTCGGAGCCATCGCCCTCGCGCTCGCCGTGGTCGGGGTGTACGGGGTCAAATCCTATGCTGTCGCCCGGCGTACCCGCGAAATCGGCATCCGCATGGCCGTCGGCGCGCAACCCGGCGATGTGTTTGCCCTCATCATGAAACAGGGCGCACTCCAGACCGCGCTCGCCGTGACAATCGGACTCTTGTTCTCCCTCGGAATAGGCCAGCTTCTCGCCAAACTGCTCTATCAGGTCAGTCCCACCGACCCGATTGCCCTCGGCGGGAGCGCGGCGCTCCTCGCCGGCGCTGCCCTGTTCGCCTGTTTTATGCCGGCCCGCCGCGCCACCAAGGTCTCACCCATGACGGCGCTGCGCTCGGAGTGATTTATCAGGTAGGGCGGATCCGCTGGGCCCGCCGAATCTGAAATCGCGGCACGCCTAGTGGTCGCGCCCTACCCCAAAATTCCTGCAACTCCCCTTCCGGAACCGTGTTCTTGAGGAGGTACCAGCACCCACCTCACGGCCACTTGCTTCTTCCCCACATGAATTCACTCCTGCAGGACCTGAGATTTTCCCTCCGTCTGCTCGCCAAATCCCCCGGCTTCACCACCACTGCGATCATCGTCCTTGCTCTCGGGATCGGCGTGAACACCGCCATCTTCAGCATGGTGCACGAGCTCGTGTTCAGCCCGCGTCCCTGGCCGGCGGAGAAACAGGTGGTCCAGCTCTACACGCAGGATGAGAAGGATCCCCAGAAGTTCCGGATGTTCTCCTATCCGGTGTACAAGGAGCTGCAGGCGCGCAACAACGCCTTCACCGACATCCTCGCCCACAATCTGACAATGGTCGGCGTCGGCGAAGGTGACGGCGCCCACCGCACTTTTGGCGCACTCATCAGTGCAAACTATTTCTCGGCGTTGCAAGTCCCGCTCATCCGCGGCCGCAGCTTCCTGCCCACGGAGGAAAAGCCCGGAGCCGCCGTGCCGGTGGTGATCGCCAGCTACAATTACTGGAAGCGCCTCGGCCTCCCCGCTGACTTTGTGGGCCACACCATCCGGGTCAACGAACGCCTCTTCACCGTGGTCGGCATCACTCCCGAGGGCTTCAGCGGCACGATGATGCTTTTCGGACCGGAACTCTATTTCCCGCTCGGCTGCTTTGATCTGCTCAGCAATAACTTTGGGTCCGAGACGAATCGCACGCTCGACCGCTCCGACGCCTACAACCTCTTTCTCGTCGGGCGCCTCAAGCCCGGCCAGACCATGGCCAGCGCCAACCCCGGTCTGAAAACCCTGGCCGGACAGCTCCGCGAAACCTACCCGCAGGAATTGAAGGAACAAAGCTTCACCTCCCGCACGCTGCCGCGTCTGAGCACCAGCAACTCACCCACCGAGGAAAAATCGACGTCCGTTCTCGGAGTCACGCTGCTCGGCATGGCTGGAATCGTCCTTCTCATCGCCAGCCTCAACCTCGCCAACATGCTCCTCGCCCGCGGCACGGCGCGGCGCAAGGAGTTCGCCATCCGCCTCGCCCTCGGTGGCGGCCGGAGCCGCATCGTGCGCCAGTTGCTCACCGAGGGGCTGGTCCTCGCCCTCGCCGGCGGCCTCGCGGGTTTCCTGCTCGGCAACTGGTCCACGGGGTTTCTGATGCAGGCTGTCGGCGCCATGGCCCCCGTCGGCCTGTTCTTCAAAGGCGCAACAAACCCCGCACTCTTCGCCGCCACCTTTGGTTTCTGCGCTCTGGCCACGGTGTTCTTTGCCCTTGGACCGGCACTCAAGCTGTCTCGCGCCGATGTGCTCACCGACCTCAAGGACCAGGCGGGCGAGGATGTCGCCCAGCCGCGCCGCCGGTGGCTGCCCCGCAACCCGCTCGTCGTCGCCCAACTCGCCCTTTCCCTCGGCCTGCTCACCTCGGCCGGTCTCTTCATCCGTGGTGCCGTCGCCGCCGGCAAGGTCGACACAGGCTTCAAAGCCGATGACTCCATTCTTATCGAGGCCGACGCCAGCCTCGGCGGCTACGATCAGCACCGTAGTTTGCAGCTCTACCAGGCCGCGAGTGATCGTCTTGCTGCACTCCCGGGTGTGCAATCGGTCAGCATCGCCTCGGTGGTCCCTTTCGGCATGATCAGCCTTGATCGCGCCGTGCTTCGCGCCGGCCTCAAGCCCGCAAAGGACGCCAAGCCGGCCACCGCGGCTGAGGGCCTCGCCTTTAACGCCCGTTGGAACAGCATCGGCGCAGACTACTTTTCCACGATGGGCCTGCCGGTCCTCCGCGGCCGGTCTTTCACCAAGGCCGAAGCCGAGTCGCCCGGCGCTCCGGCCGTCACCATCATCGACGAGGCTCTCGCCCAAAAGCTCTGGCCTGAAGGCAACGCCCTCGGTCAGCGGCTCCAGTTCGCCGAACGTGACGCGCCCAAGGCACCCGGTGGCGGCAGCGGCAGCAACGTCGGCGTACAAGACAGCATTGAGGGAAAAGCCAGCGACCCCAAGTCAGTCGAAGTGGTCGGCATCGTCCCGAACACCCGTTGGGAACTCTTCTCGGACAATTCGGGCGGCACAATCTTCGTGCCGTATGCGCAAGGGTTTCAGAGCAACGTGTTCTTCCACGTCCGGACGGCGGCCCGGGCTCCGGGCTCCGACGCCGCGACCTTCGACACAATCCGCCGTGAACTCCGCACTGCCGCCCCGGGCGTGCCGCTTCTGGCGACTAAAACATTTCACCAGCATCTCGACGGGAGCGTGCAGCTCTGGATCGTGCGCATCGGCGCCGCAATGTTCTCGGTCTTTGGCGGTCTCGCCCTCGCGCTCGCCGCGGTCGGACTTTACGGCGTCAAGGCCTACTCCGTGGCCCGGCGTACCCGCGAAATCGGCATCCGGATGGCGCTTGGGGCCGAGCCCGGAGCCGTGCAATCCCTGATTTTGCGCGAAGGGGCTGCCATGATAGTCACCGGTGTAACTCTCGGTCTGCTCCTCGGCCTGGGTCTCGGCCAGCTGGTCGCCAGCATGCTGTACAAAGTCAGCCCGGTCGACCCGGTGACATTCATCGTCGCCCCCGCCATGCTCGGCGTCGTGGCCTTGCTCGCTTGCTACCTGCCCGCGAGGCGCGCCACCCGCGTCAACCCACTCACCGCATTACGTTCCGAGTAACCTTTCGCCTTCAGCTCGGTTACCACTCAGAAGCCCAAGCATTATTGCCACTGATTCCGCTGATGAACACGGATGACCCTCCGGATTCCATCCGTGTCTGCCCGTGGAATCCGTGGTAAACACTTGTTTCCTTTCCCTATGAAATCCATCGTCCTCCTCACCGCCCTGCTCGCCATCGCCCCTGCCATGCGCGCCTCCGTTTCGGAGACGTTCAAGCAGACCTATCCACTTGCCGCCGACGGCGCCATCGAGCTGAGCAACGTGAATGGCGACATCGATATCACCGCGTGGGACAAAGCCGAGGTTTCGCTGGTGGCGGAAAAACGTGCCAAGGACGACGAGGAACTCAAGCGCCTGGAGATAATTGTCGAGTCCGGGCCCACCCGGCTCTCCATTAAGACCAAATATGAGAAGAAGAACGGCTGGTCCTTCTTCGGCAACTGGAACAACAACAGCTCCGTCCGGTACAAGCTCATGGTGCCGGCCGGCGTCCGGCTCGACAAAATCAACAGCGTCAACTCCGACATCACCGTCACTGGCGTCCGCGGCTCGGTCACGCTTGACACGGTCAACGGCCGCGTCGAGGCCTTCGGCCTGAGGGCCGATGCCCTCTTGAAATCCGTCAACGGCAGTCTCCGCGCCGAATTTGCCTCACTCGACAAAGTGCAGGAAGTGAAACTGAGCTCGGTCAACGGCCGCGCGGAAGCCACGCTGCCCAAGGGAGCCAGCGCCAGCATCAAGACCAGCACGGTCAACGGAAGCTGCAGTGTTGAGCAGGCCATCAAGCTCAGCCGTTCCGGAT
>Ga0265320_10002130_pt1 | contig 13888 bp, 15 predicted proteins | sample 4827metaG_FD_202087 | JGI IMG/M metagenome (GOLD analysis project Ga0265320, IMG submission 202087) | Rhizosphere microbial communities from Carex aquatilis grown in University of Washington, Seatle, WA, United States - 4-8-27 metaG | ecosystem: Host-associated > Plants > Roots > Rhizosphere >...
GGAGGCTCAGATTAGGCCCTGCCAGCGCAGAACCGCAATGATCAGCGCCGAGAGCAGGCCGGCGATCATGTCGTCGGTCATGATGCCCCAGCCGCCGGGAAGCCGCTCGCCCAGCGACACCGGCCACAGTTTGGAAATATCGAACAAGCGGAACAGAACGAAGGCGAGAACGAAACCGGCCGGGCTCAAGGGCGCCGCCGCGCAGGCCAGCCACTGGCCGGCCACTTCGTCGATCACGCATTCGGACGGATCGTTCTTGGCCGTCCGGCGCGCATACTCGCCGGTCGACCACACGCCGATCGCGTACACCGCGAGGCTGGCCGCGACCAGCGGATAGGGGCCCCAAATCGCCAGCATGGCCCAGGCGAAGGGCAGGGCGACCGCGCTCGCGATCGTGCCCGGCGCGATGCGCGCATAACCGATGCCGAACACGGTCGAAAGCAGGGTCGCGATCATCGCGGCGCGGTCGCGAACACGTACATATTCGCCGGCGAATTCTCGAGCTTGCCGCCAGACGCTTCGTACAGCGCGTTGCCGGCCTTGTTGGCGCACTCCGTCAGCACCCACATCTCGCGCCAGGCGCGCTCGACCGCGAGCGTCTTCAGCGCGTCCATCATGGCCCGGCCGACGCCCATGTTCTGGTGCACCTGCGCCACGTCGATCTCATAGATCAGGAAGTCGGTCGCGTCGAAGCGGTGGAGCACGTGCCCGCACACCCGGCCCATCACCTGGCCGTCATTGTCCAGCGCGACGATCACCACGAAGGTCGGCTCGCGCAGCAGGACCGCGGCGCGCTCCGGCGTCGTGGCGCCCGGCCAGAACATGTCCTCCGCGCGCTTCAGGAGCGCTTCGTCGCCGGGTTTGAGCGCGATGATCTTCACGTCGCAAGCCGCACGGTGGCGACGGCCTGCGCGGCCAATCCTTCGCGACGGCCCTCGAAGCCCAACCCTTCCGTCGTCGTCGCCTTCACGCTGACGCGCGCCGTCTCGATCTTCAGGATGTCCGCGATACGGGCGCGCATCGCCTCGCGGTGCGGCCCGACCTTGGGCCGCTCGCAGATGATCGTGACGTCGCAATGCACGATGGCGCCGCCCTTCTCGCGCACCAGCGACGCCGCATGATCGAGGAATTTCCACGACGGCGCGCCGCGCCAGCGTTCGTCGCTCGGCGGAAAATGCTGGCCGATATCGCCTTCGCCGATCGCGCCGAGGATCGCGTCGGTGAGCGCGTGCAGGCCCGCATCCGCGTCCGAATGGCCTTCGAGGCCGCGATCGTGCGGCACTTCGATGCCGCACAGCCAGACGCGATCGCCGTCGGTGAAGCGGTGGACGTCATAGCCCATGCCGGTGCGGCTCTCGCCCAGCCTTGCGCGCAGATGCCCTTCCGCCAGCGCGAAATCCGCCGGCTCGGTGACCTTCATGTTGACCTCTTCGCCTGCGACCGCCGCGATGCGCAGCCCCGCGAGCTCCGCGAGCGCCATGTCGTCGGTCACATCCTGCGCCGCGAAGTGGCGGTGCGCGCGCAGGATCTTCGCGAACCGAAATCCTTGCGGCGTCTGCGCCCGGTGCAGATGCGCGCGCGAAACCGTGGTCCATTTGCCGCCGGCCTCGCGTTTGAGCGTATCGGCCACCGCGAGCAGTGGAATGGCGGCGTCGCTGCCGGCCTCCAGCGCCGCGATCACGGCATCGATCACCGCCGGCGACGTCAAGGGCCGGGCACCGTCCTGGATGAGAACGAAATCCGGCGCTGCCGCCGACAGGGCTTCGAGGCCGCGACGCACCGACTCCTGCCGCGTCGCGCCGCCGGCGATGGGCGGCAGAAGATCGAATCCGGTCACCGTTTCGCGGTAAAGTTGGTCCTGGTCAGCGCCGACCGCCACCTGGATGGCGCCGATGCGGGGATGGCGGCGGAACGCCTCGACCGTCCAGCGCAGGATCGGCTTGCCGAGGAGCGGGGCGTATTGCTTGGGAATCCTGCCGCCGGCGCGCTCCCCGCGCCCGGCCGCGACGATCAGGACAGCAACGCCGGACATGTCGGACCCCGAAATCTCCCCGTCTGGGTAGCATGAAAGCGGCGCTTCGCAAGCCACTGGACTTGCCGCACCGCAGCAAGGCTATTGCCTACTTTGTAGACAGCGAGATACACTGCCTAATCGATAGGCAAGGTGATAGGTGGAAACAAAGGGACACGCGCTTGGAGAGGCCGCTGCCACGGCAGCGATCGCCGGCGCCTTGCCCATGCCGCTCCTCGTCATCGGGACGGGACTGCACATTCTCTTCGTCAATCCCGCGGCCGAACAGTTCTTCGACACCGGCGCCGGCCTGCTCGTCCGGCAAAGCCTCACCGACCTCGTTCCCTTCGGCAGCCCGCTGGTGCAGCTCGTCGATCAGGCCCGCGAACGTGGCGCCTCCGTCAGCGAACGCAATGTCGATCTCACGACACCGCGCAACGGCGAGCGCATCGCCGACGTGCACGTCACGCCTTTGACCGAACCGGAAAACGCGGTGGTCGTGATCCTGCAGGAGCGCAGCCTCGCGCAGCGCATCGACCGCCAGCTTCTGCACCGCGGCGCCGTCCGCTCGATGCACGGCATGGCGGCGGTCCTGGCGCATGAGATCAAGAACCCGCTGGCCGGCATCCGCGGCGCCGCGCAGCTTCTGGAACAGTCGGGCAGCGACGCCGACAAGACGCTGACGCAGCTCATCTGCGACGAGACCGATCGCATCCGCGCCCTGATCGACCGGATGGAATCCTTCGGCGACACGCGCGCCATTCCGCGCACGCCGGTGAACATCCACGAAGTGCTCGATCGCGTGCGTCGCGTCGCGGAGACGAGCTTCGCCAGGGGCGTGACGATCATCGAGACCTTCGATCCGTCGCTGCCGCCCGTTCTGGGCGACCGCGATCAGTTGATCCAGGTCTTCATGAACCTGGTGCGCAACGCCGCCGATGCCCTGCCGGAGACCGGCGGCGAGATCACCTTGACCACGGGATACCGGCCCGGCGTGCGCTTCGGCGCGGCGGTGGCCGGCGAGCGGCTCAGCCTGCCGCTGGAAGTGACCGTGCGCGACAACGGCGCCGGCGTGCCGCCCGATCTGCTGCCCAACATCTTCGATCCGTTCGTCACCACCAAGCCGCGCGGCTCGGGTCTGGGGCTGGCGCTCGTCGCCAAGATCGTCGGCGATCACGGCGGGGTCATCGAGTGCGACTCCGTGCCCAGGCGCACGATCTTCCGTATCCTGCTGCCCAAGGCGGCGGACCATAGCGAAGGAGGCTGAATTGCCCGCCGGCTTGATCCTTGTCTGCGACGATGATTCGGCGATCCGCACGGTGCTGAACCAGGCGCTCGGTCGCGCCGGCTACGACGTGCGCACCACCGGAACGGCGGCGGGGCTTTGGCGGTGGGTCGCGGCCGGCGACGGCAATCTCGTCATCACCGACGTCGTGCTGCCGGATGAGAACGGCTTCGACCTCATCCCGCGCATCAAGAAGATCCGGCCCGATCTGCCGATCGTGGTGATGAGCGCACAGAACACCATCCTCACCGCCATCACCGCCACCGAGCGCGGCGCCTTCGACTACCTGCCCAAGCCCTTCGATCTGAAGGAGCTGACCTCGGTCGTGCAGCGCGCGCTCGCCAGTCCGGCCGGCAAGCGCGAACCCGCGAACGAGACGCGCGGCGATGACCGCCTGCCGCTGATCGGCCGCTCGCCGGCGATGCAGGAGATCTACCGCGTCATCGCGCGGCTGACGCAGACCGATCTGACCGTGATGATCATGGGCGAGAGCGGCACCGGCAAGGAACTCGTCGCGCGCGCGCTGCACGATTACGGCAAGCGCCGTCACGGCCCCTTCGTCGCGGTCAACATGGCCGCGATTCCCAAAGAACTTGTCGAGAGCGAATTGTTCGGCCACGAAAGAGGCGCCTTCACCGGCGCCACCAATCGCGGCGTCGGGCGCTTCGAGCAGGCCGAGGGCGGCACGCTGTTTCTCGACGAGATCGGCGACATGCCGCTCGAGGCCCAGACGCGGCTGCTGCGCGTCTTGCAGCAGGGCGAATACACCACGGTCGGCGGCCGCACGCCGATCAAGACCGACGTGCGCATCATCGCGGCGACCAATCGCGACCTGCGCCAGCTCATCCAGCAAGGCCTGTTCCGCGAGGACCTTTATTATCGCTTGAACGTCGTGCCGATGCGCCTGCCGCCATTGCGCGAGCGCGCCGAGGATGTGCCCGACCTCGTGCGCCACTTCCTGCGCAAGGCGGAAGAGGAGGGCCTGCCCTCCAAGCGTCTCGAATCCGAGGCGCTGGAGATGCTCAAGCATTACCGCTGGCCGGGAAACGTCCGCGAATTGGAGAACCTCATCCGGCGCCTGGCCGTGCTACACTCGGGCGATCTCATTCCCACCTCGGCGATTTCCGCCGAGCTCAAAGAGCCCTCGCGGGTGTCGGACGCCGAGCCCGGCGAGCATCCGGCCTCGCTCAGCGAGGCGGTCGAGCGCCATCTCACCAAGTATTTCCTGGCGCAGGGCGAGAAGCTGCCGCCGCCCGGGCTGTACGACCGCGTCCTGCAGGAGATCGAGCGGCCGCTTCTGTCGATCTGTCTGGCGGCGACGCGCGGAAACCAGATCCGCGCGGCGCATTTGCTCGGCCTCAACCGCAACACGCTGCGCAAGAAGATTCGCGACCTCGGTCTGGAAGTGATCCGGGGGCTGCGGGCCGAATAGACCTGTGGACGGCATTTAACCGTGTTGCGCTATCGCAACGCAGTATTCTTGCAACATGCGGCGGGATCGCTACAGTGCCCCGGATAACCGAACGCCGCGAATGAGTTAGCGGCCGTCAGCGGAACCCAATGACGACTGTCAATCTTGTCGGAGATTCGCCGAACGGCGGCCTGTTGAACTGGCTTCGGGCGGTTTCTCGACCGTCGATGCTGGAGTTCGGCGTCGGCGTGCTGGCGGTCCTGTTCGGCGTGGCGACCTACGCGACGGTGACCGGCGTCGGCCCGATCGCCCCCACGCCCGGCGTGCTGGACGAGCTGTTGGCGCTCAACGTGGCCTGGGGCATCAGCCTGTCCGGGCTGATCGTCTGGCGCCTGATCCGCCTGTGGCGCGCCCGCACCTCCGGCATCGCCGGCGCCAGGCTGCATGTGCGCCTGGTGCTGATCTTCGCCGCCATCGCCGTGACGCCTGCGATCCTGGTCGCCATCTTCTCGACCGTCACGCTCAATCTCGGCATCGAGGCATGGTTCTCCTCGCGCGTGCAGACCGCGCTCGACAACGCGATGAACGTCGCGCGCCAGTACATGATGGAGAACGGGCGCGGCATCATCCTCGACGCCGGCACCATCGAAGAGGCGCTCGAACGCGATCCCACGATCTTCGATCCGCAAAAACAGCTCGTGCCGGGCCGCATGTTCGCCAAGCTCGAGGGCATGACGAGCGCGCGCGGCCTTGTGGGCTCGATCGTCGTCGACTCCCGCGGCAGCGAATTGGGCCGCTCGTCGGCGATCGCCTATTCGGCCGCCCTGCGTCCGAGCAGGTCCGACATTTCCGAGGCCAAGGCGGGACGGATCGTCGTCGACGGCGACCCGGAGACCGGCGTCATTCACGCGCTCATCCATCTGCCGTTCCTCAACGACGCCTATCTGCTCGTGGTGCGCAAGGTCGATCCGAAGGTGATCGGCTACTACTATCGCACCAAGGCGGCGCGCAGCGAATACAACCGGCTCAATCAAAACCGGTCCGAAGTGCAGCTGATCTTCGCCGCGCTGTACGGCGTCGTGTCCCTCGTCATCCTGCTCGCCGCGATCTGGCTCGGGCTGTGGGCGGCCAATCGGCTGGTGCGGCCCATTTCGAGCCTGATCGGCGCGGCCGAGCGCGTGTCGGAGGGCGATCTCAAGGCGCAGGTCGAAGTCGAGCGCGACGACGACGAGGTCGGCATGCTCGGCCGCGCCTTCAACCGCATGATCTCCCAGCTCGACGCACAGCGCTCGGCGCTCGTTTCGGTGAACCGGCAGAACGACGAGCGGCGCCGCTTCACCGAAGCGGTGCTCGCCGGCGTCAGCGCCGGCGTGATCGGCCTGGATCACGACGGCACGATCACCATCGTCAATCGCGCGGCCGCGCGTCTCCTCAACGCGGCGCCCGAGGAGATGGAGGGTCATCACTATTCGGAGTCGGTTCCGGAAATGTCGGCGCTCATCCGCCGCGCCATCGGCGAGCCGGTCGGCCGTGCCGGCGGCGAAGTGACCGTCAAGAGGGGTTCGAGCACCAGGGCGCTCAGCGTGCAGGTATCGAGCGAGCGCGGTCCCGACGGCAGCGGCTACGTCGCGACGTTCGACGACATCACCGATCTGGTATCCGCGCAGCGCACCGCCGCCTGGGCCGACGTCGCAAGGCGCATCGCGCATGAGATCAAGAACCCGCTCACGCCCATCCAGCTTTCGGCCGAACGGCTCAAGCGCAAATACGCCGGCGAGGTCACCACCGATCCCGAGGTCTTCGCGCAATGCACCGACACCATCATTCGCCAGGTCGGCGACATCGGACGGATGGTGGACGAATTCTCTTCCTTCGCGCGCATGCCCACGCCCGTCATGCGGCGCGAGAACGCGCAGGAGCTGATCCAGCAATCGGTGTTCCTGCAGCGCGTCGCCAATCCCCAGATCACGTTCGAGACCCGGCTGCCGAAAGATCCGGTCTATCTCGAATGCGACGGCCGGCTGGTGTCGCAGGCCCTGACCAATGTGCTCAAGAATGCGGGCGAGGGCATCCAGGCGCGGCTGGCCAAGGGCGAGGGCGCTCCGGGCCGCATCGTCATCGGGCTCGAGCCGCAAGCCGAACGCGTGACGTTTCGCATCTCCGACAACGGTATCGGACTTCCGCATGAGCACCGCGACCGCTTGACCGAGCCTTACGTCACCACGCGCGCCAAGGGCACCGGCTTGGGGCTCGCCATCGTGCGCAAGATCCTGGAGGACCATGGCGGCGAATTGCTGCTGCAGGATTCGACGCTTCATGCCGACGACACGGACGCCGCCCAGGGCGCGGAAGTTCTCCTGGTGTTTCCGCTCAAACAGAAAAGCTTGAAAGACAAGGGACTTGTGGATGAGCAAGAACGGATCGCAGATCGCGTCTGAAGTCCTCGTCGTAGACGACGAGGAGGACATCCGGGACCTGATCGCGGGCATCCTGCGCGACGAGGGCTACGAGACGCGGGTCGCGGGCGACAGCGACTCGGCGTTGAACGCCGTGCGCCAGCGCCGGCCGCAGCTCGTGGTGCTCGACATCTGGCTGCAGGGCAGCAAGCTCGACGGCATCCAGGTGCTCGATGCGCTCAAGCGCGAGCAGCCCGATCTTCCGGTCGTGATGATTTCCGGCCACGGCACGATCGAAACCGCGGTCGCCTCGATCAAGAAGGGCGCCTACGACTTCATCGAAAAGCCGTTCAAGGCCGACCGGCTGCTGCACGTCGTCGGCCGCGCCCTGGAAGCCGCGCGCCTCAGGCGCGAGGTGCAGGAGCTCAAGCTGAAATCCGGCGACGACACCGAACTCGTCGGCATGTCGTCGGCGATTTCCCAGGTGCGCCAGGCGATCGAGAAGATCGCGCCGACCAACAGCCGCATCTTCGTCACCGGGCCTTCGGGCTCCGGCAAGGAGGTCGTGGCGCGCCTGATCCATTCGCGCTCGCGCCGCGCGTCCAATGCCTTCGTCGCCGTCAACTGCGCCACCATGGCGCCGTCGCGCATCGAGGCGGAGCTGTTCGGCGTCGAGGCGGGCGAGGGTCCGCGCAAGACCGGCATGTTCGAACTCGCCCACAACGGCACGCTCTATCTCGACGAAGTCGCCGACATGCCGCTCGAGACCCAGGGCAAGATTTTGCGCGTGCTGGTCGATCAGACGTTCACGCGTGTCGGCGGCACGATGCGCGTTCAGGTCGATGCGCGCGTGATCTGCTCCACGACGCGCGATCTGCGCGCCGAAATCGCCGCCAGCCGCTTCCGCGAGGATCTCTATCATCGGCTCAACGTCGTGCCGGTCCGCGTGCCCTCGCTGGCCGAGCGGCGCGACGACATCCCGCTTCTGGTGGCGCATTTCATGAAGCGGCTGTCGGCCACGTCCGGCCTCGCCATGCGCGAGATCGGCGACGACGCGATGGCCGTGCTGCAGTCGCATACCTGGCCGGGCAATGTGCGCCAGCTGCGCAACATCGTCGAGCGGCTCTTGATCCTCGCCACCGACGACGCGGCGCAGGTGATCTCAGCCGATCTTCTGCCCCCCGACCTCGGCTCCGGCGCGCCGTGGAGCGGCGGCGGGCGCAGCGATCTGGTCATCTCGCTGCCGCTGCGCGAGGCACGCGAGATCTTCGAGCGCGATTATCTGGTGGCGCAGATCAACCGCTTCGGCGGCAACATCTCCCGCACCGCGGCCTTCATCGGCATGGAGCGTTCGGCGCTGCACCGCAAATTGAAGTCGCTCGGCGTCGGCGCCAACGGCCGGGAGCAGGGCTTCAACGCGTGAAGTCGGGAAGGGTCGTGCCTAGCGGTCGCGAGAGAATTCGGCGTTGAAGCATTCGTGTCTCCCGTGGTATATCCCACTGGGATATACAGGTGGGCCGTGGTGGCACGCTCGACAGTCTTCAAATCCAACCGGAGCCAGGCCGTGCGCTTGCCCAAGGACGTCGCCTTTCCCGAGGGCGTCCGCGAGGTCGAGATCATCAAGATGGGCAACACCCTGGTCATCAGCCCGGTTGGCCATCGCTGGGATGCGTTCTTCACCCACGGGCCTTGGGTTTCCGATGATTTCATGAAGGATCGCCAGCAACCTCCGATGCAGAAGCGGAAATTCTGAATGCTCCGGTACATGCTGGACACCGACATCTGCATCTACCTGAACAAGCGGCATCCCTCGAAATTGCTGGAACGATTCAACCGTCTGGCGGGACAGATCGCCGTTTCGACCATCACGCTGGGTGAACTCTATTTCGGCGCCGAAAAATCGGATCGTCGAGCTGAAAATTTCATGGCGTTGGACGGCTTCTTCTCTGGTCTGGAGGTTCTCGATTTTTCCCGGCAAGCGGCGAGGCATTTTGCCGATTTGCGTGCGGGGCTGGAGAAATCGGGCAAGCTTATCGGTCCTTATGACCTGCTGATCGGCGCGCATGCCCGCTCCGAGGGCCTTATCCTTGTTACGAACAACGAACGCGAGTTTCGCCGGATTCCCGGACTCGCCATGGAAAACTGGACTTGACACCTGCATCGAGTCGACGCGCGCCGTCCGGGCGCATGGCCTATGTCGACGGCCGCTATGTCGCGCACCGCGACGCGACCGTGAACATCGAGGACCGCGGGCTTCAGCTCGGCGACGGGGTCTACGAAGTCTGCGGCGTGACCGACGGTTTGCTGATGGACGAGGAGGAGCACCTCGATCGCCTCGAGCGTTCGCTCCGCGAGATCGAAATGGCGATGCCGATGCCCCGGCGCGCGCTTCAGTTCGTCATGCGCGAACTCGTGCGCCGCAACGGCGTGCGTGACGGGCTCCTCTATCTGCAGGTGACACGCGGCGCGGCGCGGCGCGATCACGCCATCCCCGTCAGCAGCCCGCGGCCGAGCCTGATGATGACCGCTCGCTCGCTGGCGCCGCAGGATTTCGAGCGGCGGCGGCGCGAGGGCGTAGCCGTCTTGTCGCGCCCTGACGAGCGCTGGGCGCGCTGCGACATCAAAACGGTTCAGCTTCTCCCCAACCTCTTGGCCAAGACCGCCGCGCGGCGCGCCGGCGCCTATGAAGCCTGGCTGATCGACCGCGACGGTTTCGTCACCGAAGGCAGTTCCACCACCGCCTGGATCGTCGATGCGTCCGGCCGCTTGCGAACACGGCCCCTGAGCAACGCCATCCTTCCCGGGGTGACCCGCCGGGTCATCCTGGAGGCCGCCGCCGAGGCGCAACTCCCCATCGCGGAAGCGCCATTTACCCTGGCTGATGCCAAGGCGGCGCGCGAGGCCTTCATTTCGTCGGCGACCGGCATCATACCAGTCGTCGCGCTGGACGGATCGCCGGTCGGGGAGGGGACGGCGGGGCCCTTGACCCGTCGCGTGCAGGAACTTTACGCCCTGACCTCCGCGCGGCGCGCCGCGAAAACAGGCAGTTAGGCCCTTTCGCAAATGCAGCAATGCGGCCTATGCTGTCCCTAGTGCTTCGCAGGGGCGCGGAGCACAAATCACTTGGAATCCCCGATGAGCGAAAAACAACAAAATCTGCAAGACACCTTCCTCAATGCAGTCCGCAAGAGCAAATCGGCCGTTACGATCTTTCTGGTCAACGGCGTAAAGCTTCAGGGGAACATTACGTGGTTCGACAATTTCTGCGTTCTTCTGCGCCGGGACGGGCAAGCCCAGCTCGTCTACAAGCACGCGATCTCGACCGTCATGCCGCTGGGGCCGATTCAGCTCCAGGAGGAGACGGCCATCGAGAAGGAAACGGCGTAGCCGGGAAGCCGTCGAAACAGGGTTTCGACGCGGCGCGCGATCGGCTGCACACGGCGTTCGTCATCCATGTCGAGCCGAAGGCGCGTGCCGACGGCGCGCGGCTGGACCGCGACGCACAGGCGCGGTTGGACGAAGCGATCGGCCTGACGGCGGCGATCGGGCTTCGCGTCGTCTATGCGCACATCGCCCCCTTGGTGCGGCCGGTTCCGGCAACGCTGATCGGCAGCGGCAAGGTCGGCGAAATCGCGCTCGAGGCGAAAGAACAATCGCCCGAGGTCATCATCGTCAACGCGCATCTGTCGCCGGTGCAGCAGCGCAATCTCGAAAAGGCCTGGAGCACGAAAGTCCTCGACCGCACCGCGCTCATCCTGGAGATCTTCGGCGAACGTGCGCGTACCCATGAGGGCAGGCTGCAGGTCGAGCTGGCGCATCTGTCCTATCAGCGCTCGCGGCTGGTGCGATCCTGGACCCATCTGGAGCGCCAGCGCGGCGGCTTCGGTTTCTTGGGCGGTCCCGGCGAAAGCCAGATCGAGACCGACAGGCGGCTGATCGACGACCGCATTGTCCGCATCAAAAAGGACCTCGAACGGGTCAAGCGCACCCGCGGCCTCCAGCGCCAGGCCCGCAAGCGCGTGCCCTATCCGGTGATCGCGCTGGTCGGCTACACCAATGCCGGCAAGTCGACGCTGTTCAACACGCTCACCGACTCCGAAGTCCTGGCGAAGGACCTCTTGTTCGCGACCCTCGATCCCACCATGCGGGGCCTGCGCCTGCCGAACGGCACCCGCGCCGTCCTTTCCGACACCGTCGGTTTCATCGCCGATCTGCCGACCGAGCTGATCGCCGCCTTCCGCGCCACGCTGGAGGAGGTGCTGGAGGCCGACGTCATCGTGCATGTCCGCGACGCGAGCCATGCCGAGAGCGCGGCCCAGAAGGCGGACGTCCTGAAGGTCCTCGCCGATCTGGGCGTCGACCCGGACGGCGAGCGGCCCCTCCTCGAAGTGCTCAACAAGATCGACCTTATCGAGCCCGAGGTGCGCGCGGGCCTCCTCGCCGGCAACGAGCGGCCGACCGGGCCGGTCGCGGTCTCGGCGCTGACCGGCGATGGATTGCCCCAGCTTTTGCGCCGTCTCGAAGACGAGTTGACGTGTGCCAACATCCGCTACCGGCTGACCCTGGGACACGCCGACGGCGAGGGCCTGGCCTGGGCCTATCGGCACGGCATGGTCCGCGAGCGGCACGACATCGCCGACGGGGTCGAGCTTTTGCTCACAATTCCTCCCCAGGAGGCGCCGCGCTTCTCGGCCCGCTTCGGCAAGAATCTGACGATGGATTAGGGCGTTAGACCCGGGACTTCATGTGCATACAATCGCTCCACAGAGAGGGATAAAGGGATGACACGCAGCATGTATTTGGGCGCCGCGCTGGCCCTCCTGCCGCTGGCGGCCGCGGCCGGCCCGAAGGACGAGGTGATCGGCGCCCTGGTCCAATGCACCGACGTGACCGATGAGCATGCGCGCCTGGCCTGTTACGACCACGAGGCGCCGGCCCTGCGCGCGGCGGCCCAAGGCCCGGTCACGACCATGGCGCCCTCGGCCGAACCACCGGCCCCGCCGCAAGCACCTGAGCCGCCGCCGCCGCAACAAGGCTCGTTCTTCAGCGCCCTCGATCCGTTCGGCAGCGACGCGGCCCCGCCGTCGCCCGGCCAGATGGCGTATCAGCCGATCGGCCAGGAGATCCTGCCGATCACCATCACGGTCGCCGACTACACAGTCGAGCCCAATGGAAGCTTCAGCGTCACGCTGGCGAACGGCCAGGTCTGGCGCGAGCGCAACGAGCACTTCGACACGCCGCGCTTCGACCCGGCCGGCGGCAACGTCGTCACTATCGAGCGCGGAATGATCGGCGGCTACAATCTCTACCTGAAGGGCAGCGGCAAGCCGTACAAGGTGCTGCGGGTCAAATAGCGCTTTCGGTCTTGGCCCGCTGCCACAGCGCCTCCAGCTCGGCCAGGGTCGCGTCCTTCGGCCCGCGTCCCGCCCGCGCCAGTTCGCCCTCGATCCAGGCGAAGCGCCGCTCGACCTTGGAATTCGTTGTCCGCAAAGCCGCTTCCGGGTCGACCTTCATATGCCGCGCCAGGTTGGCAAGGACGAAGAGCAGATCGCCGATCTCGCCCGCGATCTCCGCCTGTGGCGCGCCCGCTGCCTGGGCGGCGACGATCTCGCCGGCTTCCTCGGCCACCTTGTCCAGCACCAGCGCGGCGGAATTCCAATCGAATCCGACGCTTGAGAGCCGCTTCTGAAGCTTCTCCGCGCGCGTCAGCGCGGGCAGGGCAAGGGGAATGCCGTCCAGCGTGCCGGCCGGGCCCTTGGCGCCGCGCTCCGCCGCTTTGACCGTCTCCCAAGCCGCGGTCTGCGCCTGCGCGTCCGCCGGCCGCTCCGTGTCGGCGAAGACGTGCGGATGGCGGCGGATCATCTTGGCGGTGATCGCCTCGACCACGTCGGCGAAGCCGAACAGCCCGCGCTCCTCGGCCATGCGAGCATGGAACACGACCTGGAAGAGCAGGTCGCCCAGTTCGTCCTTGAGGCCCGGCCAATCCCGGTCCTCGATCGCGGCCGCGACCTCATAGGCTTCCTCGATGGTGTAAGGCGCGATGGTCGCGAAATTCTGTTCGAGGTCCCAGGGACAGCCGCCGTCCGGGCTGCGCAGGCGGCGCATGATGTCGATGAGGCCGGCGATGTCGCGGCTGGGCGTGGGCGAGGTCATGGAGGGATTGATAGCGCATCGCGCGCGCGCGGCCGCGCCGCCTTGTGTCACATTCACAGGAAAGACGGACCGGCGACCGGCCGTCTACATTCGCCGTCGCGCTCGGACAGGAGGTGTCATGCGCCGTTCGATCCTGCTGCTGCTCACGCTGTTGACGGCCGCGCCGCTGGCCCGCGGCGCCGACATCCAAAAGCCGATCCTGGACGGCCACAATGCCGAGCGCCGCGCCGTCGGCGTGCCGCCGGTCGCGTGGGACGACGCGCTGGCGTCGCAAGCCGCCACTTGGGCGCGCCATCTGGCGGCGCTCGGCCGGCTGGAGCATTCGGCGGCGGCCGACCGGCCGGGCGAGGGCGAGAACCTCTGGATGGGAACGGCCGGTGCCTATGCGCCGGCGCAGATGGCGGCGGGATGGACGGCCGAGAAGGCCGACTTCGCCAACGGCGTGTTCCCCGACGTGGCGCGCGACGGCCATTGGCGGGCGGTCGGCCATTACACGCAGATGATCTGGCGCGGCACGACGAAGATCGGCTGCGCCACGGCGTCGTCGCCGGCCTGGGACGTGCTGGTCTGCCGCTACGCGCCGGCAGGGAACATGGTGGGCGAGTGGGTCTACTGAGCTTTTGGGCGGTCCA
>Ga0265320_10002131_pt1 | contig 13882 bp, 12 predicted proteins | sample 4827metaG_FD_202087 | JGI IMG/M metagenome (GOLD analysis project Ga0265320, IMG submission 202087) | Rhizosphere microbial communities from Carex aquatilis grown in University of Washington, Seatle, WA, United States - 4-8-27 metaG | ecosystem: Host-associated > Plants > Roots > Rhizosphere >...
GTTACCAATTGCTCACCCGGCCCCGCCACCTCATGATTGTGTCGTCTTCCCGAGATCTCTAAAAGTGACGATGGACCCCCTTAACTTAGCGCCATTCACCACCGGCCCCAATTCCTTTCCCACCCAGCCATCCAAACTACATCATGAAAAAAATCACTCCCCTGTTACTCACCGTCGTCACGCTGCCCCTGGCCGGCTGCTTTTCCGCCGACGGGGCCTACACAACGACCAACCGGACCCCCACGCTTGGCCAGGAACTGATGGATTTGAAAAAGGCCGAACAAGCCGGAGCGATCTCCCCGGAACAGTATGAAATAAAAAAATCCGCGCTCCTGAATAAATAAACCATTTTCCAGCCGGTGGCAAGCCGGACGCCGGGGCATAGCGGGTCCCTCGGCGTTCGGATAGCCGTTGCTGTCGGACCGCGAATTTTCCACCCTCAATCCCCTCGGCCAAATGAAAATCTCTACCTCGTCGCATTTCTTCAAGTCCAGCCAGCACTATGCCTTTCACGCCATATTCCTGGGCGCGCTGGCCGTGGGCTGCTGGTTCCAGTGGGGGCCGCAATCGCACGTCATCTGGGACGCCAATTGCGTGATTGCCTTCAGTCTGGCGGCAACGCAGATGCTCGTTTACACTCTGCGGTTTCTCCTCCAGCCGGCCGGGTGGCAACCGCCCACGGTTTGGGGCGCAATATTTTTCGCCTTCAATTTTGCCATTTGCCTGGCTGAATTCCGCTGCGGAGTTCCCTTTTATCGCGACGGATGGATTTTCTGGATATTTTTGGGCATGATGCTCGTGTCACTGCCCAAGGGGGTTTCGTTAACCATGGGCGTGGTCGTCACCATGCTGTTTGTCCCCTTCCAGGTTGGGTGGGGCCAGGTGGGCAATTTGTCACCGCGGAATTGGTTAAATCTGCTCTACCCGCTGGCCTTTCCCTGGATTCTCGGACTGCTCTACCGGCAATTGGTGGATACCAACGGCGAGCGCGCGGTGCTGATCGAGAGCTTGCAGGCGGCAAAAAAAGAACTGGAGGCCGCCCGCGACCACGAGGGCGAACTGGCGACTCTGCGGGAGCGCGAACGCCTGGCGCGCGAATTGCATGACACCCTGGGCCACCAGCTTGTCACGCTGACTGTTCAACTGGAGGCCGCGCAGCGATTGCTGGCGGTGGACCCGGCGCGAGCGGCGGAGATGATGAGCGACATGCAAAAACTTTCCCGGGCCAGCATGGATGATTTGCGCCGGGCGTTGGACAATTTGCGGTCCTCCGGCTTGGGCGAAGGTTCGCTCGGTGCAGCTCTGAAAAGGTTGTGTGCCGAGGCGGGGGAGCGTTCGGCGCTGGCGGTGGACTGCCAATTGGCCGCGAGCACGGACACCCTGCCACCCGCGGTGGCGGAAGTTCTGTGGCGCGTCGCGCAGGAGAGTTTGACCAACATTGGCCGCCATGCCCGGGCGCGCCACGCCCGCGTGAGTTTGAGCCTGGCGGCCAGGGAAGTGGTCTTGCAGGTGGCCGACGACGGGGTGGGTTTGCCGGCGGGCGAGGAAGCCAGGCCCGGTCACTATGGATTGCGCGGATTGCGCGAGCGGGTGGAGGGCTTGGGCGGGACATTTGCCTTGGCCGCGCCGCCGAAAGGCGGCACTGTGGTGGAAGCCCGTTTGCCGCTCATCTCCTGATGAAATCCATCCGTCTCATGGTGGTCGAGGACCAGACCCTGATGCGCCAGGGGCTGAAAACCATTCTCGAGCTGGAGCCGGGATTCAGTGTGGCGGGCGAAGCGGGTGACGGACAGGCCGCAGTCAAACTCGCCCTGCAATTGCGGCCGGACATCATCCTCATGGATGTGCAAATGCCGCAGATGAACGGGGTGGAGGCGACCGCCGAAATCTGCCGGGTATGGCCGGAGGCGAAGATTATTATTCTTACCACGTTCGACCGCGACGATTACGTCTTTCAGGGCGTGCGCGCCGGTGCCCGGGGCTATTTGTTGAAAGACCTTCCCGCCGTCAAATTGATCGAGACCATACGCCGCGTGCAGGCGGGCGAAACGTTTATCCAGCCCGAAATCGCCTCGCGGGCGCTGCGCTCGGTGTTGCATTCGCCGGGGGAATTTGCGGAACCGCTCTCGGAGCGCGAGCGGGAGATTCTGGTGCTGCTGGCGCAAGGCGTGCCAAACAAGGAAATGGCGGACAAGCTGCACCTTGCCGAGGGCACGGTTAAGAACCACGTTTCCAATATTTTGGGAAAATTGCAGGTGCAGAACCGGACGCAGGCGGCGAATTTAGCCCGGCAGAGGGGATTGATTTAGAGTGCCTTACCCTATCCAACATGTCGCATTTCGCAACGTAGCGCTGAGCTTCAGCCAGCGCTTTTTTGATATTCGCGCGATGCAGAGCGCTGGCTGAAGCTCAGCGCTACGTTGCGACATTTTCTTCCACGCGCTCCACTTTGCCCACGAGGAAGATGTAGGACATCGCGCCCAGAAACGCCACGCTGCTGACAAACACCAATGCCGGGGCGAAATTATCTCCTTTGATCAGCAGGCCGATGATTTTCGGCACGGCCAGAGGCGCGATGTTGCCGCAGCAATTAAAGACTCCGCCCGTCAAGCCGAGCAATCGCTTGGGGGCCAGGGCCGAAACCATCGCCCACGCAATCGAGGACAGCCCGTTCCCGAAAAACGCGATGCACATGAAGAGCATGATGAGATGCTGGCTGCTGACATAGTTGGCGCCGATAATCGTCGTCGAAAGCAACAATCCGGCAATGATGGGCAATTTCCGCGCAATGGTGGCCGACACGCCCCGTTTCAACATGAAATCGGAAAAGAACCCCGAGCAGAGAATGCCCGCAAACGCCGCCAAATAGGGCCAAGTGGTAAAATTGCCCGCCTTGATAAAGTCAAAGTGCCGGTAGGTGACCAGATAGTCTTGAAACCACGTAAGAAAAAACCACAACGTCGAGTTGATCGCAAATTGCCCGAGATAGATGCCCCAGAGCTTTTTCCGGCTCAACACCAGGCCGAGATCCGCCCAGGCGAATTTGGTCGCCTTCGATTTTGCCGAGCCCAGATCCACCAGCCCGCCGCCGTCCCGGATGATTTTGAGCTCCGCTTCGTTCACCCCCTTGGACTGCGACGGGTCGCGGTAAAAAAGGTACCAAAACAATGCCCAGATCAGGCCGAGGGCTCCCGTCAGGAAGAAAACCGAGCTCCAGCCGCGCGCCGCCTGGATTTTGGACAGCTGCGGCAGCAGAAACGCCGGCCCGATGAACTGCCCCGCGGTATAGAACGCGATCGCAAACGCGCGCTCCCGGTCCGGAAACCAGGTGGTGACGATGCGGTTGCAAATGGTGTACGTCGGCGCTTCAAAAACCCCCAACAGCATGCGCATGGAAATCAAAAACATCACCGAGGATGCCCAGCCTTGCAATACGGTCACCAGCGACCACATTCCGCAAAAAAGCGCGAACAGGAGGCGCGGTCGAATGCGATCCACCAACCACCCGGCAGGAATCTGCACCAGGGCATAAGCAAATCCAAAAGCCGCCAGAATGTTTGCCTTCTGATCCTTGTCGAGGTGGAAATCCCGCTGTAAATCGATGATAGCTCCCGTCAGATTGACGCGGTCCAGATACGTAATCACCACCGTGAAAAACAGCATCAACAGGATGCGAAAACGCTGGCGGGAGGGAATCATGATTTATTCCGCCGTGAGCGGGAATTTGATGGGGCGGCGGTCGCGGGTGGCGCGGTAAATGGCGGTAAAGAGTTCCACGGTGCGGCGGCCTTCCTCGCCGGTGACCGAGGGCGGGCGTTTGTCCGCGATGGAACGCAGAAAGTCCTGAATCTGCAACCGGTGAAAATATTCCATCGGCTTGATTCCGCTGAAGAGTTTTGCGTCGTCCGCCTTCCATGGCGCGAGATTCCCCTCCTCGCCGGGAATGGTCCAGATGTCATTGTATGGCGCTTCAATGGCGGTGGTCATGCCGGCGACAAACATGGCGCCGCCGTCCGTCTGCACGCCGATGGAGCGGCCATTGGAACCATGGACGGAAACGCGGACGTTGATGGCGGGATTCTGGCTGTTGCTGACGACGATGTTGCCGAGCGCGCCACTTTTGAACTTCACGACGGCCACGGCGGTGTCTTCGACTTCGATATAAGGATGATTCAGATTCGCCCAATAGCCGAAGAGTTCGTCAATTTCCCCAAAATACCACAGCAGCAAATCCAATTGGTGCGGTGCTTGGTTGACCAGCACGCCGCCGCCTTCACCCTTCCAACTGCCGCGCCAGGGGTCACTTTTGTAATAAGCTTCGTCGCGCCAGCCGAACATGACGGTGGTGCCGAGCACGGGTTTGCCGATTTTCCCGGCGTCAATGGTTTGACGAATCCGAATGCATGGCGGATACAACCGTCGTTGGCACAACATGCCCAGGGTCACGCCACCCGCTTTCGCCGCAGCCAGCATGGCATCGCAATCGGCCAGGCTGGAAGCCAGCGGCTTCTCGACGATGACATGCGCGCCCGCGCGCGCGGCCGCAATGGTCGGGCTGGCGTGCTCCGGGTGGGGCGTGCAGATGCATACCATGTCGACCTTCTCCTTTTTCACCATTTCGGTCACATCGGTGTACGCCGCCACGCCGTATTGTTTGGCAAACGGAACGGCTTTGGCCTCCGTCCGCCCGCAGACAGCCACAAAATGAGACTCCGGCAGGGAAGCGAGCGCCGCCGCGTGCAGATGACCGACTTTGCCGCAACCAATGATGCCTGTGCGCAGTTTTTGCATGGAAATTTCGTAAAAATACTCAGGGTTTCAGCAAAACCTTCATCAAGCCCTTTTCGCCGGCATACAATCGCGCAAACCACTCCGCGCCCTCAGTGAGCGGCGGGGTTGCGCTGATGAATTCCGTCACGTTGACCTGGCCGCTGGCAATCAAGTCGAGGCATTCCGGATACTCACCTGCTGAGGCACAGGTGCCAATCAGCGTGAGTTGGCGCGTGACGGCCGCCTGGAGCGGGAGGTCGACCTGGGCCTTCAAATTGCCGACGAGCGTGATGCTGCCGCCTTTACGCACACAATCCATGGCGGTCTTCAACGTGGGGGAGAGGCCGACGACTTCAAAGGCGGCATCGGCGCCGCGGCCGTCGGTGAGCGCTTTGATCTTCGCCGGAAGGTCGGTTTCATTGGCTTTGAAGGCCGAAGTGGCACCGCGCCGGAGAGCGAGTTGCAGGCGGTCGTCTTCCAGATCAATCGCAATGATTTGTTTGCAGCCTTTCACCCGCAGCACTTGCACGACAAGCAGGCCAATCATGCCCGCGCCGACGACCACGGCCGTGGAGCCCTTTAAATTTGGTGTGCGCGCCGCGGCATGCACCGCGACCGATACGGCCTCGACCATCGCAGCCTGTTCAAAAGTCAAATTGTCCGGCAAGCGGTACAGAATGCGCTCGGGCACAGCCACATATTCGGCAAAGGCACCCTGGCGCCGGTAGTCACCGCAGGACACGCCCAGCACTTGGCGGTTGTCGCAGAGGTTGACGTCGCCGCGCTTACAAAACCAGCATTCACCGCAGTAAACGGTGGAATCGAACGTCACCCGGTCGCCGGATTTCCAGGCGGTGACCCCTTGGCCAACGGAGGCGATTTCGCCCGCAGCCTCATGGCCCATCACCAGGGGCGGAATGCGCCGGCCCGTGCTGCCATCCATGCCATGGACGTCGCTGCCGCAAATGCCGCAGGCGCGGACGCGGACGAGGACTTCGCCGGGCTTCGCGGTGGGAACCGCCAGATCTTCGATGGCAAATTTTTTGTATTCCTGGAGAACAAGAGCCTTCATGGGGGATAAGCCGTTAATTACCGACAGAATATTTCGCCGACGACAAGCCTGTTCTCCCGGTTTCGCACACCCGCCGGTAAAGCGCCTCGTATTGAGGCACAATGACCTCGGCCGAAAATTTATCCCGGGCCCGCTGCCTGGCCGCCCGGCCCATCGCCGCCCGCCGGATCGGGTCTTGGAGCAGCGATTCCACCCCCCGCGCCAGCGCGTCCACGTCGCCAAAGGGAACGAGCAGCCCGGTTTCCCCGGAAACCGTCACCTCGGGAATCCCGCCCACAGCCGTCGCCACGCTGGGGCAGCCAAAGCACATGGCTTCGAGAATGCTGAGGCAAAAGCTTTCGGTTTCCGAGGTGAACAGGCCGATGTCGGCGGCTTGCAGATAATCCTCAATATCCGTCACGCGCTCGCGCACGAGAACCCGGTCAGCCAGGCCGAGCCGCTCAACGTGGCCGCGAAAGGGGGTGAAGTCGGCGCCGGCCATGATGACCAGTTTAAAGCTCTCGCGGGGACGAATCTGAGCCGCAGCTTCCAGGAGCAGGTCAATGCGCTTTAACGGACGCAGATTTGAGGCATGCAGTACCAAGGCCTCGTTCTTTAATCCGAGTTCCCGCCGCACTTCCTCGCGGTTCCGTTTCGCCGCGCGTGGTTCGAAAAAGTTATGGATGACTTCAATCGGCCTTTCCACTGCCAGCAACCGCCGGGTCTCCTCCTCCATAAACGCGGACACAGTCGTTACGGCATCGGAGCATTCGAGGGCGTGGCGAATCGCGGGGCCATATCCCGCATCGCGCCCGAGGAGCGTGGTGTCGGTTCCATGCAGGGTGGTCACCACCTTGGGGCGTTGCTCGGGCGGCATCATGTCGCGAGCGAGAATGGCGGCCGTCGCATGGGGCACCGCATAATGCACATGCAGGACATCCAGGCCAAAATCCCGGCTGACCTCGGCCATCTTCACCGACAGCGGCAGCGTATAATCCGGATACTTAAAGAGCCCATAGTCATTGATGACCACCGGATGAAACTTTATCCGCGCCGAATCCTGCGGAATCCGGAACGGCCGCTCATAACTGATAAAATGAATCTCATGCCCCCGCGCCGCCAGCTCTTCGCCCAACGCCGACGCCAACACCCCGCTCCCGCCCACCGACGGATAGCAGGTGATGCCGATTTTGAGGGAACTTAGGAAATCCATTTTTTTGACAGAATTGACAGAATTAAACGGGATTGATCCGACATTCAAGGGGCGAACTATTTCATTACTTCATTCTGATCCAACACCGGAAAGTTCTGCGAGGGAATTGACCACGATCGCGTCATTGGGATAAAGCGGCTGGGCATAATCAACGCCAGCCCGCATGCCATGCACTTTGGCGCGGGCGAGTTGGAATTCCACATAATTGCGAGTTTTCATCTGCGAAGCATGGGCGTCCATTGAGGCGACCCAGGCGGCCATGATTTCTAGGTCTGAAATATCGATCAGCACCGGTTGCAGGTCATTCGGTTCCGCCTCGGAGGATACGGCGTAGAAAAACAGATTTCCAATGGCGTGGGCCGGCTGCTTTTTCAATTCCTTCAAGCCGCCGTAGCGCGCCAACCGCGTAGCGTCGCGCACCATGATTCCCAGCCGCCAATGGTCGGGATGCTGGTTCTGTTCCACCGTCGGCGCGAGCACGATGCTTGGGCGCACGCGGCGGATGATGGCCGCGAGCTTCAAGGCATGCGCCGCCTTCACCTCCAAGTGCGCATCGCCTTCAAGTTCAATAAATTCGATGGTCGCGCCCAGAGTCGCCGCCGCCTTCTTCGCCTCCGCTGTCCGTTGCTTCGGTGTGCCATTTGTTCCGGCCTCTCCGCGGGAGCAAACCACAAAATGCACTGCACGGCCCGCCGCGGTCTCGCGGGCAATGATGCCGCCGCACCCAAATTCCAAGTCATCCGGATGCGCGCCAAAGGCGAGCACCGGAAGGCAGGGCGGGGTGTCCTCGACCCGCCTAGCTCTGCTTTTCGATAATTTCGGTATAGGCTTCATCGCAGCGTTCGATTTCATCGCGTTTAATATAAATAATTTCCGGGGCGTCTTCCTTGCGTAAATAAGCCTGCTCGCCCAACCCGGCAATGTAGTGGGTGCAATGGATGACCGATTGCATCCACCGCAGCCGGGAATCGCGGGTGGGGCTGACCTGCTCTTTCGTATATTGAACCATCGGCAGGGTCACATAGCAATCCCCGCCCTCGTGCAACTTCAGCGCGCCATCCGCCGCCCGGGCCCGCACGGTTTCGCCCTGGTAGGGGACATCCACGAAAAATTCTGCAATCTCGCACGCCGCACGGCGCACCGGCCCATCGCTGGAGCGCACGACCCGGATGCCTTCGAGCAGGCCCATGGCGCGATACATTTCGAGGCAGAAATCGGCGACGGTCACCGGCGGAATTTTCTTAAACGCCTCGACCAGCCGGTGGTCGGAAATATAGGCGGGCAACTGGCGGGCCATGTTGGCGTGCCAGTCGTCCGGCACCCGTTTGCAATAGAGCGGTGACCACTTGCGCTGGATTTTATTGGCGAAGGCGAAATTCAACTTTGCGGCCTCGCCGGTGCGGATGAAATGTAAAATGGTGTTGGTCTCTCGCGGGTCGTGATCGCTGTCGTGGTAAAAGAAGACGATCTCGCCGCCCATTTCCTGTTGCAACCGGCGGGCGGTGAAGACCTTCGCGGCCAAATACCGTTTCGGGAAGAACCCGCACGGTTGCTGGCCAAAACAAATGATGGGACCACTCATGACACCACCGCCGGAGCGGCTCCTTTCCCGGTTAAGTCAATACCGGCCTGAATTACCATGGCCAGCAACACACAGGCCACTGCGCCGATGACGTTATACCAAAGATAAGAAATGGCGTCCTTCGGCAGCAGAAAATAAAGCGCCAACACCACAATTTGTGCAATCAGAGTTCCCCAAAAGGCGGCTGTGCCCTGGAGCCATTTCAGGAAAAACGCAATCAGGAACAAGCCAAGCGGCGCGCCGTAGAGGACCGAGCCCAGAATGTTGGCCGCCTGCACGAGGTTTTCCGATAAGTTGGCGAAGAGCGCCACGGCAATCGCCGCCAGCCCCCAAAACGCGGTGAACCAGCGCGAGGCCGACACGTAATGGGCGTCACTCGCGTCCTTCTTGAACACATGCCGGTAAAAATCCACGGTGGTCGCCGAGCCCAGCGCGTTCAGTTCTCCGGCCTTCGACGACAAAGCCGCGGCAAAGAAAGCCGTTACCAGCAGGCCGATGAGCCCGTGGGGAAGATAGTGGAGAATAAACGTGATGAAGATATAATCCCGCTCGCTGGCGGTCGTTTGGGGGGCGGCGGCCTGGAGTGCCTTGCTGGCTTCCTGGCGCACGTTTTCACCCTGAGCTTGGGCGGCCCCGGCGGCCGTCAGGGCGGCGGCGGTGCCCGCGGTGTCGCCAGATTTCCGGGCGGCCACCCAGGCTTCGAGCTGGTGCTGTTCCTCGGCGTGGGCGGCGGCAAAGCGGGTTTCGAAGGAATGGACTTGTTCCGCCGGCACATGGGCGGTCAGGGAATTCCATGCCGCCTGGTTAAACAATACCGGCGGTTGTTCGAATTGATAAAAGACAAATACCAGCACCCCGAGTAGCAGGATGAAGAACTGCATGGGAATTTTGCAGACGGCGTTAAACATCAGTCCCAACCGGCATTCGCGCAACGACGAGCCGGAGATGTAGCGCTGCACCTGCGACTGGTCGGTGCCAAAATACGCCAGCGCCAGAAAAAAGCCCCCAAACATCCCGGACCAAAAAGTGTAACGCTCATGCACGCTCGGGGAGAAATTCACCGCTTGCAGTTTGTGGAAACTGCCGGCCAGGGTCAGGGTGTCGGCAAAAGTCAGGGCCGGCGGCAATTTTGCCAGGAGGATGAAGAATGCCGCCGCCATGCCGATAAAAATCACGCCCAACTGGTATTTTTGCGTCAGAGTGACCGCTTCGCTCCCACCCGTCGCTGTGTAGGCGGTGACCACCAAACCGCTGCAAATAATGGTCACATCAAGCGGCCAGCCAAATACGGTGGAAAGCACAATGGCCGGCGCATAGATGGTCAGCCCGGCGCCGACGCCGCGTTGAAGCAGGAACAACCCCGCGCCGAGCAACCGCGTCTTGCCGTCAAAACGGCGTCCGAGGAATTCATAGGCGGTGTAAACGTTGAGGCGACGGTAAAGCGGCAGAAACACCATCGCGATGAGGATGAGCGCAAACGGCGCGCCGAAATAATTTTGCACGAAGCCGAGGCCGTCCTGATAGCCCTGGCCGGGAATGGACAAAAAAGTGGTGGCGCTGGCCTGGGTGGCAATGACGGAGACGCCGATGACGAACCAACCCGTGCGCCCATCGCCGCTTAAATAGCTGCGCAAGTCGCGCCGGCCCCGGGTGCGCCACATGCCATAGGCGGCGATGCCGAGGAGGGTGCCAAACAGCACGACGTAGTCGAAAAAATTCACGAATACATCCTCGTCAACACGGTGAGTAAAACGACCACGACGACAAAGACACCCGTCACGAACCAGTAAACTGCAGGCCAGGTGCGCAATCCCGGCAGGCCGGTTTCATGGTCCGGCGCGGGCGGTGAGCCGCCGGGGGTTGGGGCAGGCGCGGGTGGCTTCATTTTCCCAATGACACAAGGTTGGCGAACAGGCGGTAGGCGCCGGGCACGCCGCCGGGAAGTTGCCGGAAGAACGCGAGGCTGGTGTAGACAAAATTGCCCTGGCCGTATTTGGCGATAAGCACGCTGCTGCTCGGCTGCGTTTCGCCGGGGTCGCTCATGCCGAGCAGCGCGGTGTAATCCTGCTGATCCCACGAACTGGGGAAATACGCGCCGCGTTCCTGGATCCAGCCGTCGAAATCGGCCGGGGTGATCTTGTTCGGGGTGTTTAGCGCAGCGTGATTGGGCGCGAGAAACTCGATCGGCGAATTTTCATTGGTCACGCGCATGTCCGGCGCATTGCCCGCGATGGAAAGCGGATAGGGTCCCAGCTGCGCCGTGCGCAAGCCGGTGGGGCGATTGTATTGCGCGATGACGGTGCCGCCCGCTTCGACGTAGGCGAACAGCCCCGGCAAATTCGCCGCGAGGTCGGTGCGTTCATTGAATGCCCGCACGCCGATGACGACGGCATCGAGACCGTGCAGTTTTTCCGGAGTGAGGTCGGCGCCAGTGAGGCGGGTGACCGCGTAGCCCATTTGTTCGAGGCATTCGGCGATGCTGTCGCCAGCGCCGGGAAGATAGCCGATGTTGTGCCCGCGCGTCGCGAGATTGAGGCTGACGACCTTGAGTCGCGCCGGCGGCTGAAGCAATTGCACGGGAATATGGTCGTAGTGTAGCACGATGCGGTCGTTGTCGAAATGCGCGCCGTTGAGGTCCACGCTCGCGGTCAGGCGCGCGTTGGCGGGTTGCGCCGGTGCGGTGACGGTAAAGGTGTACTTCGCCTTGTCGCCGACGGCGCCGACTTTGAACGGCTGCGACGCGGGCGATACTTTCCAGCCGGCGGGCGCGGCCAACTGGAGAGTGCCGGACTGGTTGGGCCGAAAGGCGGTAACTTCAACATCCACCGGCTTCGCCGCGCCCGGGGCAAAGAGATTAACTTCGAAGGCAAAATGCAGGGTCACCGGGGAAATTACATCCAGGCGCCGGCGGATTTCGCCTTTGGCCGGGTCGTTTGTGATTTGTACCGGTTCATCGGGGATGGACAACGTCTGGCCGCCGACTTCGAAAAGCTGCTGCATGGGATACACGGGCAGATTGTCGGGGTTGCCAATCAACGTTGGGTCGTCCACGCGGGCCATGCCGGCGGTGCCTTCGGCGCGCAGCCAATACGGCGTGGTCAGCAACGTGCTCTTGGGCAGAATCTGGCCGGAATCACGGTTGACCGCCTGGTTGGCGGACAGAGTCTGCGAGCCGGTGGAGGTGAGTTGATCCGCCACTCCCGGATAACGCGTGCCGACCCATTTGACCGGAACAGCCGAGCGCACCATCGCCGTCGAATGCAAATTCAATTCCTCGCCGGGCACCACTTCGGCAATCGGAATGATCGTTTGCACGGTGAGCCCGAGGCAATTCTGCAAAATCTTGTCCAGTTGCGCGCGCTTTTCCTCCACCACGGGGTCCTTCGCCAAGGCAATCACTTTGCTTCGAATGGCGAGCAGCGCCGGCACGCTGGCGGACGGGTCTTGTTGATTGAATTTCGCAATAACGTCATCCACAAGCGGCCCGATATCCGCGCCGCCGGGAAAGCGGCCCCACGTGTCGTCCACGCCATCGAGGAGATCTTTGGTCGCCGACTCTCCGCCGAGCAGGGAGAAGGTGGCGGTGCGCGGCCCACCGCCGCCGCCGCCGCCGGCATTGCCGAAACCCTGGGTCTTGTGGTTCGAGCGCGCACGGGCCGCGATGGAGGCGAAAGATTCGCCGGTCACAGGGTCCGCACCGCCAGCTTCAATGCGCAAAGTGGCAGCACCCGCGCCCGCCCCTGCTCCACGTCCGCCGCCGCCGCCGCCATCAAGCAGGAGCCGTTTCGGCTGCCAGGGCGCAAGGCCTTGGGCGATTTGTTCAGGAAAGGCCGTTGGATCGCCGCTAATTTTAATGGCCTCCATGGCGAGAATGGTAGAGGCCGTGTGGTGCCCGTGGGTGGGAGGGCCCCCTGGCGGGGGAAAGCGCGCAATCATCACGTCCGGCCGGAATTCGCGGATGACGCGCACGACGTCGGCCAGCACCTGCTGGTGGTCCCAGATGCTCAGCGTTTCTTCCGGTGTTTTGGAATAGCCGAAGTCAAACGCCCGGGTGAAGAACTGCCGCGCTCCATCCACCCGCCGGGCGGCGAGGGACTCCTGAGTGCGGAGCACGCCCAGCTGTTCGCCGAATTCGGGGCCCAGTTCGTTCTGACCGCCATCGCCCCGGTTGAGGCAGAGGTAGGCCGTGCGGAAATTGCGTCCGCGCGCCAAATAGGCGAGCAGGGCATTGTCTTCATCATCCGGATGCGCGGCGATGAAGAGCACGGTGCCGACTTCACGAAAACTACGCAGGTTTTCCAAAATGGCGGTGGCGGCCGGCGGCTGCTGGCCTGCGGGCGCCGACGACTGACCGCTCGCGCCGGAAATCAGCGCCGCCATCAAGGCAGCGCCCGTGGACACTGTACGGAGTATCGCGTGGCCTCGGCGCATGGCGATGGGGGCGGTGGCTGCGTTACTGTTTTAACTTGAAGCCGACTGAGTACTGGGTGGTTTCCCAAAACGCCTTGATGATGCCGCCGCCCGTGGCCGGATCGGCAACGAGGGCGATGGTAAATTCGTCTATCTGTTTGTCCAAAGTGTCCTTCTTCATGTCCACGCGCGCCAGCTCGTTGGCCTGGATGGCAGGGGTGTAGGGGATGCCCCATTGCCCGATTTGCTTGTTAATGATGAGTTTGGTCGTGCCCTTTTCGTCCGGGAACATGCAAAGGGTATAGGCACCGGCTGGAACAGTAGTGCCGCCGAAGTCGAGCGCAACCTGGGTGACGAGGGTCGTGGCTTCGTCGGAGCCCATGCGCCAGACCGCGCCCCAAGGAACGAGGGTGCCCCAGATTTTGCGAATCTTGGTGGCGTCTTTGGGGTCCTTGGAATAGGGCCGCCCATAGGTGATGGTCACCAAGGGGCCGCTGCGGGAACCGACGTGCAAGCTAATCGTCTCGTGCGGGCTGACCCGGTTGGCGGGCGCGGGCGGGACCGCGACGGCGGCGGCCGGTGCGGAGGAGTCCGCCGGGGCCGCGGACTGGGCGGCGACGGGGAACAGGCTGGCAAAATAAACGGTGGTGAGGATCAGGGAGCAGCGAAGGATTTTCATGGTAGCGGAAGCAGTTGGGGTGGGAAGACGCCTTGATTTGTCCCAAGTCCGGCCAAGTCTTTAGAAAAAGAAGCAGCCATGGCCTGAGGAAGCCAAGCTCTGCCGGGGTAAGTGGGGTGCAAGGCGAGTGGTAATTCCGCCATGGCCGAGCCCGGGAGTCAAGGGGGAACGGGAGGG
>Ga0265320_10002133_pt1 | contig 13874 bp, 10 predicted proteins | sample 4827metaG_FD_202087 | JGI IMG/M metagenome (GOLD analysis project Ga0265320, IMG submission 202087) | Rhizosphere microbial communities from Carex aquatilis grown in University of Washington, Seatle, WA, United States - 4-8-27 metaG | ecosystem: Host-associated > Plants > Roots > Rhizosphere >...
GCCGGAGGACCTCGCCCGGCCCCGCCGGCAGGAGGCCGGCTTCCGAGGCGAGGATGACCAGGCCGTCGCGCCGGATCTCCCAGGCCGCCGGGCGGAGGCCGTTGCGATCGAGCAGGGCGCCGACCTGGCGGCCGTCGCTGAACACGAGCGCCGCGGGGCCGTCCCACGGCTCGAGGCGTGCCGCGATCGTCCGCTGCCAGGCTTCGAGGCCGGCGACCGGCGTGTCGCGCAGGGCGCCGGCCTCGGGCACCAGCGCGACCAGTGCCGCGGGCAGCGACCAGCCGGCGATCACCAGCAGCTCGAGGGCCTCGTCGAGCGATGCCGAATCCGAGCCGGCCGGGTCCAGGATCGGCTGGCCCAGGCGCGCCTCACGGGCGAGTCGCCGCCCGAGCGCCCCGCCGCCCAGCCGGGCCGAGCGGCCGGCCATCGCCTGGCGGTTGCCCCGGATCGTGTTGATCTCGCCGTTGTGGGCCAGGAAGCGGAACGGCTGGGCAAGCCTCCACGACGGCCGGGTGTTGGTGGAGAAGCGCTGGTGGAACGTGGCCTGGTCGACGGTCAGGCCCGGCGCGTGGAGGTCGGCATAGAAGCCGCCCAGGTCCGCCCCCCGGACGAGGCCCTTGTACACGATCGTGCGGCTCGAGAGCGACGGCAGGTGAAGCGCCTCGAGGCCGGGCGTCGTGGCCGCCGTGCGCTCGATCGCGCGCCGGGCGAAGAACAGGCGCTGCTCGAAGTCAGCCGGCGTCATCGCGACCGGCCGGGCAACGACGACCTGGCGGATCACCGGCAGCGAGGCGGCCGCCTGGTCGCCCAGCACGCCCGGATCGACGGGCACCGGCCGCCAGCCGAGGACTTCGAGCCCTTCGGCCGCGATCGCCCGCTCGACCCGTCCGAGTGCAGTCCCACGGGCCGCCGCGGCAACCGGCAGGAAGGCGGTCCCGACGGCCAGCCGGTCGAGGGTTCCTTCGGCCAGCGGGATCCGGGTCGTCAGGCGCTCGAGGAGCGACGTCGAGAGGGGCAGGGCCACGCCCGAGCCGTCGCTCGTCCGGGCGTCGGCCGCGGTCGCCCCGCGATGAGCCATCCGGGCGAGGGCCTCGAGGGCCAGGGGCACGACCCGCTTGCTCGGTCCGCCCCGGCTCTCGGCGACGAAGCCCACCCCGCAGGCGTCGTGCTCGAAGCCCGGGTCGTAGAGCGGGGCCTCAGGGATGACCTCATCCCGGTACGTATCGATTCGGCCTGGGTCGTCCATCTCGGGCGGTCCTTGAAGATCGCTGGCTCTGGGAGACGACCGTAGACAGTGCGCCGAGCGTGATCGGTCGCGGCCGGATGGCGGTTCGACGTCGGGCGGGTCGCGCCAAGGTTGCGAGATGGGCCGGTCACCGGCCCGCCACTGGGCGGCAACCCAACCGCGACCCCCGCGCTCCCGGCAGGCCGCAGCCCGACTTGGTACCGTCAGGCCCATGCCCGACAGCCAACGGCTGGCGCCGGCTCGCCTCCGGGCGCTGGTGGCCGCTCCGGACCCGGCCGATGTCGGGTCGATCGCCAGCGCGCTCGGTGGCGCCGGCCACGAGATCGTCACGGCCTACCGGGTCGAGACGGCGATCGAGCGGCTGGTCGGCGAGAAGCCCGACTACGTGGTCGTCTGCCTGGGCCGCTTCGATCCGGAGCTCGCCTCGCTCGTCGCCCGGCTCCACGCCCGGAGCGACACGCCGATCCTGGTCGTGATCGACACGCGCGACGAAGAGCGGGTCGTGGCCGCCCTTGATGCCGGTGCCGCCGATGTCGTGCCAGTCCCGATCCGGCCGCTGGAGCTCCTCGCCCGGATCAACGCCGCCCTCCGCCGCCGCCCGCCGGTCACGACTTCAGGCGACGCCAACCTCGACGGGCTCCGGGTCGACGGCGGCCGGCGCGAGGCGACGGTGGCCGGCCGGCGGCTGGCCCTGACCCCGACCGAGTTCGAGCTGCTGGCCGTCGTCGCCGCCCGGCGGGGGGAGATCGTCGACCACTGGAAGCTCCTGCGGGCCGGCTGGGCCGACCACCGCGACGTGGATCTCGAGACGCTCCGGACGCACCTCAACCATCTCAACCAGAAGCTCGTCGCCGCGGGTCACCCCGGCCTGCGCAATGTGCGCGGCCGGGGCTACGGCCTGCGGGTCGAGGCGGGTGAGCTCGGGGGCAGCGGCCAGGACTGACCCAGCGGGTCATCGACGCGGAACCGCAACCGCGCGGCAACCGACTCGACCTCCGGCCTTCGGTTACCGACCGTGGAGCGCGGCCCGGTTGTTGTCCACCCTTCGGCGATACCCGCCAGCTGTCTGTCGTTGGGCCACCACACACCAGGAGGGGATTGATGACCGCACCGGCCGCCGGAGAGATGAAGAAGACCCTGTCGCTGACCGGGCTGACGATCAATGCGATGGCGCTGATCGCGCCGGGCGCGTTCCTGTGGACGACGTTCCAGGCCCAGGTCGTCCAGCAGAACGCCGGTGGCACGACGGCCCACGACATGGTCGCCGGCCTGCTGTTCGTGCTCGTCCTGGCCTTTCTCACGGCCTATTCCTACGCTGAGCTCGCCAACCTCTATCCCGATGCCGGTGCGGGTTCCTCGTACTACTTCGCCGAGGCGGCATTCCTGGACAAGGAGAAGCCGGAGCACTACCGCTTCGCCCGGATCTCCAAGTTCATCGTCGGCTGGGTCTCCCACCTCTACTACTGGATCTACCCCGGGATCATGGTCGCCTTCACGGGCACGCTCCTGGTCTACATCCTGGGCCTGTTCGGGGTGGCGCTGAGCACGCCCCTCGAGATCGGCGCCGTGGTCGTGTTCTCGGCGGTCAGCGGCTACATCGCCTTCCGGGGCATCTCCGGATCGACGATGACCGCGATCATCATCAACGTGATCCAGCTGACGGCCCTCGTCGCCTTCTCGGCCCTGGCGATCGTCTTTCGGCTGACCCATCCCCAGTACACGTACGAGCACCCCGACGTCCTGTCGGTCGTCCTGCCCCACAACATCACCAACGTCCTGTTCCAGGGCACGATCGCGATCCTGCTCCTGGTCGGCTTCGAGTCGGTCACGGCGCTCGGCGCCGAAGCGATCAACCCCAAGCGCGACGTGCGCCGAGCGGTCCTCCTGTCACTCGCGATCCAGGGCCTGTTTGCCTACCTGATCGAGTACGTGGCGACGAACTTCTTCGTCAACAGCGGGGTCACTGCCCAGGTCACGAGCGGCGGCACTGCGACCACCGTCAGCGGCTACGCGGCCGCGGCATCCTCGGGTGCGCCGATCGGCGACATGATCAAGTTCATCGGCGACACGATGCTCGGTGGCACGGGCACGATCCTGGCCCTGATCCTGGCGGCGACCGTCCTCGTGGCCCTGATCGGGACCACCCTGGCCTGCCTGAACACCGGCGTCCGGATCACCTACGTGATGGGCCGCGACAAGGAGATGCCCAGCCTCCTCGGCCTGCTCCACGGCAAGTACGCCACGCCCCACTACGGGGTCCTCGCGCTGGCCGTCATCTCGGCGGTGTTCGGGGCCTACGGCGTGCTCAGCGCCGACAACCTGCTCCAGATCACGCTGGCCTCGAACACGGGCACCTTCATCGTCTACGGCCTGACCAACGCGGTCGTCCTGGTGGCCTTCGCCGGGAAGAGCAAACGGAGCTTGATCAAGCACGTCCTCATCCCGGCGGTCGGCTTCCTGGCCAATGTCGCGATGCTCGGGGCGGTGATCTTCGAAAGCGTCTCGGCCGGCGGTTCGACCCAGACCGACACCCTGATCGCGCTGGCCTTCGTAGGCGGCTGGATCGTCGTCGGCGCGGTCTGGCTGGTGGTCAACTCGGCCCGCCAGAAGAGGCCGCTGATGAGCCAGGCGCGAGCCGGCAGCGCGGGTAGCTAGCCGCCGGGACCGGCCGGCGGATCCGGCGCCTCGAGACGATGGCGGCGACCCTGACGTCCCTGCACGACCTGTCCGAGCACGATCTCCCGGAGCTGCCCGGCGCCGGCCGGGCCGCCCTGCTCGTCGAGCACGCGGCGCTCTCGACGACCGGTCCGGTCCGGGCACGGAACGAGGACCACCTCGGCTGGGGCGGCCTCGCGGATCGGGGCCGGGGCACGATCCTGGGCAGCCGGGCCGGGCTCGAAGCGGCCGACGCGGCCGACCAGGGGACGTGGGGTCCCGTGGCGGGGCTCCACGACGAACGACCCGGACGGGGCCTGCTGTTCGCCGTGGCCGATGGCCTGGGCGCGTACGGCGGCGGTGACGTCGCCAGCAGCCTGGCCATCGACGAGCTGCTCGACCAGGCCGGGCGGGCCAGCGGCAGCACGATCCGGCCGGCGGCGGTCCTGCGCAACGCGTTCAGCGCGGCCAACCAGCGCGTCTTCGACGCCGCCCTGTCCGGCCAGGGGACGCGCAAGATGCAGACGACGCTGACCACCGTGCTCCTCAGCCCGGGCGAGATCCATATCGCCCATGTCGGGGATTGCCGGGCCTACCGGCTGCGGGGCGATGCACTCGAGCTGCTGACAACCGACCATACCCAGGTCATGGAGATGCTCCGCTTGAAGCTGATCAGCCCCGAGCAGGCCGCCGACCATCCCGCGCGCTACGCCCTGACCCGCTCCCTGGGCGCCGATCTGATCGTGCGCGCCGAGATCGGCCGGGAGACGCTGGCCGACGGCGACCGCTACCTGCTCTGCTCGGACGGCCTGTGGAGCAAGGTCGACGCGGGCGAGATTTCCCGCGCCCTGCGGGCCGGCGTCCAGGCGGCATGCGAAGAGCTGGTCGGGCTGGCCGTCGAGCGCGGTGGCGAGGACAACGCCAGCGCCCTGGCCCTCGAGGTTCGGATCGCCGGCCGGCCGCCGGCCGAGCTTCCCGGCTGGCGCCGGTTCTTCCGATCGTGACCACCGGCGAGCTCGTCGTCGGGGAGCAGCTCGACGACTTCAAGCTGCTCGAGGCGATCGGCCACGGCGCGTTCAGCGACGTCTTCCTGGCCGAGGGTCCCGATGGCCGGAAGGTGGTCCTGAAGTGCCCCCACGAGGCACTCCTGGGCGACGTCTCGGCGTTCGATCGGTTCAGGCGCGAGATGGAGATCGCCAAGCGCCTCGACCACCCTGGTATCCAACACTCCTACGACCTCGGTGGCGATCGCAGCCGGCCCTACCTGGTCATGGAATACGTCGACGGCGAGACGCTCCGGGCCCGCCTCGCCCGGACCGGCCGGCTGCCGGTCGATCGGGCCGTCGATTTCGCCCAGCAGCTGGCGGCGGCGATGGCCTACGCCCATGCCCAGGGGGTCTTCCATCGCGACCTCAAGCCCGAGAACATCCTGGTCACCGCCGACGATCGCCTGGTCGTCACCGACTTCGGGATCGCGCTCCTGGCCGGGGCCCGCCGGCTGACCTGGCGCTGGCTGACGTCGGCGGTCGGCACGCCCGACTACATGGCCCCGGAACAGATCCAGGGCAAGCGCGGCGATGCCCGGACCGACGTCTACGCGATGGGCGTGATCCTGTACGAGATGCTCGCCGGGCGGGTCCCCTGGGAGGGCGACAACCCGCTGGCCGTGATGAGCCAGCACCTCAATGCGCCCTTCCCCGCGATCCACGACATCGTGCCCGACGTGCCCGCCCCGGTCGAGGGCATCGTCCGCAAGTGCCTGCGCAAGGACCCCGACAGCCGCTACCAGGACGCCACGGCCCTGCTCCACGACCTCGACCACTGGCACGACCTGGACCTGGGCGCCTTCGTCTTCGCCGACGAGCAGCCGGTCAAGCCCGAATCGCAGCGGGGCCTGTGGTTGCTGATCGGCGGGATCAGCATCGGCTTCCTGGTCGCCAGCATCCTGCTCGTCGTGATCTACTACCTGTTCATCCATGCCGCCGGTTGACCGCCGGCGCGCAGGGCAGCCTGCCAGCCGTGAGCCACGCATGACTCGATCCCTGGGACGCCCCACGCCACCCGGCCAGGCCCATCCGGGCAAGGACCTGGCGCTGCGCTGCGCGGAGAGCGGAGCGGTCCAGGCCGAGCTCCAGTTCGCCGACATCACCGGCGCCCTGAAGAGCGTGTTCGTGCCCGTCCGGCGGCTGGCCGACGTCCTCGCCGGCGGCGAATGGTTCGATGGCTCGGCCATCGAGGGATCCGCCCGCGAGCTCGAATCGGACATGTACCTGCGACCCGACCCGTCGACCTTCAGCCTGAGCGAGCCGTCGATCGAGCCGGTCTGCGCCCGGCTGATCTGCGACGTGGTGACCCCCGACGGGCGGCCCTACCCCGGCGACAGCCGGTCGGTCCTGCGCGGGGTGATCGCCCAGGCCCGGGCCGGCGGCCTCGAGTACGAGGTCGCACCGGAGGTCGAGTTCTTCCTGTTCCCGGCCGATGCCGACCACCTCGAGCCCGTCCGCGACGACCCCAGCAGCTACTTCGAGCGCAGCCGGGGGCGGACTCGGCAGGTCGAGCTGAAGATCGTGGCGGCGATCGAGCAGATGGGCATCCAGGTCGAGTCGAGCCACCACGAAGTCGCCAGCGGCCAGTTCGAGGTTGACCTGCCGCTCCAGCCGGCGCTGGCCGCGGCCGATGCCCTGGCCACTCTCAAGCCGGCGATCAAGGAGCTGGCCCAGGGCTTCGGGTTGCAGGCCAGCTTCATGCCCAAGCCGCTGATGGAGGCGGCCGGCTCGGGCATGCACGTCCACCAGGTCGCCAGCCGCGAGGATGGGGTCAATGCCTTCCACGACCCGGCCGATCCGTACGGCCTGTCGCTGATCGGGCGCGCGTTCGCCGCTGGCCAGCTCGAGCATGCGCCGGGGATGTGCGCCCTCGTGGCGCCCCTGGTGAACTCCTACAAGCGCCTGGTCCCGGGCTACGAGGCGCCGATCGCGGGCAGCTGGGGCCGCCACAACCGGTCGGCCCTGATCCGGGTGCCCTCCCCCGCCGACGTGCCGCAGACCGACATGGATCGTCTCGGCACCCGGCTCGAGCTGCGCTTGCCGGACCCTAGCTGCAACGCCTACCTGGCGTTCGCGGCGATGCTCGCGGCCGGTCTCGACGGGCTCGAGCGCCAGCTCGAGCTGGGGCCGCCGATGGAAGAGTTCGAGCACGGCTACCAGGGTGGCTCGCGGCTCTCCGTCCGTCCTCTGCCCGGCTCGCTGGGCGAGGCGCTGGACGCCCTGGCCGAAGACGACGTCCTGGCCGAGGCCCTGGGCAGCGAGGTCCTGGGCCTCTTCCAGGCGGCCAAAACGCTCGAATGGGAGACCTATCGCCGGCAGGTCACGACCTGGGAGCTCGAGGCGTACCTCCGGCGCTACTGAGCACCCGGGGCCAGCTCCTGGCGGAGGGTTGCGAAGCCGGGCTTGATCAGCTCGGTGATCACCGCCAGCCGCTCATCGAACGGCAGGAACGCGCTCTTGATCGCGTTGAGGGTCAGCCACTCGACTTCGTCGATGCCCAGCCCGAAGGCCGCTTCCAGCGCCACGAACTCGCTCGACAGCGACACGTCGCTCATCAGCCGGTTGTCGGTGTTGACGGTGACCCGGAAGCGCAGCCGGCGGAGCAGGTCGAAGGGATGGGTCTCGATCGACGCCGCCGCGCCGGAGTGGACGTTCGAGGTCGGGCACAGCTCGAGCGGGATCCGCCGATCGCGGACATACGCCGCGAGCCGGCCGAGCACGGGCGCACCAGCCGCGTCCTGACCGATGTCGTCCACGATCCGGACGCCGTGGCCGAGGCGCTCCGCGCCCAGGTCGAGTGCCTCCCGGATCGAGGGCAGGCCATAGCCTTCGCCGGCGTGCAGGGTGAGATGGAAGCTGGCGTGGACGAGGCGCCCGAAGACCTCGGCGAAGCGGCCGGGCGGGTAACCCGCCTCGGGACCGGCGATGTCGAAGCCGACCACGCCGGCATCGCGGTGGCGGAGGGCCAGCTCGGCGATCTCGCCGGCTCGATCGGCCTGGCGCATCGCGGTGGCCAGGAAGCGGACCACGATCGGCCGTCCGGGCACGCTCGCCGACCCGATCCGGAAGCCTTCGATGATCGCGTCGACGACCGCGTCGAGGGACAGCCCACCGGCCGTCGACAGCTCGGGTGCGTAGCGCACCTCGGCGTAGACGACGCCGTCGGCAGCCAGGTCCTGGGCGCATTCGGCGGCGACCCGGATCAGGGCCGGGCGGGTCTGCATGACGGCGACGGTGTGCTCGAAGGTCTCCAGGTAGAGCTCCAGCGAGCCCTGGTCCGCCCCGCGCCGGAACCACTCCCCGAGGCGCCCGGGATCGTCGGCGGGCAAGCCGCGATAGCCCTGCTCGGCCGCCAGCTCGAGGATCGTCTGCGGGCGCAGGCCGCCGTCGAGGTGGTCGTGGAGGAGGACCTTCGGCGCACGGCGCAGGAGCGCCTGGTCGAGCCGGCCCTCGCTGTCGGGCCGCCGACCGGACGGCGCCGGGCTCACGCTTCCAGGCGCCGGCGAGCTTCGCCGATCGCGGCCGCGACCCGCGCCGGGGCGGTCCCCCCGATCACGTCGCACGAGGCCAGCGCCGAATCGACCGCGGCCGCCGCGCGCAGGTCCGCCGCCGTCCGCGGATCCCCGGCGAGGGCCTGGGCCGTCGGGTCGCCGGAGGCCGCCAGGGCGCCGTTCAGCGTCGCGTCATCGAGCTCGCCCAATCCGATCCCGGCGGAGTCGGCCGCGCCCACCAGCGTTCCGACGACGTGGTGGGCGGAGCGGAACGGGACTCCACGCCGGACCAGGGCATCGGCGACTGCGGTGGCGGTGATGAAGCCCTCGTCGGCGGCCGCGCGCATCCGGGCGCGATCGACCTCGATCGTGTCGAGCACGCCGGCCAGCACGCCCAGCGAAGCGGCGTAGATCGCGACACCCTCGAACAGCGGCGCCTTGGTCGCCTCGAGGTCGCGCTGATAGGCGAGGGGCAGCCCCTTGAGGATCGCCAGCATGCCCGTCAGCGAGCCGATCGCCAGGCCGGTCCGGCCGCGGACGAGCTCGGCGGGATCGGGGTTCTTCTTGTTGGGCATCATCGAGCTGCCGGTCGAGAAGGCATCCGCGAGGCGGACGAATCCGAAGCGCGGGTTCGACCACCAGGTCAGCTCCTCCGCCAGCCGGCTGAGGTGGACCATGCCCAGGGCGATCGCCGCCAGCAGGTCGACCACGAAGTCGCGGTCGCTGACCGCATCGAGCGAGTTGGCGGTCGGATGGTCGAAGCCCAGCTCGGCGGCAACCGCGGCCCGATCGAGGGGATAGCCGGCACCGGCCAGGGCACCCGAGCCGAGGGGCGATACGTTCAGCCGCCGCCGCGCATCCGCCAGCCGGTCACGGTCGCGCTCGAGCATCTCCACATAGGCCAGCAGGTGATGCCCGAACAGGATCGGCTGGGCCGGCTGGATGTGGGTCGTGCCCGGCAGGATCGCCCCGCCCTCGCGCTCGGCCAGGCCCAGCAGGGCGCGCTCCATCGTCACGATCGCCGCATCGAGCTCGGCCACCGCCCGGCGCGACCAGAGGCGCAGGTCGGTCGCCACCTGATCATTGCGCGAGCGGCCGGTGTGCAGGCGGGCGGCCAGCGGCCCAATCCGGGCGGCGAGGGCTGCCTCGAGGTTGAGGTGGATGTCTTCGAGCGCCGGGTCCCAGGGCAGCGTCCCGGCGACGACCTCGGCTCGCAGGCCTTCGAGGCCGGCGACCATCGTCTCGCCCTCGGCGGCCGTCAGCAGGCCGGCGGCGACGAGCCCATGGACGTGGGCGATCGAGCCGACCAGGTCGTCCTCGGCAAACGCCGAATCGACATCGATCGAGCGCGAGAAGTCGGCCAGGCGCTGGTCGTTCTCCTCGCTGAACCGGCCACCCCAGAGCTCCATCCGGCCTCCGTCGCACGCATTCCCGTCGTGGTGCCCTGCCATCGTAGCCGGGCAACGCACATGGCCTCGGCCCGTCGAGCGGGTCAGCCCTCTGCGGCGAGCAGGACGGCGCCGATCAGGACCAGCACGGCCAGCCCGATCCGGGCGCTCGCGTCGCGACGGTTGGTGGCTTCCTTCATCCGGAAGGAGCCCCAGCCGCTGATCAGGACGATCGCCGATTCGCGCAACGGCGCGACCGCGGTCAATGGCGCGAACCGATAGGCGATCAGCACGAACAGGTAGGCCGCGACGGTGATCAGGCCCCCGATCCCGGCCCGCACCCAGGTCCGCCGGAGCAGCCGCCCGAGCGGCCCCGGCTGGCCCGCGTCCTCCTCTCCGCTGGGCGGCTCGACCGCGGCCGCCGCGAGCGCGGCTGAAGGACCGCCCGCGGCGAGCCGTCGTCGGTCGCGGAGCACGGCCAGGCCGATCCAGGTCATCAGGAAGATCGTTGTGAACGTCCACAGCATCGCCGCGTAGAAGAGCGGATCGATCAGCCGCGCTCCGTCCCGGTCGACGGCCGAGTACGAGGCGATCGTCACCCCCGTCAACAGGGCGAACCCGGCCGCCTCGCGAACGTGGCGGGGCAGGGTGCTGCCGCGCCGCAGGATCGCCCACGGCTTCTGGAGGCCGAGGATCCCGGTCAGCAGCAACCCTACGCCGATCCAGCCGGCCAGCTCGAGGCGCTCCCCGAGGATGACCACGCCGACGCCCACCGCGAGGACCGGTGCGGTCCCCCGGGCGATCGGATAGACGAGCGACAGGTCGCCACGCCGGTAGGCGGCGGACAAGAAGATGAAATAGGCCGCTTCGAGGAGCCCCGACAGCACGGCCAGCCGCCAGGCATCGGCCGGGATCGGCGGTTGGCCGCTGATCGACCAGCCGACGAGGGCCAGGGGGATCAGGGCGGCTGCGCCGACCAGCATCCCCCGGCCGGCCGTCCGGAGCGGGTCGCTGGCCGTCTTGAGGAGGACGTTCCAGGTCGCGTGCATCAGGGCTGCGATCAGCAGCAGGAGGAGGATCGCGGGCGGCACTCAGGACCGCCGGCTGGTCGCGCGGCGCGGTTCAGCGGGCGGCAGGCCACCTTCGGCCATCTCCTTGAGGATCCGCAGGTGGGTCTCGACGATGCCGGCGACCGAGCCGCGGCCCAGGGCGATCACCCGCCCTCGCCAGCGGCCGGACGTGCTCAGGGCGGCCGTGCCGGCGACCCGCGTTCCGCCGGCCACCTCCTCGAGGAACCAGCCGCGCTGGAGGCGGATCCCATCGCCGACCAGGATCACCTGGAACCGGGCACTCGGCCGGGCCTCGAGGCTCTCGAGCCGGACATTGGCCACCAACAATCCGATCCGGAGGCGGGCTGAGCGGGTCGCGCCGGCAGCCGGCCAGCTCGGCGCGGCCGGGCCGAGGCGGAGCTCCGGGAAGAGGGCGTCCTGGGCGGCCGGGTCATGGAGCGTCGCCCAGACCGTCCGAACCGGGACCTGGATGTAGGTGAGGCGTTCGAGCACGCCGGGCGGTGGCGCGGGGCGCGGAACCGGCATCTGGGACTGGCTACGCCCCGATCGGGTGCCAGACCGTCTTCATCTCGAGGAAGGCGGCAATCCACTCGGGGCGCTGGGCAGCACGATCGTCGGTCCAGTCGAAGGCGCCATCGCTGATCCCCTTCGGGCGACGGGCGATCCGCTTGATCGATTCGGCGGCCGAGACCTCGACCGCGACCTGCTGGTCGGCGGCCACGCCCCAGGTGTCCACGGCATCAACGTCGACGTGCGCGGCGAGGACCGGGACCAGCTCCTTCTTGAGGCCCGTCAGGAGGTTGATCACGCCGCCGGGCACGTCGCTGGTGGCCAGGACTTCGCCCAGGGTGACGCTCGGCAGCGGGCGGCTCTCCGAGGCCAGGACGACGACCGCGTTGCCCGACACGAGGATCGGTGCCAGCCGGCTGACGAGGCCCAGGAGCGAGCTCGACTCGGGCGCCACGAGGCCGACGACGCCGGTCGGCTCGGGGATCGTGAAGTTGAAGTACGGCGCGGCGACCGGGTTGGACGAGCCCAGGACCTGGGCGATCTTGTCGGCCCAGCCGGCATACCACACCCAGCGGTCGATGGCGTGATCGACGAGGGTCCCCGCCCGCCGGCTCGAGAGGCCCTCGGCCGCGGCCACTTCGGCCACGAACTGGTCGCGCCGGCCTTCCATCAGCTCGGCGACCCGGTACAGGACCTGGCCACGATTCATCGCCGTGCGCGCCGCCCACGGCTCGAACGCCTTGCGAGCCGCCCGGACCGCATCGCGGAGGTCCTTGCGCGACGCCCGGCTGGCGTTCGCGAGCTCTTCGCCCTTGGGATTGGTGACGAGGTACGTCCGGCCGGATTCCGAGCGCGGGAACGCGCCCCCGATGTACAGCTTGTACGTCTTCCGTACGTCGATCCGATCGGTCCCGCCGATACGCACGCTGGGCATCAGCGGTCCTCGAGCCGGAGATAGGCCTGCAGCCCGGGCAGGCCGCCCTCGCGCCCGTAACCCGACTCCTTGTAGCCCCCGAAGGGCGACGTCGGATCGAACTTGTTGAACGTGTTGGCCCAGACCACGCCGGCCTTCATCCGCTTGACCATCATCAGGATCCGCGAGCCCTTGTCGGTCCAGATCCCGGCCGACAGGCCGTATGGCGTGTTATTGGCCTTCTCGATCGCCTCCTCGGGCGTCCGGAACGTGATCGTCGAGAGGACCGGTCCGAAGATCTCCTCGCGGGCGATCCGGTAGCTCTGGGCGACGTTGGTGAACAGGGTCGGCCGGAAGAAGAAGCCCCGCCCGGGCAGCTCGCAGGCCGGCTGGTAGAGCTCGGCGCCCTCGGCCACGCCGGCCGCCACGAGCTCGGTGATCTTGTCCAGCTGGGCCCGGCTGTTGATCGCCCCGACGTCGGTGTTCTTGTCGAGCGGGTCACCCACCCGGATCGTCGACAGGCGGTCCTTCAGCTTGGCGATCAGCAGGTCGGCGATCGACTCCTGGACGAGGAGCCGGCTACCGGCGCAGCACACCTCGCCCTGGTTGAAGTAGATCCCGTTGACGATCCCTTCGACGGCCTGGTCGAGGGGCGCGTCGTCGAAGACGATGTTGGCCGCCTTGCCGCCCAGCTCGAGGGTCAGCGCCTTGCCCTGGCCGGCGATCCCCTGGGCGATCTTGCGACCGACGGCGGTCGAGCCGGTGAAGGCCACCTTGTCGACGTCGGGGTGGGTGACCAGGGCCATCCCGATCTCGCCCGGCCCGGTGATGATGTTGACCACCCCGGGCGGCAGGTCGGCCTGGCGGCACAGGTCGGCGAACAGGAGGGCGGTGAGCGGCGTGGTGCTGGCCGGCTTGAGGACGACCGTGTTGCCGGCAGCCAGGGCCGGGGCGATCTTCCAGGCCAGCATCAGCAGCGGGAAGTTCCAGGGGATGACCTGGGCGGCGACGCCAAGCGGTTTCGCGACCCGGCCCGGGAAGGCGTAATCGAGCTTGTCGGCCCAGCCGGCGTAGTACCAGAAGTGGGCCGCCGCGAGCGGCACGTCGACGTCGCGCGACTCCTTGATCGGCTTGCCCGAGTCGATCGATTCGAGGACCGCGAACTCGCGCGAGCGTTCCTGGAGCAGGCGGGCGATCCGGAACAGGTATTTCGCCCGTTCCCGGCCGGGCAGCTTGCCCCAGCTCTTCGACTGGGCCTGGCGAGCGGCGCGGACCGCGGTGTCGACGTCGGCCTCGGTCGCCCGGGCAATCTCGGCCAGTGGCTCCTCGGTCGAGGGATCGATCGTGGTGAACGTCAGTCCGTCCGAGGACGCCACATCCTTGCCACCGACGAACAGCCCGTAGCGCTCCCGGATCGTGACGATCTCGCGCGACTCGGGGGCCGGCGCGTACTCCCACGGGATTGCCTGGCCGTCGCCCAGGCCCCAGCTGTTGGGCGCTCCCCCGTTCTTCGGGACGGTGGCGGGAACCGCCGCACCCGGTTTCGTCTCGGTGG
>Ga0265320_10002136_pt1 | contig 13865 bp, 11 predicted proteins | sample 4827metaG_FD_202087 | JGI IMG/M metagenome (GOLD analysis project Ga0265320, IMG submission 202087) | Rhizosphere microbial communities from Carex aquatilis grown in University of Washington, Seatle, WA, United States - 4-8-27 metaG | ecosystem: Host-associated > Plants > Roots > Rhizosphere >...
CTTGGTCGATGTTCGAGCGCTGCGTGCCGCGCGGAATGGCGGCCATCGCTTGCGACACCGACGCGTCTTCGGGAAACGGCGGATCGGGCGTTGCGTCGTCGCTCGGTTTGGCCGCGGGCTCGGACGACGACGTCGAGCCCGCGCTGCCCGAGCTACCGGACTCGCTCGACGCCGACTCGGTGGAGTCACTCGACTCGCTCGAGCCGCTCGACGCGCTCGGCTCCGAAGAGGATTCCGACGTCGTGCTTTCGGTCTTCGCATCGTTTGCCGTGTTCGTCCGAGGACACGAATTGCCACAACCGGTCGTCGCGAGGACGAAGAGCACCCCGAGAGACGACCACCCCGACATGGACGACTTCATGGGCGCCAATGTACACCCACAACCTCCCCCCGAGCTCCCGCGAAGCGGGGCGACTTGGGGGAGGGCACCGCCCGGAGCGGCGCGTCGAACTCGGCGCGCGCGTGCCGGGGCGCGGGGCCGCGAGGACGGATGCGGTGGGGGCATCCCTTGCGCGCGGTCGCGTCGCGGTGCCCTCCCGATGCTTGATTGCAGGGCCGTGCCTCGGTACGAGCCGGAGCGGCGATTGATGACAGCGGACTTTTGGGACGAGACGGTGATTTCGCGCGGGCGAGCGGCGCGGTTTCGCGTCGGGCCGCTCGTGCTCACCATTTCGCGGTCCGCGCAGGAGTGGCACGTCGCGCGCGAGAGCACGGGCGACGCCATCGACGCGAGCGCGTCGGTCGAGGCGCTCGAGCAAATGCCGGAAGCGGGCGAGCACGCCGACGTGACGCGCTACGCGACGTTGCCCGGCAGCGAGCGCTTGTCGGTGTTGCCCGTCGTTCCGGATCGTTCGGTCGTGTCGCGGCTCGATCGCCCGCTGACGATTCTCGCGCGCACGTCGGTGACGATCTACATCGGCGCGCCGGTATGGCTTCGCATCGTCGAGCCGGGCGACCGGCGGCTGGCGGAATTTCCCGCGTGGCGCCCGAAAGAGACGTGGTTCGGGCCGAACACCCGCGAAGGCGAGCTCTGCTATTCGACGCGCACGCTCGGACGGCTCGTGCTCGACGAGATGCAAATTTTGCCGCATCGCATGGTGAGCGCCGTTTCTATCCGCAACGATCGCGACGAAGCGCTGGCGATCGACCGCGTGAATTTGCCGGCGCGGCGTCTCTCCGTTTATCGCGCCAATGACGGTCGTTTCTGGACCGAAGCGGTGACGCTCGAGCGGACGCTCCGCGACGAGTTCGCGAAGATCAACGTCGGCGACGAGGCGCCGACGGAAGCGGCCGGAGCGGTGCGGATCTCGGGGCCGCGCGACGTCGAAGAGAGTGGACGGCTCTTTCGCGCCTTCGGCACTTTGTTCTCGCGAGACACCCCATGAACTTCGATCTGACGAACCGCGTCGCGCACTTTTTCACGCCGGATCGCATCGCCGAGCTCGCTAGCGCGCTCTTCATTTTGTTCGCGTCGCTCGTCGCGTCGCGGTTCGGCGGGCGCTGGGTGCGACGATTCGTGTCCGCGCACAACGACGCGGAGCGCGCCGTGCTCGCCGGGCGCCTCACGACGTGGGGCCTCGTCTTGCTCGGCTTCGGCATGGCGCTCGACGAGCTCGGCTTTCAGCTGCGCATCTTGCTCGGCGCGGCCGGCGTGCTCTCCGTCGCGATCGGCTTCGCGTCGCAAACGACGCTCTCGAACCTCATCAGCGGCATCTTCTTGTTCGGCGAGCGACCGTTCGCGGTCGGCGACATCATCGAGATCGACACCGTGTCCGGCGAAGTGCTGAGCATCGACATGATGGCGACCACGCTCCGCACGATGGACAACCGCTTCGTCCGCATCCCGAACGAGCTGATCATCAAGACCAAGGTCACCAATCAGTCGCGCTATCTCATCCGCCGTCTCGAGCTCACCGTCGCGATGGCCCTCGACGCCGACTTCGCGCGCATCCGCGGCGCGTTACTCGACGCCGCGCAACGTCATCCGCTCTGCCTCGCCGACCCGGCGCCCGCGGTCTTCATCAGCGGATTCGGCGAGCTCTCGATGACCGTCACGCTCTGGCTCTGGACGCGCACCAAGAACCTCCAGGACCTTCGCGCCGCCATGACCGCCGAGGTTCAAGGCGAGCTCCAGAAGCTTCGCTGGGTGCCGGGCTCGGTGAACAACTCCGCCAACAAATAGTGTTCGCTTGTTCAGTGTTTTCTGGTATCCGAGAGAGGCGGATCAGGGCCGCTTCTTTCCCTCGGTCCGCACCTCATTTGCCCATGAGAGCACTCGCGAGAAAGCCATGAGAACCTCTAAATATTTCAAGCAATTGCAGAAGATCCCCACGGACTTTTTCGCCGACCCCGACGGCGAGTGGTCCTACGAATCCCTCGTCGATGCGGCGGGCTTCAATGCTCTAGAAGGAGTGCCCGTCATCGGCGCGCTGGCCGAGCCCTGGAACGGCCATCCCGAGGGCGCCGCCGTGGTCGCCGCCTTCACCGAAGCCGGGCCCCGTCTCGCCATCGTCGAGTGCGCCGAAACGATGGTCCACGCCGCGTAGTTTTTAGGGGGCTCCCTGTCGTCCGAGCGCGTCGGCGCGCCGTCGTAGGGCGGCGCGCCGCGCTTCGGCGGGAGTGTTCGTCAAATTGACCAAGGTGGTCACTTTGCTACGCTGGTTGCTCGTGAGCCGTACTCCGAAGTCCAGCGTCTACAACATCGCCGAAGCGAAGGCTCGGTTGCCCGAGCTCGTCGAACGAGCGAGCGCGGGCGAGACCATCATCGTGGCACGCGCGGGAAAACCCAAGGCGCGGTTGGTTCCGATCGAATCCGTCAATGCAGCGCTGCGGGTGCCCGGTAAGGGGAAGGGACGGTTCAAGATCGGACGAGGGTTCGACGATCCGTTGCCGCCGGACATCATCGCGGACTTCGAGGGAGGGCGCCGCTGAGGCTCCTCCTCGACACGCATACATTCCTCTGGTGGGACGAGGGGGCGCTCCCTGCGAAGGTGTCTCGTCGGATCGACCCGTTCTTCTACGTGATCCGCGACGTTCCGACGAACACCGTGCTCTTCGTCGGACGCGAGATGAACCCCGGATGACGGCCGCCCTCGCCGCGTTCACCGCGGTCGCGGGACGTCGATGCCGTAAGCGGCGAGCTCTTGGTCGACGATGTCCGCCCAGCCGCGGTTCGCTTTGGGGCTCGCAGGGCTCGGGTGGAGCATCGTGCCGATCGTGCCCTTGAAACCGGGGAGCGATTCGCGGGCGCGGGCCGTCGCGAAGCCGCCGATGCCGATGACGAACTCAGGGTTCATCAATTCGACGATCTGACCGAGTGCGTCGTTGCACGTGGCGAAGAGCGGTTCGCGTTCCTTCGCGGGCAGCTTGTCGGGCGTCAGATTGCGCGCGGACGCTTCCATGAAGACCAGCGGGCAATAGTTCGCGACGAAGAATCGCTCGAAGAAGTGCGAAGGTGTGCCGAAGCGGTCGCGGGCCCATCCCCAGAACCGCGTGCCGCTGACCTCGCTCCGCGTGCACGCGAAGCCGAGCACCGGGCGTTTTGGGTGTTCCACGTCGGGACGACCGACAGTGCCATCGATTTTCAACCAGTCGCGCACCATGGCGACGTCGCCGAACGGCACCCCGGTTTGCGTCATGCCGAACGGGCCCGGGTTCATCCCGACGAACACGACGGATTTTTTGCCGCCGCCGTAGCGGCGCAGATACGCCTCGTGCGGCGCGCGCGCGTACTCGAGCGGATGGTAGACGTATTCGACGGGCGGTGCGAACGACAGCCGCCCGACGGCGCGCGCAAGGTTGCGAGCGATCGCGACGAGCGCATCGGCGCCCGCGTCGTCCGAGAGCGCCGATGCCGACGCCATTTTTTTCGACGACCTCGGACGCGACGCGGACTCCGTTTTCGCCGACGGCGTGCGCTCGCGCACCGACGGCGACCTCGGACGCGACGCGGACGCCGTTTTCGCCGACGGCGCGCGCTCGCTCACCGACGCCGTCGTTTTCGGCGACGCGCCGCGACCCGATGGCGCGCGCTTCACGGGCACGTCGCGCCGCCGTTCGTCGAGTAGCCGCGCGGAGCGAGCCGCGAGCCCGCGGCGATCGGACGTCGCGATCGCGCGGATTGCGATCGCGACGCCTCGCCGCTTGGAGGCTCAGAGCGCGAACAGGGCAGGCTGCGCGTTTCGACGGATTGCACCGCGAGGCGCAACGACGCTCGCGGCGTGGCGTGCTTCGTGGTCGAGGAGCCAGCGTTTACGCGGCAGGCCGCTCGCGTAACCGGTGAGCGAGCCGTCCGCGCCGATGACGCGGTGGCAGGGCACCACGAGTGCGATCGGATTCTGTCCATTGGCGAGCCCGACGGCGCGAACGGCCTTCGGTGAACCGATGCGCGCGGCGAGGGCTCCGTAGCTCAGGGTTTCGCCGTAGGCAATCGTGCGGAGGGCGGCCCACACCTTGCGTTGAAAATCGGTGCCGTGGGTCGCAGAGCGAACGTCGTCGAGCGCCGCGAGCTCGCCGGCAAAGTAACGCTCGAAGGCGTCGCGGATGGACGGTGCACGCCCCGATTCGGTCGCGACGCGGTCGCCGCAGTGACGCCGCAAGAGGCGCTCGAAGCGCTCGACGTTTTCCGTCCAGTCGAACGCGCGGAGTCGTCCGGATTCGTCGGTGACGAGCAGGGCGGGGCCGAGCGGAGTTTCGATTCGATCGCGGAAGAGGCGCTCAGGCAACGTGTCGGTCATGGGTTTTCTCCATCGGTTCGAGGTGGGACGAGGCCCACAAATGCACCGCGGCGTACGCGCGCCACGGACGCCACGCTTCGGCGCGCGCGACGAGCGACGCGGGCGTCGCGTCGTTCAAGCCGGCCGCGGTGGCGGAGCGGAGCAGCCCGACGTCGGCGGCCGGGAATGCGTCCGGCTCGCGGAGTTGTCGCATCGCAATGTATTGCGCCGTCCATTCGCCGATGCCGCGCACGGCCCGGAGCCGGGCAATGGCATCTTCGAGGCTCTTGCCCGGCGACAGCAACGTCCGGTCATCGACCAGGGCGTTGGCCAGGGCGCGCAACGTGTCGCGGCGCGCGCGTGGCATGCCGAGCATGGCGAGATCCGAGGCGGCGACGGCTTCGGGAGTCGGGAAGAGGCGATCGAGCGCCGGTTCATCGGGAGAGGGGTGCAACAAAGGTTCCCCGACCAACCCGGCGAGGCGTCCCGAGAGCTTCGTGGCGGCAGAGACCGTGATCTGCTGGCCGAGGATCGCGCGAATCGCGAGCTCGAAGCCGTCCCAGGCACCGGGCACCCGGAGCCCGGATCGCTCGGCGACGAACGCGGCGAGCATCGGATCGGTCGAGAGATGAGCGCCGATCGCGAGCGGATCGGCGGCGAGGTCGAAGAGCCGCCGCATGCGCGCGATGATCGCCGGGAGCGCGCGCAGGTTCGGAAAGCGGACGGTCGCGCGGAGGCGATGCTTGACGTCGGGAACGACGGTGATCGTGCCCTGCGCGCCGTCGCATTCGATGGTCCGCGCGTAGCGATGGCCTTCGACGATTTCGACTCGCGGGATCGCGCGCGCGGCGAGAAACGCGAGGAGCGACTCCCAGTCGTACGGAGGCCGATAGGTGAGGCGCACGACGACGCCGTCGCGGGTCGACCGCGGAGCCGCGCCGAGGCGCCGGAGTGCCGCCGGGGGCCGCGCGAACAACTGCTGGAACGTCTCGTTGAATCGACGGACGCTGCCGAAGCCCGACGCGAGTGCGACCTCCGACATGGTCAGACGCGTCTCGTGGAGGAGCTGCTTGGCGAGGAGCACGCGACGGGTTTGCGCGACCGCGATCGGCGAAGCGCCGAGGTGCTGCTGGAAGAGCCGGCGGAGCTGCCGGTCACCGATGCCGAGCCGTTCGGCGAGGCCTTCGACGTCGCCGCCGTCGAGCGCGCCTTCTTCGATGAGCCCGAGCGCGCGCGCGACGGTGTTCGAGGTGCCGTGCCAGGCGCCGAGGTCCGGGGACGTCTCGGGCCGGCAGCGGAGGCACGGGCGAAACCCGGCTTCCTGGGCCGCGGCCGCCGAGGGAAAAAACACCATGTTTTCCCGCTTCGGCGTGCGGGCGGGGCAGACCGGGCGGCAATAGATGCCGGTCGAGAGGACGCCGCTGAAGCAACGCCCGTCGAAGCGCGCGTCGCGCGTCTGGAAGGCGCGGTAACAGGCGTCGGCGTCGAGGTCCATGGCGGTCATCATGGCCCCGGCACCCCGGGCCGTCTCGCGGTTTTCGGACGTCAATGGCGCCCGGAGGCCTCGAAAAAGAGGGCGACTTTCGGCCGGAGTCGGAACCGCCGGATTCGCGCGCTATAGCCGTGGTTCGGAGGTTCGTTTGCCGCCCCTATTCACCGAGCTCGCTTCTCGATTTCGCACGCTCGCTCCCGCGGTCGACTACGCGGCGCTCCGCGTCGTGGAGCAGACGTCGGACGTCGTTTCCGTTCGCCAGGACGTCCCGGAACCGCCGAACACGACGATCGATCGCGGCGCGATGGTCACCGTGATGGACGGCGGCGGCCTCGGCTACGCCGCGACGAGCGATCTGTCCGACGCGGGGCTCTCCTGGGCGATCTCCCGCGCGCGCGATTGGGCGCGCTCGACCGGCGCGAATAGCGTCTTCGGCGGACGCACGCCTGCGATGCCGGCGCTCCGCGGCGCGTACGCGTCGCCGGTGACGCGGCCCGTGCCCGCGTCGAAGGCCGAGCGACTCGAATTGCTGCTGTCGGAGTCGCGTGCGGCGAAGATCGATCCGCGCATCGTCGACTGGGCTGCGAGCCTCTGGACGACGCACGTCCGGCAGTTGCTGGTAACCGCCGGCGGCGCCGAGTCCACTCAGGAATTTCTGCTCACCGTCCCCGGTCTGCACGTGACGGCGCACGAAGGCAGCCTCTCGCAGACGCGCTCGTGGGGCGGCCGTTACAACGGGTTTTGCCAGCAAGGCGGCCTCGAGGTGCTCTCTCGCGCCGGTTTTTCCGGTGCCGGGCGGCGCACGGCGGAAGAGGCGCTCGAACTCCTCGCCGCGCCGAATTGCCCGACCGGCAAGTACGACGTCGTGCTCATGCCCGATCAAATGATGCTTCAGATCCACGAATCGATCGGGCATCCCATCGAGCTCGATCGCATCCTCGGCGACGAGCGGAACTACGCGGGAACGAGCTTCGTCACCCTCGACATGTTCGGCTCGTACGCGTACGGCTCGTCGCTCTTGAACGTGACGTACGACCCGACGCGCCCGGAAGAGTTCGCGACGTTCGCGCACGACGACGACGGCGCGCTCGCCGAGAAGCATTATCTCATCAAGGGCGGGGTGCTCCTCCGGCCTCTCGGCGGCACGGTGTCCGGCGCTCGCGCGCAGATGCCGTCGGTCGCCACGGCGCGCGCGTCGAGCTGGAATCGGCCCCCGATCGATCGCATGTCGAACCTCAACGTCGAGGCGGGCACGTCGTCGCTCGACGACATGATCGCGTCGACCGACGACGGCGTTCTCCTTCGTACCAATGTGTCGTGGTCGATCGACGACTCGCGGAACAAGTTCCAGTTCGGGTGCGAGTGGGGCCGGCGCATCCGCAAGGGGCGCCTCGCCGAGGTGGTTCGAAATCCGAATTATCGCGGTATTTCTGCCAATTTCTGGCGTTCGCTCGCCATGGTCGGCGATCCGTCGACCGTCGAGGTCATGGGAACGCCCTTCTGCGGCAAGGGCGAGCCGAACCAGGTCATCCGCGTGGGTCACGCGAGCCCGCCGTGCAAGTTCACCGGCGTGGACGTCTTCGGAGCCGAGCAGTGAGCCGCGCCCGCGACGCCTTTTACGCGCTCACCGAGCACGGCGCGCGTTCGCTCACCGGAAAACAGGTGCTCCTTGCCAACTATGCCGGCGAAGAGTCGGACTTCGTGCGCCTGAACCGCGCCAAGGTCCGTCAAGCGATGACGATCCGACAAGGGAACTTGACGCTATCGCTCGTGGAGGGCGGCCGCCGCGATTCGACGACCCTGTCGCTCTCCGGCGAGCTCGACGTCGATCGCGCCCAGGTCACGGCGTCCGTGCGCTCCATGCAAGACGGGCTCGCGGCGCTCCCCGAGGATCCATTTCTCCTTTATTCGACCGAGCCGTCGCGTTCGGACCGAGTCGACCCGGGCACGCTGCCGTCTCCCGACGTCGCGCTGTCCACGGTGCTCGGCGGCGGCGAAGGGACGGACCTCGTCGGCATCTACGCCTCGGGTCCGATCCAGCGCGGGTTCGCGAGCTCGCTCGGACACCGTCATTTCCACGAGGTGTCGAGCTTTCAACTCGATTGGTCGCTCTATCAATCGACCGACAAGGCCGTCTCGAACTCGTATGCGACCTCGCGTTTCGACGTTGCGGAGCTCCGCGCCCGCATGGCTGCGGCGCGAGCCCAGCTCGAGCACCTCGCGCGCCCGGCGAAGACCGTCGAGCCCGGCAATTACCGGACTTACTTGTCGCCCGCGGCGCTTTCGGAGCTCGTGCTCCTGTTCAATTGGGGCGGCGTTTCGGCGAAGGCGCAGCGCACCAAGACGAGCGCGCTCCAGCGGCTCGCCGACGGCGAAGCGCGCTTTTCTCCGCGCTTCACCCTGCGCGAACGCACCGCGGAGGGGCTCGCGCCCGCGTTCGACGAGGTCGGCTTCGAGAAACCGCCGAGCGTCGACCTCGTCGCCCTTGGCCGTCATGCCGGCGCGCTCGTGAGCCCGCGCACCGCACGCGAATACGGCATCGTCGCGAACGCCGGCGCCGAAGAGACGCTCGCGTCCGCCGACGTCGAGCCTGGTGCCCTCCCCGAAAGCGACGTCCTCGCCGCGCTCGACACCGGCATCTACGTGAGCAACCTCTGGTATCTCAATTTCTCCGACCGTGCGAACGGCCGCGTCACCGGCATGACCCGCTTCGCGACCTTCTGGGTCGAGCACGGCCGCATCGTCGCGCCGCTCAACGTCATGCGGTTCGACGATTCGCTCTATCGCCTGCTCGGCAGCGAGCTCCGCGACTTCACCCGCGAGCGCTCCGTCATCCAGAGCACCAGCACCTATGGCCAGCGCTCCGTCGAAACCCTGACTCTCCCCGGCGCGCTCATCGACAGCGTCTCGTTCACGCTGTGAATGCGTCGCGCGAAGTCACGCGCTGAGCCGTTCCGCTTCAATGTCACTCCCGACGAGCGCCGCGACGCAGGGGCGGACGATGTCGTTCATGGCTTGCTGGCATGCCTTGGCGCGGGCTCCCTCGGAAATGAAACCATGTGCGGCGAGCGCTGCGGAGTGCGCCGCTGCTCCGTCGAATCGACGGGGCTCGGCCGTCAGGGCCGCGAGCTCTCGCGTCATCATGCGACGGAGCGCGCTCGCCGTTTCCGTCGATGCCGACTCGAGCGCCCACTGCACGAAGCGGTAACCGAGCGTCGCGTGCCGGAGCTCGTCCTCGGCGATCTGCGTGAGTGCGGCGCGCACGACCGGATCGGTCGCCGCGTCGCGCGCTTCGGCCACCTCGGCGGCCGCGCACGTCTCGCCGATGCACGCTTCCAAAAACGCCGTTCGCACGACCGAGACGAAGTCCGTGTCGGCGAGCGCGCGTTCGATGGCGAGCGGACCCGGCCCAACCGCCGCGCCGCCGTACGCCGTCGCGAGCCCGAATGCGAGGCGCGTGTGCGAGAGCTCGTCGCCCATCGCCGATTGCGCGGCCCGGACGAGGTCCGACGGCGCGCCGAGCGCGAGCAACTCGAGCGAGAACCGCGCAAATGCCGCGACGGAAGCGTGCTCCATGAGCCCCATCTCCACGTAGTGCGCCGCGAGCGCTTCGCGCGCCTCGCTCGAGAGCCCCCGACGGTTCGGCGTCATCGCCGCCGCGTAGTCACCGCGCGACGCGACGCGTGCGAGACGATGCTCGCCGTCGACGAGGAACGGGCGTCCACAGACACCGGTGTTCTTGCAGTAGCCGTTGTCGCAGAAGTCCGAGAACGCCGCGCAATCCGCTCCCGTGACGCATTCGTTCCCGACCACGTTGCACAGGAAGGCGTCGTAGCCTCCATAGCCGCAAGGATCCGGCTGGATGTCGTCGAGACAGAGTTGTCCTGCGCCGCAATCCGCGTCATGGGTGCACGTTGCACTGACGCACGTGCCGACGTCGGGCCCGCACCGACAAATGTTGCCGGTTCCGCAATCCGCGTCGCTCTGGCACCCGTAGATGCAGCTGACGTAAATCTGGGGGATTTCCCCCGTCGCGAAGTTCGCAATGGTGTAAGTGTTGCAACGGCCGAATTTCCCGCCCGTACAATCGGCGTTGGTGTGACAAGCGACATTTGCCGGATCGGCGCCGCCGTCGCCGCCGACCTTCACGCCGGGCCCCGCGCTCGGATCGATCGAGAGATGGCCGTCGCACGCAGACACGGTCGGTCGATGCAAGAACCCTTGGGGCGTATTCACGAAGCCACCGGAGTCGAGCGCCGCGCCGGCATCGACTCTCTGAAGCGACGGACTCAAACCGGATGTGATGGGCGGAGGCCCGCCCGGCTCGCCCCCCGTTCCCGCCGACGCGTTCGCCGCTTCGCTCGAACCATTCTTTGTCGTCCCACCGCACGCCGAAAGCGAAGCGACCCCGAGTGCCGTGAGCAACGTCGACCGGTACCAAGCGACCTCTGCGTGGCGCATGTCCTGGACACAGCACGATCCAGACCATCTCCCGAATCCGCGAGATTCTCGACGCGCCACGCTTCGTGGCACAATCCCGAGGGCGACGTGTGCCAAACGCTCCCGCCGCTCGCGCCGCGCTTGCGAACCCCGCCGCCTTTGATCTACGCCTCGAACGCGCGCCGCGCCCCTTCAAGGACACCGACGTCACCACGCACCTCTTTCGAAGCATCTGCGCCCGTAGCTCAGCCGGATAGAGCGGTGGGTTTCTAACCCATTGGTCGGGGGTTCGAGTCCCTCCGGGCGTGCCAGAGAATTGCCGCGGGATTTTTCGCGTTTTCCTCGTCCCGCGGCGCAGTGTTCGAGCGCTCCGCCAGTGCCCCGGTAAAAACTGGGTAACAAGCGGGGCGGGAATCGATGCGACGGGCTGCGAAGACATGGACTCGGGAAGCTGCCACGGCCGCCGACGTTAAGAGCGACTCAACCGGTCCCGCGCCGACGGAGCTCTCTGCCTGGGTACTCGAGCGTGCGCGCGACATCCTTCACTGCAACGCGCCGACGCTCGTGCCCGTCGAGCAAGATCCGGGTGACGGCGGCGAGGCGCTCGGGGCTTTCACTCGACGCGAGTTGCGCATTGCTCCGGACGGCACGCACCTCGCTTGGACCGCGACGCGCCGGACCGACACCGTGATGCTCGTCTCGGACCTCACTCGCGTCGCAAACGACGCAGATTGGAGTTCTCTCAGGTGACGCGGGCGTCGCGGCGCCGATTCCGAAGACTTTCCCCGAGTATGTCGCGACCGCGGAGTACACGCGGGTGACCGATTATCCCGATTGGAACGAAGACGCGGGAATCGCTCCCGATGGGACGTCACTGGTCGAATGGAGTGACCGGACCATAGGGCGCCTCACGACGGTGACGCAGATTCCGCGTCCCGCGTTCGCCGATCTCTTCGAGACATTCGCGGCCGTGCCTTATCTAATCGGTACCGCGGTCGGATTTTCATGCAACTTGCAGGCATGGTTGCTGCCCGCGTCGGGAGATGCACCGGGAAACGGGCTCCTCGCGCGCACAGGCGCTGCCGCAAGGCTCGGTCAACCGATCGACCCGATCTCGACGTGAGCGGCGCCCACACTGGATACTTGCGCGCGAACGGGCCATTCTTCGCCGAGCCACCCGCGGCCGACGTCGACGTCGACGTCGAGTCGAGCCTCGATGGGCATGCCTTTGGCGGCTATCCAACATTCGGCGCTTGTTCGTCCGCGCTGCCGACAGTTACGCCGCTTGCGGTGAGCACGACGGTGCTCGCATCCTCCAGCAACCGGGCGACGTTGCAGGTATCGGTCACTGCAAACATCCGTGGGGACTCTCGCCCGGTGCGGGACGCGACCGTCAGCGCGGCCGGCGTCGTTGGGAAGACCGATGTGACGGGTTGCTGTTCCGTGGTCGTACCCAAAGGCGTCTCGCTCGTGGTGACCGCTGCCGCGGGAACGACGTTCGCCTCCGGGACGCTCGTGCCACTCTTATGTGACCGAAATCACTCGAGTGCGTTCCGACAGCGCCGATGTGCGTCGGATTGTTCATCCTCGCTAGAGGACCATGGGACGGGCGGCGCCCCGTCGCCTACATCGTCCGAGTTTCGCGACGCGCCGGCGCGGGCGAGCGATGGCATCACGGAGCGCCAAACGAGCTACGTTAGAGGATGGCGATGTCCGCTACGGTGACGCAGCTCGAGCATGCAGAAGTGGCAATGCGCTACGACTTGGTGCGAGCGTTGGGCTCTGGAGGGAACGCAACCGTCCACGAGGCTTTCGATCGGGTCACGGGACGAACGCTTGCGCTGAAGCGACTTCGTGCCGATTCCGCAAGGAAGTCCAGCGCCGCGATGCTGTTTCGCCGCGAGTATCGGACGCTGCGCGATCTCACGCATCCGCTCATCATTCGAGCGTACGACTACGGCGTCGAAGAAGGCGTCCCGTACTATACGATGGAACTCGCGTCGGGCAGCGACCTGCGCAGCGCCGCTGCCTTGCCGTGGCGTGAGGCATGCGCGATCTTGCGCGACGTGGCCTCCGCTCTGGCGCTCGTGCACTCGCGAAGACTCGTTCATCGCGATATCACACCGGCAAACGTCCTGAGAACCGCCGACGGACACGCGAAGCTTATCGACTTCGGAAGCTTGTGCCCGATGGGCGTCGCGGAAGACCTCGTAGGGACTGCACCGTTCGTTTCACCCGAGGCTCTCGACGGGCGACCTTTGGACGGGCGCACGGATTTGTTCGCCCTTGGCGCGCTCGCCTACTTTCTGCTCACCAACAAGCACGCCTATCCCGCGGCTCGACTCTCCGAACTGGAGCGCGTTTGGAGGCATTCCCCCGAGTCGCCCAGTCACCTGGTACCGGGAGTCCCCGCTCCCTTGAACGATCTCATCGTCTCACTGTTGAGCTTGAATGCCCAGATGCGACCTTCCACCGCCGCCGAGGTGTTGGAGCGCCTCGCAGGCGTGGCCGGATTTCCGCCGGACGAGTCTCGTTCCGTCGCGCGCTCCTATCTCGTCGCGCCGACGCTCGTCGGCCGAGACGGCGTCGTCGCTCGATTCCGAAGGCGGATCCTGCGCGCCGATCGCGGGCGCGGCAGCATGTTGATCGTCGACGGCAAGGCAGGCGTCGGCCGGTCGCGACTCCTCAATTCGCTCGTGGTCGACGCCAAACTTCTCGGCATGTCGACCCTCTACGCGAGCGGTGCCGAAGGACGAAAGGGGCCTTTCGGCGTGGCGCGTGTTCTCGCCAAGCGCCTGCTCGAGGTCGACCCGGTGCGAGCACGCGAAGCACTGCCCGATCCCACCATCCTCGAACAGCTGGGGCTATCAGAACACGAAGACGCAGACGAAGAAGAGATTCCGCCAGCGGATTTCCGAACCCTCGTGGACGGGGTGTCCGAGTGGCTGATTCGGGCGAGCGCCGTTTCGCCGCTCTTGGTCGCAGTCGACGACATCGACAACGGCGACGTGCCCTCGGCCGCCATCCTGGCTCGGCTCGCCGAAGCGGCGCCGTCCCGTCGTCTCCTCGTCGTGGCCACGGTTCGGTCCGGAGGAAGCGGCGTCGCAACGGAGCGGCTACGTTCGATGGGTAGCTCCCACGCGCTTCGGCCGCTACGCGCTTCGGAAACGAAACACCTTCTTTCGTCCGTCTTCGGAGAGGTCCCCCACCTGGCAACG
>Ga0265320_10002137_pt1 | contig 13864 bp, 16 predicted proteins | sample 4827metaG_FD_202087 | JGI IMG/M metagenome (GOLD analysis project Ga0265320, IMG submission 202087) | Rhizosphere microbial communities from Carex aquatilis grown in University of Washington, Seatle, WA, United States - 4-8-27 metaG | ecosystem: Host-associated > Plants > Roots > Rhizosphere >...
GAAGCGGCGCCCCCGCCCCCTCCACCCGCCTACGCCAAGGCTTCGGCGGGCACGAACTATCGCAAGGCCACCGAAGCTTTAGCGAAGGTGGCCGCTTCGCGGTTCCCCTCCCCCGCTTTGCGGGGGGAGGATCACAGCCAGTGGCGGCCGGCGAAAAGCCAGGCAAGGGCCGCGATCGCCACCACCGCCGAGGCCAGGCCGATGCGCTGTCCGGTGGGGCTGTCGTCCTGGCGCGCGATCGTGGCCAGCGCGATGCCGCCGGCCAGGACGGCGGCCAGCGCCACGGCCAGAACGATATTGGCGGCGGTGTGCATGGCGCGAATTTGGCAGAGTCGCGCCGCGGTTCCCAGCCTCAGGCCGCCCTGGTACAGCCCTGCGGCTTCACAACGCGCTGGGTGGAGGCCGGGAACTTGGCGAGCATTGCCGGTGGGCGGATCGGGCGCGGCACGAGGTTGCCGCCGCAATTGGGACAGACGCCCTTGAGCGTGCGCTCGGCGCAATCGGCGCAATAGGTGCACTCGAAGGTGCAGATGCGGGCGTCGGCCGCGTCCGGCGGCAGATCCTTGTCGCAGCATTCGCAGTTTGGACGCAGTTCGAGCATGGGCGGCGGCCTCTAAATTGCCATTGCGACGACCTTTTCGCTGCCAAGATCAAGACCTTTGACGCCGTGCTTACGCTCGAATCGTTCTGCTAACTGCCAGTGCCTCTTGGTCTCGGCAGCGCGGTAGTAGTCTTTTTTGCGCTGAGACCACCGCAGCCATTGCAGAACGAACCATGCGTGAGACTCCTGTCTCAAACTGACGACAGCCTCGGCCGGATCGAGCCAGCACAGTCTATGATTGCGCTCTCGCCGCGTTCCAAAGCCTACCTGTTCAGCGCTCCAGAAGCCCCCATGGCTATAAATCTTTGTTGTCTGGTCGCTTCGAACGAAATATTGACCAGCTTCGGCGAGTTTCACCTTACACTGCACAAGCAAGCCGGTCTCTTCTTCAAATTCGCGAACCAGAGCGACCTGTTCCGATTCACCGGACTTAAGACCGCCCCCTGGAAGGTCAAAATAATCACGCTGATCGTCTCTTACGACAACGCATGAAATCTTATCTTGTTTGGCCACCACGCCGAAGACCGAATGACGATGCCGGTATTCATGCAAATTTAAACCAACACCAAAACTATGCATTGGATTCACTCCAACAACTGTCCCCCCCCACACTTTCAACTCAAAGTATGCACAAAATTCGGGAACGCGGAAGTGCTGCACGCGGTCCTCGTCGCAGTGGCTGACGAAGCGAAACAGGTAAATAAAAAAATCCCGTCAGGCCAATATCTTGCTCCACCAAGGGCAGTCGCCGCACAAATAGCGCCAGCACCTTGGCGGCATAGCCTTTCACCCAAACCGAAGCCCGCCAATCGCGGCAATGTGTTTATTTGGCTCGCGGGCAGGGGTAAGGACTGAGGTCGGCGCAGCGCGAAGGACGACGGGCCCGCGATTTCGGACATCGACAACCCCTCCCGCTTGCGGGAGAGGTCGGCGAGCGAAGCGAGACGTGAGGGCCATCGCTCGCGACGTTCCCCTCACCTAGCGAAAACTAAGCGCTTAGCTCGCTGCGCTTCACTAAGCGCAAGTTTTCGCGTCCTCTCCCGCAAGCGGGAGAGGTAAGTCCTTCATTCACGCTCGCCGCGCGAACTTGACCCCGCAGGTGCTGCAATAGGTGGGCAGGGTGAACGGCACGATGCTGCGGTTGCGCGCGTTGCAGGACGGGCAATCGCGGCGGCGGAACACAAACAGCCGGAAGAACCGCACGATCCAGGCGACGACGGCGATGGGCCCCAGCGTCCAGACGAGGAAGGTCAGGAAATCGTAGTCGCCGGTGTCGTCGGCGGACGGGGCGGCGGGGCGCTGCGCGTTGGGTGCGGGGGAAAGCGGCGCCACGGCGTTCGTATCGGACTGGTTCAGGACATAAGCGATCCGCGCCAGATGGCCGGGCGAGGCGACCGGCTTGCCGTCGCGCGAGGCGGGTATGTTGCGCCAATACCTCGACACGCAGGTCACGGCCGCCTGGTCCAGCCACGCATCGCCGCTCGAGCGCACCACGACGACGCGCGTCACCGATCCGTCGGCGCCGACGTCGTAGCGGACGAGGACAGCGCCTTCATGGTTCAGGCGGCGGGACATTTCGGGATAGTCGTTGCGGCAGACATGCGTGCCCGGCACCGGCACGCTGGGCGTGGTGTCGAAGGGCCGGGCGATCGCGGACGGCGTCGCGCAGGCCAGCATGGCCAGGACCAACCGCCCGGTGCCGCGCGTCATGTCCCCGCCGCCTTTTCCCCGGGTCTATTCGAGACCCAATTCGCGCAGAATTGCCAGACGGTGTTCGTCCAACTCCGGCGCGGCGGCGCGCGTTTTCGGATCGGCGTGGCGCGAAAGCTTCACCGGGTTGCCCTGCATGCGGATGGGCCCGAGATCGGGATCGAGCGCCTCGATAATCATGTTGCGCGAGAGAATCTGCGGGTCGGCCATCACCTGCGCGACATTGTTGAGGGGGCCGGACGGCACCGCCGCCGCGTCCAGCGCGGCCAGCCACGCTTTGGAGCCGCGAGCGGAGAGCGCGACCTCCATCTCCTCGGTCAGCGCTTCGACGTTCTGCACGCGCTTGGGGTTCGTCGTGAAGCGATCGTCGGCGATCAGATCCTCGCGGCCGATGACGCGCGCGACGCGGGCGAAAAGATCGTCGTTGCCGGCCGCGATGGCGATGTGGCCGTCCTTGGTGGCGAAGGCGGCGAAGGGCGCGATGGAGGGATGGCGGCTGCCGAGCGGGCCGGGCACCTGGCCGGTCGCGACATAGCGCGAGATCGCGTTCTCCAGGAGCGCGACCTGGCTGTCGAGCATGGCGATGTCGACCTTCTGGCCCTGGCCGGTCGTCTTGCGGTCGTAGAGCGCGGTCAGCATGCCGATGACCGCGAAGAGGCCGGCCGACAGATCGCCGGTCGAGGTGCCGACGCGCGTGGGCGGGCTACCCGGATGGCCGGTCAGGCTCATCACGCCGCCCATCGCCTGCGCGATCATGTCGTAGGCGGGTCGCTTGGCGTAGGGCCCGGTATGGCCGAAGCCGGAGACACCGCAATAGATCAGCTTGGGATAGCGGTCCTTGATCTGCTCATAGCCATAGCCGAGTTTTTCCATCGTGCCGCCGCGATAGTTCTCGATCAGCACGTCGGCGCGCGCGAGCAGCGCCTCGAAGACGGCGCGGTCGCCGTCCGCCTTGAGGTCGAGCGCGATGGATTCCTTGCCGCGGTTGACGCTCATGAAATAGCCGGACTTGGTCTTGCCGGAGGGTGTTTTCACAAACGGCCCGATATGGCGGCTGTCGTCGCCGGTGCGCGGCGGCTCGACCTTGATCACGCGGGCGCCGAGTTCGTTCAGCATCAGCGCCGCGAACGGCCCCGCGAGCACGCGGGTCAGATCGACGACGAGGATGCCGCAGAGGGGGCCGGTGTGTTCTTCGCTCAAATCAAACTCCGCTGTCATCCCCGGCTGAGCATTGCGCGCTTAGCGCGCGATGCGAAGGGAAGGGGACCCAGGCGTTGACGCGCCAACGCTCTCGCGGACCTGGGTCCCCTTCCCCTCGCGATGCTATCGCATCGCTCAGCCGGGGATGACAACGGTGTTCTAGTTTTCGCGATCCAGCTTATGCGCGTCGGTGTCGCGCGCGGATTTGTCGGCGCGGGCCTTGGCGAGGTCGCGCACCGGTTTGGCGATGCCGTGCTTGGTCCGGTTGGCGTCGGCCTCCGCCGCTTTCGCGCCGCGCGCCTTGGCCTTGCGGGTGCGGCGGAGGTTGACGATTTCAGCCATTGTCCCTTGCCTGGGCGCGGACATAGGCGGGCCGCGCCGTGAGGCGCGCGACATAGTCGTCGTAATGCTTGCGCGCCGGGAACAGCGTGCCCTTGAAATATTGGAGCGTCGAACCGTAGAGGATGTCGGCGGCGGAGAACTCGTCGCCCAGGAGGTAGGGCGTCTTCTCGATCTGGTCGGAGATGACCTTCTCGATGACGTCGAGGCTGCCGAAGCCGGTCGGCTTGTCCTTGTCCCAGCCGCTGAAACGCGCCACTGCCGCCGGCTCGACCGCGGCGGCATAGAAAAACAGCCAGCGGACATACTCCGCGCGGTTGTTGTGGCCGGGCAGCGGGCCGATCGCCTTCTTCTGGTGGCTGTCGGTCAGGTAGAGGCAGATCGCGGCGGATTCGGTGACGATCTCGTCGAACACCTTGACCGCCGGAACCTTCTTGAGCGGGTTGATGGCCGCATAGGACTCCGGCGGCGGCGTGCCCGTGCCGTCCTGGCGCTGAATGGACACAAGCTCGATGTTGTAGGTGCAACCCAGTTCCTCCAGCAGCCAGATGATGCGGGAGGAACGCGAACGCGGTGCGTGATAAAGCGTGATCATGACGGCCTCTGGTGGATCTCGGTCCTTCCGCCTATTGCGCTTTTGCGACAGGCGCGTGACGGCAGGTTAGCGCCCCGCCTGCGCCCTCGCCAGAGCATGCAGGCGCAGCGCGCTGGCGAGCGGGCGGGCATCGCGGCCGGAATCCACGCGCGCCACCAGCGCGGCAAGGCTCGTGCCCGCGGCCCGCGCTTCCGCATCCAGGATTGCCCAGAATTCAGGCTCCAGCGCCACCGAGGTGCGGTGGCCGGCAAGCGAGAAAGAGCGCTTGGCGAGCGACATGGGGCAAACCTAGTCGCGCAGCGGGCGGAACACCAAATCCTTGAGCTCGCGTGCGATCTGGCGGGCGCAGCGCCGCGGCTTCAAAAGCAGGCGCGGGCGCGGGAGCCTGGCGACGGCGCCGGCCATGATCAGCGCGTTGCGGTCCATCCAGCCGTCGCAGTCGAGCAGGCGCACATGGCGGAAGCCCTTGCCCATGGCGCGCGCGATACGGTCGGGCGTGCGGTCGCGGTCGTCCTTGACCATCACGTTCATCAGCAAGAGCGCGCCGCGCGGCGCCATGCGCGCTTTGGCGAGGATGAAGAAGGCCGCGTTCGTGAATTGTTTGGGGATCGCGTCGCCATCATAGGCATCGACCACGATGGCGTCGAAGCGCCGCGTCGTGCGGCGCAGGAAGGCGGCGCCGTCGGCGACGTGGCATGCGACATCGTCGGGAAGATGGAAATAGCGCCGCGCGATCTCGAAGGATTGGGCGCTGATGTCGACCATGGTCACGGTGACGCCGGCGCGGACGAGCATGGTGGCGAGCGTGCCGCCGCCGCAGCCGATCATCAGCACGCGGCGGCACTTGGCGCGGCGGATATAGAAGTACATGGCGTGGATGTATTCGGCGAGGCTGACGCCGTTCGCGTCCGCGACGCTCTGGTTCTCGCCGGCTTCCCAATAGGAGACCTTGCCGGTGAGGTTGTTCTGTTCGATGACGGGGGCGTGGTTTCTGTGCGTCACTTAATACTCGTTGTCATCCCCGGCCGAGCGAAGCGAGGGGAAGGGGACCCAGGTTGATAGTACTGAGCCCAGTCCAACCGCCTGGGTCCCCTGCCCTCGGATCGCGACGCTGTCGCGATCCTCGCCGGGGATGACAGCACTGCTACTTCGGCCCGATCATGTCTTCCGGGCGCACGATGGCGTCGAATTCCGCGGCGGTGACGAGGCCGGTCTTCAGGGCTTCTTCCTTCAGCGTCGTGCCGTTCTTGTGCGCGGTCTTGGCGATCTTGGCGGCGGCGTCGTAGCCGATCTTGGGCGCCAGCGCGGTCACCAGCATCAGCGAGCGCTCCAGCCCATGGCGGATGTTGTCGAGGCGCGGCTCGATGCCGACGATGCAGTGCTCGGTGAAGCTGACCGCCGCGTCGGCCATCAGCCGCACGCTCTGCAGGAAGCTGTAGGCCATCACGGGGTTGTAGACGTTGAGCTCGAAATGGCCCTGGCTGCCGGCGAAGGTGATGGTGGCGTGGTTGCCGAAGATGCGGGTGCAGACTTGCGTCACCGCCTCGCACTGGGTCGGATTGACCTTGCCGGGCATGATGGAGGAACCGGGCTCGTTTTCCGGCAGCGAGAGTTCGCCCAGGCCGCTGCGCGGACCGCTGCCGAGTAGGCGGATATCGTTGGCGATCTTGAACAGCGAGGCGGCGACGGTGTTGATCGCGCCGTGGCTGAACACCATCGCGTCATGCGCGGCGAGCGCCTCGAACTTGTTGGGCGCGGAGGTGAAGGGCATCTGGGTGATCGCGGCGATGCGCTCGGCGACTTGTCTGTCGAAGCCGACCGGCGCGTTGAGGCCGGTGCCGACGGCGGTGCCGCCCTGGGCGAGTTGCATCAGCATCGGCAGGGTCATCTCGATGCGCGCGATGCCGTTCTCGATCTGCTGGGTGTAGCCGGAGAATTCCTGGCCCAGCGTGAGCGGCGTGGCGTCCTGGGTGTGCGTGCGGCCGATCTTGATGATCGATTTCCACGCCTGCGCCTTGTCGTTCAACGCGTTGCGCAGCGTGGCGAGGGCGGGCAGCAGGGCGTGATGGATCTCCTCGGCGCAGGCGATGTGCATCGCCGTCGGATAGGTGTCGTTCGACGACTGGCTCATGTTGACGTGATCGTTGGGATGGACCGGCTTCTTGGAGCCCATCACGCCGCCCAGCATTTCGATGGCGCGGTTGGAGATCACCTCATTGGCGTTCATGTTGGACTGGGTGCCGGAACCCGTCTGCCAGACGGAGAGCGGGAAATGCGCGTCGAGCTTGCCCTCGATCACCTCCTGCGCCGCCTTGACGATGGTCTGGCCGATCTTCGGGTCGAGATGACCGAGCGCCATGTTGGTTTCGGCGGCGGCCCGCTTGACGATGCCGAGCGCGCGCACGATGGGCAGCGGCTGCTTCTCCCAGCCGATCTTGAAATTGTGCAGCGAGCGTTCGGCCTGCGCCCCCCAGTATTTGGAGGCATCGACCTCGATGGGGCCGAAGGTGTCGGTTTCGGTGCGGGTGGTCATGGTCGTTCCGGCGATGGATTTGAGCGCGTTCTAGGCGCTTTGCGCTACGCCGTCCACGGGTCGACCAGCGGCACACCCGTGTGAACGAAGTCCTTGGTGTCGCGCGTGGCAATGGTGGCGCCGTGTGCGCGGGCAATCGCGGCAATCTGCGAGTCGAAAATCTTGACCTCCAGCCCGGCCTTCCTGCGGCCCGCGGCGATCGCCGCAAACTCTTCCGCCGCCGGGCCGTCGAACGGCAGAACGCGGCCGGCGAAATCGACGGTGAATATCTGCCGCGCCTGCTCGACGAGGGCGGATTTCTTGCGTCCCGCAGGCAGGCGCAGAAAGCCGTAATGCATCTCGGCTTGGGTCACCGCAGTGACATAGAGTTCGGAGGAGTTCCGCGCGAACCATCGCATCACGCGTTCGGACGGCTGTGGCTTTCCGGGCTCCGACACCACATTCGTGTCGAGAATGATCATGCCCCGCGGCGCGACCGGGCGGCGCGTTCGGACAGGACTTCATCGGGAAAGGGTTCGATCTCGACGCCTCCCAAGGATTCGAAGCGCCGGCGGATGGCCTGACCGACGTCGACTCGCGGCGTCGGAGCCGCCAGAGACTCGCGACTGAGGATGTCGCGCACTTCCGCCTCCAGGGACCTGCCTTTCTCGGCCGCGCGCAGACGCAGACGTTTCTTCACCGATTCGTCCAGCTTGCGGATCATCATGCTCGCCATGCCATCATTGTAATCTTTGATAGCAATGATAGCAACCGGAAACGCGCGGCAACCTATGGTAGCCGCTATTTCTTCCGGAACGCGTCCAGGCTGACGACTTCGCCCGGCGCGGCGGGTTTTTCGGCCGTCTCGGCGGGGCTGGGGGGATCGAGCATCTTCTCGCGGTTCTGTTCGGCGGCCGGCTGCGGCAGCACGGTCGGCGCGTTCGCCTTGGCGTCGCCTTCGGAGCCGCGGAACTGCAGGCCGAACTGCACGCCCGGATCGAAGAACGCGGTGAGCGCCGGAAAGGGAATCACCAGCGTCGCCGGCAGCTTCTTGAAGGTGAGCGTGACCTCGAACCGGTCCTCGTTGATCTTCAGCCCCCAGAACTGATGCTGGAGGATGATGGTCATCTCGTCGGGATATTGCTCGCGCAGGAATTCGGGAATGTCGACGCCGGGAAATTTGGTCTTGAAGGTGAGATAGAAATGGTGCGAGCCGATCAGACCCTGCTTCTCGATCCGGCGCAGCGCATCGCGCACGACGCCGCGCAGCGCCGCGTCGGTCAAAGCCTGATAGCCGATGAAGTCCTTTGCCATGCACGGGTCCGCTGACGAGGCGCCAAGACTATGCGCCCGTTGCCTTAAGTCAATGCGAGCTTGGGCGTGTGCGCGCGGGCCGCAAATGCTATCGTTTCGCGCATGGGCGAGGTGCCGGCGGAACGCGCAGACGAGGCAGGTCGGCTTAGGCCGGCGGCGCCGATTCCCAGCGACCGGGTCATCGGCCGCTTGCAGGCGGTGCGCGAGATCGGCCGCAATGCCGTCGCCGCCTGGGGCGCGCGGGCCTATCGCGAGCTCTACATCTATGACCGCAATTGGATGCAGGACTTTCTGCTGGTCAGCGATCCCGAAGGCGTCAAGCACGTCCTGCTCGACAATGTGGCGAACTATCGCAAGAGCCGACAAGTGCAGCGCACGACCGGCCCGGCGCTGGGCAACGGGCTGTTCAACGCCGACGGCGAAAGCTGGCGGTTCCAGCGGCGCAGCACCGCGCCGATGTTTTCGCCGCGCCATGTCGCCGATTTCGCACCCGCCATGGCGCGGGTGAGCGCGGATTTCCTGAAGAACTGGGAGACGCTGGCGCCGGGCGCCGCGATCGACGCGGCCGGGGCGATGATGCGGCTGACCTATGGCATCATCACCGACACGATGTTCTCCAACGACGTGCACATCGACTATGCCGCGCTCGCCCGCCATTTCGTGACCTATCTCGACACGCTGGGCCGCGTCGATCTGCTGATGACCCTCGGTCTTCCCCATTGGGCGCCGACGCCCAAGCGGCTCAAGGCGCGGGTGGCGCTCAATTTCTTCCGCCGCGAGATCGGCGAATTGATCGCGTGGCGCAAGGCGGCGCTCGCGGCCGATCCCAAAGCCGTGCCGCAGGACCTGTTGACGCTGCTGCTGACCACGCGCGATCCCGAAGGCGGCGCGCTGTTCGGCGAACGCGAGGTCTATGACAATGCGATGACCTTCATCTTCGCCGGGCACGAGACGACGGCGAACGCGCTGGTCTGGACGCTCTATCTTCTGTCGCAATTTCCGCAGGTCGACGCGCGGGCGGCGCAGGAGGCGCGCGCGGCCGACGGCGATCCGGCGCGCATGCCCTATACCAAGCAGGTGCTGGAGGAAGCGTTGCGGCTCTATCCGCCGGCGCCGTTCGTCAGCCGCGATTCGATCGGGCCCGACCGCGTCGGCGGTATCGACATCCGCGCGGGGACGTCGGTCTTGATCTCGCCGTGGATCATTCAACGCCACACCAAGCTGTGGGAGGCGCCGGACTATTTCGATCCCGAACGCTTCGCGCCCGGCCGGCGCGAGAGCATTCACCGCTTCGCCTATATCCCGTTCGGCGCGGGCCCGCATATCTGCATCGGCATGGGCTTCGCGATGCAGGAGGCGCTGATCGTGCTGGGGCAGATGCTGCCGCGCTTCAAGCTGTCGCTGGTGCCGGGTCACCCGGTGATGCCGCTGGCGCGCCTGACGCTGCGGCCGCAGTTCGGGCTGAAAATGACGGTTGAAAGGCGAATAGCGAATGGCGAGTAGCGAATAGGGGCAGCCCCTATTCGCCATTCGCTACTCACCATTCGCTTCAGACCAATTCCGTCAACGCCTCGGGGCTGTAGGGCTTCAGCCGGTCGAGATGGCCGTCGTGAATCTGTTTCGCCCAATCGGGATTGACGATCAGGGCGCGGCCGACCGCGATGAGATCGAAATCGCCGCGCGCCATCATCTCCACCAGCCGGTCGATGCCGGAAATCTCCGCGCCCGCCTGGCGGAAGGCGGTGATGAAATCGGTGTTGAGGCTGACCGAGCCGACCGAGATGGTGGGCCGTCCCGTGAGCTTCTTGGTCCAGCCGGCGAGATTGAGGTCCGACCCGGTTTCGGGGAATTCCGGTTCCCAGAAGCGCCGCGTCGAGCAGTGGAAGATGTCGACGCCGGCATCGGCCAGCGGCGCGAGGAAGATGCCCAGATCGCGCGGCGTCGTGGCGAGACGCGCGGCGAAGTCCTGCTGCTTCCACTGCGAGAAGCGCAGCAGGATCGGAAAGTCGGGGCCGACGGCGGCGCGCACCGCGCGCGTCACCTCGCAGGCGAAGGTCGTGCGCGCGGCGATCGATCCGCCATAGCGGTCGGTGCGCTGGTTGGTGTCCTCCCAGAAGAACTGGTCGATCAGATAGCCGTGCGCGCCGTGGATTTCGACGCCGTCGAAGCCGAGCTGTTTGGCGTAGGTCGCGCTCTTGGCATAGCCGGCGATGACATCGGCGATGTCCCTCTCGGTCATCGGCTCGCCGACTTTCTTGTCTTTCTTGGCGAGGCCCGACGGGCTCATGCTGGGCGCTTGGGGATGCGGCCCGGTGCCGGGATGGCGCACGATGCCCTGATGCCAGAGCTGCGGCATGATGTGGCCGCCCTCCGCCTTGACGGCGCGCACCACCTTGGCCCAGCCCGCCAGCGCGGCCTCGCCGTAGAAGTTCGGCACGTTGACGTCGTTGGTGGCGGCGGGATGTTCGGGCGCGGTGCCTTCGGTGAGGATCAGGCCCGTGCCGCCGGCGGCGCGGGCCTTGTAGTAGGCGACGACCTTGTCGTTGGGGATTTGGCCCGGCGATTTGGATCGCGTCATCGGCGCCATGACGATGCGGTTGGGCAGCTTGAGCGATTTCAGCGTGAAGGGACGGAACAGAATGTCGGTATCGGGCATGGAAATTCCTTATGGATAGCGGTTGCCGGCAGGTCAGCATGGTGGGGGCGGGACCGCAAGGTCGCGCACACCTGTCATCCCCGGCTGAGCGATGCGAAGCATCGCGAAGGGAAGGGGACCCAGGTGCGAAATACCGTCACGGTGTTTGCCGCCTGGGTCCCCTTCCCTCACAACACGCGCTCGCGCGCGCGTTGCTCGCCGGGGATGACAGTGGAGTTGCTCGTTGACGCGCCCGTAAGCCTGGAACTGTCATTCCGAATTGGGCCTTGAGCGCGCGCGCCGTGGGGAGTAACTCCCCTTTGGCTATGACGGGAATCGAAACAGGGGCCGCGCAGGGCGCGGTCGCAGCGGATGCGGGCAACGGCGCCGAGGGTGCCGATCCCGACAGCATACTCGGTACGCCGCCCGACGAGCCGCCCGCCGAACAGGAAATCGCCGCCGATATCGCGCAGCCGCGCGGGCTGCTCGCCGTCTTCCGCCATCGCAATTACCGGCTGTTCTTCGTCGGCCAGCTGGTCTCGCTGATGGGCTCGTGGATGCAGAACACCGCGCAGCCCTGGCTGGTCTACGACATGACGCATTCCAAGGTGCTGCTCGGCGTGGTGTCGTTCTGCTCCACCGTCCCGGTGTTCTTCATCACGCCGTTCGGCGGCATGGTCGCCGACCGCGTCGACCGGCGCAAATTCCTGCTCGTGACGCAGACCGCCGCGCTGCTCCAGGCGACGCTGCTCGCGATCCTGACGCTCTCGGGCCGCGTGCAGGTCTGGGAGATCATCTGCCTGGCGCTGAGCATGGGGCTGATCAACGCCTTCGACATTCCGACGCGCCAGTCGATGACGCTGGACATGGTGGGGCGCGAGGATCTGCGCCACGCCATCTCGCTCAACTCGATGATGTTCAACGCCGCGCGGATCGTGGGCCCGACCTTCGCCGGATTTCTGATCGCGCTGTGGGGCGAAGGCATCTGCTTCGCGCTCAACGCCGCATCGTTCGCCGCGGTCCTGGTGAGTCTTCTTCTGATGCGGCTCAAGGAGCGGCCGCCGCGAATCAGCGCGCATGCGCTGAAGGAGATCGCCGACGGCTATCGCTATTCCTTCGCGTCGCCCCAGATCCGCGTCTCGTTGATGCTGGTCGCGGTGTCGTCGCTGTTCGGCGCCGCTTTCGTGACCATGATGCCGGCGGTGGCGCGCGATCTGATCCACGGCGATTCCACGACGCAGGGCACGCTGATGTCGTCGGTCGGCGCCGGCGCGCTGTTCGGCGCGTTCTTCCTCTCGCGCATCACCGAGAAGCAGCTCGCCTATATGCCGGCGGTCGCGGGGCTGGTGTTCGGGCTGGGCCTGATCGCGTTTTCGCATTCGCATGCGCTGTGGCTGTCGGTGATCATCCTGCTGCCGACCGCCACCAGCCTGCTGCTGCTCGGCGGCACGACCAACACCATCATCCAGACCGTGGCGCATGAGCATTTCCGCGGCCGGGTGATCTCGCACTACACGCAGAGTTTCCTGGGCATGATGCCGTGGGGCGCGCTGTTCCTGGGCTCGGTGGCGCATGCCATCGGCGTGACGGACGCGATCAGCATCGGCGGCGCGGTGGTGGCGATCGCGGCGTTGGCCTCCTTCGCCTGGCGCCGCGCCACCGGCTTCTCCATCCGGCCCGCGCCCGCGCAATGACCGACATCTACGCCGGCATCGAGAACGCGGACGAACGCGAGGCGGTCTACGAAGGCTTCGTGTGGAAGAATCTGCGGCGCAATTATGCCGGTCACTATATCCACGGCATGCTCGGCATGACGGGTTTTCGCCTGGTCAACGCACCGACCTTCATTCCGGCCTATCTGCATTTCCTCTCGCATTCCGATCTGATCGTCAGCCTGGGCGCCAGCCTGCAGCAGCTCGGCGGCGTGATCTCGCCGATCGCCGGCGCGGCGCAGATCGAGCATCGCAAGAAGATACTCCCCGTTTCGATGTTCCTCGGCACCATGATGCGGGTGCAGATCCTGGGCATCGCGGTCGCGGGCTGGCTGATCGGCGGCACGCCGCTTTTGGTGAGCGTGCTGACGTTCCTGTTCCTACTCGGACTGTTCAGCGGGCCGCAGAATGTCGCGTTCCAATTCCTGCTCGCCAAGATGATCCCGATCACGCGGCGCGGACGCCTGCAGGGCTGGCGCAATCTGTCCGGCGGGATCGTGGCCGCGGCGCTCAGCTATTTCGCGGGCAAGTATCTGGTCGGCGGCAATGTGTTCGGCAACGGCTATGGCACGACCTTCGCGCTCGCTTTCATCCTGACGAGCCTGGGGCTGACCGCGTTCCGCTTTCTGGTGCGCGAGCCCGAGCCGCCGACGGTGCGCCCGCGCACCGCGATGGCCGACCGCATGCGCGAGCTGATCCCGATGCTGCGCGCCGACCGCGGCTTTCTCTATTTCATGATCGCGCGCACCTTCGCGATCGCCAGCCGCGTGGCGCAGCCCTTCTACATCGTCTATGTCGGCAAGAAGATCGGCTTTTCCGGCGACGTGGTCGGCACCATGTCGCTCGCCTTCCTCGGCGCCGACACGATCATGAGCCTGGGCTGGGGCTATCTCGCCGATCATTTCGGCTTTCGCTCCAATTTCATCATCGCGCTGCTGTTCTGGATCGCCTCGACCATCCTTCTGATGCAGGTGACCTCGCCCTTGTGGCTGTTCATCGCCTTCTTCGGCTTGGGCGCGGGCAATTCCGGCTATCAGATGAGCGCGTCGAACATCGTGTTCGAATTCGGTCATCGCGACGACATGGCGATGCGGCTGGCCTTCTCCAACACCGCCGAGAGCATCATGAGCGCGGCCGGCCCGCTGCTGGGCGGCGTGATCGCGGCGAGCTTCGGCTATTTCGCGGTGTTCTGGGTGGCGGTGGCGAGCGAGGCGATCGCGCTGGTGCTGCTGGTCACGCTGGTCGA
>Ga0265320_10002140_pt1 | contig 13860 bp, 11 predicted proteins | sample 4827metaG_FD_202087 | JGI IMG/M metagenome (GOLD analysis project Ga0265320, IMG submission 202087) | Rhizosphere microbial communities from Carex aquatilis grown in University of Washington, Seatle, WA, United States - 4-8-27 metaG | ecosystem: Host-associated > Plants > Roots > Rhizosphere >...
TATTGGTCATCATATCGGTGACAATCTGGCTGAGTTTGCAATTCCGACTGCGACTTGAATTCGCTGTCGGCGCTGTCGGGAGCCTAGCACTGGTTTGTATTCGTCCCGACGTTTACGATTACTACCTTTCGGAAGTGGTGCTCTTCGGGTTCCTCGCCGTAGATTCGGCCCCAGCTGAGGGCGAGACACCAAATCACAATCATCCAATTCGGTGGCGCACATTCGCTTTGCGAGCGGCGATCACCGCCGTCGCGGTTTTTCAGTTGCTGTTTCTCTTTCAATTCAAACTGACCCTGGATCGAGCCTGGGCGGTGGATTCGGTCTACGAACATGCCCTCCGAACGGACCGGAGGTCCCCCACGGAGCTCTTAGGCGCACCTTTCGGCTATCTTGGCTGGCATCTTTTCCCCTACTACGCAGCCCACGAGGGCGAAACCAGCACCAGGCTATGGGGATTTATCGATTACGCCACCAATTCGGCACAACTTCGTTCTAGATATGATGGCTGGCTGACGACCAGTTCCTTGCTGCCACACGAACAGTCGCCCAATGACCGGCTGGCTGTCCTCGCCGACGAAGTGCACCGTATCGGCTGGTTCTTCCATGGCCGGTTCGTCCTGCAGCGCATCGCCCTCACAGCAGAGGGAAAGTCAATTCGCGGCGAATCCAATTTTCCCCTGAACGATGCCGAGTGGATCCAATTGATCGACCATGATCAGTTCCAGCTCAAACCGCCCCCAGCACGCGGCCCAATCATAGTTATCGGCAACGGCCTTGAGATGCACGCACCATAGCCTGAGCCGGCTCAGTCTTCGTAGCCACCGACGCTGAGAGACTGGCCGTTTTGTCTGGGACTGAGTCCCAGGATATAAGGGGCGGCAGTCTTCGCCCAAATTTCGGCCTTCGGATAACTCGCAGCGCCGTCGGCCCAGGCCTGGCGCAACATGTCGGTGTCAATCACCCCGGGGTTGAGCGGGACCGCGGCCATGCCCGCCGGGAGTTCCTCGGCCAGCGCCTTGGTCAGGCCTTCAATCGCCCATTTGGACGCACAGTAGGGCGCGACGTCTGGCGACACACTGCGGCCCCAGCCGGAACTGAGGTTGACGATCACGCCCTTCTTCTTTGCCACCATCGCCGGCACAAAGTGCCGGATGACGTTCGCCACCCCGCGAATGTTCACATCGATCAGCTTGGTAAACTCCCGGTCGTCCTGCTCCCAGAGCGGAGCCGGGCGGTTCATCAGGGCGGCGTTGTTGATCAGGAGATCAGGCGGACTTTCGTTCTCCAAAACCTTGGCGGCCCAAAGGGCCACCTTGCTGTCGACGGACACGTCCACGATCGAGAAATGATGGGGCTCGCTGTAGGTCGTTCGCAATTCGAAGATCGCCTCACCGCCCCGGCCGCAACCGATGACCGTGTGCCCCGCCCGGATGAATTCGGCAACGAGCGCACGTCCCAAACCGCGAGTGACACCAGTGATGACAATCTTCATGGGAAATTGGGAATTACAGAAGGTTTCACGCAGAGACGCAGAGGACGCAAAGGATTTTGGTGACCGGTAACATCATTCCTGGATCGCGCTCCGCGCTCTCCGCGTCTCTGCGTGAAACCTTGGGGACCTCCGAGCCGGGCGTCGTCAAGCAACGCCCCTACGCCTCAGCGGCTCTGCAGGCTGAATTTGTTCAGGCCGGTCTTGCGGCACGCGTCCATGACGAACGCGAGCTTCTTTAGCTGGGTCGTCTCGTCGGCCTTGATCAACACCGGGATGTCCTTGTCGATGTTGTGCACCTGCTGGAGCAGATTGATGAGCTGCTCCTCGGAGGCTGTCTTGCCGTTGAAGGAAATCGTGCCGTCCTTGTCGATCGAGATCGTGACCGTGCCCTTGAACTCGTTTTTGCCCGCAGTCTCGACCTTCGGCAGCGTGATATTGAGTGTCGTGGCCGACTTGAACTGCATCGTGACGAACGCAAAGAAAATCAGCATCACGAGCACGTCGATCAATGGCACGAGGTTCAGCTCGGGCCGCTTGCGGCGCCTGAGTCGGAGCTCGCTCATGGCCGGCCGCGCTGGAGGATGCGTTCGAGCAGCACATCGAGCTGCGCCGCGTAGTTCTCGATCTTGCGCTGCAGGTAGCCGCTGCCCACGAGCGACGGAATCGCGATACTGAGGCCGATCACCGTGGCAGACAAAGCGAGCGCCACGCCCGAGGTAAACTGGACCGGATCCGGCAGGCCGGTGTCGGGCGAGATCTGGGAAAATACGCGCAGCAAACCCGTCACCGTGCCGGTGAGGCCGATCAGCGGCGCAGCCGCGTAAATGACGTCGAGATACGGAATGCCACGCTCCATCCGGTTGATCTCGAGGCGCGCAAACGCCTTGATCGCGCCGGCATCATTCTTGTGCTGTTCGGCAAAATCAACGATGCGAGCGAGCACGGTGTGCTTGCCGCCCACCAGGGGCCGGCCTGCCACGACCGCGTCCACTAGGTCCTGCGGCATGACCGCGACGCGGCGCAGGGCAAAGGCGCGCTCGCAAATAATGAAGACGGCCGCGGCCGAGCAGATCGCCAGCGGATAGATCAGCAGGCCGGCGCCTTTGAAAACCTCGATTACAGCGAAGGGCATAAGTTGAAGATGTGTCGGGATATGACGCCTTTGTGAAGCAAAGGTTCATTTAAAAGTACGAAGGAAGAAAGGTGAACTAAGAATTATCCGTGCCGGCCTTACGCCTGGCCCTTCATCTGCCTCTTGGTTCCCGAACCCTTCAGCCTAGGCAGCCATATAGGGCAGACGGGCAGCCGTCGCCGAAGCTGCGGGCAGGCCCTCGATGAGCTCGCCGATCGCGTCCCAGCGGCCGTTGATCAGGGCGTCGCGCGCCGAGTCGCGGATGACGGCCTTTATGACCTGGTTGCCATAGCGGACCTCCTGCTTGGCGACGTCGACGGTGACCTCCAGCGAGGGATTGGCCTCCACGGCGGCGGCCAGCCGGGCGATGTCGGCCCGGTCCGCATTCACGCAGGGCAGTCCGAGCGTGATCGAATTGCCGAAAAAGATCTCGGCGAAATTCTCGGCGATGATCGCCCGGAATCCGTACTTCTGGATCGCCTGTGGCGCGTGCTCGCGGGAGGAGCCGCAGCCGAAGTTGGCCCCGGAGAGCAGGATCGTGGCGCCCTTGAACCGCGCCTCGTTGAGCGGGTGCGGCTTTTCGGTGCCGTCGGGATTCCGGCGGACGTCGGCGAACAGCCCTTCGCCCAGCCCGTCAAAGGTCACGCACTTGAGGTAGCGGGCCGGGATGATCCGGTCGGTGTCGATATCGTTGCCGGGGACGGAAACCGCGCGGCCGGTGACTTGGGTGATTTTTGCGAGAGCCATGGGAAAAAAGATTAAACGCTAAGACGCAAAGATGCTAAATTGGGAGATAGATTTGAAATCCGGGCCTGATGCTTCGCGCCTTTGCGTCATTGCGTTTAAGGCTTGGTGGTTTGTCAGCGGTCTCAATTCGCGCTGACCTCAAAGACCTCGCGGGCGTCGGCCACGGCACCCGTCACGGCCGCGGCGGCCACCATCAGCGGACTCATGAGCAGTGTGCGCCCCGTCGGGCTGCCCTGGCGGCCCTTGAAGTTGCGGTTGGAGGAGCTGGCGCAGAGCTGGTCGCCGACCAGCTTGTCGGGATTCATCGCCAGGCACATGGAGCAGCCGGCCTCCCGCCACTCGAACCCGGCATCGCGGAAAACCTTGTCGATGCCCAGGCTGGCGCAGAGCACGCCGACCCCCTGGGAGCCGGGCACGGCGATCGCCTTGACCCCGGCAGCCACCTTGCGGCCCTTCAAGAAACGGGCGACCTCCTGGAAATCGCTCAGGCGCCCGTTGGTGCAGGATCCAAGGAAGGCCACGTCGATCCGCGTTCCCTTGATCGGCGCCCCGGGCTTTAGCTTCATGTAGGCGAGGGCCTCCTCGATGGAGGCCTTCTCGTCGGCTGCCTTGGCCTTGGCGGGATCGGGTACCGACTCCGTGATGGAGATGCCCTGGCCGGGATTGATACCCCAGGTCACCGTCGGGGCGATGTCTGACCCGCTGATCGTCACGACGTCGTCGTACGTGCAGCCCGGGTCGCTCGCAAAACCCTTCCAGCGCGCCACCGCTGCGTCCCACGCAGCACCCTTCGGGGCGTAGGGCCGGCCCTTCAGATAGGCGAAGGTGGTCTCGTCCGGGTTTACATAACCGGCCCGGGCGCCGCCCTCGATCGACATGTTGCACACGGTCATCCGCTCTTCCATCGAGAAGCGGTCGAAGACCTCGCCACCGTACTCGTAGGCAAAGCCCGTGCCGCCATTCACGCCCAGCGTGCGGATAATGTGAAGGATGACGTCCTTGGCATAGACGCCCGGGCGCAGGCGACCCGTGACGTTGATGCGGCGGACCTTGAGCCGGCTGAGTGCCATGCTCTGGGTGGCCAGCACATCGCGCACCTGGCTGGTGCCGATGCCGAAGGCGATCGCCCCGAATGCGCCGTGCGTGCTGGTGTGCGAGTCGCCGCACGCGATGGTGGTGCCGGGCTGCGTGATGCCCTGTTCGGGACCGACGATGTGGACAATCCCCTGCTTGCCGGTCGCACGATCGAAGAAGGTGATGCCGAACTGCTGACAGTTCTTGCGCAGCTCCTTGATCATCTCATCGGCCAGTGGATCCGAAAACGGCTCCGCAAACTGGTCGGTCGGCACGATGTGGTCCACCGTGGCGAACGTGCGGTGCGGCATCGCGACCTTCAGACCCAGGTCGCGCAGCATGCCGAAAGCCTGCGGGCTGGTGACTTCATGGATCAGGTGCGTGCCGATCAGCAGCTGCGTCTGGCCGTTGGCCAGCGTCCGTACGGCGTGGGCGTCCCAGACTTTTTGGAAAAGGGATTTGGACATGGGGGAAGGAATGGAATGATTGGGAAGAGGCAGCGCGTCAACGGGCTAGAAGCACCAAGCTCCAACTTCCAAGCTCCAATGAAGCTTCAAAGCCCAAAATCGCAGGAAATACGACCGCGATTTCCCCGGGTTTAAAGCTTGGCGATTCACTGGAGCTTGGAGGTTGGATAATTGGAGCTTCCTTGGCCCCCACTCTATCAGGGTTTGCCATGGCAGGGAAATACCTCTTCGGTGCCCTGTGATGCCGCGCGAGTATCAGTTTCCATTCGAGCTCCGGCACCTCGTGTACTTCCACGAGGTCGCGCGCCAGCTGCACTTCCGGAAGGCCGCGGAGTCGCTGGCCATCGCCCAGCCCGCGCTGAGCCGGCAAATCTCGCAGCTCGAACGTGAACTCGGCACGCCACTCTTCGTTCGTTCCCGGCGTCGGGTCGAGCTGACCCCCGCCGGCCGGCTCCTGGCGGGTCGCGTGGAACCGGTCCTGCGCATGCTGAAGGGGGTCGCGACCGAACTCGAGGCAGTGGCCGGCGGTGAACGCGGCCAGGTCCGTGTCGCCTTCACCGGCCTCGCCATGGCAACCCTCCTGCCGGCCATCCTGCGGGAGTTCGGCCGGCGTTACCCGGGGATCCGCCTCGAGTTGAACGAGTCGCCCACCTCGGCCCAGCTGGCAGCCCTGCAGAACGGTGACCTCGGGTGCGGTTTTTTTCACCCCGACGCCCCGACCCCGGGCCTGCGCACGCGCATGTTGCTGCAGGAGCGCAACGGCGTGCTGCTGCCTGCCGGGCATCCCCTCGCCCACAAGGCCGCACTTCGGCTGCGCGATCTGGCCTCGACGCCATTCGTGCTTTTCCCGCGCGTGCACAACCCGGGGTTCTACGACCGGGTCTTGGCGGCGTTCGCCCAGGTCGGTATCACTCCGCTCATCGCAGAGGAAGTCTGGCCGCGGGCCAACAGCATCGGGTTGGTCCGGGCCGGGCTCGGCGCAACCTTCATGACTCCCTCCGAGGCCCAGCATCTGCCCTCCGAGGTCAGCTTTCATGCCCTCAACGGACCTGCACCCGAAAGCCGCCTCGTGCTCGGCTGGCGGCAGCCGCCTGCGCCGGACCCGGCGCTTGCGGCCTTCCTGGCGGTCACCGCCGAGGTTGTCACAGCGGCCGGAAAATCCAGCTGAGCTTCCCGCGCTTGGGGCAGACGCGGCTATTTCCTCAGACGCGCAACCAGCTTGGCCATTTCCTGGTCCAGTTGCTGGCCCGGCTCGATCTTCAAGGCGCCGCGGGCATATTCGACGGCCCGCAGCGCGCCGGGCCGGTCGCCCAGCAGGAGCAGGTGCTCGGAGAAAACCACGACGATCTCGTCGAAAAACTCGATGCCGGCCCCGCGGCCGAAATTGTCCACGATCGCGTTGTAGGTCGCGACCTGTCCCGCTTGCGGCTGCGTGTCGAAGCTGCGTTTGAGCGTGCCAACCGCCTGCTGGATGCTGAGGTCCGGACGCTCCTCCTGATACTTGCGCGCCAGGCGCTGCTCCTCAAACGACGCGAGGCTAGCCTCGCCCCGGGCGCGCAGACTCGCCGTCAGCCGGTTGCTGAAGATCACCTCGAGATCGGGATACCGCTGGAACGCCAGCGCCGCCTCGCGCAGCGTTGCTTCCAGCACGGCGGCGCCCGACTGCTCGGCCTCCTGGGCGGCCAGAAGCGTCTGCCAGGCCGCGAGGTTCCGCCGCTCGTAGTTCACCGCCTTGCGGGCGCTGGCCGCCGCCTCGGCCGCGTGACGCTGCTGCAGGCGCTCGCTTGCAAAGGCCTCGTGGATGCGCGACTGCCGGTAGGTCGGAAGCGAGCGGAAGCGCTCGGCCAGGAACCTGATCTCATGGTCCGAAAGCTCACGCCACGTCTGCGGATCATAGGCCATCCCGGTGACGAACCGTTGCTCCGCGTAGCGCCCCGCGTCCAGCTGCCACTTCTTTTCGCCGTCGAGATATCCAAACCACGCATGGCGTCCATCGAGACCAGAACCCAGGAAGAGCAATGTCGGCACACCCCGGGCCTTTCCTGCCTCGACTGCGAAATATGCCTGGTCGACGCAAATCCCGCCGTCCCGGAGAATATCCGAAAGCAGGTAGGTTCGCCCAGGCCACACGAGCTGTTGGCCCTGGGCGCGATCCATGCGGTAGCGGATCATCGTATAGGCCTGGGGCAGCTCTGCCAGCGGGTACGACACGACATCCTGCGCCCATTCCAGCTCCGCAAACGGCGCCGCGGCGTCGACCACGAATTTCAACTCATCCGCGCCGAGGCGGGACAGCCGCTGGTAGGTATGCCCAGCTCGGTCCTCTCGCACCCACCACGCAAAAGCCTCGCTCGCGCGCGGCCAGCGCCGGGGCAACGCCGTGGCGCTGACCTGGGCATGCGGCCAGTCAGGCGGCGGTGGTACGTCGTACACCACCGCGATGGCCAGCGCCAGCGAAGCGTACTCCTTGAATCGGTCCGGGTCCCACTCGTGCATCTCGTTCAGGAGCGCGAAAACCTGCGGCACATAGTCCACGGATGACAGCAGGGAGAAAAATTCGTCGGAAAACGCAGCGTTTTCTAGCAGCCATCGCCGCAGTTCCGGCGCCAGGTAGGTTCCCAAGCGGCGATCGGTCGTCGCATAAGTCCGGGCCATGTTCGCATGACCCACCTTTGTCTGGTCGACCGCGGTCATCCAGCCCACCACGAACTGTGCCTCGCTTTCGCCAAAGAGTTCGGCCCACCGGTGCAGATAGAACCATCCCTCCGCCGCATTAAGTCGGTCTTTCCCGTAGGCCAGATTCGCCGCCTCGAAGGCAACGGCATCGACGCCGGCCCAATCGCCCTGCGCTCCGGCTTCCGCCAGGCCGGCCAGCCGCGACCGCGAGGGCGGACTCAGGGCCTCCTTCTCGGGAATCGCCTCCAGCCCGCCAAAGGCACGCAGCCCGGCGGCGAGCATGAGCGCGAGGAGGACGAGGGGACGGCAACCTGTCATGGACTTTCCGTAACTGATTGTCCCCGCCATGCGAAGCGCAGAATCACGGATCGTGCGCAGCGGCAACTCCGCGGATGAAAAGGAACGCACCTCCCTCGGTACGGAGCCGTTTTATCTCCAACACAAGCGGTGGCCGCCGACCTCCGGGCGGCGGATTGAATCGATCGCTAGCCGTACCTCACCTGGCCACCTTCGCCAAGCCTACGGTGCCCTCGCGAAGCCATTACAGCCCGCCATAGCGTGAGCGACGGCGGGAGGTCGCGGCCCACCTCGATCCCGGAACCGCCGGCACAAAAAACCCCGTCCCCCTTGGTCTCGGGAGGCGGGGCTTTTTCAACGGCGAGTGGCCGTCTTTTTTTATGGCGCCACACCGGTATCGGCGGCGGGTGTCTTTTGCTTGAAGATGAGCTTCTCGCCATCGCGGCTGACAAGCACGGGCTCGCCCTCCTTGATCTCGCCGCGAAGCAGGGCCTCCGCGAAGGGATCCTCGAGATAGTGCTCGACCGCCCGGCGCAACGGTCGCGCCCCGTATTTCTCGTCGTAGCCCTTCTCGATGAGCAGGGTCTTCGACTCGGGGGTGAACTCGAGCGTGATCTTCCGCTCGGTGAGGCGCTTGGCGAACTTGCCGAGCTCGAGCTCGACGATCTTGACGAGGTCGTTCTTGTCGAGCGGCCGGAAGAAGACGATGTCCGAGATACGATTCAGGAACTCGGGCTTGAAGATCCGCTTGGCCTCTTCGAGCACCTTTTCCCGCATCTTTTCGAAGTCGTTGAAATTCGAGCCCGCCGCGGCGAAGCCCATGGTCGTCTGGCGCTGCAGCAGCGAGGCACCGACATTGCTGGTCATGATGATAATGGTGTTGCGGAAATCCACGGTCCGGCCGAGCGAATCGGTCAGACGGCCGTCCTCCAGAATCTGCAGGAGCAGCTGGATGACGTCCGGATGGGCCTTCTCGACCTCGTCGAACAGGATGACCGCGTACGGCCGGCGGCGCACCTGCTCGGTGAGTTGGCCGCCCTCCTCGTAGCCGACATAGCCCGGGGGCGAGCCCACGAGCCGGGAGACGGAGAACTTCTCCATGTACTCGCTCATGTCGATCTGCACGAGCGCGTCCTGGTTGCCGAACATCTGCGCGGCGAGCTGCTTCGCGGTCTCGGTCTTGCCGACGCCGGTCGGGCCGACAAACATGAACGAACCGATCGGGCGGCGGGGATCCTTGAGGTCCGCGCGCGAACGCCGGAGGGCCCGCGCGATCGCGTTGGCCGCCAGCTCCTGGCCGATGACGACCTTCTGGATCTCGGTCTCGAGGTTGAGCAGCTTCTCGCTCTCCTTCTTTTCCATCCGGGAAAGCGGGATGCCCGTCCAGTCGGCGACGACCTGCATCATGAGTTCCTCGTCAATGGTGACGCGCTTTTCCTCACGCGCCTTCTTCCATTCGCCGGTGACGAGCTCCTGCTTGGTACGCAGCTGCTTCTCCTGGTCGCGGAACTTCGCCGCCTCCTCGAAATGCTGCTCGCTGATCGCCTTTTCCTTCAGCGCGCACACCTCGTCGATCTCCTTGGTGAGGTTCTCGACGTCGGGCGGGCGGCTGAGCGCGCCGATGCGCGCCCGGGCGCCGGCCTCGTCCATCACGTCGATGGCCTTGTCCGGCAGGAAACGTCCGGTGATGTACCGGTCGGAAAGCTTGGCGGCGGACTCAAGCGCCTTGTCGGTGAAGATCGCCTTGTGGTGGTCCTCGTACTTCGAGCGGATGCCCTTGAGGATCAGTACGGTGTCGTCCACCGACGGGGCCTCGACCTTCACGGACTGGAAGCGGCGGTCGAGCGCGGAGTCCTTCTCGATGTACTTGCGGTACTCGTTGAGGGTGGTGGCGCCGATGCACTGGAGTTCGCCGCGCGACAACGCCGGCTTGAAGATATTGGATGCATCCATCGCGCCCTCGGCGGCGCCGGCGCCGACGATCGTGTGGAGCTCGTCAATGAAGATGATGATGTTCTTGGCGCGCTTGATCTCGTCCATCACGGCCTTGATGCGTTCCTCGAACTGGCCGCGGTACTTCGTGCCCGCGACCATCAGCGCGAGGTCCAAGGTGATGACCTTCTTGTCGATCAGGATCTCAGGGACGATGCCGCTGGCGATTTCCTGCGCGAGACCCTCGACGATGGCGGTCTTGCCCACGCCGGCCTCGCCGATCAACACGGGGTTGTTCTTGGTCCGGCGGCACAGGATCTGGACGACCCGCCGGATCTCGTTCTTGCGGCCCACGACCGGGTCGAGTTCGCCCTTGCGCGCCAGCTCCGTGAGGTCGCGACCGAACGCCTTGAGTGCGGGAGTCTTGACCTCCTTCTTGTCCTCGGGTTGCGCGCCAGGCCGCTGGGCGCCGCCCGCGGCCGCCTCCTCGCCGCCGGCCTGACCTTCACCGCCGGAAAACTGCGGGTCCAACTCGCGGAGAATCTCGTTGCGTGTGCGCTCGATGTCTATGTCCAGCGACTTGAGCACCCTCGCGGCGACCCCCTCGCCCTCCCGAAGGAGGCCGAGCAGGATGTGCTCCGTGCCGACATAGGAATGACTGAGCGCCTTCGCCTCCTTGCCGGCGAGGGCCAGCACCTTTTTCACGCGCGGCGTGTAGGGAATGCTGCCCTGGGTCTTGGTCTCCTGGCCGGTGCCAACCTGCTTCTCCACCGCCCCGCGCACGGTCTCAAGGTCGAGCCCCATCTTCTGGAGCACGCTCACGGCGACGCCCTGGCCAAGCTTGATGAGGCCTAGCAGGATGTGCTCCGTCCCCACGTAGTTGTGGTGAAAACGGTCGGCTTCCTTGCGCGCCAGGGCCAGCACCTGCTGGGCCCGCGGCGTAAAGTTGTTCATCGGTTCCTGTGACATAGATTGGTAGATCGTCTCAGTTCTGTCCGTTCATAATGAAATTCGGACGGGGAAAATTTGCAAACTCCGTCCGCAATCGCGCTGCGCGCAGCAGGTCGCGCTCGGTCGGCTCGAATTCGCCCTTCTGCGCATGCTGCAGGTGCCCCGGCTGCGCCTCGATGAAGAGCCGGTCGATGACCGCGCGGTTTGCCTCGGGAAACACGCCGAGGTCCGCGCCAAAGCGCAGCAGCGACAGCAGGTTCATGGCCTCGCCGGAGCTGAGGAGATGGCTGTTCTGCAGGATGCCGTAGGCCCGCCCGATCTTGTCGAAGATCTTCCGGGAGTCCGTCTCCATCAGCTTCGCCCGGGCATTGAGCTCGTGCTCGACGATCGAGTTCAGGACGCTGCCGAGCCGCTTGATGATCTCCTCCTCGGCCTCGCCGAGGGTCGTCTGGTTCGAGATCTGGAAAATGCTCCCGCTCGCGTCCGACCCCTCGCCAAAGAGTCCGCGCACCACCATGCCGAGCTGGTTGACCGCGCGCACCACCTTTTCCATCTGGCCCGCAATCACGAGCGCCGGCAGGTGCATCATGGCCGACGCCCGCATGCCCGTGCCCAGGTTGGTCGGGCACGCCGTGAGATAGCCCAGGGTCGGGGAAAAGGCGTAATCCAGCTGCTCCTCGAGCCCGGTGTCGAAATCGTTGATCGCATTCCACGCCTTCTTCAGCTGGAAGCCCGCCCGCAGGACCTGGATCCGGAGGTGGTCCTCCTCGTTGATCATGACCGAGAAGGTCTGGTCCTTGCTGATGACCACCCCGCCGCCGCCCTTCGAACCGCTGAGTTCGCGGCTGATAAGATGACGCTCCACCAGGATCTGGCGCTCAAGGTCCGTCAATTCATCGACGGCGATGTTCAGCGCCCGCTTCATCTGCGGCGCCGCCGCCACCGCCTGGCGGCAAGTCTCCAGCAGGCTCGCGCGCTCGGACTTGCCCGCCCAGCCGGGGAAGGACTTGCCGGCGAGGTTCCGGGCCAGCCGCACCCGCGTCATCAGGACGATCGCCGTCTTGCTGCTGGCCGAGTCGGTCAGCTCGCAGGGCGTGTCGATGAGCGAATTGATCGTCATGGGATCAACGGGCGGGTTTTTCGGTGAACGCTTGTTTGACTTGGTTAATTTCATCGCGGTAGCGCGCGGCTTCCTCGTAACGCTCGGATTTGACGGCGTCGGTGAGGTCGAGCTCGAGCTTGTTCAGACGGTCGTAAAGCGATTTCCGCTCGAGGGCCACGCGGGGCACCTTCCCGGTGTGGGTTATGCCCTTGTGCATGTTGTCCAGCAGCGGGTCGAGCAGGCCCTTGAACGTCTCGTAGCATGCCGGGCACCCAAATCGGCCCTGCTTTTTGAAATCCGCCTGGGTGAAGCCGCACTGTTCGCACTTGGCGCTTCCCGTGGCGTTCTCGGGGGTCAGCGCCGTCGTGAGCAGCAGATCCGTCAGGGAAAAGCCACTGGGATCGGTCACGCCCTTCGCCTGGGCGCACTCCTCACACAGATCCACCTTGTGCACCTTGTTGCTCACGATCTTCGTGAGGTGCACCGTGGCGGGCTTGGAGCAGAAGTCACATTTCAGTGGATTGGCCATGGAAGTCGGAAAACAGCTTGCACCTAGCATGCCACGGACCGGCCCGCTGGCAAGTGTCCGCGCACGACCGCCGGCCGCGGCGCCGCATCGGCGCGGTGCGACAGGCCAGGCGCGCAACTGTGTCCCCTTTCGGTCTTGGTTGCGGCAGACCCACGCGTTTAAATCCGCGTGCCCTCGACGAGCACCCGTTTTCGGAATTCGGCCAGCACCCGCTGCGTGACCGGGCCCGGCCTGCCCGAGCCGATCACCCGGCCGTCGAGCTTCACCACCGGGATCACCTCGGCGCCGGTGCCGCTCAGGAAGCACTCGTCCGCGCACCAGATGTCGTAACGGGTCATGTCATTCTCACGGAGCGGTATCTTCAGGTCGCGCGCGATGTCGATGATCGCGCTGCGGGTGATGCCCTTGAGCGCGCCGTGCGACGCCGCCGGCGTGAAGATCTCTCCCTTGTGCACGATGAACACGTTGTCCGCCGTGCATTCGGCGACATAGCCCTGCTCGTTCAGCATGATCGCCTCGAGCGCGCCAAACTGCTTCGCCTCGATCTTGGCCATGATGTTGTTCAGGTAATTGAGCGACTTGACCGTTGCCGGCAGCGCCGCCGGCCCGATGCGCCGCGTCGGCACCGTCACGATGGACAGCCCGTTGTCGTAATGCTCCTGCGGATAAAGCGATATCTTGCTGGCGATGATGAAGAGCGAGGGCTTCGGACAGAGCCAAGGGGCCAGGCCCAGATCACCCACGCCCCGGGTGACGACCAGGCGGATGTACGCATCGGTCAGGCCGTTGACCCGGCAGGTCTCGCAGGTGGCCCGGCTCAGTTCGGCCCGGTTGAGCGGGATCGGCAGGAGGATGGTCTTCGCGGAATATTCGAGGCGCTCCAGATGCTCCTCGAGGCGGAAGATATTGCCGCTGTAAAGGCGGATGCCCTCGAAGACGCCGTCGCCATAGAGCAGGCCGTGGTCGAACACGGACACCTTGGCGTCGGCCTCATCCACTAATTTACCATCGAGGTAGATTTTCATCCCACCCACGGTAGCGGCCTGTGAAAAGTCTTGTCGAGCCTCCGCTGGGGCAAGCCCCGGCACCACCCGACGAGTCTTTGCGGCACAGGTCGGCGGCGGGCAAATCCCCAACGTGCCCGGCCGGCAAATCTTTCAGGAAAAGTTTCGGCCCCGCCAAATATGTTTCTCGCCCGATCTGCGTCGCACGCCCGAGCTTTGGAGCCGGCCCGGCAAATCACGCCGTGCCGTGCACCCGCACCTCGTCAACGCATCCACTCTTCGCCATGACTTCGTCCCGCCTCATGTCCAATCCGGCCGGCTTCACCCTCATCGAACTGCTCACGGTCATCGCCATCGTCGGCATCCTGGCCGCTGTCATTATTCCAACCGTCGGCAAGGTGCGTGAAACCGCCCAGCGTGCCGTCGATGCCAACAACCTCCGCGAAATCGCCAAGGC
>Ga0265320_10002144_pt1 | contig 13853 bp, 7 predicted proteins | sample 4827metaG_FD_202087 | JGI IMG/M metagenome (GOLD analysis project Ga0265320, IMG submission 202087) | Rhizosphere microbial communities from Carex aquatilis grown in University of Washington, Seatle, WA, United States - 4-8-27 metaG | ecosystem: Host-associated > Plants > Roots > Rhizosphere >...
TCGAGGCTGGCGCGCGCGCCCGCATCGAGGGCCTCAACCGTCCGCCCGAAATCGAAGCCCTCTCCAAGGAGATCGAAACCGTCTGCGCCCAAAAGGAAGACGCCATCGCCAAACAACACTTCGAAGAAGCCGCCAAATACCGCGATCAGGAAAAGCAGCTCCGCGCCAAACGCGAACAGCAAATCGAGCAGTGGAAACTTTCCCGCGAGCGCCGCACCATCACCGTCGGCGAGGATGACATGCTCCAGGTCGTCTCCGACTGGACCGGCATCCCGCTCTCGCGCATGGAGCAGAAGGACAGCCAGAAACTCCTCAACCTCGAAAAGGAACTCCAGGCCAATGTCATCGGCCAGGAACAGGCCACCGAAGTCATCGCCAAGGCGCTCCGCCGCTCCCGCGCCGACTTGAAGGACCCGCGCCGCCCCATCGGCTCCTTCCTCTTCCTCGGCCCCACCGGCGTCGGCAAAACCCACCTCGCCAAGACCCTCGCCGAGCGCATGTTCGGCAATCAGGACGCTTTGTTACAAATTGACATGTCCGAGTATATGGAGAAGTTCTCCGTCTCGCGCCTCATCGGCTCGCCCCCCGGCTACATCGGCTACGAGGAAGGCGGCCAGTTGACCGAGGCCGTCCGCCGCAAGCCCTACTCCCTCGTCCTCTTCGACGAAATCGAAAAGGCCCACCCCGACGTCGTCCAGCTCCTCCTCCAGGTGCTCGAGGACGGCCGCCTCACCGACTCCCTCGGCCGCACCGTCGACTTCCGCAACACCATCCTCATCATGACCTCGAACATCGGCGCGGAGTTGCTCCAGCGCCCGTCCTCGATGGGCTTTGATGTCGGCCGCAGCACCACCGGCGATTTCGAAAAGAGCAAGGACCGCATCCTCGAGGAAATGAAGCGCCACTTCAAACCCGAGTTCCTCAACCGCATCAACCAAATCGTCATCTTCCACCAGCTCGACAAGACGCACCTCAAGCAGATCATCGACCTCGAGCTGACCAAGGTCCGCAAGCGCCTCGCCGGCCAGAAAATCGAAATCGAACTCGACGACGCCGCCAAGGAATTCCTCCTCGCCAAAGGCTGGGACGAAAAATACGGCGCCCGCCCCCTCCGCCGCGCCGTCGAAAACTTCCTCGAAGACCCCCTCGCCGAAGCCATCCTCCGCGGCGAAGTCCGCGTCGGCGAACCCATCCGCATCACCCACGCCGGCGGCGAAGCCCTCAAATTCGAGCAAACCCAGCCGGTCGTTTAAGTCGGCGGCGCTTTTGTTTTGCCCGTCCGCCCCGTTCGTGGCATCGCTGGACTGTGAAAAAAGCGCGTCCTCGCCCCGTTCGTTCCGTTAAATCCGCGAACTCCGCCGCCATCCTCGAGCCCCTGCTCGCCGAACCGGTTCACCGTTGGACGCTTCCGAACGGCCTCGTCGGCCTCACCAAGGAAGACCGCGCCGCCGGCCTCGTCAGCGCGCAGGTCTGGATCCGCAGCGGCAGCATCCATGAGGGCGCGTGGCTCGGCACCGGCCTCTCGCACTACCTCGAACACCTCGTCTTCAAAGGCACCGCCAAACGCGGCCCGCTCGCCATCAGCGCCGAAGTCCAGGCCGCCGGCGGCAGCATCAACGCCTACACCACCTTCGACCGCACTGTCTATTATATCGATGGCCCCGCCGAATCCGCCCCGCTCTTTCTCGATGTCCTCGCCGACATGGTCTTTGCGCCGAAGCTCGACCCCGCCGAGGTCGCCCGCGAGCGCGATGTCATCCTCCGCGAAATTGACATGGGCCGCGACGACCCGCAGTCCCGCGTGATGGAGGGCCTCTTTGCCCTCGCCTTCCGCGCCCATCCCTACCGCTACCCCGTCATCGGCGTGCGCGCCCTTTTCGAAAGTCTCACGCACGCCGACCTCGCCGCCTACCACGCCGCGCGCTACGCCCCCAACAACGCCGCCGTCGTCCTCGCCGGCGCTTTTGCCGAAGACGAAGCCCAGAGCCTTGTCGAAAAATATTTCGGCGCGCTCACCCCGCGGCGAATGCCCACGCCCGCCATTGCCGCCGAACCGCCCCAGCTCGCCGCCCGCCGCCAGACTGAACGCGGCGACGTCAACGTCGTGCGCGGAGTCGCCGCCTACCGCGTTCCCCACCTCGCGCATCCCGACGCCCCCGCGCTCGATTTGCTCGCCCTCGCCCTCGGCGGCGGCCAGGCCTCCCTCCTCTGGCAAAAACTCCGCGAAGAAAAAAAACTCGTCCACCACATCTACGCCGGCAACTGGAATCCCGGCGACGCCGGCCTCTGCTGGATTTCCTATTTGTGCGACGATGGCAAACGCGCCGAAGTCGAAACGGCGCTCGCCGCCGAACTCGCCCGCGTCGCGCAAAAGGGCATCTCCGAGGAAATGCTCGCCCGCGCCCGCCGCCAAATCCTCGTCAGCGAAGTCGACAGCCGCCGCACCGTCAGCGGCCAGGCCTCCCGCCTCGGCCAGGCCGAAGTCGTCCTCGGCGACCTCGATTACCCGCGCGTTTATTTTCAGCGCCTCGCCCAAGTCCGCGCCCGCGACCTCGCCCAGGTCGCCGCCCGCTATCTGCTCCCCGAGCAATCCAGCGCCATCGCCCTCGAACCTGAAATCAAAAAATCCGCGCCGAACATTTCCGTCGCCAAAAAATCCTCCGGCTGGCCCGACTTCGAGGAAATCCGCCTGCCCAACGGCGCGCGCCTCCTCCTCCAGCCCGGCGGCGCGCTGCCCAAGGTTCACATCCGCGCCGCGCTCCACGGCGGCCCGTGCTACGAGGATAAAAACACGCGCGGCGTCACCTCGCTGATGGCCACGCTCCTCACGCGCGATGCCGGCGGGCGCAGCGCCCTCGCCGTCGCGCAGACGGTCGAAAACGCCGGTGCCGTCTGGCAGGAACACACCGGCAACAACAGCCTCGCCCTCGCCTTCGAATCCCTCCCCGGCGATTTCGCCCTCGGCGCGCGCACCCTCCACGCCGGCCTGTGGAAACCCGCCTTCGCCGCGCGCACCTTCGCCGTCGAGCGCGACAGCCAGCTCGCCGATCTGCGCGAGGAGGACGACGAAATCGTGGACTACGGCTTGCGCATCCTCCGCGCCAAATATTTTCAAAAGCATCCCTTCAGCGTCGGTGCGCTCGGCACGCTCGACTCCGTCGCCGCGCTCACCGTCGACGATGTCCGCCACCAGCACCGCGCCCTTGTCGTCGGCCCGAATCTCGTCGTCGCCGTTGCCGGCCAATTCGAACGCAGCCAGGCCCTCGACCTCCTCGGCCCCGTCCTCGCCGCCGCGCCCGCCGCCGAATTTTTGCCGCAAACCCCCGACTATCCCGGCCCCAAATCCGCCGCCACCTTCGTCGAAAAACTCGACCGCGAACAAACCGTCGTCTTCGACGCCTATCCCGACGGCGGCGTCACCTCCCCGGATTTTCTCACCGGCGAAATTGTCGACGAACTCCTCAGCGGCATGTCCAGCCGCCTCTTCGTCCGCGTGCGCGAGGAACTCGGCCTCGCGTATTTCGTCGGCGCGTCCCGCCTCACCGGCCTGCGCTCCGGGCTGATGTATCTTTACGCCGGCACCCACCACGCCGCCAGCGCCACCGTCCTCGCCGAATTCGACGCCGAGGTCGCCCGCCTGCGCTCCGGTAAAATCGACGACGATGAACTCGCCCGCGCCCGCGCCCGCCTCAAGGCCAGCCTCCGCGTCGGCCGCCAATCGCCGAGCCACCGCGCCCAGCAAGCCGCCCTCAACGCCCTCTACGGCCTCCCCCTCAACGACGCCAAAATCCGCGAGGCCGCCTACGACGCTGCTGACGCCACCGCCGTCCGCGCCTTCGCCCAAAAATATTTACGCCCCGAATCCCGCATCCGCCTCACCGTCCAGCCGAAGAAAGCGTGACCACCACGCCCGCGCGCGTCCCATACAACACTGCCTCCGCCGGCGCGCCCGTCATCGCCGCCAGCGCCCGCGCATAGACCTCCACCTGCGCCGCATAGCGCCGCCGCAATTCCGCCGCGTAATCACCCTCCACAAAATCCGTCTTCCAGTCGACGACGAGCCAACGTAATTTTTTCCCGTCCCACACCGCCAGGTCCACGCACCCGTCAAACGCCCGCGCGTTTTCCGGCTCCGCCCACAAAAACGGCGTCTCCACTGCGAACTCCAGCCCCGGCGCCGCCAGTCGCGCCGTCAAATCCGACTTGAGCAACCGCGCAACCTCCTGCTGCGCGCGCGCCACATCCGGCGCATTCGCGCACGATTTCTCCCAAAATTCCGCCCACGCGTTTTTGCCTGCCATCCACGGCGTGCGCTCCATGACGCCGTGCCACCAGTTGCCGTAGTTCACCGCCGCGTCCGGCGGCGCCTGCTCCTCCGGATATTCCGGCGGCGCGAGCAAATCCGGCTCCGCCCGCTCCGCGCCCGCCGCCGCGCCATGTTTCGCCAGCGTGCTCGGTCGCACCCGGCGCACAAAATTTCCCGCCGCATCCGCCGCCGTCGCAAAAACTTCCCCGCCCCACTCTGGCAACGCCCACGCCACCGGCTCGTTTACCGGCTCAATTTTTTTAAAGGGCGCTCGTTTGGTTTTTTTAATTTTCTCCCCCGCCGCCGGAATTTTCTCCCACCAATCCCACGCCGGCCCCCGCGGCGTCACGCCCAAAATTTCCGCCAAGGAATCACCCGCCGATTTTTCCTCATCCGCCAGCGCCGTGGCGTCCATCAACATCAGCGTGTGCCGCGGTCGCGTGACCGCGACATACAGCAGCCGTTCGAATTCCGCCCGCATCTCGCCCACGTCGCCCGCCTGCGCCCGTGCGTGAAATTTGTCGAACTGGCACGTCGGTGCCTCCCCCGGCTCGCTCGCTGACACCCATCGCGGATACTCCGGCGCCGGCACGCGCGGTTTGAGAAACAATCCAAATTGCACTACCACCGGCCACTCCAAGCCCTTCGCCTTGTGATTGGTCAGCAGTTGAATCTCCCCCGGTTTCGCCACCGGCTCGGATGCTTCCGCCGGCCCGCGCCGCCACGCGCGCGCCAAGGCCGCCAAGTCATCCCCGCGCGCCTCCGCCGGCGCCGCCTGGTCCAGCAACGCCTCCAGTCCCGCCGCCGCCACGCCAATTTTTGCCAGCCGCTCGCGCAAGCGCGCCGCCCCCGCCACCCGCGCCACCGCGTCGCGCAACGGCCGCCCGGCAATTTCCCGCCCGAGCTTGTCCAAAAATTCCGCCGCCGCTCGCGCCCGTGGCGCCGCCGCCGCGTTGCCCTTTCGCCAGTGATACAATTCATCATCCGACACTCCGAAAATTTCGCGCATCACCCCGATGATTTCGAATTCATCGCCCGGATCCGCCAGCACCCCCACCAGCGCGCCCAGCCACGCGCGCGCCGGGTCCGCCCCCCGCGTGCGGTCATCCGCGTGCAATTGCGCGCGCAGCCCCGCCGCCCGCAGCGCCACCGCCAGCGTGCCCAGCCATTTCTTGCGCGGCGCAAGCACCGCAATCTCCTCCCACCCCTCCGCCCCCGCACCGCCCGGCCCGGCGTTTTTAAACCAACGCGCCAGCGCCCCCGCCTCCGCGCGCAGCAAATCCTCCACTTTCGCCTTCGCCGGAAAATTTTCCGGCCGCGCCACCGGCAGCCGCCACACGCTCCCCGCGCCCGCGCCCGGCCGCGCCTGCAAGGGCACAAACTTCGCCTGCCCGCCGCGCCCGTGTAATAATTCCCCATACTTTTCATTCACATGCGCCACAATCGCCTCGTCGCACCGCAGCGTGACATCAAACGTCAGCCGCTCCGCCGCCCCCGCCCGCACCAGCCGCGCGTCCCAGTCCTGGTAGACGCGCACATCCGCGCGCCGGTAGATCGACTGCTGCGGATCGCCCACCATGGAAAATCGCCCCGGCGCGGGCCAGGCCTGCGCGCCGCCCGCCGCCCGCGCCACGCCGAGTAACACCTCGAATTGCGCCGGGTCCGTGTCCTGCGCCTCGTCCAGCAAAATGGAAAACTCCTGCGCGCGAATCCGCTCGCCCAGCACTGGGTCGTGCAGCAGCTTCGCCGCCAGCCGCGTGAAATCCCCGTAGCCCAGACTCCCGCGCTGTTCCTTGAACTCCGCATATTTTTCCGCCAGCCCCGCCGCCGCGCCGGCCGCTGCGCCGGCCAGCCACTCGCGCAACGGCTGCAACGCCTCCGCCCACACCCGCAAAAATTCCCCGCCCCCGCCCGCCGCCACCGGCAAACCCAGCGCCCGCGCCTCCGGCCCCGCCGCCGCCCACTCGCGCAACCGCTCGCTCGAGCGCCGGATGTTTTCCTCCGCGCCCTTGTGCTTCTTCGCGCGCTGGAAATCGAAAATCTCCGCCAAATTTATTTTTGGGCAAGGCCCCGGTGCCAATGGACGCGCCGCGCCGTCCGGCCACGTCCACACCAGCGGCCACACCGCCGCCGCCGTGCCGTAACGCCGCCACGCCGCCCGCGCCGTCTCCGGCATAAACGCCGCCGCGTCCGCGGTGTCCCGCTGAAACGCCAGCCGCAGCGCCGCGTCCTCCGGCTCGACCGCGAAACTCGTCGGCCACCCCGCGAGCGGCCCGAACCGCCGCAACAGCTCGAAGCAAAAACTGTGGATCGTGCCAAAAAACGCCTCGTTGAACCACCCCAGCACCGCCGGCGGCAATTTCGCCGCCACCAATTCCCCCCGCGTGCGCTCCCGCATCTCATCCGCCGCCTTCCGCGTATACGTCACCACCACCAGCCGCGGCAGCCGCGCCGCCGGCGCCATTGCCCCGCGCCCGCGCGCCTGCTCCCGCGCGTGCGCATCCTCCCGGGCGATGGCCAGCGCCCGCTGCGCGATCGCCCGCGTCTTGCCCACCCCTGCCGGCGCGATGACGGAAAAATTCCGCCCCGTCTCGGTGGCGAATCGCGTGCGCGCAGCCTGATCGGGTAAATTCATACAATCGGTGAATGGGTGATTTCCCATTTTTTGCGCAAAATTTCGACAGGCACCGGCAAGGTCGCCGACGGATAATCGCCGGAATTTTCCCGCTCGTCGTCCAGATCACAGTTCTCGCCCCAGCGCCCCGCCGCCAGCTCGCCCAGCAGTTTCCACACACCCGCCAGCCGCACATCCGCCAACTGCGCGCCCGTCAACTGCGGCTCCGCCTCGCCCTCAGCATTCAGCAACGTCAACGCCACTTCCCCCGCGCCCATCGCCCGCAGCGCACACGCATACAGCGCCACCTGCAAGCCCTCGCCCTCCGCGATTTTTTTCAGCGTCAAGGGCTTGTCCGCGCCCGTCTTGAAATCCACCACCCAGGCCTCCGCCCCGCCGAGTTGCCCCGGCGCAAACACCACCGGCCTCCGCCACAACACCAAATCCATCTGCCCTGTCAGCGCCAGTTCCCCGCCCGCGCCGGGCAACCCGCCGCGCAAATTCGCTGGCAGGGAAATTTCCCCCAGCGCCTGCGGCCAGTCCGCCTGCTCCGCCAACGCCGCCACCCACTGCCCCGCCACGCGCGCCGCCCGCGCCCAGGTGTCCAGCCACGCCTCCGGCAATGGTCGTCCCGCCGCCGCAAACGCCGCCGCCGCCTCGGCGCGGATTTTTTCCGCGCTGCCCGCCGCCAGCTTCCGCCACATTTCCAGCGACGGCACCGGCAATGATTCCACCGCGACATTTGCCGCAAAATTTCCCGGCCCCGGCCGCGCCATTTCATGCGCCCACATCCCGAGGCTCATCCGCGCCGGGTCGTCCTCCGCCGGTTCCCACCGCGGCATCACCCGCAACACATGCTGGAACCACGACGCCCCCGGCCGCGCCATCGCGTCCTGCCACTTTTTGCAGGACAGCCGCAACCGCTCCGCCGGCGGCGTCTTCAGGCAAAACGAAAATTCATCGAACGCCGTTGCCGGCTCCCGCCGCGCCGCATAGGCCCGCGCCGTCTCTTCCGGCCCCGGAGCGGCAATTTCCCCTTCGCCTTTTTCGAATTCACCTCGCACCACCTCCCGCCGCGCCCGACTCGCCGCCGCCAGCGCCGCCCAATCTTCCTCCGTCGGCAATTTTCCCCGCGCGCTTTTCGCGACCGACCAAAAATATTCTGACAGACGCGCCGGCCGCCCATCCGCCGGATCCTGCAACCGCGCCGTCAACGCCAGCCCCTGCGTCGGCAACCCTGCCAGACGCGCAAAACCCGCGCGCTCCAACCGCCGCCGCTCCGCCTGCGATAATAGCGGCGCGCGCCCCGGCGCCACTGTCCAATGCCCCTCGCCCTGCGCGCCCTGCCGCACCACCGCGCGGTTCAACTCGCGCACGCGTTCTTCATCCAGCAACGGCGAATCGCGGTCGTCCGCTGGCCATTCGCCATGCACCAACCCGCCGAGCACCAAATGCGTCCACTCCTGCGCCGCCGCGCTCGCCGCGTCCACCACTTGCAACGCCGCCCACGGCTCCCGCCCCACCGCGGGACGCGTCCGCCCCGGCACCCGCGTCACCGCCCGCACCCAACGCAACACCGCCGCGCGCGGCAGCCCGTCCTTCACCGCCCCGCGCCAATTTTCCATCCGCACGCGCAACAACTCCGGCTCCTCCGGCCAGCGCAACTTGATCGAGACCGCGAGAATTTTTTCCGTCCATTCCTCCGCGGACGCCGTTTCCGGCAGCCGCGGCCACGCCGCCAGAAATTCCCGCGCCGCGCCCGCCGCCTCCCCCGCCCGCGCCAGCCACGCGCCCAACACCGCCGGATCGTCCGTCAATGTCGCGCGCGCCGCCTCCTGCAAAAGTTTTTCCATCTCCGCCGCGATTTTTTCGCGCACCAAACCAAATTGCCCCGCCGCGCGCACCCACGCCACCCATCCCGCCAGCCGCCCGTCCGCCTGCCAGTCCAGCCACGCCTCCCATAAAGCCTGCGTCAACCCGCGCCCCGGCAAATGTCCCGGTGCGTCGTGATGCGGCAAGCCCAGCGCCGCGAACCGCGCCGCCACTTCCCGCGCCAGCGGACTATTGAGCGCCCCCACCACCACGCCCACGCGCGCCGCTCCCTTCCCCTCGCGCAAGAACGCCAGCGCCTGCGCCGCCGCCAAATCCGCCTCCGCCTGCAAATTATCCGCCAGCCACAACACCGGCGTCGCGTTTTCCGGCAGCGAAAAATTTTTTGCCCCCGCCACGCGCGTTGGCGCCAGTAGCTCCGCCCCCAGCGGCGCAAACGGCGCGGCCACGCCCTCCGCCTCGATCCACTCTGCCGGCCCGCCGAAATTTTCCTCCCACGTCCCCACCCACGCCGCCGCCATCGTCTGCTCGTAATCCACCACGTCGAGCACCACCTCGCTCTCCGTGTGCGCCGCCACCGCCGCCTCGAGCAACGTCCGCAGCGCCCAATCGCCCGGCCCAAAACCCACCGCCAGCAATTTTTCGCCCAATGGCGGCAATGTGTTTTTCGCCGCCGCCGCGCCCAACCGCCGATCCGCTTCCGCCGCCGTGATCCACCCGGCCCGCACGCGCGCCCGCGCCGCTGCTGCCGCCAGCTCCCGCGCCTCCGCATCCGGAAATACTTTTTCATCCCAACCCGCCGCCTCCAGCGCGTCCAACAATTCCTGGAACGGTGCCGGATCCGGCCCATACGCGCGCGCCAATAAATTTTCCGGCAACTCCGCCGCCGCCAATTCCAGCAGCAAATGCAAATCCTCCCGCAACGCCGGCTTCGCCTCCGGCCCCGGCAGCCTGCCCAGCGCCAGCGCCCGCCACCTCCCCGGCGTGAGCCAGTTCACCCCCAAAATCGGCAGCCCCGCCCGCACCGCGCCCGCCTTCAACGCCGCCAGCCACGCCGCGTTCGGCGCCAGCACCACCCGCCGCTCCCGCCAGGTGGCCCCGTGGGCGCGCAACCACGGCTTCGCCGCGCTGGCCCAGATGGCCGCCGGATGGTCGGAAACGCGCAATACCTTCAGCATATATATAAGTGTGGCAACTGCCGCGCGCCGTGTGGAGCGCAAACTCCCATCCGCGCATTATTACCCCCGCCAGCCGGTCCCGCCCCCAAGCGGTATGGAAATTGCTAGGCTTAACTGCTTCCGAAAATCGGCCATTTTTGCCGCTTGCGTTCCCGCAGGCGGCAGGCTTATTTAAGGGCAACTTCGCCCAGTCGCGTTGGCCGGGCGGGATCCATCATCCTCACTGTTTTCCTCCCATGGACGTAGACTCTTCCTCCAAATCCGGCGTCAGCTCAATGGCGCCCCTCGCAATCGGCCTCTTCGGCGTAGTCGTCGGCGCCATCTCGCTGTTCATGTCTTTCAGCAACAGCAGCAAGATCACCGCCCTCCAAAGCTCCGTGGCCGACGCCGCCCAAGCCGCCAGCGACGCCAAGACGGCGGCCGCTTCCGCCTCCGGCCTCGCCGCCAAGCTCGACGCCACATCCAGCAAACTCGACACTCTGGTCACCAACACCCAGGACGTCCTCACTAAATATGGCCAGGCCATCACCGAGGACCGCACCAAAATCACCGAGCTGACCGACAGACTCGGCAAGGCCCCCGCCGCCCGCACCGGCACCGCCTCCGCCGGCTCCAAAGCCTCCCCCGGCCCCGGTGGCACTCACACCATCGCTTCCGGCGACACCTTTAGCAACATCGCCAAGAAATACGGCGTCTCCCTCAAGGCCCTCGAAGACGCCAACCCCGGCGTGGACTCCTCCAAACTGAAAATCGGCCAAAGCATCACCATCCCCGGTGCCCGCTCTGCCTCCAGCACCGCCGCCACCCCCGCGCCGGCCGCCGCCGCTTCCACTCAGTAAACGCGCCTCATGGCCGATACCCCGCCCGCATCCCGGACTCCGGTAGCCGGCGGCAATGACACGCCTCCGGCCGCGTGGGTTACCCTCGGGCAAAACAGCGTCGCGGACTGCCGGGTGTTTCGCGTCATGCGTCGCCGCCTGCGCCACGCCACCGACGGGCGCGAAGGCCAGTTCTACGTCATCGAAGCCCCCGATTGGGTGCAAACCCTCGCGCTCACCCCGCGCCAGGAAATAATCCTCGTCCGCCAGTGGCGCTTCGGCATTGAAAAACTTTCCTGGGAGCCTCCCGGCGGCGTCATCGACTCCGGCGAAGACATTCTCGCCGCCGCCCAGCGTGAATTGCTCGAGGAAAGCGGCCACGCCGGAACCTCCCCGCGCCTGCTCGCCAGCGCCTATCCTAACCCTGCCATCCAAAACAACCAGACCCACTTCGTCCTCGTCGAAAATTGCGTGCCCACCACCCCGACGAATTGGGACCCGCACGAAGAACTCCAAATCGGCATCTTCCCCCTCGACGAAGTCCGCCAGATGATCCGTCGCGGCGAAATCCTCCACAGCCTCGCCCTCAACGCCTTTCAATTTTTATTTCTGCACCTCGCCGACTTGCCGGCCCCTGATTTATTTGCCCCATGAAACGCCTCACCCACCCCCGCCATTCGCACGAACCCGCCGCCGTCCTCGTCGTCGGCTCCGTCGCGTATGACGACATCATTACGCCCCGCGCCAGCGGCGAACGCATCCTCGGCGGCTCCGCCAGTTACGCCGCGCTCGCCGCCAGCTACTTCGCCCCCACCCGCCTCGTCGGCGTCGTTGGCCACGACTTCGCCCCCCACGACCTCGCCCGCCTCCGCGCCCGCGACATCGACCTCGCCGGACTCCAGGTCGACCCCACCGGGCCCACTTTCCACTGGAAAGGCCGCTATCACGAAAATTTCAACCGGCGCGACACCCTCGAAATCCACCTCAACGTCTTCGAACGCTTCCGCCCCCAACTCCCCGAGCATTACAAAAATTCCGAATACGCCCTCCTCGGCAACATCCACCCCGCCCTCCAGCGCCATGTCCGCGCCGCCCTCGGCAAAAACGTCTTCGCCGCCGCCGACACCATCGATCTCTGGATCAAAACCACCCACGACGAACTCCTCGCCCTCTTGCGCGAACTCGACCTCTTCGTCATCAACGACACCGAAGCCGAACTCCTCACCGGCGAAACCAACCTCATCCGCGCCGGCCATGCCCTCCGCGCCAAAGGCCCCCGCATCGTCATCGTGAAAAAAGGCGAACACGGCGCCTACCTCTTTCACCCCGACGGCCTCTTCGCCCTGCCCGCCTACCCCGTCGTCGAACTCCACGACCCCACCGGCGCGGGCGACTCCTTCGCCGGCGCGCTCCTCGGCGCCCTCGCCATCCAAACCGGCGCCGGAAAACCGCCCACCCCCACCTTCGCCCAAATCAAGGAAGCCATGCTCTTCGCCACCGTCGTCGCCAGCCTCACCGTCGAAGCCTTCTCCTGCGACCGCCTCGAATCCGCCGGCATCGCCGAAATCCAAAAACGCGCCAACGAACTCCGCGCCATGGTGACGGTGTAGTTAAACGCCGCCTTTTAATTCTAAATCGAGGACCGGTCTTTATCCATGCGATCCCCCGTGCTTTCGCAGCTTGATTATGAGGCCGGCTTTGTGACACAATATCCGGCATGAAAACCTTGGAATTGGAATTGCCCGAGCCTCTGGCCGCCCAAATGGATCGCGCCGTGGCCAAGGGCGTTTTCCGCGACACCGGCGAATTGGCCCGGGCCGCCTTGCGCGAATTCTTGGCTCGCGGACGGCTCGCCCTCATGGAGCACCATCAACTGGATGACATCAAGACCGCCGTGCGGGAAGCCAAGCGCAAAAAGTGAAACGTTTCGTAGCGGACACCGGCCCGTTATTGCACCTGCATGAGGTGGGAGCTTGGAGCTTGCTGCCAAAAATCGCGGTGGTTGAAACCACTCCGGAGGTGGTCGCGGAATTAAAACGGTTCCTGCCGCAATCACCCAAAGGGGCTTTGCCTTCGGGCGTTCGCATCGTCCAGCCGTCCGCAACGGCCCGATCCGCGGCGAATGCCTGGGTCCAGGCAGGGTTGCTGCATCTAGGTGAGGCCGAAGCCCTGGCCCACGCCCACGAAACCCACGCCGATGGATTCCTAACCGATGATGCGCAAGCTCGTGAAATGGCGACTGCCCTGCGATTGGAAGCGCGCGGATCACTGGGGATCGTGTTATCGTGCGCTGCCCGAGGTTTAATTAATCAGCCGCAAGCCAACAAGTATCTATACGGTCTGGAATATTCTTCCACGCTTTGGTTGTCCACCAAAGTGCGGCTGGCGGCGCGGGAGGCCCTAAAACAAATTTATCCTCGATGAACGGTGGCGCGCGAAATCGCCTTTATTCTGACTTCTAACTTCTGTATTCTGCCTTCTTCTTCCATGTCCTTCGCGTCCCTCATCGAGACCCTCGGCCAGCAGGCCCGCGCCGCGTCGCTCGTGCTCGCCACGACCGACACCGCGCGCAAAAACGCCGCGCTCACGCGCCTCGCGGCGCTGCTCGATGAACGCACGCCCGCGATTCTCGACGCCAACGCCCGCGACCTCGCCGCCGCCACCGCCGCCGGCCTCGCCAAACCCATGCTCGACCGCCTCACGCTCACGCCCGCGCGCCTCCGCGCCCTCGCCGAAAGCGTCCGCCAGGTCGTCGTCCTCCCCGACCCCGTTGGCGAGGAACTCGATCACACCACCCGCCCCAACGGCCTCGACATCCGCAAAATCCGCGTGCCCATCGGCGTCGTCGCCATCATTTACGAATCGCGCCCCAACGTCACCATCGAGTGCGCCGTCCTCTGCCTCAAATCCGGCAACGCCTGCATCCTGCGCGGCGGCAAGGAGGCCTTCGAGTCCAACACGATTTTCGCCGCGCTCTGCGCCGAAGCCCTCGCCGCCGCCGGCCTGCCCGCGCACGCCATCCAACTTGTCCCCACCACCGACCGCGCTGCGCTCGAACCCCTGCTCAAGCTCGACCAGTATATCCACTGCATCATCCCCCGCGGCGG
>Ga0265320_10002145_pt1 | contig 13852 bp, 12 predicted proteins | sample 4827metaG_FD_202087 | JGI IMG/M metagenome (GOLD analysis project Ga0265320, IMG submission 202087) | Rhizosphere microbial communities from Carex aquatilis grown in University of Washington, Seatle, WA, United States - 4-8-27 metaG | ecosystem: Host-associated > Plants > Roots > Rhizosphere >...
GTCGAGGAGCGCCTCGCCGCGCTCGCCAGACTCGAACGCAAGTACGGCGGCAGCGTGGCGTCGGTGCTCGCGCACGCCGCGGACTGCCGCGAGCGCCGTGAAGCGCTGATCGGCGCCGAGGTCGCGATGGAAACGGCCCGGACCCGGCTCGAACAGGCGCGAGCCGAGCACGCTGCTGCGCACGCGGCGCTCAGCGGCGCGCGCGCCGTTGCGGCGCCGACGCTCGGACAGGAGGTGCGCAAGCGGCTGGCTGAGCTGGCGATGGCGGAGGCGAGCTTCGAGGTGGCGCTGATTCCGTGCGAGCCTGGCCGTACCGGCGCCGAACACGTCCAGTTCGAGATCGCACCCAACCCCGGTGTCCCTGCCGCACCGCTGCGCGAGATCGCCTCCGGCGGCGAACTGTCGCGCGTGATGCTCGCCCTCCTGTCCGCGGCCCACGGCGGCGGCTCCGCGACGCTGGTCTTCGACGAAATCGACGCCGGGATCGGGGGACACACCGCACGCGCGGTCGGGGAACAGCTGCGAGCACTGGCGCAGGGCCGCCAGATCCTTGCGATCACCCACCTGCCGCAGGTCGCCTCGTTCGCCGCGCGACACTTCACGATCTCCAAGGATGTCGCCGGCAAGCCCACGCGGGCGACCGTCACGCGCCTGGCCGAGGAGGAGGTGCTCGGCGAGCTGGTTCGGATGCTGGGTGCGGACGCCCACGACGCCGGTGCGCGCCGGCACGCGAAGGAACTGCTGCGAGCGGCGTGAGCGAGCCGGACGCGGACGCCGAAGCGGTCGCCGAGCTGCTCGGGGGGGACGCTCCGCGGGCGGCACGCGAGCTGGTCGGTGTGCTCGCCCGCGAGACGCCGGTGCTGGCTTCAGGAACGCTGACCGAGCGATGCGGCGGACGCGTTTTGCTGAAGGCCGAGAACCTGCAGCGAACCGGTTCGTTCAAGCTGCGCGGCGCGCTCAACCGCGTCGCCGAGCTGCCCGCCGGCAGCGGCGTCGTCGCGGGGAGCGCCGGCAACCACGCCCAGGCGCTGGCGTACGCCGCCAGCGCCCGCGGCGTCGCATGCGAGGTGTTCATGCCCGACCAGGCGCCGGTCGCGAAGGTCGCGGCCGTGCTGGCCTATGGCGGCTCGGTCACGCTCGCAGGCGAGACCGTGGACGACTGCGTCGCGGCGGCACGCGAGCGGGCCGGCGACACCGGTGCGGTCTTCGTTCACCCCTTCGATGACCCGCAGGTGATCGTCGGCCAGTCGACGCTCGGGCTCGAGCTGCTCGATCAGGTGCCGGATCTCGCGACGGTGATCGTTCCGCTCGGCGGCGGCGGCCTGGTATCCGGGGTCGCCGGCGTCGTCAAGCACGCGCGGCCCGGAGTGCGCGTCGTCGGCGTGCAGATCGCGGCGTGCGCGCCCTTTCCCGCCGCGCTGGCGGCCGGGGCTCCGCTCGCGGTCAACGCCGCTTCGACGATCGCCGATGGCATCGCGGTCAAGCGGCCGGGGGAGCTGACTCTCCCGCTCGTCGCGCGGTGGGTCGACGACGTGGTGGTGGTCAGCGAGGAGGACACGGCCGAGGCGATGGTGCTGCTGATGGAGCGTGCGAAACTGGTCGTCGAAGGTGCGGGCGCCGTTGGTGTGGCCGCGCTGCTCGCGTCGCTCGTCAAGCCTTCCAGCGAGGGGGCGACCGTCGTCGTTCTCTCCGGCGGCAACGTCGACGCCGGCCTGCTCGCGCTTGTCGCGCGTCGCCACGAGACCGCGGTGGGACGGCGCCTGCGGGTCTTCACGCGGGTGGCCGACCGCCCCGGCGGGCTTGCCGCGCTCCTCTTGTGCGTCGCGCAGACGGGGGCCAACCTGCTGGCGGTCGAGCATGTGCGCGAGGCTGTCGATCTGCAGGTGCGACAGACCGGCGTCGAGCTGACGCTCGAGACGCGCGGCGCGGAGCACGCGGAGTCGATCGTCGCTGCGATGATCTCCGCCGGCTACGGTGTGGAGCGCGTGTAGGCCGGATCGTGGCGGCCCGCGTGTGGCGGGCCGGGCATCGGGGCATCAGCGGCCCGCTTCCGCCGCGATCCGAGCGACTTCAGTGCGTTGCGAGCAGGTCTCGTTCGGGGTCGATCTGCCAGCGCTCGGCGGCGGCGCGGTGCTCGGCACGGAGCGCCCAGCGATCCGGCAGGTCGACGCCGTCGTGATCGGGCGCCGCTCCCTTCAGCGCCATGCAGCCGGTGTTGTCCCCGAGTGCCCGGATCAGCGCGACGTCGTCGTCGCTCAGCGGACCTGTGTGCGCAAGGCCCGCGAGCTCGGCCCGCTTGTCCTCGACCGGGCGGGCGTCCGCTCCGGATTCCTGAATCAGCGTCGGGGCCACGCACGCCACCGGCTCGTGCGCGAGGTCCCAGGCACAGGCGAGCTGCAACATCGTCATGCCGTTGCGCCGCGCGATCGGCCGCATCAGCTCGAGCCTCCCGCGCGCCTGCTCGACCCACCCGGCGGGACGAAAGGAGCGGTGGTCGCCGTCCCTGAAGGCATGGCCGGCGGCGACGTCGTCGTGGAACACGCCGCCGTAGTCCACGACCCGCGCGATCACCCTCACTCCCGCGGCGGCGGCCGCGCCGAGGGCCAGCTCGCCCGGCCACGGCTCGAGCGGGTTGAGGATCAGCATCGCCCAGTCGATCAGTGCGCCAAAGCGCTCGCAGCAGTCGATCAGGTCCAGCGTGAAGCCGTTAGCGGGGCCCGGGGCGACGCCAAGCAGGCGCGTGAGGCCATCGTCTCGCAGCGCCGCCATCGCCTGCCACACCGCGTCGCTGGTGTAGCCAATCCGGTCGGGGTTGTGCAGCAGCAGCAGGTCGAAGCGGTCGAGGCAGCAGCGCTCGAGGCTGCGTTCGGTTGCCATGCGGAGGTAGTCGCGGTAGCCGTCCGGGCCCCGCAGGCTCGGATCGGTGAAGCGCGGGTAGCCCTTCGCGCCGGCACGTTCGCCGGCGTAGAAATCGTGGCCGACGGCACCGACGACGCAGACGTTCTCACGCGGGATGCCATGAAGTGCCCGGGCGAGCACGCGGTCGGCTTCGCCTGCCCCATACACGTCGGCAGTGATCACCGTGTCGATCGCGGCGTCGGGACGAAGCAGCGCGATCAGGCGCTCCTCCTCCAGCGGCTCGCCGAAGCGCATGAAGCGGCCGCCGCTCCAGGTGCCGAGCGCGGCGATCCCGGGATCGCGTGGTTGAACGGCCTCCACCCGGGTCAGTCTAGATGCGCGCCGGCGCAGCCGCCGCTAGGCTCGCGCACCGTGCGCTCCAACCGCGACCGCGGCGACCTTTCCGCCGGCGCGCCGTCGCCGGCGCCGGCGGCCCCAGCCCAGCGGCAGGCGAACATCCGGCTTGCGAGGCGCAGGCCAGGTGGGACCCGGTGACGCCTCCGAGCGTCGGCGCGCTGTTGCGCGCCTCCTTCGAGCTCTACCGCCGACATGTGCGGCTGGTGCTGATCGTGACGGTGCCGGTTGTCATCCTCGTCACCGGCCTGACCGCGCTCGGGCTCGGCGAGCTCGGCGCGCGAGTCAGGCCCGCTCCGCCGTTGCGCGACACCTACATCGATCTCGCCGCCAGTCAGCTCGTCACCGCACCGCTGATAACGGCGATCCTCGCACGGCTGGTCGTCCTCACGGGACGCGGTGAAACCGTGAGCGCGACGAACGTCGTGGCGGACGCTCTCGAGGCGTTCCCGGCGGTGCTGCTCGTGATCGTCGCCTGGCTGGTCGTGTCGTTAGTCGGCTTTGCCTCATTCATCGTCCCCGGGGTCTATGTCTTCGTGAGCTGGTATTTCGTCGTGCAGGCGGTCGTAATCGATGGCGACCGCGGCTTTGCCCCGATCCGCCGAAGCGCCGGTCTCGTCCGCGGCCACTGGTGGCAGAGCGCGGTCATCGGCGTGGCCTTTTCGCTCGCCGCACTCGTGCCCCGGCTCGTGATCGTCTACGCGCTCACTCCGCTCGCCAGCTCGGCCAACTCCTACGCGATCGTCGTGTTCGCGGCGGCGATCGCGAGCGTGGTCGCACTTCCGTTCCTGGCGATCGGCGCGACGCTGTACTACCTGTACCTGCGCGACGAAGCCACGCCGCGCACGACGCGGGCGTGAGGAGGCTCGCCGCGGCGCTCCGTCGTGGGCCTCGCCGCATGCCTTGGTAACGGGTCCGTCCGGCGTGGCGAGGGGCCCCGTTGCGGTGCGAGTTCCGACCGCGGTGCCCGCTACGGTGCGCCCTTGCCTGCCTCGCCTTCAGCGTCCCACCCGCCGTCGTCGCAGCTGCGCGGATCCGATCCGGCGAAGACACCGGATCGAACCAAACTGCGTCCTTCCCGGGCACGCCGGCGGACCTCGCTGTCTAGACTGATCGGACAGAAGCCCTGATGGCACAAACGCCCGATCGCCAGCACCGACCCCGCTTCATTTTCGTCACCGGCGGTGTCGTGTCGTCACTGGGCAAGGGGATCGCCGCCGCGTCCATCGGCAAGCTCCTCGTCGCCCGTGGGCTGACGGTCGCGCTGCAGAAGTTCGACCCCTACATCAACGTCGACCCGGGAACGATGTCGCCCTACCAGCACGGCGAGGTCTTCGTGACCGAGGACGGCGCCGAAACCGACCTGGACCTGGGCCACTACGAGCGCTTCACCGACGCCAACACGACCCGTGCATCGAACGTGACGGCCGGCGGCATCTACAACTCCGTGATCCGCCGTGAGCGACGCGGCGACTATCTCGGAGCGACGGTTCAGGTGGTGCCGCACATCACCGACGAGATCAAGCAGCGCATCTCGCTGATCGCGGAGTCGACCGACGTCGACGTCGTGATCACAGAGATCGGTGGCACGGTTGGGGACATCGAGTCGCTGCCGTTCCTCGAGGCCATCCGGCAGTTCCCGGTCGACGTCGGGCGCCGCCGCTGCATGTTCATCCATCTGACGCTGGTTCCGTACATCAACCACGCGGGCGAGCTGAAGACCAAACCGACCCAGCACTCCGTCAACGAGCTTCGGCGGATCGGCATCCAGCCCGACATGGTCGTCTGCCGGTCAGAATCGCCGCTCTCGGATGACATCCGCAAGAAGATCGCGCTCTTCGCAAGCCTGCCGGTCGAGGCGGTCGTCTCCGCCTACGACGTGAGCAACATCTACGAGTGCCCGCTGAACTTCCAGGGCGAGGGGGTCGACGAGTTCGTGCTCGACCACTTCGGGTTGAGCGCACCGCCGGCCGACCTCGATTGCTGGCGGGCGCTCACCGAACGCGCACGGGACGCGGTGGAGACGGTGCGGATCGCGATCGTCGGCAAGTACGTCGAGCTCGAGGACGCCTATCTCTCGGTCGCCGAGGCCCTTCGGCACGCGGGTTTTCGGGACGGCTGCCGCATCGAGATCGACTGGGTCGACTCGGAGGCGCTGACCGGCGGTGCGGCCGCCGAGCGACTGCGCGACGCCGACGGCATTCTCATCCCCGGCGGTTTCGGCAGCCGCGGATTCGAGGGCAAGATCGAAGCGGCTCGCTTCGCGCGAGAAAGCGGCGTCCCCTATCTGGGGATCTGCTTCGGAATGCATGTGGTCGTCTGCGAGTTCGCCCGCCACCAGGCCGGGATGGATGGCGCAAACTCGACCGAATGCGATCCCGAGACGCCCTATCCGGTGATCGACCTGCTGCCCGAGCAGAAGGAGATCGTCGATCTCGGCGGCACGATGCGTTTGGGTGCGACGCCGATCAAGCTGCACGAGGGAACCCGTGCGCGCGAGTTCTACGAGGAGGCGGTGATCTATGAGCGCCACCGCCACCGCTACGAGGTCAACAACATGCTGCGGCGGCGTCTCGAGGCCGCGGGGCTCGTGATGTCGGGAACGACGCCCGACGAGCGGCTCGTCGAGATTGTCGAGCTGCCCGACCACCCGTTCTACATCGCCTCCCAGTTCCACCCGGAGTTCAAGTCTCGCCCGGAGCGTCCGGCGCCGCTGTTTCGCGAGTTCGTGGGCGCTGCGCTCGCGCGCTCACGAGCGTCTTCTGCCGTCGGCTCGTGACGGGCGCGAGCGACGCGGAACGCCGCCGGCTGCACGACACCTTCGCCGCGCTCTGTCGGATCGCGAGTCCGTCTGGACATGAGCGGGCCTGCGCCGATGCTGTCTGCGCCGAGCTTCGCGAACTCGGCCTGATCGTGGCCGAGGACGGGGCCGGAGCGGCTCTCGGAGGCGACTGCGGCAACCTGCTCGCCCGCATTCCGGGAAGCGGCGAAAGCACGATGCTGTTCTGCGCGCATCTGGACACCGTGCCCATCTCTGCGCCGCCGGAGCCGGTCGTCCGCGACGGCGCGTGGCAGAACGCGAACGCCGAGATCCTCGGCGCCGACAACAAGGTTGCCGTCGCGGCGCTGCTGGCGCTCGCACGGCGTCTTGCCGTGGAGCCCGCCGCGGCCGGCGTGGAGCTGCTGTTCACGGTCGGGGAGGAGCGCTCGCTGGCGGGCGTCAAGGAGTTCGAGGCGGCCGTGTTGCGCAGCACCGTCGGTTTCGCATTTGACAGCGCCTCGCCGGTGGGCGGTGTCGTCGTCGCTTCGCCGACCCAGTACGGGATCACGGCCGAGTTGCGGGGCGTCGCCGCGCACGCCGGCGTGCGGCCCGAAGCGGGCCGCAGCGCGATCCTCGCCGCCGCACGGGCGATCGCCAACATGCGCCTCGGCCGGATCGACGCGCAGACCACCGCCAACATCGGCCTCATCTCGGGCGGCAGTGCCGCGAACATCGTGCCCGAGCGCTGTCGGCTGGTCGGGGAGGCGCGCAGCATCGATGGTGCGCGCGCCGAGCAGATCGCGAGCGAGCTCGTCGCGTGCTTAACGGACGCCGCCAACGACCCCGAGTGCGAATGTGACCTGGACGTGGCCGTCGAGCGCCAGTTCGATGGCTACCGGGTGCGCGCGTCGAGCGCCGAGGTGGGGCTCGCGTTCGGCGCGCTGCGCGACTGCGGCTATGAGCCTCGACCCACCGCGAGCGGCGGTGGCAGCGACGTGAACGCCCTTCGCGCGCGCGGTCTCGCGGTGCTGAACCTTGCCAACGGCACCGAGCGCAATCACGAGCCGGGCGAGCGTGTCCCCACCGCCGCGCTCGAGGCGATTTTGGATGTCGCGCTTGCGCTGGTCGCGCGAGGCGCCGGGTGACGCGCCTGCGGTGGCGCCGGGTTGCCCGGCGTGGTCGCAGCTCTCCGGATCGCTGAGCTTCGCCGTCGGGGCCAGCGCGGTCCGCGTCGAGAGGGTCCGCCGCCGCCGCCGAGCCGCCGCGGCGGTCGTGTGTCATAGGCTGCGCGGGTGGTGAGCACACCATGATCGAACCCGACGCCGTCGAGCTCCGCGTTTTGGGCGCGCTGATCGAGAAGCAGCGCACAACGCCCGACACCTACCCGCTTTCACTCAACGCCCTGCGCCTCGCGACCAACCAGTCGACCGGTCGCGAACCCGTCGTGGATTACGACGAGGATACGATCCGCGACGCGGTGGCGCGCCTGGTGCGGCGCGGCTGGGCGCGTCTGGCGAGCGGGCCCGGGAGCCGCGCCACGAAGTACCGCCACCTGCTGGACGAGGCGCTCGAGCTGAACGGCGCCGAGCTGTCGCTGCTCGCCGTCCTGATGCTGCGCGGAGCCCAGACCCCGGGCGAGTTGCGGGCGAGAACCGAGCGGCTGCACCAGTTCGCGACGCTCGAGGAGCTCGACGCGCTGCTCGAGGCCCTGAGCGAGCGCCGCCTGATCGTTCGCTTCGACCGCCGTCCCGGCCAGAAGGAGGCGCGCTGGCACCTCGGTGGCGAGTTTGGATCTCCGTCCGGCTCCGGGTCCCAGGGCGCGCCGCGGCCGCATGACGCCGATGTCCCGGGCGGCGTCGACGGTCCGGTCGCAGGCGAGCTGGAGGCGCGGGTCGCGGCGCTCGAGCACGATCTCGAGGCGTTGCGCGGCCTGGTCGCTCAGTTGCGGGACCAGGCCGGCTAAGAGGGGACGCCGGAAGCGGCGCGAATCTTGCGCCATGACGCTTACGGTTGCGCCGCCGGGTGCGTATGAGCAGCTCGTGCTCGACTTTCTTGCCTACCTCGAATTCGAGCGCGGCCTTTCACGCAACACGCTCGAGGCATACCGGGCGGACCTGCTCCAGTTCGGCGCGTACCTGCAGGGGCACGACCACGACGTGCTCGGCGTCGGTCACGTCGAGCTGGCAGGCTTTCTGACGGAGCTCGCCCGTGGCAGCGGCGAGCGCCCGCCGGTCGCTGCCGCGACGCTCCAGCGTAAGACCGCGTGCCTGCGCTCCTTCTACCGTCACCTGCGCCGAGAGGGAACGATCACGCACGACCCGACGGCCGATTTGCACGCGCCGCGCAAGACCCAGAAGCTGCCGGAGGTGCTCAGTCGCGATGAGGTCAACCGGCTGATGCGGGCGCCTCAGGGTGTCTCACCTGCCGCGCTGCGCGACCGCGCGCTGCTCGAGATCCTCTACGCGTGCGGGCTGCGCGCATCGGAGGCAGTCGGGCTCGCGCTCGAGGACGTCAGCCTCGATGATGCTTTCCTGCGGGCGCGCGGCAAGGGATCCAAGGAGCGCCTCGTGCCGATCGGGCGCGAGGCGGTGAGTGCGCTGCGGGCCTATCTCAGCCGCTCACGGCCGGTCCTCGTCGGCCTGCGGCCCGAGCGCCACGTGTTCGTCAACCGCCGCGGCGGCGGCCTCAGCCGCCAGGGCCTCTACAAGATCGTGCAGGGCCACGCCCGCGCGGTCGGATTGGGGGACCGGATGAGCCCGCACACGCTTCGCCACACCTTCGCAACCCATCTGCTCGCCGGCGGCTGCGACCTGCGCACGCTGCAGGAGATGCTGGGCCATGCGGACATCGCGACGACCCAGCTCTACACGCACCTGTCGACCGAGCGCCTTCGCGACGTGTACTTCGAAGCCCACCCGCGGGCGCACGCCTGAGAGTCAGGCCTTAAGCTCGGAATCCGAGCGATGCAGCGGCGTGCCCTGGTAGTCGTGGTGGACGCCTGCGGAGTGGGCGAGTTGCCCGACGCCGCAGAATACGGCGACGCAGGGGCGAACACGCTGTTGCACGTGGCGCGTGCCGTCGGCGGCCTGTCGCTACCGACCTTTGCCGAGCTCGGGCTCGGCAACATCGTCGAACTGCCGGGCGTCGCGCCGTCCGCCCGGCCCGCGATGCACGGCCGGCTGGCTCCGATCGGGCCGGGCAAGGACTCGAGCAACGGGCACTGGGAGCTGATGGGCGTGGTGGTGAAGGACGCGCCGCCGAACTATCCGGACGGTCTGCCGCAGGCGCTCCGCGCTGCGGTCGAGGACGTGATCGGCTCCGCGGTGATCTGCAACCGCGCACGCAACGGCATCGCGGCGATCGAGGAGTACGGGGCCGAGCATCTTGCCGGGGGCCGCCCGATCCTCTACACCTCTGCGGACTCGGTCATCCAGCTGGCCGCGCACACCTCTGTGATCAGCGCCGAGCAGCTGTATGCGACGTGCGCAGCGCTGCGCGAGGCGCTGCGCGGGCCGGACGCCGTGCGCCGTGTGATCGCGCGACCGTTCGAGGGCGAGCCCGGCGCCTTCACGCGAACCGCCGGACGGCGCGACTACACGCTGGCGCCGCCGTCGCCCAGCCAGCTCGAGCTGCTCGCCCGCGCAGGCATTCCGGTGCACGGCGTGGGCAAGGCGCCCGCGCTGTTTGACGGCATCGGTTTCAGCGCCGCGCATCCGGGGGCCAGCAACGATGAGGCGATCGCGAGCGTCGATCGGCTGATCGCAGAGCTCGAATGCGGGCTCGTGTTCGCGAACCTGATCGAAACCGACCAGCTCTACGGCCACCGCAAGGACGCGGCGGGCTTCCACCGCGCGCTGCAGGTGATCGACGGCGCCCTCGCGCGCTGGCTGCGCGCGACAGGCGAGGAAGATCTGCTGATAATCACCGCCGACCATGGCTGCGACCCGGCTTCACCGCACACCGACCACACGCGTGAGTATGCGCCGCTGCTGGCGCGCTTCGCCGGCGACGGCGGGCGCCGCCACGACGGCCGGCTGGCTGACGTTGGCGCCTCCGTGCTCGACTGGCTGACGGGGGGGCGGGCGGCGCTGCCTGGAAGCTCCTTCATCGCGCATGCCTGAGCTGCCCGAGGTTGAGACCGTGCGCCGCCAGCTGGCGCCGGAGCTTGTCGGCGCCACGCTCACCGCGCTCGATGTCCGCGACGCCCGCTGGTCTGCGCCGCTTGCGCCGCAGGAGCTCAGCGATGTGCTCAGCGGGCGACGCGTGCTCGCGCTCGCGCGTCGCGGCAAGTACCTGGACTGGGTGCTGGAGGGGGAGATCCATTTGCTGATGCATCTGCGAATGACCGGCACGCTGCTGCTTGACCCGCCCGGCGAGCCGGCCCACACCCGGGTCGTGGTCACGTTGGACGGCACTCGCCGGCTGCTGTTCGTCGATCCCCGCCGCTTTGGCACCGGGCAGCTGGCGATCGGAGAGGAGGCGCTGGTGTCGTTCTACGCCGAGCGTCTCGGCGTGGAACCATTCGATCCGGCGTTCACCGCCCCGCTGTTGCGAAGCCTGGCCCGCGGCCGGCGCGGGCCGGTCAAATCGTTCCTGCTCGACCAGCACCTGATTGCCGGGATCGGCAACATCTACGCCGACGAGGCGCTGTTCCGCGCCGGGGTGCACCCGCTGCGCCCGGCCGGAGCGCTCAAGCCGGCGCAGTACGTGCTCCTGCACGCTGGGATTCGCGATGTGTTGAGCGCCGGCATCGACGCGCGGGGGGCATCGATCGACGACTTCCGACACCTCGACGGGGCCCGCGGCAGCTTCCAGGACCGGTTTCTCGTTCATCGCCGCGCCGGCGAGCCGTGCGCGGTGTGTGGGACCACGATCCGCAAGCTCGTCGTCGGCGGGCGTGGAACCTACGTGTGCGTGCACTGCCAGCCGGTGCCTCGAACCGCCGCCGCGGGCGCACGCGGCGTCAGGGGCTAGGCTGCCAGCAACTCGTCGAGACGTCCGGAGCGGTCGGCGCTCACCAGCTCGCTGAAGCCGCCGAGCACCTGATCGCCGATGATGACCTGCGGGAACGTCATCATCCCTGTCCGCTTCGCAAGCTCGGCACGGCCGTCGGCGTCCTTGGCCAGGTTGACCTCTTCGTAGCTGAGACCGCGCTTGCCGAGCAGAGCCTTCGCCTGGCGGCAGAAACCGCACGGCTCGGTTGTGTAGAGCGTGACAGTGTTCATTACTTCAGAAAGTATAGCATGAGTGGACCGGTCAAGACGGAGGCGATCGTCCTGCGCTCGCTGCGTTACGGCGAGGCGGATCGGATTCTGCACCTCTACACGCCCGGGCGCGGGCGGGTCAGCGCCATAGCCAAGGGCGTGCGCCGGACGCGGAGCCGCTTCGGCGGGCGGTTGGAGCCCTACACGCGAGTCCGCCTGATCTGCCACGAGGGACGTGGCGAACTGCTGACGATCACGGCCGCGGAGACGCTCGACGCGCACGCCCGCCTGCGCGACCAGGCCGCTACGCTCGACAGTGCGGCCCGCGCGTGCGACGCGGTGGCACGCGTGTTCGAGACAGAGGAGCCCCATCCGGCCGTGTACAACCTGCTGGCCAACGAGCTGGCGCTGCTGGCCGCCGATGCCACGCAGGCCACCCACGCAAACGCCCTTGCCTTCCGTCTCAAGCTGCTCGTGACAGCCGGTCTCGCCCCAGCGCTCGGAGCGTGTGCGAGCTGCGGGTCGCCGGAACACCTCGTCGGCTTCTCGCCCCAGGCGGGCGGGGTCGTGTGCAACGCCTGCGAAGCCGCCTCGTTCCCGATCGCGCGCGAAACGCACGACTTCATGACCGCCGCACTCGCTAACTCGCTTGCTCTCGCGCCGACCGCTTCCCCGCGGGCGCTGCGCGAAGCCGAGCGCGCGATCGGCGAGACGCTCGAACATCACGCGCACCTGCGACTGCGACCGGCGGCGCTGCGATGAGCGTGGCATCCGTGTTCGAGGCTCGCGTAAGAGCCCGCGAGCAGCGCGAGCTGGCGCCGCGAGCTACGCCGTCCTACCCCGCCCGGCGGGCACTCAGCGAACCGGACTGTGGCCTGCGAACGCCGTTTCAGCGCGACCGCGACAGGATCGTGCACGCCAAGGCGTTCCGGCGGCTCAAGCACAAGACCCAGGTGTTCATCGCCCCCGAGGGCGACCACTACCGCACCCGCCTGACGCACACGCTCGAGGTGACCGGGATCTCCCGCACGGTCGCCCGCGCGCTCGCGCTCAACGAGGACCTGACCGAAGCGATCGGGCTCGGCCACGACCTCGGCCACCCACCGTTCGGCCACATCGGCGAGGACGTGCTCGACCGCTGCCTGCACGAGCGCTTCGGCGGCGCCTTCCACCACTGGGAGCAGTCGCTGCGCGTCGTGGACTCGCTCGAGCGCGACGGCCGCGGCCTCAACCTGACCGAGCAGGTGCGCGACGGGATCCTCTGCCACTCCGGCCGGGCGCCGGCTCCGGCGACCCTCGAGGGCGCGATCGTGCGGATCACCGACCGCTTCGCCTACCTGAACCACGACATCGATGACGCGATTCGTGCCGGCCTGCTCGACGCCGCGGCACTGCCGTCGGAGGCGATCTCGGTGCTTGGCGAAAGCGGTTCGGCACGCATCGACGCGCTCGTCCACGATCTCGTCGAGCAGTCCGAGCTGGCCGGCGAGATCGGGCAGGGGGAGGCGGCGGCGCGGGCGATGTCCAGCCTGCGCGAGTTCATGTTCGAGCACGTCTACCTCGGCCCGATAGCGCGTCGCGAGCACTCCAAGATCGAGACCGTCATCCGCAGCCTGTTCGATCACTACTGCGCGAACCCCGAGCTGCTGCCGCCGGCTGATGACGAGCTGCCCACACGCGTGACCGACTACATCGCCGGCATGACCGACCGCTTCTGCATCCGTGCGTACGAAGAGCTCGCCGTTCCGCGGGCGTTCGGGCTCTGATGCCGCGCTACACCGCGGACTCCAAGGAGCGGGTCCGAGAAGCGGTCGACATGGTCGACCTCGTGGGGTCGCGAACAGAGTTGCGCCGCTCGGGCGCCGATGCCTACATCGGCCTGTGCCCGTTCCACGACGAACGCACCCCGTCGTTCAGCGTCCGGCCCTCGGGCAAGGTCTACTACTGCTTTGGCTGCCAGGCGGCCGGCGACGCGTTCAACTTCGCGATGGAGACCGAGGGACTCGAGTTCGTCGGCGCGATGGAGTTCCTCGCGGAGCGATACGGCGTCACGCTCGAGCTGGCGCAGGAGGATCCGCGCGCCGCCGACGAGCGTCGCCGCATGGCGCGGCTGCTCGAGCTGCTCGACAGGACCTGCTCCTACTACGAACGGGTGCTGTGGGAGAACGCCGAGGGATCACGCGCCCGCGAGTATCTCGCCGCACGCGGCCTGGAGGAGTCGATCCTGCGCGAGTTCAGGGTCGGCTTCGCGCCGAGTGCGTGGGATCGCGTCCTGCTCGGCTCGCGCCGCTCCGGCTTCAGCGAGGCGGAGCTCCTGGCCGCGGGTGTCGTCCAGCGCTCGCGCGAGCGGCCGGGCAGCGTGTACGACCGTTTTCGCCGGCGAATCACCTTCCCGCTGTGCGACCAGCGCGGGCACGTGCTCGGCTTCGGTGCGCGCGCGATGAGCGCGGATCAACAGCCGAAGTACGTCAACAGCGCCGACGGTGTCGTGTACCACAAGGGCCGCCACCTGTTCGGGACGCATCTGGCGCGCTCACATGCTGCGAAGGCCGCGTCGATCGTTCTGTGTGAGGGCTACACCGACGTCATCGCGGCCCACCAGGCTGGCGTGAGGAACTGCGTCGGCCTGATGGGC
>Ga0265320_10002147_pt1 | contig 13843 bp, 10 predicted proteins | sample 4827metaG_FD_202087 | JGI IMG/M metagenome (GOLD analysis project Ga0265320, IMG submission 202087) | Rhizosphere microbial communities from Carex aquatilis grown in University of Washington, Seatle, WA, United States - 4-8-27 metaG | ecosystem: Host-associated > Plants > Roots > Rhizosphere >...
GGCCTAAGCCTGCGCGCGATCGTCACCCGCGCTCACGTCCCGCCCCATCGCGTGCGCGAGCTCCACCGCGAGTGGGCGCGCTCTCTGGAACACGGATCGCCGCCCGACCCTCACGCCCTCGGCGACACCGCCGAGCTCACCGAGCTCGCAGCCACCGCCCAGGCCCTCTTCGAGAGCCGAGACTGACGCCACCCGCGGTCTGGCTCACGCGGATCTCGCTGGCCATATTCCCTCGGATCGGAGTGGCCAGCTTTCCTCGGATCGGAGTGGTCACCTTTCCTCGGATCGGAGTGGCCGTCTACACGAGCGAGGAGCTGCGCGACACCGTCGGCGAGGGCGTTGAGTTCGGGACCGTCGCCGAGGTCGATCGAGTCCGACGGGCACCGTGTTCGAGCGAGCCTGACCCCTCGCGGTAAAGAGAGCGCGCGCGCTGTGGCGGGACGCGCGCCTGGATCACGACTTGTTGGCCGCACCCGAGGGGCCCCGGCGCCCCTGAGCGGGGCGTAGACGCTCTCGGCCCGCTCAGGAAATGGCAGCGATGCCGGAGCTTCGCCGAACGGTCGACGAGGCGAAGAAGCCCCCGCAGTCGTCCTTGAGGCGGCACGCCGCGCACTCGTCGAAGTAGAGATTCTTCCAGTCCGAAATGCTCTTGCGGGCAAATTGATGAAGCTCGCTGGAAAGCACGCAAAGCTGGTGGTTGTAGACGGACACATTCAGCCCCGCCCGGTGCAATATCCACGCAGCCTCGACGAGTTGCGGCTGGTACTCTATCGGGTCGATCCAAAGGGCGTCCAAGTTCGTCTTCGCAAACCCGGTCATCTCCAAACCCATGAGAGCCACGTGGTCGACGAACAGAAGGTTGCGCGTTACGAACTCGGCAAAGGCCGCGAGTCGTGCATACGTGTCACGGTGAATCACGAACCGCAGCTCCACGCGGACGCCGCGGCGCTTTAGATTCAGGATCCCCCGGACGGTTTCGTCATAGGCGCCGTTGGCTTGAACGACATAGTCGTGTTCTTCCGCCAGATCGGAGTAGAGCGGGATGCCGATCATCAGATCTGGGTGATGTACCTCCGCCAACGACCGGGCGAATGCGGCGTCCGAGAATCGTCGCCCGTTTGAGAGGACATGCAATGCTGTTCGAGGGAGTACACGCTTCATCGTGTCGAGAAGCTGAACAAGGTGGTCCCCGAGCAGGGCGGGCTCTCCTCCGCTGAACACGATCTCCGTTGTGTCCGGCGAGATCAGTGGGATCACCTTCATCCACTCATGGACGCGCCACAGGTCATCGTCGGGTCTTGGTGGCTGCGAGCACATCACGCAGAAGTTGTCGCAACGCTCGGTCAGCAGAAAGCTGTTGGAGTTCGACGTTCGTCGGTAGAGCGTCGTGAGGCCTCGGCGCGTCGGCTCGACACGTACCACGTCGCCGTGAGCCAGGTACGTTAGCTCCGGGGCGAGAACGTAGCTGTCGCGGCGACCGGCGTCCCGCATCTCATGGTGGAGAAGGTAGCCACGAAACCCATCGGGCAGCATGGCAAGTGGCTCCTTGACGAGCAGAATCTCCGTCGCTCGTTCAGTCGACGGGTGCTCCGGTTGCTCGCAGATCCGGCCAACGAACGAGGATGGCGATACTTCCGAGAGAGGGCGTAAACCGCGAGCTGACAGCTTGATGAGCATCGAGGTCAGATCCACTGGAGCAGCGTACCGCGCACGCCTGCGTCGCTTTCAAGGAGCCCGATCACGTACCGCAGCGTCGCCATTTGTTTCTTGCAGAAGTCACTGAACGCCTTGTGTCCGACCGGATCTCCCTGGGTCACTCGGTGAAACACCGGGTCGGCGCCGCAATACGGCAGGAACGGGCAGTCGTTGCACATTGGTGCCCCCTCCGGCATCGACTTGTCCAGGACGGACAGTAGGCTCTCGGACGTCATCATTTTCTCGTAGTTGTCCGAGTCGAGGTGGCCGAGCCGAAACGACGCGTCGCCCATCTCGGCCAGCATCCGTCCCTCGTCGGAGGCGTAGATAGAGCCGTCGTAGTTGTAGACGATGGCGCCGATCCCGATGCCTGCGGGCGATTGCAGATCGACGTAGTTGGATCCCGTTGGCGAGAAGAGCTTCTGAAGAAGAATGGAGGTGAACTCCTCGCGCAGCGGATAGCCCCCTGCGTTTATCTTGAGGATACGTGCAAGCCCGCGCTTGTAGAACTCGATCCAGTCCTCGATCGTGCATCGGCGAAGGAGGTTCGTCCGCGCCGCGAACCCGTAGGGGCTCAGATTCCGCAAGAAGATGCTGTGGAAACCCTGCCGAACGTACTCGTCGATGATCTCCTCGACCCGCATGAGACTCGCTGGTGTTGTCGTCATGAGGGCAGAGATGAACCCGGGCCCGAGCGCTTCTCGTGCTCGACGGATGTTATCCGTCGTCGTCCGATAACTGTGGCCTCCACGAAGCGGCCGTTGCGCTTCATGAAGATCCTCCGGCCCGTCGAGGGAAGTCGACAGGTACACCCCATTCGTCCTGCAAAACGAAAGCACCTCATCGGACAGCCTCGAAAGGTTCGACGCGATGACGAAGCGGAGGTCCCTCCTGTGCGTCCGGTTTATCTCCTTGCCGCGCTCAACGACGTGGCGGATCAGGTCGAAGTTCAGAAGTGGCTCACCACCCTGGAACTCAATCTTGATGCGCTTCGACGGGCTGCGAAAGGTGAGTTCGAGAGCCGCGTCCGCGTGCGCCGGGGTCATATCAAAGTGGAGCCGATCCTCCGTCTGGCGCGAGACCTGGCAGTAGTGGCACGAGTGATCGCACCGGAGGGTTACGACAAAGATGTGCAAGCCCGTGAACGACGCGACGCCCTCCGCGCGTGTTCGGTACTTGAGCGCAAGGAGGTCGAGAGCGACGCGAGACCGCTCGTCGAATAGGAAGTGCCGCGACTTGAGCGCCCTGTAGGCGCCGTCACCCCGATCGAGCCGATGCTCGACGAACGCGACGAGGTCGTTGCGACTAAGCAGCACATACTCGCCGACATCGTTCGTAAGGAGGTATCGGTGATCATCGAAACGCCCAAAGCGGAACGGAAGCAGCCGGTAGCTGGCAGCCGGCAGATACTCAGTGCGGTCATGAAAGGGGGCGTCGAGGGTCATTCGCGCCGAATCAGGTTGGTTTTTGAAAAGGCGTGAGCGAGAAGGAGAGCGCGTAGTGGGCGCGTCTCCTCGGCAATCTGCTCCCGCAACTCCTGGTCGAGGAGATCCTGGAAGAACAGACGGATGACGTCGAGGGCCACGGCCTCGCTCGTCGCGGGCGGGAATAGAAACGTGATCGGCAGCGAGGTGACGTCCACGCCGCCCAGGACGACGGTGCACTTCTCGGCGAGCTTATAGGCGACCTTCTGGACGGCAGACAGCCGGTAACAGCGCATGTCGACCTCAAGGCGTACGGAACCGTCTCGAAACTTGAGCAGTTCACTGCCGTTGATCCCTGACTTCACATGCTCGTCGATCGGCATGGTGGCTCCTCGACTACCAAGCGATCTCGACGACGCCGGTCTGCCCTTCATAGATATCGACCGTCCTGGTCTCTACGCCCACGAAGCGATTCTCCACGCGGATAACATGCGGACCAGGCTTGAGCGTCAGCGGGCCGCTCACATCGTGTCCTACGAGTTGGCCATCGATGAAGATGCGACCGCCGGGGTAGGCGACAAACGACACGGTCGCGGGCTTCGGAGGTGGGGGCGGCGGCGCGGGGGGCGGGGTTGGGCTTGGGGCCGGATAGTACCCTCCGCCGCCCCCACCTCCGCCACCGCCTCCGGAAGAGTGACTGCTGTGCGATGAATGCGACGAATGCGAGCTGTGCGAGCCGTGAGCCAAGTAGCCCGCCGTTTTGTTGGATGGGACGAGCAGTAGCGGCGTGTCGGTGTCGCCATCGTCGTCCGGGCGACGCGCGACCTGGGCGGCGGCATCAGCTATCAAGAGGCCAGACGATGCGGCTCCCCCGAGCAGCGCGAGCACCGCCGCGCCAAGCGGCATGAGCTGGCTCCCCGGCTTGCGCACAGCCTATATTCCGTTCGCTCGGGACGCCGCGTCAAGGATGCCCGGTAGTCGCTGGCGCCTTTTGGAGCTGGGTCGGTCATGGCCTTCTGCGCCGCGCGGGAACCCAGCAAGCATTGCGGACAGGAACGGGCCCTCGGGCAGAGCTTTCGGTCGGTGTGCTTCCTCTTGCAGTCCGAGGCTCGGCCGCGCGATGCTCCGCGGCTGCCTCTTACATGCTGTCCTCTCCGGGGGGAGCCTTGTGACCGATTCGAATCCGTCTGCGCCAAACTGTCCGTCGTGCGGGGGCCCCGCATCCCCCGCCGCCGCGACGTGCTCGTACTGCCAGGCCACGCTTGCGTGGGGCGGGATGGCGCCCAAGACCCCGAACCGAAGCGTTCAGGAGGCTGCGGCGTCCTGGGCCAAGTCCGTCTTCGGAGCCCCCTTTGGCTTCGCCGACCTGATTTTCGGCGTCCAAGTGCGCGACGAAGTGCTCGAAAGACTTTTTACGACCGTCGCTCGTCGAGATGTTCGGGAGGAGCGGATTCCGACAAGCCAACGGAGAAGCTCTCCGCCACGCGTGGATCCCCGCTCGGTTGATCCGTTCGCCATCGCGCCCGATGCCCTGCGCGCCGCCAGCGAGTACGTGACGAGCTGCGCACGCTGCGGTGGTTCGGGATCCTCAGAATGCGGACATTGTAGCGGTGGCGGTCGAGCGGCCTGCCGTAACTGCGGCGGAAGTGGCCACGTACGGAAGTACAACAGGAAAAGCAGCCGACTGGTGAAGTGCGGCGTCTGCCGCGGTGGCGGCTCCGCACCCTGCGGGACGTGCAACGGCGGTGGGACCGTGACCTGCCAGGGCTGTACGGGTAGTGGGCACGAAGTGGCCTGGCTCGCTTACGATGAGACTTCCCACGGCAACGTCACTGTCGTGCCCGACAGCCCCGTCCTCGTTGCATACCCACAGCTCCGGGAGGGCCGCGCGCTCGCCGCGAACGAGCTTTCGGCGTTCGCGACACTCAAGTCTGTCGATGCGCGCGGTCCGTTGCTGAGGGAGGGGATCGATGCCATTCACTCGCCCCTCGTGCGAGAGCAGGCTGCCTCGGTCGATCCGCGTCTGGAGCGCATCAGCTTCCAGCAATACCTGAAGCTGGCGGTCGTCAGGCGCGACGCGACGTACGAAATGTGCGGAACGTCTGGTGTGCTCGTTTTCTCGGGCTGCGACCTCGTCGGAGCGAGAACGCCGGAGGCGCTACGCCCGATTCATCGACGATTGTACGTCTGGGCCGCTGTGGCGCTCGGCTTGATCGTGGCAACCAGGCTCATCGCAGGGGCCCTGGTCGGGACCACGGCATATTTTGCACGGACCAACGGAGAGGTGGTCGCAGCGTCCTGGACGGGAGCAGCACTCGCCTTCGTGTTTCTTGGCGCGGCGCTTCGTGAGCTTCGGCCCAGTTTCAAGTTCGGAACCCTCAAACCCATCGAGAAGATCTCGGGTCTCGGTGCCCTAGCTGCCGTAGGTGTTGCAGGCATCATCGCCGTCGCCTCGCGACCTCGACTTGCCGAGGTTCAGCAGGCATTGTCAGTCGGCGATACCCCCCGAGCGAAGCTGGTCGTAGAAGCTCTCGTCGCCACGAAGGGGGAGACCCCGGACGTTCGCGAAGCGGTAGACGCCACTCTCATGGCCGAAGCAGAGAAGGTTTCCGGTGAGCCGAAGCTAAGGGTTCTTGATGAGGTTGCGTCACGCGGAGGAGGCAGGGCCCCCCAGGCCGTCCAAGCGGCGCGCGTGGAGCGGATCCGAGAAATCCAGCAGGCTATCGACGAGAAGAGGATGGTCGACGCCGTCGCGAACATCGACCGTTGGTTTCCAAACTGGAAGTCTGACCCGGAGGTGGGGTCCAAGCGAGCCTTGGCCGACGATGTGGCGTACTCGTCGTGCCCGGACGATCCCTGTCGCTACGCCAATGCGACGGAGGCGAACACCGCGTTGAGTACCTCTGAGCGCGCCGCGCGAGCAGCCGCCGCGAAAGCGACAATCGTGTCGAGACTGTCCGTTTCTGATGTTCCGAGCGAACCACCACTGACCCGTCTTCAGCGGCTTCGCTCCATGATCGCGGTCGCAACGCAGCCCGCTATTACAGCGAGCATCGATGCCGAGATCGCTGGAAAGGCTAAGATCGCAGTTGAGTGGGCGCGCGGCGAGCGTGCCAAGGTCGCGCTCATGAACGCCGATGAGGCGGTAGCGTCCGAGCTGCTCGGGCCGCTCAATGAGCAGGACTCCAAGACAGCGACCGCCACGGTTGACGGCGTTGGCGTCTTTCTGTCGCTCGATTCGCAGAAGAAGTGTCGCGGCGTCTACATGGTCGGCCCAACTCCCGGGACGCGTCAGCTCGATGCCAACGGGGAGGCTGCCACCCGCTTATTGTCCCAGGCCGTTGGACACCCGGCGACCGTCAAGCCCGCCGGCAACGCCGCGACGTCACGCTGGACGGAAGGCGCGACGCCCGTGTTGGCGCGGTGGAAGGACGGCAAGCTCATGGAGTTGAGGGTCGGAGACGCGACGCCGTAGGCCGATGCTCGTGATCGTCGACGAGGCGTGGCTCTTTCTCCGTCGTCCTCGCGCACATTCGTTTGCCGGCCCGAGACCACGTTCATCGTCGGTCTTTCTGACCGTCTGCGCTCTTATACTGCTTTGCTGGAAGGCGCCCAAGTCCCGCGGCTGCTCTCCTCGGCGGATGTCCCCTGTACGTCAGGTCACCGATGGGATAGCGCGCCGGGATAAACCGGCATGGAGATAGGAATGAAAGAGTCCAACGTCGAAGGAATAGCGAACCACGACGACCCCGAGCTGCTGCCGCGAGTGCAGCCACGACGGCGGGGCTGAAGAGTCAGGCGTGGCAAGCTGAGCGGGAATGGAAGCGCGTTCGATCAGCTGTCGACGCAGGTTATCGGGCGACCTTGCAGGCCATCCAACCCGCCCGTCACGATGGCTTCTAGCTGATGTGGTCGAATAGTAGAGGGAGCGCCCGATGAGGAAGCAACCAGCAAGGAGTGGGTGTCGATACCGCCGCGCATTTCGGAGCCCGCCCTGGAGTTCATGCAGGCGCGCACCATCGCAATCTGGGGCGACCACCGGGTTCACACGAAGGGTGAGCCGATCCAGTACGGGTCAGGCGTCCTTATCCAGGTTGCGGACTCGCGGTTCATCGTGACAGCTCACCACATCTGCGAAGCGTTTCTGAAGCACGGGTATACGTGCGCTATCTCGGGCGCGGCGAAGCTCGTTCCGCTCGACAAGACGAAGGTGTGGCACACGGAGTCCGCTGACGTCGCGATCATCCCGCTGACCGAGTCGATGTGGACCGCGCTCTCGCCGGCCAAGAAGTTCGCTCGGCTGTCGGAGCTGGACGCGAGGGACGAGACCCATAAGGTGGGCGGGATTTATTGCGTGTTCGGCTACCCTCACGCCGCGTCGAAGACAGATCACGATGCGCGCGTCCACAAGATGGTCGCGGAGCACGTTTGGGGCCGTCCCGTATGGGGCGAGCAAGCAACCGTTGCTGTCGTTCGATCCCGCTCGCCAAATCGCCATCGAGTTCCGAGAAGGGTCTCACCCACACCCTGGAGGGATGAGCGGATGCGGGATCTGGCGCGTCCTAAAGGCTGGGGTAGCCGGTGCCGCGTGGTCCCCCGACGATATCCGATTGGTCGCGCTCGAGCACACCCTCGGCCATCGTGACGGCGACGCTCTGGTCGGCAGCCGAATCGGATACCTGCCGACGATGATCGAAGCGCACGACCCGTCGCTCGCGCCTGTGCTCGCGCTCGAGTGGCCGATGCGAGCACGGACCAGGAGCGACCGTCTCGTCCAGGACTAAGCCCGCCTCGCTTGAGGCCTTCTAATGCGGTCGCCTACGGCATCGTGGGCATGCCGCAGAGGCTCGTCGACGGGCAGGGACACGTCGTCGGTGCGCGCTGCCTGACTTCCTGGGTTCTTTCATCACGTGGATCTCTCGCGTGAACAAACCGGCGAGCCGCCCGATCGACCATCGGGGCCATACCACCAAGGGCCGCGAACGCCTCCGCGAACGAGTTGACACGAGCATCCGCTCGCTCACCTGGGTCGTAAACAGGCGGCGTGAATCACGCTGGATTCAAACTTTTCGTCGTTCTCTAAGGCTTGCTGAACTCCACAACGGCTCGCAACCAGGGGCGCAGCCACGAACCGTCATTGGCCTTCTCTTCCATGAAGACGTCGTTGTCCTCGAGCGTCTGCCAGTTCCTTTCCGCTGCGCGAATGAGATCGCGCGCCGCAACGGCGCCCGACGCAAGACGGGCCTCCACGTCGGCAAACCAGTGCATGTATTGCCGCCATCCCAATCCGACCCAGGCCTTCGCCGGATCAGACGCAAGCTGCGCCAAGATCTCCGAGCCAAACGGATTCGTCGTCGTCGTTGCAAGGCCGTGCGCCTGCACCCGAGGGACGTCGCTTCCACGCAAGAACGAGAGCAGGGGTTCCTCGAACCAGTAGGCCATGAGCCGGCCGCCCTCTTCGGGCTCGTTGAACCGGCCCGGAGTGAAACGGCGCAGGTTGGCGAACTTGCCCGTGGCGCAGGACGTTGCCCCGGCGGCCTTCCAGAGCAGCACGTCGGACGATGAGCACCCGACGAGCACAGGGAGCCCCGACTGCTCAAGCAGGTGTACCAGTCTCATGGCGCCCTTGAGCTGGTCGACGTCGCGCAGCTCGTCGCGCGGCCTCACGTCACAAAGAAGGATTAGGTAGATGCCTGCCGCCTTTGTGTTCGAAACGACCGAGGCAATCTCAAGCGCCCGGTTCGGCGCCGCCAGATCGGGTAGCCGCGCGATAACCGTCTCGAGAACCCGAAAGCCGTCCCGCGCACAGAACTCCGTGAGTCGATCGGCAAGTCCCCGCATCGCCTCGTAGTATTCGTTGGTGAACATCGACGCGGCGATCGTTGCCGGCGAGCACACTGCGCGGGCACCCACGCGTCCCACGGTGCTTGCTAACGCGTCGAGGAGGGTTCCCCACCAAGTCTCGGAGGTCATGTCCGCCGTGTCGAAGTCCTTGGGGAAGTAGCTCCACGTTGCGAGCTGACCGCGGTCAGCCCGGCGTGGGAAATAGAGCTGCGGGTCGAAGATGAACTCGTATGCGTTCGAGCTCCGGGACGAGACCATCGCGCTCACACCGGCCTCGACCTCGTTGACGGGGCTGATGATGGCTCCTCCAAAGCCGGAAACTTCGCCGAGCAGATTCTGCGAGTCGTGCCCCATCTGGTGGTAGGCGGGCATCAAGGTCCTCCTGTTGACTGCCAGGCCAGCGCGAGCTGCGGCGGCGTGCGAAAGCGGGCGATCGGCCAGGGCGCTACCATGCCAACGAGAGGAGCGAGACCGTTGTCCACTGCCCATGCGTTGAAGGTGGGCGCGGAGGGTTCCCGACGCGCAACGCGATCGACGACCTGCATCGGGTTCATCTCCGGCAGCTCGTAGGGGTGCCGACCAAGGCCGCACATCGTCAGCACGACGCCTAGCGCGAACTGGTCGGTGCGCCAGTCGATCATCGGCTTCTCGTTGTTGAGCTGTTCTGCGGCCGCGTAATACGGCGTACCCGGCCCGTGCGGGAGCCACGTCTTGGTCAGCGAGCTCTGACCAAGGTCACGGACAAGGCCAAAATCCACGATCACCGGCGTCCCGCCGGCGGTGCGGAACATGATGTTGTCGGGCTTCAGATCACGATGAACGAGGCCCAGGGAGGCGATGTGCCCGACAGTATCGATGAGGCTCAACGCTAACGCGCGCACGTCCCCGATCGCCAACGGGCCGCCAGCGAGCCGTGCCGTCAAGGTGCCACCGGAGAGGAACTCCTCGAGCGAGTAGACGTACTCGCCGGACCCGTCCTTCCAGCTCTCGATCAACTCGAACCGAGCAACGCCCGGGTGAGAACACCGGGTGATTGCATCGACCTCGCGCTGCGTTCGCGCGTCGGCGCCGGCCTTTCGGTAGAGCTTGAGCGCGCGCGCCGTCCCATCCGCCGCACGAACCTCGAACGTGTGCTTGAAAGCGCCGGACCCTACCTCGAGCCCGAGCGCTAGCTTTCGTGCCGCGCAGATTGCTTGCGCGACTTGTTGGAGCTTAGCGTCTGCCGGCATCGAACTCTCGACCCCCTCCGCGACCCAAGTTCAGCGATCGCTCGCGTGGCTACCCAAGGCTGCAATGGTACCGAGGGCGCGGCATCAAGAAGCACTTCAATGCCACGATCGGCGCTGACGGAGCAGAGGCCCACTCGCCGGCGATGAAACTCGTGCTCATGCTGCGCAGCAATCCGTGCGGCTCCCGCAGGGAGGACGACATACGAGCGATGCGCGAAGCAGCGCGTGCGATACGCCTGGTGCAGGGCGTCGCGCCAGCGCGCGAGCTTCGCTTCGAAGGCGACGAGATGCCCGGCTTGGCTGAGAGCAAGGACATCCGTGTAGCCCCCGACGTAGTCGAACTCGAACGCGATGCTCACGCGCCCCCACTGGGTGTCGCCCCGTCGCAAGCAGCGGGCGAAAGCGGCGACCAGGTTGCTCTCGAGGAGGTAGGTCCTACGCGCGCTCGGAGCACGACGCATCGTGCGGGTGATAGCACAGTCGAACGGGTCGGGGGCCACGAACCGGATGCCGCGGCAGCGCGGACCTGGGCACTCAGGTACGCCAATACGTGCTTGCCTTGCGCCATCCGTCGCGCACGCACGGCGGTCGTCGCTACGATATCGCGCCCGCTGTGCGCCCCACCGACGGCAGATCGTCCGATTGCCGGTGCTTGGCGGCCTGCATCCCCTCTCGCCCATCTGACGTTTTCTTACTGGGAACCATCGACCTCGATCGGCTCATTCGCGCGCGTCCACCGAGAGCGGTGCGCCTCGTCACCTGACCGGCCCTTCGGGGGGCCGAGCCTTGCTTTCGCCGCTTCCCGCATAGCGGGAACCCCACGGCGAATGCAGCTCGTCCTGCCGAGGAGCACCGCGTGGCCGCGCCCCTTCGGGGATGCGAACGAGCCGCTCGAAGTCGAGCGGCCCCGCGAGAAAGGCCAAGAAGCTCCTATGAACGCCACTCATCACGCCCCGACATCGAAACCGTCTCTCTACGAGCGCATCACAGCACGAATCGTCACTTCCCTCGAGAATGGAGTCCGTCCGTGGGTTCAACCGTGGACTTCCCCCAACGCCGCCGGGCCCGTCTCCCGCCCCTTGCGCCACAACGGTACTGCGTACGCCGGCATCAACGTGCTGGCCCTATGGTGCGCCGCCGCCGAACGCGGATTCGCCGCTCCCTACTGGATGACCTTCCTACAGGCCCGCGAGCTCGGCGCGCACGTTCGCAAGGGGGAAACGGGGTCCCTCGTCGTATACGCGCGGTCGATCACGGTTGATGAAGACCGAGGCGACGAAGACGCGGACACCGAACGCCAGCTGCACTTCCTCAAAGGCTACACGGTCTTCAACGTCGAACAGGTCGAGGGTCTTCCCGACCACTACCGCGCAACTCGCCGCGCGGAGCCGGTTCGCTCGGAGGCGCGAATCTCCCGCGTCGAGCGATTCATGGCGGCGACGGGTGCCACCATTCGATACGGAGGCGCACGAGCCTACTACGCGCCCGCGGCTGACTTCGTTCAGCTCCCGCCCTTCGAGTCCTTCCTCGACCGCGAGAGCTTTTGCGCAACGCTGCTGCACGAAGCAACCCATTGGACATCGCACCCGAGCCGGCTTGCCCGCGAGCTCGGAAAGCGCTTCGGGGATGAAGCGTACGCCGCCGAGGAGCTCGTCGCGGAGCTCGGCGCCTCGTTCCTGTGCGCCGACCTCGGAGTCACTCTCGAACCACGAGCTGACCACGCCGAGTACCTCGCGATCTGGTTGAAGGTGCTGCGCGCGGACAGCCGGGCGATCTTCACTGCCGCGTCCCACGCGCAGCGGGCAGCCGAGTATCTGCACGGCCTGGATGCGGCGTCCGCCGCAAGTTGAAATCGCGTACCGCCGGGGCGCTCCCCATACCGCGCCCCGGCGGATCGTCAGCCCAGGTCTTTCTCGGCACGATTCGCTTTGGCCAAGATTGCATCGAGCTCTCCGTCGTCGGAAATGACTTCCTTCGGCAGGTCATCGAGGAATCGACGGCCTCCTGCGAACTGCTCGCTGACGTGCTCGACGAACCGCATGTACCGCGTCTCGGCCATGGCTCGAGCCTCGGCTTTGTTTTCTTCCGCAACCGGGGGCGTGTGGGCAAACCAGAGCCGCACGAAGACCCCAAACGCTTGCATGAAGAGCTGCTCGTCTCGGTGCATGCGCGCGAGAGCCCGATCGAACCGATCGAGCCGGCGAAGAAGCAGGGCCAAGTCGCTCGTCCCGACCAGGTACTGCTCGACGCCCGAGGAGATGACCGCGCTTTCGGTCAGACCGCTCGCTGCGCAGAACCCGGCGAGGCGCTGGCGGAGATCGAGCCGCATCCGCGTACCGATCCGCACGACCTTTTTGCTTGGTGCCTTGTTCACCCACTTTGTCCTTTCGGTTCGTGCGGCTCGTCAGAGCGGGATTTGGTCTCTTCGGGGCAAGCGAGCCTCGGAAGCCTCGCTTTCCTCCGCCGTCGGAATCTCCGACCGCACAACCTGCATCCACTCTTGGGCCGCGGACGCAGAAGGCGACGAAGGCGCGACCACGGCGGTGGAGCTCGGCGCGGCCGGCGCGGCGCTCAGGACGTGAGCCGCCCATTCACTCGCCCGCTGGGCGAGAAGCTCCTGGGCCTGCTCTTCGGGTGCGTCGGGCGGGGGCCGGCCGGCGCGATCGCGAAACCGGGGGTCGAGGAAGTAGCGCACCTTGCGGGCTCGGTAGGGAAGCATGCCGCCGACGAGAAGCAGCCCCTCGTCGGGCGAGAGCTGCATCACCTCGCCCGGCGTGAGCAGCGGCCGGCCGAACTCTTGTTCGCTTTCGGTCCGGTTCGAGAGCCAGAGGCCCGAGCCCGAGTAGCTCTTCTGCAGTTTCTTTTGCGTCGCTTGACCCAGGAGATCCGAGATTCGTTTCGCGGTCCGGTCATCGTTGGCGGCGTACGTGAACCGAACACCGCAGTTGTCGAGGATGGAGCTATGGGCGCCGTAGGCCTTCTCGAGCTGGTTGAGCGACTGGGCAATGAGAAAGGCTTTGATGCCGTACCCTCGAATGAACGCGAGCGCCGACTCGAAGAAGTCGAGGCGTCCGAGCGCTGGGAACTCGTCGAGCATGAGGAGAAGCCGGTGCTTGGCGCTGCCGACCATCGACTCGGTGAGCCGCCGGCCAATTTGGTTGAGCACGAGGCGAACGAGCGGGCGGGTGCGCGTGAGATCACTCGGGGGCACGACCAGGTACAGGCTCACCGGCGCGTCGGCCGAGACGAGATCGGTGATGCGAAAGTCGCTCGTCGCGGTATTTCGCGCGATGACCGGATCGCGATAGAGGCCCAGATAGGAGAGCGCCGTGGACCACACGCTCGAGAGCTCCTTGTCGTGTTTGTTCGCGGCCTCTCGCGCCACCTGGGCCACGACCGGGTGCGGCCCGTCCGGCAGATGGGACGTGAGGAGCATGCGCTCGAGCGTTTGCAGCGCTGTCCTCGACGGGTCCGACAGAAACGCCGCGACGCCAGACAGTGTTTTGTCGGCCTCCGCGTAGAGGACGTGCAGGATCGCGCCCGTAAGAAGCGCATGCGCAGTCGTTTGCCAGTGGTCGCGGGTTTCCTTTTCGCCCGTGGGGTCCACGAGCATGTCGGCGATGTTCTGGACGTCCTTGACCTCGCTTCGGC
>Ga0265320_10002150_pt1 | contig 13834 bp, 7 predicted proteins | sample 4827metaG_FD_202087 | JGI IMG/M metagenome (GOLD analysis project Ga0265320, IMG submission 202087) | Rhizosphere microbial communities from Carex aquatilis grown in University of Washington, Seatle, WA, United States - 4-8-27 metaG | ecosystem: Host-associated > Plants > Roots > Rhizosphere >...
CACCGAGGGACGTCCCGGCATACACCGATGTACCTTGCGAAGCTATTGACGTGACTCCGGTGAGAGTTGAACTCGCGGATGTCCATGTTGCTCCATTGTCGCTTGTCCGGGAAATCGAGTCGGAACCGGTTTGTGCAAAAAGATAATTTCCAATATTCAACAACGTGGTTACACCGATCGGTGAAACTGCGATCTGCGACCACGTGCTGCCGCCGTCGATCGAACGCTCGATGTAGCCGTTCGTTCCGGCATATAATGTGTCTCCTTTTTTCACAATGCAGTTGCTTCCTTTGTAAAAGTATTGAAGGGGCAGCGCAGCATAGTCCGTTGCTTGAGTCCAAGATGCACCGTTGTCCGGAGAGAGTTGAGTACCACAAGCTTTTGAGGCGGCAATGAACTCGCTGCCGTCTGAAAAAAGAAAATTGATGCTGTTGGATGTTAGCCCGGCAGACGAACCGATAAACGAGCTGCCGCTGTCGGTCGAACGATACATGCCGGGACCGTCGGTTCCCGCAAGCACAGTCGAACCCCGAACGAGCAAAGGATTGACAATGCACCCCGAGGGAAATCCTGCAGCGGCCGTCCTGGAAATTCCATCGGCTGTGCGAAAAACCCCTCCAAGCAATCCTACCGGATACGGCGAGCAAATGAACATTGTATACGCTGACGCTACGATTGATTTTACGTCGAACGTCGAACCCACCAGCGTCCATGAATCACCATAATCCGTGGATTTGTAAAACCCTGCGTACTGGTATATCTGAGGAATCGTTGCTGCGTACAGCGTATCGCCTAACAACGCGACATCGGAAACTCCGTACGGCGCTGTTAATCCCGTCCCTGTGCTCTGTATCCAAGAGCCACCGTTATCAGTGGAACGATACAAACCTCCTGATAATGCGAAGAGCATTGTGTTTTTGCCAAAAAGTTTTGAAGGAGTTCCGAAAGCAGGCAATCCTCCTCCGGCTGAGGTCCACGTCGCGCCATTATCCGTCGACCGAACAACGGGAATGGAATCGCTGGTGCCGGCATAAAAATCATTTCCGATCGCTGCAAGCGAGTAAACAGCGGCATACGCACCGGTGAATCCCGGTGTGTTGTTTTGCCAGCTCGCTCCATTATCCGTCGACCGATATACTACACCTTGTGCTGCCCCGGAAAGTGAGTACGCCACTTCGAGCGCGTTATCGTTTGCAGCAAGTGCTGACAAGGAATTGGTCTTCGCATCCGGCAGACCCGCTCCTATCCAATTCCATGTGACACCATCGTCAGCGGAACGGTACAGACCACGCTCCTGAGTTGCGGCAAATATTGACGATTGGTTGGAAACGATCATCGTGACAGTTCCGCCTCCGGGGCCGTTTGTTTGTACCCATTGTGCCGAAGAGGTCGTTGCAACGCATAGTATAAAGAGAAAAATACCGTAAGATCTTCGCATTGAATGCCTTTCTGGACTGTTTGTGATTTCTATTAAAAATATGTGCACTCAATGTATCCGTATCCTCACAGTATTACAATCGCACATAAGTAGTATCTTTGCGACAAGGAAATCTCTCTCTGGATTCTGAATTGCGGGGCATCACTGTCAATACAAGTAATTCAACAAAACCGGCAACGATATTACCGTTGAAAATGTCAAATTGAACATCTGCACGTTTTGCTCTTCTCTCAAATAATCCTTATATTTCAGCGAATAAGCGCCTGTGCGCTCATTATTCACGAGGGATCGCAATGTTCGATGTTTTAAAGAAAATATTCGGCAGCAAACACGAGAAAGACGTTCAGCAGCTTCTTCCACTTGTGGAAGAAATCAACGGTCATTTCGAATCCTACAAATCCCTTTCGGACGACGAGCTTCGCCTCAAGACCGAGGGATTCAAAAAGCGTATTGTTGATGAAACCGCCGAGATCAATGCTCGTCTCGAAGAATTGCATGAGCGATTGAAGACAGAAATTCCTTTCGAAGAGCGGGAAAAGGTGTACGACGAAATTGACGAAGGGGAAAAAGAATTACACGAAACAATAAAAGAAATACTCGACGACATTTTGCCCGAAGCGTTTGCCGTTGTAAAGGACACCTGCCGCCGTTTGGTGGGACAGGTGTGGGAAGTTGCCGGGAATAAAGTTTCATGGGATATGGTACCGTTCGACGTTCAGCTTATCGGCGGGATCGTGCTGCACCAGGGAAAAATCGCCGAGATGGCGACGGGCGAAGGCAAAACATTAGTTGCAACGCTGCCGATGTATTTGAATGCCTTAGCGGGCAAAGGAGTTCATCTCGTGACGGTGAACGACTACCTTGCTCTTCGCGACAGCCAATGGATGGGAAAGATTTTTGAGTTTCATGGACTGAAAGTCGGTTGTATCCTTCAGAATCAAGACCCGCCTCACCGCCGTGTGCAGTATGCTGCGGACATTACGTACGGCACGAACAACGAGTTTGGTTTCGACTATCTCCGCGACAACATGGTCGGCACTCCGGACGACATGGTGCAGCGGGGACATTATTACGCGATTGTCGACGAAGTTGATTCCGTCCTTGTTGACGAAGCACGAACGCCGTTGATCATCAGCGGGCCGGTTGAGGTCGACGATCAAAAATTCGGCGAGATGAAACCGCGCGTTGAACGGATCGTGGCTGCACAGAGAAATCTCGTTGCAAAAATCGTGAGCGACGCGGAGGTCATGCTCCAGGATGAAAAGAAGAGGGACGAGGCGGGCATTCTCCTGCTGCGTGCAAACAGGGGCGCTCCGAAGAACAAGAAGCTCATCAAAATTTTCTCCGACGGCGCTTCGAAGAAATTGATGCAGGAGACTGAATCGATCTATCTTGCCGAGCAATCGAAGCGCATGCATGAAATCGACGATGAATTGTACTTTGCGATCGACGAAAAGAACCATTCCATCGACCTTACAGAAAAGGGGCGCGAACTGCTTGCCGGCAGCACCGATAAGGACTTCTTCGTAATTCCCGACATCGGAACCGAGATGAGCCTCGTCGAGAACAATCCTGATTTGGGTGTGGAGCAGAAGCAGTTAAAGAAGGACGAGATCAACAAGCTGTATGCGGAGCGGAGCGACAGGATTCACACCGTGCTTCAGCTGTTGAAAGCGTATTCCCTGTACGAAAAAGACGACGAGTATGTGGTAACGGAAGACGGCAAGGTGATGATCGTCGATGAATTCACCGGACGGTTGCTGCACGGCCGGAGGTATTCGGACGGCCTGCATCAGGCGATCGAAGCGAAGGAGGGAGTGAAGGTCGAGCGGGATACTCAAACGCTCGCAACGGTGACGCTCCAGAACTATTTCCGCCTCTATAAAAAGCTCGCCGGCATGACCGGCACTGCGGAAACCGAAGCGGCGGAATTTTTTGAGATTTACAAGCTCGACGTCGTATCCATCCCGACAAATGTGAAGGCGATCCGGGAAGATTTTGAGGATGTTGTTTTCAAAACGAAACGCGAAAAGTACAACGCCGTTATTATGGAGATCGAGGAGATGAAGGAGAAACGGCGCCCGGTGCTGGTAGGAACGACAAGCGTTGAAGTATCGGAGACGATCAGCAGAATGCTGAAGCGGAAGGGGATCGCCCACAACGTGTTGAATGCGAAACAGCATCAACGCGAAGCAGAAATTATCCAAAACGCCGGACTGCCCGGCGCGGTCACGATCGCGACAAACATGGCGGGCCGCGGAACGGACATCAAACTAGGACCCGGTGTCCGCGATGTCGGCGGATTGCACATCGTAGGCACCGAACGACACGAGGCGCGGCGCATCGACCGTCAACTGCGCGGACGCGCGGGGCGCCAGGGCGACCCCGGGTCGTCAAAGTTTTTCCTTTCGCTTGAAGACGATCTTCTTAGGCTGTTTGGCAGCGACCGTATTGCCGGAATCATGGAACGGATGGGATTGCAGGAAGGGGAAGTGATCCAGCACAGCATGATTACGAAGTCAATCGAGCGGGCGCAGAAAAAAGTTGAGGAAAATAATTTCGGCATTCGAAAACGCCTGCTCGAGTACGATAACGTGATGAACCAGCAGCGTGAAGTGATTTATTCGAAACGGCGCCATGCACTTCTCGGCGAGCGGCTGAAAGACGACATCTTTTCAATGCTCAGCGACTTCATCGACGAGCTTGTCGACGAGCATTACGATGAAGGAAACATCGCCCTGCTGAAAGACGAGCTGAGGGTCAACCTCCTCGTTGATTTTTCCGTTACGCCGGAACAATTTCAAACGCTGGGCAAAGACGGGCTCAAAGCCGAAGCGATACGAAATGCGTCGGAATTTTACAAGCGGAAAGAGGAGAAAATAGGCTCAGAAATTATGGGGAATGTCGAGCGCCTGGCGATGCTTCAAGTGATCGACATCCGATGGAAAGAACATTTGCGGGAAATGGACGACCTTAAAGAGGGAATCCATCTCCGTGCCTACGGGCAGAAAGATCCGATTCTTGAATACAAAGGCGAAGCCTTTAACATGTTCATCGAGATGATCGGCATGATTAACCGCGAAGCGCTGAACCTTGTCTTCAAGCTTTTTCCGGAAACGACGGAGCAAATGCCGATGCAGCGTGCTCGCCGTCCGCTCCATCGCGAGCAATTGACCATGACACACGATGCCGCAACCGGCCTTGGATTTCACGCGAACCGTGAACCGGTAGAGGGAAGCGATACTACAAGAGCCGCTCAGCCCGCTGCCCCCAAGGTCCAGCAGATCCACGCCGGAGAAAAGATCGGCAGAAACGACCCATGCCCGTGCGGCAGCGGCAAGAAATATAAAAATTGCCATGGAAAATGATGCCATGAGAAACGTAAGAAGATATTCCTCGCCAAGCCGCGAAAATTCTGTTCTAAAACCACTTTGCGTCTTTTCCCAAAGAGATGATTTTGGCAGCATCTCCGCGCGAGACGTTCTTTTTAGATTACCGGAACTCTCAACAAATACCATCAACCTCCAACCATGAATTACTTGCCCGAAGGATTATGAAAAAAATTGAAGCAATCATTCGCCCGTTCAAACTCGACGACGTGCGCGAAGCGCTGTCCGAAATAGGTGTGAGAGGAATGACCTTGACAGAAGTGAAGGGCTATGGAAGGCAAAAGGGGCACGCCGAAATCTATCGCGGCTCGGAATACCAGATTGATTTTCTCCCGAAAATTAAAATCGAAGTTATTGTTTCCAACGAGTTTGCCAATAAGGTTGTCGAGACGATTATGAAAGTGGCGAAGACGGGGCAAGTCGGAGACGGGAAGATTTTCATTTCATCGATCGATGAAGCCATTCGCATCCGCACGGAAGAATCAGGCGAAGAAGCCATCTGAGTTTTCCATAGCCTTCGACCCGCGGTCAAGAACCGTTCCATGCTGTTCTGCATTTCTCTTGCACGTGAGACGAGTCACAGTTTATAACAATAAATATTGTGACGTTGCATCACGTCGGCACAGAGCTTGAGATGTTCAACAAATGACAGTGCCCCTCTGCGGTGAAATACTTTGAGTATGGTTATTTCGGCACGAACAAGGCAACTATGTCTCCTGTTACTTCTGGGAACCGCAGCGTGCCGAGATGCGACCGTTACAGATGTTTGCCGTCAAAAGATTTCAGTGCGGCTGCTCAATGAACTTTCTATTGCCGATGCCGCAGAGAAAAAATACCGGGTCGTGATCAGACTCAGCGATTCGACGGGAATCAGGGACGTTGTGCCGACGGTCGCCATTGCAAACAATGCAATAGCGACAGGTTTTCTGACGGCGGCTGAAGTTCGAAGGCTGTGCGTTCTCCATCAAGTTCTGTTTATCGACCTTCCAAAGCAATATCATCAATTAGAACAAAATTAGATTGTGAGGATGTTTATGAACCGTTTGACGCCTGTTGCAGCGATGGTAATATGCTGTCTCTCAATCTGTTCACCGCAAAGCATCCCTCGAGCGGTCACGCTCGGCAAGCTGGATAGCCGCTTGCAGATGCTGCAATCCTCGGACGGTGAAAAGGCCGTGTTGGGAAAATTCCGCGCGATGAAAGCGATGACCGGTTCCAACAATGGGAAATACCGGGTGATCGTGTACTCCAGCAGCATACAGGATGCGTTCCAGGCAGGCGTTCAGCCGAACACGGTCGCGCGGGAGTTTTTCACGGCGGCGGCGACGCTGGATCAAATAGCCCAGCTTTCGATGATGAGCAGCGTGCGCCACATCGCGCTCGCAAAAAAATATAGGCCGCTGCTTGACAAAAGCGTCCCTGAAATACATGCTGATAAGCTTCACGACGGTTCGTTTAACGGCACTTCATACACCGGCAAGAATGTGATCTTGGGATTTGTCGATACGGGAATCGACTGGAGCCATCTCGATTTTCGCTCAACCACCGACCAAACGAAGTCGAGAATTTTGTGGATATGGGACCAATTGGCCTCTGGCGTTCCACCATCAGGTTTCTCCATAGGAACGGAGTATACTCGGGCACAAATCAATAGTGAATTGGGGAGCACGCCGCCGAATATTGTCAAGGAAATCGACGCCGAAGGTCATGGTACTCACGTCGCAGGAATCGCAGCCGGCAACGGCTCGTCATCTGTAGGCGGGTATAAGGGAGTTGCACCCGAGGCAGACATCATTGTTGTAAAGACAACGTTTTTTGATACCGACATCATCGACGGCATCACATACATCAGACAAAAAGCCGAGGCAGCAGGAGAGCCATTCGTTATCAACTTAAGCCTCGGCTCGCAAGACGGCGCGCATGATGGAACGGCCTCCGACGAGGTCGACATCGATGAAGAGCTTGCAAAACCGGGGAGAGCTATTGTTGTCGCAGCCGGGAATGATGGCTCCAACCCAATCCATGTGGATAGCACCGTTTCGCAGACGGGCTCCGTTACCTTGCAATTCACAATCCCGGCATACACTCCGGTGAGCGGCAATATGAACGACATTGTCTCCTTTGACATGTGGTATGCGGCCGGAGATCAGCTTACTGTTACGGTGACAAGCCCGAACAAATCTGTCGTGACAGCTTTTTCCGGTGCACCTATGGTCGGTCTTGAAACCGGAGCGGGAGACGGTGCCGTGCAGATTTCGAACGCACCGGACGGGGCAAGTTCATTGAATAACGCGAATGAATGTTTGATCGACATTTTCGACAATACTGCGTCAAAACCGCCGCGTGCCGGAACATGGAAAATTACGGTCGGGGGGGCCATTGTAACACATGGTGGCGGATTCGACATCTGGCTAAGCGATGCCAGTATGTCGGGATCTGATGGCTCGTCTCCTGAATTCATCTCGGGATATTCATTTCGAAAGCTCGTGGGTATGCCCGGAACGTCGAAGAAAGCCATTACCGTCGGCTCGTACGAAACAAAATTTGAATGGGCGGCCATAGACGGTTCTTCTTGGGCCGTTCCGAACAGAATAGACAACTATTCCACTTTCAGCAGTATGGGGCCCACCAGGGACGGAAGGCAAAAGCCGGATTTGTGCGCGCCGGGAGAGCTAATTGTCTCTGCATTGTCTAAGGATTCATCCCCGGATTCCACATTAATTGTACCCGACGGCAAGCACATTGTTATGGAGGGGACAAGCATGGCAACTCCGCATGTTGCAGGTGTCGCCGCTCTTTTGCTGCAGGCTAAACCGTTATCGACGTCGGATCAATTAAAAAACGCAATGCTGTCTTCCGCGAGGCGAGATGGGTTCACAACACCTTCGATCAACACTCAATGGGGTTATGGAAAACTGGATGCCACCGGCGCGATGGGAATCGTCCTTTCGGTGAAGAAGGTCTCGGATGTTCTGCCGTCAAGTTTTTCTCTCGAGCAGAATTATCCGAATCCATTTAACCCGGCGACGCAAATACGGTACACCATTCCGCAACACTTCAAGGGGGATGTGTCTCTAACGGTTTTTGATGTCCTTGGAAAAAAGGTTGCGACTCTTGTCGATGAACAACAGAGCGAAGGCGTTTACTCCGCCTCATGGAACGCAACATCAATCGCAAGCGGAGTGTATTTTTACGCACTTCGGGCAGGGAGTTATTACGCCGTTCAGAAGATGGTTTTGATGAAGTGAGGAACTGAAACATTCTATTTTGGGCGCGCTGGCTCTTGCGGGATACAGTGCCGCTTCTAATATTGACCCCACCCTGACCCATCCACTAACCAGGGAGAGAAGGCAAGCTCCTTGGTTTGTCCCTACTCTAAACCCAGCTGGTGAAAGAGACGTTCGCCGGCTTTTATTTCCCTGTCAGACCTCAGGAAGACTTTCGAGACGCCAAGAAGATACATCGCCCCGTTTGCAGAATCGGTTTTGAGTGCGGAGGAAAAATACGATGCTGCGGACACGGTGTCTCCGGTCAAAAGCTCCGTAAAACCGCAGTGTATTTTTGCATCGAACCTGGTTGGAGCGAGTTCGATTTGCTTTCCAAAATCCAGCAATGCCCCCTGGAAATTTCCCGATTGCAGAAACGTAAATGCCCGGTTCCCATAGGCATCAGCATACTCCGGGTTCAACTCCAGCGCCCGATAGTAGTCAGCAAATGCTAAGACATAGTTTCCGGTCTTGCCGAATGCGTTTGCGCGGCTGTTGAATGCCTGGAAGAATCTTGGATTCAATTCCAATGATCTTGAAAATGCAGTTATGCCGCTGTCATATTTGCCGTATTTGTTAAACGCAATTCCGAGGTCAAAGTACGCGGAGGGGTCTGTAGGGCGAAGCTGAGTCGCTTTCCTAAAATCACTGATAGCACTATCGATATCGAGCGCATCGAGATGAACGAGCCCGCGATTAAGATACGATTGTTCGTCCCCTGAGGCGAGCTCAACCACTTTGTTCAGATCTCTCAGCGAATTTTGTATTTCAAATTTGGAGTAGAAGAACATCCCTCGTTTCGTAAGAATAAATGTGTTCCCGGGATTTTCATTATGTGCTTCGTTCCAAAACGAAGTGTTGTCTTTCCAGTATTCAGTCGTTGATCGGCTGCTGTACGCAAGAGCAGCAACCACGCAACCGCATACCACGCAGGCCCCCCAAAGAGCTCCCCGATGCTTGTCGAGCCTTGACAATCCGGCATGGATAAGAGCACCGATGATCAAAAGCAATCCGATTGACGACAGATAAAAGGCATGATCGGACAATGCCCAATTGCCATCCGTTCGCCCGGTGAATACCGGGAGGCTCAATATTGTAAGGAACGCAAAACCATAAAAAACCACCGGGTACCGTTTCCTATTCCAGAAAACAAAAGCAGCCAAAACAAGGAAGATCAACGGGTAGACTGATTCGCCATAGACCAGTGATTTTGCGGCGATCTCATCCGAAGAAAACACAAGTTTGTAGCTGAACGGGTACACTATCCGCAGCATGTCCTCGACGATGCCAAGCCTGACCATCAGGATACTGTCGTAATACAATTGCGAAAGGTACTTCAATCCGCCCTTATGCATGGCCTCTGCAAGAAATGCAGCACACCAAAAGAGGAGTATAATTCCTTTCTGCTTAATAAGTGCATAGCTGATTTTTGAGTCCCTCAAGAAATCTATACCGATGAGAACAAACACAAGGGTCAGGGCCGGCGTGGCAATTAAATAGAAAATCGCCGAAAACAAAATGGTGAGTCCCCAGTGATACGATTTTCCTTCCTGCTTGTACCGAAGATAGCATAGACAGGACAGCAGGAGGAAGAAGGTTGACACAAGGATATTTTGCGTACTCAGCCATGCAACCGTTTCCACATTGATTGGATGCACTGCAAACAGGATGCTGACGATGACGGCAAGACGGTCCGAATCAAACAATCGACGGATAATGAAAAAGAACAAAACAGCATTAGCAGCATGAAGGATCATGCTCAAGGCATGGAACAAGAAATAGCCATACTCGCTGAAGCTGCGCTGGAAGACGACGATTGCCAAAGCTAACGGTGGATACGTGTTCTGCGAAAAAAGTCCGGCCTTTCCTTTTATCACCGCCGAGGCAGCGTCAAAGAGTTCACCATCGTTCCAGCTGATGACGTGGTTGAATAATGTCGGATAGTAGGTGACGACAGATATCGTCACAAGGAAATACGCGATTCCGAGAGAAAGCGTTTTCTTGTTCATCGCCGGCCCCCCCCTTCCGAATACTGCGCTGCCGCTTTCATGTCGAGAGCGGCCCTCGCTGAGTCGCCAAGCATCAAAAACAATTTGCCGCGCTGTGCACGATACGGCACCGAACGAGGGCTTTTTTCTATTTGGTCGCTGATCGCCGCGATCGCCGTATTCACGCCATCGATCGAACGGTTGATTCTTGCGACTAATGAGTCATTCTTCAACTCAGGTTGATTACCGATTGCCGCTGCGAGGTCGGACATCGCACCGCCATAGAAGCGGAGTTCAACCTCGGCGCTCGCTTTTTGAAACAAGGCCTCCGCATGATTGCGGTCGATGGCCAATGCAGTATCAAAATACTTGATTGCAGTGACTGGGTCCTTGCGCGCATGCAGCATCACGTACCCGATACTAAACGGTGCATCGGCGAATTTCAGATCGCGAATTTCCGACGAGCGGTAATCTAGCAGCGCACTGTCGATAACGCCGGCATGGTAGTAAGCGGTTCCTCTGTTGTAGTACACGCTGGAGAGCGTGTATCCTAGTTTGATGGATTGCGTGAAATCTGATACGGCCTCGCGGTAAAGTTTCAAACCGCTGTATGCGTTTCCCCTGTTGTAGAATGCTTTGCCGTTATCCGGGCTGATCTCGATGAGTCTGTTGCAATCATCTACTGCGCCGGAAAAATCCCCTTTCTGAATCTCTGCATTCGCTCTGTTCCCGTACGCGATGTTGATGTGATTGTTCTTTTCGATCACGTCGTTAAAAAGAGTGATGCTGTCTTTCCAGACACCTATTCTGCTTTGAGCAACGACAAAGAGGCTGAGAATGAAGAGGCCGCATAGGATGTTCTTTGTCACGTTCATTTCAGGAGCGTATCTCGAAAGCCGTGTTTCGATATACTCCGATACTTGATAGAAAAAAAAAGCGATGCCGATAATCGGAAGATAAATGTAGCGGTCAGCAACAAGGGAAGCATTGTTAAACGGCACTAATTGCAGTACGGGCGACAAGGTGACGATATAGAATATGAGCCCCGGAAATAAGTTTTTTGATCTTCTGTTGACCATCCACAATGCCGCGGCGAGTGCGACAAGAGCTACGGGTGCGGCGTAGTATACGGGCGGGAGAGTGTTATTCAGAAGTTGAGGATATGCATAGCATGCCGATAATCTGACAGGCAGCGCCGACTTCCAGACATAAAACGCAACTTGATATACTATCAGCAGCGCTTGCTGCGGGAATGAATAGTGTTGCAACGGCGGAAGCGCGCTTTCGTTCTGAATTTTAATAAAGAGATATGCATATGCCAGCGATATGGCCATGAATGGAAGTGCCTTGAATACGGCCTTCGCATCAATCTTTTTCGTACGCCAGAATTCCAGCAAGACTATAACGATCGGCAGCGTCACCGCTGTCGGTTTCGACAATAATGAACAGAAGAAAAAGAATATCGAGATAATGTACCGCCTTGTTTTCTTCTTGTCATTCTCTGCAAAGTACAGCATGAGTGAAAGGAGATAAAAGAAGGCGTATAACAGTTCCTTCCTCGCCGAAATCCATGCCACAGATTCTACCTGCATCGGGTGGACTGCAAAAACGGCCGTTCCAAACAATACCGCAACATCGGACGGCAGGAATTTTCGCAGCAGGAAGAAAACTAAGACAATGTTTATCAGGTGCAAAAAAATGTTTGTGGCATGGAATGTCCACGCAGAATCCTCGCCCGTTTTCCAATCGATGGCATACGTTGCCATCGTTAACGGGTGGTACATATATTTGGCGGTCGGACGGAAGAGGTGAGCGAGCGATTCAAACGTGGCCTGGTGAATTGCAGGATTGTTTGTGACATGGATATCGTCGTCCCAATTTGTGAACTGATAGTCAAGGGACGGAAGAAAAACCACGCATGAGATCGCAATGATCAGGAATATTCCTATTCGAGTTAAAACAGGCATTGGCTTTTTCATCGGAAAAAGTATCCTCGGTAGAGCATTTGGTACAGCCCGTCAAAATAGACCAACCGTGAATTCAATCCGATGTAGACAGACGGCAGGCAGAGATTAAGGAGAAATATCAGTTGAAGGTTTCTTTCGGGAATCAGCGCAAGTTTTTTTACATAGACCACCGCAAGAAGGATTCCAATGAATGCGAACGCCATCAAGCGGGTAGAGTCAACGGCAAATACGACGGCAGCGATTCCCGGCAGAATGAGCAACAATAGTCTTTTCAACTCGACGGAGTGATGAAAGAGTGCAACGGCGAAAACAATCCACAGGAGTTTATATGACATCACGATTCCGCCCAGTTCTCTCAAGGGATGCGCGGCCAGCCAGCCGAAACCCGAAAGCCCGCTCACGGTTCGCACTTCAACTATCTTTCCGAAGTGAAAACTATAACTCATCATCCAGAATGAGACGTACACCAGTATCACCACGCCGACCCATACTTTCTCTTCTTTTGAAAAATAAAGCAAGGCGATGACAATAAACAACAGGATACTCGCTTCATGAGCAAAAAGGGCCAGCGAGACCGCTGCAATTTTTGGAAGTGTCCCCATAGGGACAATCAGGACAACGAGAGCGATGAGCAGGGAGCATTGTTCGGTGTATCCCGGCGATTGAAATTGAGTAATAATAAATGAAGTGCCGGCAATCGACATTCTCTCTAAGAGCGTGGTCCGGATGTCGTTGACTTCAAAAAACAAAAGTGTAAAAAATATCAAACAGAAGGTTACGATAAGGCTGAAGAAGTGAAACATCTCAGGCCCTTTGAACTGCAGGAAATACGCTATTGCCGGCATCAGCAGGCGTTGATAGATTTGATTGGTTGTATCACAAAAATTGAACGGATCAATGCTCATCTGTCCATAGCCGGCTCCCATGATTCCGAGCTTGGCGGGCACAACCAAGATACAGCTGATAAAAAAAACGACGAGGGAATTTTGGAAAATCTTCCGTAGAGGAAGATCCACTTTGCGGGCAGAAAAAAAGTCTGCAACCGGACGGATGAAGGTAAAAAGCAGGATGCCTGTCGACAGAAGAAAGATGAACCCCCGTACTGCATTTACAGCATAGATGAATTGAGTGCTCTGAAACACGGCCAGACTAACGGAAGGTGGAGCATTAAGAAGCCTATGGATAACGAATTGGGCGGGGGTGTGAACAACGGCCGAAGCGGCAATTATCGACCAAACAACCAACGTTCGATGTTTCTCGCCGAAAAATTTTGAAAATGTCGATTCCAACATAGCGCAAATCTAAGATAATTTGTCTTAAATACAACTTTTCATCATGTTTCATTTTGCCTATCATAAATTGCTGTCGGGGATCTCTTCAATCTCTGACGCTGCACAACGATTTGTGCCAAGGAACATTGGGCGAGACCCATTCGGCAGAAAAATGAGTCGCTTGATCATTTTTTTAAAGGGCTTCAGGATGGTAAGAATGACCTCTTATCGGTAAAAAGTTCTGCCCGGACCGGAAAATACCTAAAACACAGCGATATTTGGCTGATTTTGATTTGGCATGGTAAATGAAACAAGAGGAGTTATGAAAAAAACGCCATCACTATCTAATTCAACTATCTTTTAGTACAATACCTCTTCTCGAAAGGAGAAAATTATGGGACAGCAGCAGCTTCTTCTGATAATCTTGGGTGTTATTATCGTCGGTATCGCAGTAGCCGTCGGTATTACAATGTTTCAGGATAACGCGGTCGACCAAAACAGAAGTGCGGTCATCG
>Ga0265320_10002153_pt1 | contig 13829 bp, 11 predicted proteins | sample 4827metaG_FD_202087 | JGI IMG/M metagenome (GOLD analysis project Ga0265320, IMG submission 202087) | Rhizosphere microbial communities from Carex aquatilis grown in University of Washington, Seatle, WA, United States - 4-8-27 metaG | ecosystem: Host-associated > Plants > Roots > Rhizosphere >...
TTCGATACCGACTACGGCCTCGAAGGCCACTCCGATGCCGATGCGCTGACCCATGCGATCTGCGACGCCCTGCTCGGAGCCGCCGCTCTCCCCGACATCGGCCATCTTTTCCCCAACACTGATCCCGCGTACAAAAACGCCAACTCGCTCGTTCTGCTGCAAAAGGTAATCGCCACGCTGCGCACCCACGGCTGGTCGCCCGTCAATATAGACGCCACGCTGATCGCCGAAAAACCGAAGATCGCCCCCCGCATCGCCGAAATGCGCGCCGCCCTCGCCCGCGCCACCGAGCTGCCTCCCGAATCCATCGGCCTCAAGGCCACCACGAATGAAGGCGTCGATGGCATCGGTCGCAGCGAAGCCATCGCCGCCCATGCCGTCGCACTGATCCAGAAGCTGTAGGAGCGGCTTCACGCCGCGATCAAGAGGCCAAGCTTTGATCCACGATCAGAACCAATAATTTTTTAACCACTAATGCACCCTAACAGGACACTAAGCAGAAGTATTAGTGAGACCTTGGTGAAAATGAGTGGTTTAACTTCCGGGTTTTGGTCGTCCGTATTTTGCCTCTTTGCGTGCCTGGTTGTGGCCGTCTCCTCGGGCTGCAAACCTCGCGGCACACCGGTGGAACGCGGCATCCGCGACCAAGTGCTTTACCGCAGTCTCAGCGCCGATCCCACGGATATCGATCCGCATCTCGTCACCGGTCTGTTCTGCCTCAACGTCACTTCAGCCCTCTTCGAAGGTCTCGTCGCCGAAGATCCGGTCGATCTTCATCCCGTGCCCGGCGTCGCCGAATCATGGGAAATTTCCGCCGACGCCCTCACCTACACCTTTCATCTCCGCGCCAATGCCCGCTGGTCCAACGGCGAGCCCGTGACCGCCAACGATTTTGTAGTGTCCGCCAAACGCGCCCTCACCCCCGCCCTTGGTGCGAGCAACCTGGAATTCATGGATCCGATGCGCAACGCCCGCGCCTTCCACACCGGGCAGCTCACCGACTTCTCCCAGGTCGGCATCACCGCCCTTGATCCCCGCACCCTGCGCATCCATCTGGAACATCCCACCCCGTATTTTCTCTCGCTGCTCACGCATCCCATCTGGGCACCCGTCTATTTGCCCGCGTTGGAAAAAATGGGGTCGCCCACCGACCGCAACAACCGCTGGACCCGCCCTGCCAGCTTCGTCGGCAACGGCCCGTTCACCCTCAAGGAATGGAATCCCGGCACGCTCATTCTCGCCGAGAAATCACCCACTTATTGGGACGCCGCCACCGTGCGACTCCACGCAATCCGCTTTCTGCCCGCCACCAGCGTTGACACCGAGGAACGCGCGTTCCGCGCCGGCCAGCTCCATATCACGGAGGCAGTCCCTCTCGCCCGGCTCGATGTTTATCGTCGCGAGAAAAATCCCGCGCTCACCGTCAGTCCGTTCCTCGATACCTATTTTTACCGGCTCAACGTCACTCGCCCCATCCTCAGCGAGGCCAAAGTCCGCCGCGCCCTCTCACTCGCCACCGATCGCCGCACGATCAACGACACCATTCTCCGCGGCCAGCAGCGCCCTGCATTCTCCTTCACTCCGCCCGACTGCACTTCCGGCTATACCCCACCCGCACTTGCCATGAGCGATCCTGCCGCCGCTCGTACCTTGCTCGCCGAAGCCGGTTATCCCGGCGGCAAAGGGCTGCCGCCGCTCGAACTGCTCATCAACATTTCCGGCAACCATCAGGTTATCGCCGAAGCCGTGCAAGCCATGTGGCGGCGCGAACTGAACGTCGATGTTCACATCGTATCCATGGAGGCATCCGCCGCTCTCGAGCAACGCAGCCGGCTCGCTTACCAAATCCTCCGCTCCGACTGGGTCGCCGACTACGCCGACCCCAAGGCCTTCCTCGAAATCTTCGCCTCCGACTCCGAGGCCAACCACACCGGTTGGAAAAACAAAGCCTACGACGCCCTCCTCGCCGAAGCCGACCACACCGCCGATCCCGCCGATCGCTTCATCCTCCTCCAACGCGCCGAGACGCTTTTGCTCGAAGAATCCCCGCTCATTCCCATCTACCACCTCAGCACCGTCCGCCTCGTGCATCCTGCTGTCCGAGGCTGGCATCCCACTCTCCTAGACCACCACCCGTACAAACACGTGTGGCTGGAAAATTAGACTGATTGCCGTGACCTCTTCGAGACGCATAATGTCATCGTGCAAGTGAAATTCGTTCCTCTTCCTAAGCTTTATTCGATTCTGGGAAACCTTGCGACCGAATTGATTGCGGTCGATGCTCCTCCGGTACAGCGAGACCTGCGCGAACACGGCCAAAAGAAGACCAAGGAAATGCATCAAGCGGCGTTATTCGCCCGCGTTATCCAAGGAGCATTTGAAGTCGAGCCAACCGAAATGCTTGTTGGCTTCCCCGAAGATGAATACTGTGACCACGATGCCGTTTTGCTTTGGAAAAAAGAGGAGAAAGTAACGCAGTTGAAAGTCCAATTGAAGGAGTTGCCCCCAGCTAATCTGAATCCCAAGGTCACAATTGAAGAAATCATCAATAGGGTCGTCACAAAGCTGCCTCGGTCACCCGACGTCTTAGTCGCAATATTTGTCAATCGAAGTGGTGGCGCTCAAAAGGTCAATGTTCCGCACCACGGGCTGGCTGGTTTCTGCGCCTATGGATTTACTGGCCTTCATCCTCAAACCATCTTCGTCGTCGGCTACATTGGCGAGACCCGGATTGAAGCGACGGTTCCGCTAAAGTTACTTAACGACTAGATAGCTCTGCCAAACAAAAAGGCGCGGCTGATTGGGCCGCGCCGGGCAGAAATAATTCTGCCTAAAAATCAGGCCGCGAGATAGGGTAGCTTTTTAGCCGTTTCCTTCACGGCAGGAATACCGTCGAGAAGTTCGCCGATGGCGTCCCAACGGCCGTTGACCAGCGCGTCGCGCGCGGTCTCGCGGAAGGTCGCGGGCACAGTCTGGCCGCCGAAACGGATTTCCTGTTTGGCGACGTCGATCACGACTTCCGTCGATGGATTTGCTTCCACTGCAGCACTGATCTTCGCGATGTCCTCGCGCTTCGCGCACGCGCAGGGAATGCCAAGCGTCACGCTGTTGCCGAAGAAAATCTCGGCAAAGTTTTCGGCGATGATCGCCTTGAACCCGTATTTCTGGATCGCCTGCGGGGCGTGCTCGCGGGAGGAACCGCAGCCGAAGTTGGCGCCGGAGATCAGGATCGTGGCGCCCTTGAAGCGCGGGTCATTAAGCGGGTGGGCGCGGTCGGTGCCATCGGCGTTTTTGCGGACGTCGTAGAAAAGAAATTCGCCGAGGCCGTCAAAAGTGACGCACTTCATGAAACGAGCTGGGATGATGCGGTCGGTGTCGATGTCGTTGCCGGGGACAGTGACGGCGCGACCGGAAACAGAGGTGATTTTAGCTAAGGCCATGGTGGAAGATTTTTTGAACCGCTAATTGACGCTAATGGATTCGGATTTTGATTAGCGCCAATCAGCGAAGAGTAGCGGTTAATTATTTCAGTTGGTGAAGGCGAAGACTTCGCGGGCGTCGGCGACGGAGCCGGTGACGGCGGCGGCGGCAACCATGACCGGGCTCATGAGCAAGGTGCGACCGGTGGTCGAACCTTGCCGGCCCTTGAAGTTGCGGTTGGACGAGCTGGCGCAGAGCTGATCGCCGATAAGTTTGTCGGGGTTCATCGCGAGACACATCGAGCAGCCGGCGGCGCGCCACTCGAAGCCGGCTTCGCTGAGGATCTTGTCGAGGCCGAGCTTTTCGCACTGGAGCGCGACAATCTGCGAACCGGGAACGGCGATGGCCTTGATACCGGGAGCAACCTTGCGGCCCTTGATGTACTTGGCGACCTCCTGGAAATCCGAGAGGCGGCCGTTCGTGCAGGAACCGAGGAAAGCGACGTTGATCTTTGTGCCCTTGATGGGCTTCCCGGCCGGAAGCTTCATGTAGGCCAGAGCCTCGATGATGCCGGCCTTGTCGTCGGCGGAGGTGGCGGTCTCCGGGCTCGGCACATTTTCCGCGATGGAGATGCCCTGACCCGGATTGATGCCCCAGGTGACAGTCGGCGCGATGTCGGCGGCGTCGATCTTGACAACGTCGTCGTAACGGCAGCCAGGATCGGAGGCGAAAGACTTCCAGCGGGTAACCGCCGCATCCCAATCCGCGCCTTTGGGCGAGTAGGGACGGCCCTTGAGATAGGCAAAGGTGGTTTCGTCGGGATTGACGTAACCGGCGCGGGCACCGCCCTCGATGGACATGTTACAGACGGTCATGCGTTCTTCCATGGTGAAACCATCGAAGACGTTGCCGGCATACTCGTAGGCGTAGCCGGTACCGCCGTTGACGCCGAGCACGCGGATGATGTGGAGAATCACGTCCTTGGCGTAAACGCCGGGACGAAGTTTGCCGTTCACCTCGATGCGACGGACCTTGAGCGCACCAAGCGCCATCGTCTGCGTGGCGAGCACGTCGCGCACCTGGCTGGTGCCGATCCCGAACGCGATCGCACCAAACGCACCGTGGGTGGACGTGTGGGAGTCGCCACAGGCGATCGTGGTACCGGGCTGCGTGATGCCCTGCTCGGGTCCGACGATATGAACGATGCCCTGCTTGCCGGTGGCGCGGTCAAAGAAAGTGATGCCGAACTGCGCGCAATTTTTGCGGAGTTCGTCCATCATGGCCTGGGCAAGCGGATCGCTGTACGGCTCGACCAACTGGTCGGTCGGGACAATGTGATCGACCGTGGCGAAGGTGCGGTGCGGCATGAGGACCTTGAGACCAAGGTCGCGGAGCATGCCGAAAGCCTGCGGAGACGTAACCTCGTGAATGAGATGAGTGCCAATGATGAGCTGGGTCTGGCCGTTGGCCAAAGTACGAGCCGTATGGGCCGACCAGACTTTTTCGAAGAGAGATTTGGGTGAGGACATGGGAGAGAAGGTTTACCGAGGATTTCACGGATAGACGCGGATAAATCCCAAATCTGCTTGGACAATCCGCGTTCATCCGCGTGATCCGCGGAGAATTGACTGCGGCGAGACTACCAGAAACTTGCCATAACCATAAATACTTGTTTCGTTCTCTGTGATGCCTCGGGAGTATCAATATCCATTCGAACTCCGGCACCTCGTGTACTTCCGCGAGGTGGCGCGGCAACTGCATTTCCGGAAGGCGGCGGAGTCGCTGGCCGTGGCCCAACCGGCGCTCTCCCGCTGCATCGCGCAGATGGAAACGTCGCTAAAAGTGGACCTGCTCAACCGCACGCGCAGGAAGGTTGAGCTGACGACCGCAGGCCGCGCGTTACTGGAGCGGATCGAACCGGTGCTCCGGGCGCTGGCGGCGGTCCCTGGCGACATCCAGGCCCTGGCAGGAGGACAATCCGGTCATGTGCGGGTCGCGTTCACGGGGCTGGCCATGGCGACGGTGCTGCCGGGAATTTTGCGTGACTTCAACCGCCGCTATCCGGGCATCCGCGTCGAATTAAACGAGTCGCCGACTTCGGCCCAATTGGAGTCGCTCAAGTCGGGCGAAATAGCGTGCGGGTTTTTCCATCCCGATGTCACTCCCCCGCCCGGAATCGCCATGAAGGTATTGCTGCGCGAAAAGAACGGCGTTCTCCTCCCGGCGGATCATGAGCTGGCAAAGGCGAAAAGCATCCGGTTGCGCGACCTGGCGGACACCCCGTTCGTGATGTTTCCCCGTTCGCATAATCCAGGATTCTATGACCGCGTGCTCGCCGCGTTTCAACAGGCGGGCGTGACACCGCACATCGCCGATGAAGTCTGGCCGCGCGCCAATGCCATCGGGCTCGTGCGCGCGGGACTGGGCGCGACGTTCATGTGTCCGTCCGAGGCCCGGCAGTTGCCCGAAGAGGTCGCATTCCGTCCGCTCGCCGGTCCCGCGCCCGAAAGCCGGCTCGTGCTTGGCTGGAGCAAAACCGCCGCGCCCGATCCGGCGTTGGCGGCGTTTCTCGTCGTGGCGGGAGCAGCCACGGCATGAAGAACACAATTGAACCGAACCACGGATTACGCGGATGAACACGGATTGCCAAAAAAGAAGCCTGTTGAAAATATGAATTTATCCGTGTTCATCCGTGAAATCCGTGGTTAATTCCGTCTGAATTGATACGCCTTAGTTCAACATCCTTGTCCTCCTCTCCACCCACCATCGCCCTGCTGTTCACGACGTTTCCGAAAACCTCGGAGACTTTTTTGCAGCGCGACGTGGTGGCGTTGCAGGCCAAGGGCATGAAACTCCGGCTGTACTCCCTCTGGGGCGGAGGCGGTGAATTCCGCGGATTGCCGGTGAGAAAATTCAATCTGTGGAATCTCATTCCGCTGTTTGTATTTATCATTCCGTGGAATTGCATCCGCCGGCCACGCATCGTGCTCGATCTGTTCGAGGGTGTGCTCATGCGGCCGCCGCCCTCGTGGCTAAATTTTTGGGAGAACATGCTCGGGGCCGGGTTTGCCGGCTGTTTCTACCGTGAGTTCAGGAACGATCCCCCTGCGCTTGTGCATGGGGTGTGGGCTGGCGCACCGGCCACGGCGGGCTGGCTGCTGTGGCGCATACTCGGCATTCCTTACAGCACCGGAGCGCATGCCTACGATCTCTATGAACACGGCGGCGATTGGTGGCTGCTGGAAAAACTCGCGCTCGCAAAGTTCGTTCACACGTCGACCGAATCCGGCCGGAGCTTCCTGATCGAACGGGGTGTCGCTGACGCGAAAATCCACGTCATCCGGCGCGGACTCGACCGTTTCCCCGATTTCAAGTCCCTTCGTCCCACCCGCTCACCCCTGCGCTTGATCTGCGTGGCGCGACTGGTGGCCAAGAAGGGTTTCAATTATCAGTTCAAAATATATCAGGACCTCAAGGCCGCCGGCTTTGCTTTTGAAGCGAGGATCGTCGGAGATGGTCCGTTGCGGGTGCAACTCGAACGCGAGGTGGCGCAACTGGGTTTGACCGGGCAGGTGAAACTCATCGGGCAAATTCCCCATGCCGAGGTTTGGGCGCAACTCGCCTGGGCAGATGTGCTGTTGCACACGGGAATCGTGGCGCCCAGCGGCGACCGCGACGGTCTGCCCAACGTGATCCCGGAGGCGATGGCCGCGGGTGTGCTCGTGGTGACTTCGCCCGTGTCCGCCACCACGGAAGCGGTGCAGCAACAGCGCACGGGGCTGGTGGTGGATGTCGATCCGCCGCTGGCCTGGCGCGTGGCGCTGCAGCATCTGGCCGCCGATGATGCGCTGGCGGAACGTTTGCGCACGGCGGCGCGGCAGTGGGTCCTGGAAAACTATGACGCGCATAAAAACACCGACCGGCTGGCCGCGTGTTTCGAGCGGGCCATCCGATCATGATTTACTACGACGTCACCAAGATGGCCGGAGCGCGGCAGAAGTCGGGACTCACGCGCGTGAGTTCACGGCTCCGGGAAGAAATGGGCTCATCGGTCATTCCTGTTGCCTGGGACGAAGGATTTCGCGAGTTTAACGGATGGTCCAAAATTAAATTCCAGCCTCAGGATTGGCTTCTCACCGTAGAGCTGTTCAGCGGCGCGGAGCGACCCGGATTCCGGGAGTGGATGGAACGCCGGGAGTGCCGGATGGCCGCGATGTTTTATGATGCGATTCCATTGAGGTTTCCGTTGGTCACCTGGCCGCAGAGTGTGCAGCGTCATCCCGATCATATGAAATTGCTCGCGGGGTTTGACCGGGTCTTCGCCATTTCGCGGGCGAGCCAGGATGATCTCACCGGTTTCTGGCAATGGCAGGGCGTGGAGCCGCATGCGAAAGTGTCAACCATCGAGTTCGGCGCGGATTTTGACGGCTCGGCGCGCGTAACGCACGCCACGAAAACAGAGCCTGGGACCCGCCCGAGCCTGCTCTGTGTGGGCATCGTCGAGCCGAGAAAAAACCAGGGCTTCCTGCTGGACGTATGCGAGGCGCTCTGGCGCGACGGAGTTGATTTCGACCTGCACATCGTCGGCCGGATCAACCCGCATTTCGGCCATCTGCTCGAAAAACGCTTCAAACAAACCCGGAAGCGCGAAGCCCGGTTTCATTTTCATGCGGCGGCGGGCGATGTCACTCTGAAGAGACTCTACCAAGAGGCCAGGGCGGTGGTGCTGCCCACGCAAGCCGAGGGTTGCGGTTTGCCGTTGTTGGAAGCGCTTTGGCATGGCGTGCCGTGTGTGTGCAGCGATTTGCCGGTGCTGCGGGAAAACGCCGATAGTGGCGGCTGCCTGACCGCCACGGTCAATGATCGGTCAGACTGGGAAGCAAAATTGCGCACGGTGCTGACCGATGAAACCACCTGCCGCCGGCTGCAGGCCGAGGCGATCAAGCGACCGCTGCCACGCTGGCAAGACACCATGCACGCGCTGCTGCAAGCGTTGCAACGTTGAGCGAAAACCAGCGCGCAACGACAACGTGCGCTCCTCACATCTGCTTCACCGCGTAGGCCATGGCGGCGGCGATTTTCTCGAAGTCTTCATCGCTGTGGAGCGCGGAGACGGCGGTGCGGATAAGATCTTTCCCCGGAGGCACGGCAGGGGCGATGGACATGACGGTGAACACGCCTTTCTCGAGCAACGCGTGCCAGAAACGGTAGACGAGTTCCTTTGAGCCCAGCACGATCGGGATGGCGGGAGTCTCGCTGCCCCAGGTATCCAGGCCGAGGCCCTTGAGCATCTCGCGGTAGCGCTTGGTGTTTTTCCAGAGGCGCTCGAGGTGCTGCGGTTCGCTTTGCATGACATCGAGCGAAGCCGAGGCGGCGGCGGCCATGCCGGGACTGATGGCGGCGCTGAAGAGGGTCTGCTTGGAATTGGTGCGCAGATACTCGATCAGGTCGCGCGATCCGGCCACATAGCCGCCGGTGCTGGCCAGTGATTTCGACAGCGAGCCACAGATGAGATCGACCTGACCGTTGAGCTTGAAGTGATCGACGGTGCCGCGGCCCTGCCGGCCGAGAACACCAAAGCCATGGGCGTCATCCACCACGGTGAAGCAGCCGGATTCCTCTCCGAGCTGCGCGAGCTCCGGCAGGCGGCAGACATGACCTTCCATCGAATACACGCCCTCAACCAAAATCATTTTGGGCGTGTTAAAGGGGATGGTTTTCAGGATCTGCCGCAGATCCTCGGGGTTGTTGTGGCTGAAACGTTCGACCCCCGCCATCGAGAGGCGGATGCCATCCCACAGGCAGGAGTGGATGTTTTTGTCGGCGAGGATCATGTCCCCTTTTTGCGCAAATGTGGCGACCGCCGAGAGGCAGGAAACATAGCCGGCGACACTGACATGACAGGCCTCATAGCCAAGGAAGGCGGCAAGTTTTTCCTCGAGCGCCACATGGTAGGCGCGCGAACCGTTGGAAATGCGCGCGCCCGTGGTGCTGGTGCCCCAGGTTTTCGCGGCGCCGCCACAGGCCTCGATCACCTTGGGATGAAAGGACAGGCCGAGATAGTCGTTGCTCGAAAGCATGACCATGTCCCGACCCTGCAGCCGGACGTGCGTGCCCCGTTGCGACTCCATGACATGGTAGTACGGCTTGTACTTCAGCCGCATCTTGGTCACGTAGTCGTCCTGCGCGCGCTCAACGATCGCTTTTTTGGTTTTGGTGAAGAGGGAAAGTGCCATGGAAACTACGGCGGACTACAGGTAATATCATCCGGGTTAGCAACCGCAAAGCCGGCTTCAGCCGCGACGGGGCAAAGTCTGCATCCAGGTGGTGAGTTCGCCGGCGTACTGGTTCCAAGTCTTGAACTTCCGCCGGCGTGCAGAGACGGCAAGCGCAGCGAGTTCGGCCGGGGTTTGCAAGAGACCCCGGATCGCTGAAGCGAGGCTGATGGCGTCAACTGAATCCAAGGTGGCACAACCGCCGCCGCGGGCCGATTCACCCAAGGCACCACGGCCCGAACAAACACAGGGTTTGCCGTATTGCAGACTCTCCAGCACGGGCAGGCCGAAGCCTTCGATGAGCGAAGGGTAGACGGTGAAATGACATTGCCGATAGGCGCCGTGCAGTCCGGTCTCGTTCAGTGAACCGCGAAACAGCAACGGCCGGCCCGCTCGTTGCAGCCCGGCTATCCGGGCCAGCGCCCGACCGGCGGTATCGGGGCGGGCCAGACCGATCAGTTGCAACTCGAACTGCAAGCCTTCGCCCCAAAGCGTTTCGCAAGCGTCGAGCAGTGCGACATGGTTTTTCCGGCCCTCTATCGTGCCGACGCAAAGGATGCGAGGAACAGATGATGCCGCAGCGGGCTCGCCTTCATCGGGGGCAACCGCGCGATCAACCCCCAGGGGAATGGCGTGGACTAGCGGAACACTTTTCACTCCGAGCCAATGCCAGTAGTCACGCAGGCTGGCGGCCGAATCCTCGGAGATGGCCGCCACCCCGTCAAACAGGAGCAGCTCCCGCAGGTAAACGGGAAACCGGGCGACGGTCCCGCCCGGCGTGAGTTCGGGAAATTTAAGCGGAATCGCATCATAGAAAATCGCCACCCTTGGCCCGGGCACCGCCTGCAAAAGTTCCGGGAGCCGTGCGCCGACTTTGGCGGAAAAAAGTTCCGGGCAGACCAGGCCGCCGGCCTTCGGCAACGCCGGTTTGGCCCCAAGCCACCGGCGGCTGGTGCCGGATATTTTTTGCGAAAAAGTCCATTTCGCCCCGCGCGAATTCCCCCCCCGTCCGCTCCGGTCATTCAGAACCGCCCGTTCGCCCGGAACAAGCGAACGCCAGCCACTCAGGTGCGGATCGTAACAGACGGGTGCGGCATCACCCGTGGCGTCGAGTTCCTTGAACAGGGCGCGACAGACGCGCTGAATCCCGGTCTGGGCCGCGGTGTGGCTGGTGTGAGTGACGTCGAAAAGGAGCATGAAAACTAAGGCTGCCGCTGCCAAAAAGTAACCTGGCCCACGGTGGCAAGCTTGACCCAGTGGCCACCGATTCTCTCCAGCGCGTCCGCCGTTTCAAAGGAAAACAGCGCCGCATAAACGGGCCGGTGCTGCCGGGCCAACTCCTCAAGCAGGAACTTTTGTTTCTCCGGCATGATCTGTTCCCAACGGAACATCAAAAAATCCGTGTAATACAAAAATGCGCCGCTGACCTGCATGCAAAAAACGGCCGATTGGGCCGGCAGATTCTCCCGTGCCCATTGCGCAGCCTCAGGGTAGGAGCGTTCGTAGTTCTTGAAATTGAGCACATCCAGCCCCGGAATGTGTTTAATCTGCCAGCCGGCGGCCGCAAGCAACAGCAGGGCAAGAACCACGGTGGCGGACACCGAGCGTTTCCCGACTTCACGCCAACCTGTTTCCAACACGACAAGGGTGCCCAGGATCAGGGCCGGAAAAGCCGGCAAGATAAAACGGAGATACCACCAAGTCTCGCCCGAGTGATAATAAAAAGCATAAAGGCCGATAAGGACGACCACCCAAACCGCCGGCACAACAACTCCGCGCCGGCGGCCGGCCGCCGTTCCAGGGGCCACCAGGGCAAACAGAACCAACGGCGAGAGCAGCAGAGGAATCCAGTGGGAAAAATGCGCCAGATTGTGCAGCAAATTTTCCTTTCGAAACAATCCGCTGACGTCACCGTAGCCGGTCACAAAGGGTGAGCCATAGAGCCTCCAGCTATAATAACAGAAAAAGGCGGCAAAAGGCAGGCCCCCCAGACCAACCGCCAGCCACGACCGGAACCGGAAACCCAATGCGACGAGCAATGGGGCCGCCAACAGAATATTTGTCGGTCGCACCAGCACAGCAATCCCCATGGCGGCGCCGCAGAACAGCCCCCATCGTAAACTTTCCCGAACCCTGAGCGCATTATAGAGAACAAGGAGAGACCATGTCAGAGCGGACAAATCACTCATCGGCTGAAGGGATAAAAAAATAAAAAGCGGACAAGACCAGAGCAAAACCACCCCGCCAAGAGACAGCCAGGCCGCAAGCCCAAGCATCCGGCAATAGGCAAACAGGACCAGGCCGCCCGCGAGGGCGGTCGCCACATTTAACGTTTTCACCGCCTTGCTCCAGCCCAAGCCCGAGAGCACAAGCAACTGCAATGGATATCCGACTGGGTAGGTAGGTGTCAGATGCCCGTCTTCGCGTAATACAAAACCCAGCGGCACGTTCGAGAATTCACCGAATTCCCGGGCCGTAAATCCCGGCAATATCCTGGGCTCAGTGAAGAATCTTCCCTCCGACAGAAGCCGGGCACTGTTCAAATATCCTGATGGATCGGAACCGCCCGCATAAGGCGAAACATGCCGCCACAGAAAAGCGGCATACCCCGCGATCCCAGCCAGCAGCAGCCCGACGAGCACCGGACGGAACCAAGGGGAACGGGCGATTTCGCTCATGGCCCGTCTTCGATCCGCAGTTTTTTGACGAAAAACGGATACGTAATATCGGTCACGGTGGCGCAAACGATCGTGATTTGATTCCGCTGCCCGGATATCAGGGGGACCTTAAACACCCAGGGCGGAGCGCCGGACAGGCTTATGGAAAAATCATCCGCTCCCTCCGTCCGTCGGATCACTTGCCATGTACCAGCCAGACCCTCCGCCAGTTTGCGCGGTTGCAGTTCGATGAGCAATTGCGACCGGGTGTGGGGCAGCACCTCCAGCCCGATCCGGGTCGACGCCACATCGGGCAGTCCGTTCAAAGGAAAAACGCCCTCCATGGTGAAGACCCGGTTGCTTTTCCGCAGCAGAACATACTCCTTGCCCGACAAAATCCGGGGAGAATTGGCGTCAAGGCTGTCGGCCCAGGCCCGGCCCACCAGCACGGCGGCCGGCGGGGGAATGCTTTGCGTGGCCTCATTGGTCACATGGGCGCGCAGGTAACCGCCACTCTGCTCGCCGCGAGAGGCGTAGTAGATATGGCTGTCCGTTAGAAAGTACGCCGCCCACATGCCGTGATAAAACGCCATGCGAAAAGACGCCGCCTCGACCAGAACCGGCAACGAGTTCAACGTGGTGCGCGACAGGTCGCGGAGCGCAAACCAATCCTGGGAGATCGTTTTTTGCTCACTGCGTTTATAAAGTTCCCGACAGTGCATCACCATCGAGAAAACCAGAAACCCGATGAGCGCGGCGGTTCCCAGCCGGGCAAGAGCGCGCCCTGTTTTCAACCGGCCGCAATACTGGTGCACCGCATCAACGAGCGCCCCGGACAGCAACGCGGCCGTAAAAATCCCCGTGAATTGAACGCTTTTCTGCCAACCATAAGAAAATTGATACATCAGCGTGTAGACCACGAGGACATATCCGCCCGAGAAGGCCAGAATGGCGCCGGCAAGATCGTGTGCCCGGCGGCACGCCAGGACCACGCCAATGACCAGGAGAAGAGAGCTGAGGCCTCCGCCCAAAATATCCAGCCATATGGCCGTGGGGGCTGAGAGCGTGACCAGCGCCGGGAGATATTGGACGGGGTGCAGCACCTCAAAGATATTGCCCCAAAAACTGCCAACCTGCGTCAGCTTAAAGACGGACACAAATCCCCACCCCGCCCGCAACGATGAGGCGGGATTGAGCAGGAGGCTGCCGATGACCGCTCCCGCAATGATCAACCGGGGCCGCCACAAGGCGCGCGTCCCGGCGGTGCAACACGCCCGCAACCACAGCAGGCCACAGGGCAGAAAAACGAACGGCGTCATCTCCGGATATGCGCAGTAGACGCCGTGGAGGGACAAGGCGAGCAACCCCGCCCACCCCCACAATTTTTTTCGCCGGTCCCATCCGGCGCGCAAAGCCGATTCGGTGGCAATGATCGCGGTCGAGCCCGCAATCACCCCGAGCAAATTGGGCAGATTGG
>Ga0265320_10002155_pt1 | contig 13820 bp, 15 predicted proteins | sample 4827metaG_FD_202087 | JGI IMG/M metagenome (GOLD analysis project Ga0265320, IMG submission 202087) | Rhizosphere microbial communities from Carex aquatilis grown in University of Washington, Seatle, WA, United States - 4-8-27 metaG | ecosystem: Host-associated > Plants > Roots > Rhizosphere >...
CACCCATCCCTCGGAGGTCTTCTTGACGAGGACATGGGCCACGGGGCGGCCCGCCTCGCCGAGGTAGACCGCCGTCATGCCCGCCTTGAGGTCCGACATCACGGCCTGCTGGGTGATCACAACCGTGTGGTCCTTGTACAGGGGGAGCATCGAGTCCCCGCTTCCGACCAGGAAGTCGGTGCCGGGATGCTCGACCACGTACCTCTTCGCGAACCGGAGCGCCTCAAAGGGCTGCACGACCTCGGCGGCGGGCGACATGGCCGCCACGGCCTGCGGAGAGAACCGGGCCGCCGTCTGCGTGGCGCAGCCGGACCATCCCAGTCCGGCGAGGGCGATCAATCCAAAGGTGGCTGCGCGCACATACAGGGAGGTGTTGTGGAGGGTTCCGTCCGGGGTGTGCGTCTTGTTCATGGGCACATTAAACAGGAAGCCGCGTCATTCCTGAATAGGGGCTACCCTTCGATCGGGACGGGGATATCACCCGGGTCGGCTGCGGCCGGGCCCGGGATTCACCGGGAGCGCCCGGGAGGCCCTGGGGTGTATCCCTCATGCCCCCAGAGGGGAGGCCTCCAAAGGGCGCGCCAACCCCCAACACGTATTAGTCATGTCTAATTTGATTGTTTAAGTCAGAGACCCGGGGCACCCTTCGGAGGAAATGATCAACCCGGCGCCCAGATCCCCCGCTCCGCCCCCGCCCTACCCGGACAGCCGGATCCGCGTGATGCCGGTCGGCGAGCGCCCGCAGGAGCGCCTCGAGAGGCTCGGCGCGGCCGCGCTGAGCGACGCCGAGCTGCTGGCCATGCTGCTCCGAAGCGGCACCCGCGGCCACAACGTGCTCGCCGTCTCGTCCCGGCTCATCTCCGAGGCCGGATCGCTGGCGGGGCTGCTGGCCTGGCACGAGGCCGACTTCCGAAGCCTGCGGGGGATCGGCAGGGTGAAGGCCCTCCAGCTCGTGGCGGCCATGGAGGTCGCGCGCCGGGCGGTCAGCCTGCCTCCCCACGAGTCCCCGGTCCTCAACCGCGCCGACCTGATCGCCGCCTACCTCGACTCGGTCGCGACCGGCCTCGACGTCGAGAAGTTCTGGGTGCTCTGCCTCAACCGCCGCAACCGCCTTCGGAAGCGGGTCGAGGTGTCCTCCGGCACCGCCACTGCGGCACTCGCCCATCCCCGCGAGGTGTTCCGATCGGCGATCCGGGAGGCCGCCGCCGCCGTCGTGTGCGCCCATAACCATCCATCAGGTGACCCGGCTCCAAGCGCCGCAGACATCCAGCTTACACGGCAGCTTCGGGAGGCTGCTTCAGCGGTGGATATCCCTCTGCTGGACCATGTTATAATAGGACGCCGAGGGGCAGACCCCTTGGGACGCGGATACTATAGTTTCAGGGAAGCCGGGCTCCTTTGATTGACAGATGCTATCATTGATAGCACTTTTTGCTGATGTCTCAACTTCTCGTGCGCAACATCGAACCAGCCATCGTGAGAAAGCTGCGTCGCCAGGCGGCCGCCATGGGAATTTCAGTCGAGGAAGCCCATCGCCGGTTGCTGCGTTCTGCCCTTTTCGGCGAAACGCCTGGTCCAAACGATGACTTTATCTCCTACCTTCGGAGCGCCCCTACTGGGGACGAAATTGAATTCCCAAGGCCCAGAGATCTTCCACGACCGGCAGACCTCTGATGCCTTACCTTCTCGACACCTGCATCGTCTCCGAGCTCAGAAAGCCCGCCATCAATCCCGGGGTCTTATCGTGGATTTCCGGAATTAGGGCTGACGAGGCGTACCTTAGTGTCCTGACCATTGGCGAGATTCGCGCCGGAATTGAACTTCATAGGCTCAAGAACCCGTCGGGAGCTGGGAACCTCGAGCGATGGTTGCTCGGGTTGGAGACCCATTACGCTGAACGGATATTGCCTATAACAGCAAAGGTGGCTGACAGCTGGGGTCGCCTCTCGCCGAGGCAACCATTGCCGACGAGCGATGGCCTCATTGCGGCCACTGGGCTCGAGCACGGCCTCACGGTCGTCACGCGCAATGTGGCTGATTTCCAAAGATCGGGCGTCAATTGCCTCAATCCTTTCACCTAAGCTCGTCACCTATAGGAACCCTCCACCCTGAATCCAAGGCGCTCAACCCGGCCTATTTCGATGGGAGATTGGTCTGCCTGGAAACCCAACCCGAGCTTGGTATCGAGCCCCAGAACATCCGCCGCTCTGGCACATAATCCGAAAGTTTGCCAGGGGAAGGTGCTGGAGCGAAGACCTGAAACCGCCAATTCAGTACATCCGCTACGATGATTTTGCCGTCCTGTGTTACGGCCAAGAAATGCGCCCAGGCAAACTGACCTGGCCCGTGTCCAGGCCTGCCCATCGCTCCAATAATCCTTCCATTCTGATCGAGCTCAACCACCCGATCAAATCCGCCGTCCGCCATCCAGATGTGATGATCCGTTCCTAGGAACAAACCGTAGGGGTATCCGATGTCTCGCCACTCGGTGAGAAAATGCCCTTCTGTGTCGAATATCTGAATGCGCATGTTCTCCCGGTCTCCCACGTAGACCTTCCCGTCGCCGTCGATCACGATCGTATGCGGCAAATTGAAATCTCCGGGTGCGGTTCCATACTTGCCCCAGGATTTTATGAATTTCCCCTCGCGGTCGAATTTGACCACCCTGCTATTCCCGTAGCCATCGGCGACATAGATCGAGCCCTCCTTGTCAAACGCGACGTCGGCTGGGCGGTTGAAGAGCCAATCCGCTTCCGCAGCATTGTTGAGGCGACCCAAAATCATCAGCACCTCGCCCGAAGGACTGAGTTTCAGCACCACGTGACTACCGTCATCCGTAGTCCAGAGGTCGCCTTCTCGGTCGATTCTCAATCCGTGCGGATGAGTGAAGAGCCCGTCGCCGATGCTACGAATGAATCTCCCCTTGGCGTCGAACTCGCAGAGCATGGGAACAGCGCGTCGAAAGAGGAAAATGTGTCCATCTGAATTCATGGCTACGGCGGTCGATTCACCCTCCTTCGTGCCAGCAGGGAATTGAAAGAAATCGGGAATGAATTGGTACCCGAGCTCGGGCACGGCAGCAAATGGAGCGGCTTCGGCGTACGGAACTGAGGCGGCCGAAGTAATCAGTAACGCAGCCGCCCATACGAAAACTGAGGCCAATGTCTTGCGCACAAAAAAGTGACACTGCGTTCTCGAATTAGATCAAGCCCCTAGCCACGGAAGCTGCCGAATTGCGCCCTCTTTCTCTGGGTTGTTATATGCTACACAACCACCCGTCCGGAGACCCATCACCCAGCGCTGCTGACATCCAGCTCACGAGACGGCTCAGAGAAGCGGCCTCAGCGGTGGATATCACTCTGCTGGACCATGTTATCATAGGCCGACGCGGTGCGGATCCATTGGGCCGGGGGTACTATAGTTTTAGAGAGGCGGGGCTCCTTTGACATCTTGGGGTTGAATTTATCCATATTTATGGTTTTACGGTTACAGTGAAAACAACGCTCGAAATTCCTGAACCGCTCTTCAGGCAGCTCAAGATCTCCGCCGCGAAACAAGGCAAGACGATCCGTGCGGTCGTTAACGAGGCACTCACCGAGAAACTCAATCGCTCGCGGCATGGAGTTGATGACGTTCCCGCCTGGAGAGTTGCCTTCGGGGGCCTGCGTCGGCTGCACGACGAGACGGCGAAGATCAACCAGGACGTCGCCGCCGAATTTTCCCGAGTGAATCCAGAAGAGTGGAAATGATCCTCGATACAAACGCCCTGTCGGCGCTCGCAGATGGCGACGAAGGTCTTGCAGAGAAGATGGTCGCGGTATCGGTGCCGTCGCTTCCGTCCATCGTGCTGGGAGAGTTTCGGTATGGAATCCTAGGCTCCAAGTTCCACGGTCGATATGAAGGCTGGCTCCAAAATAGCCTTAAGGCATTCGCGGTCATCTCCGTAGACGGTGCGACCGCCGTCCACTACGCCCTGATCCGCTTTGGGCTGAAATCCCGGGGGATGCCCATTCCCGAAAATGACATATGGATTGCCGCTCTGGCTCTCCAATACCGCTTGCCTGTGCTCAGTAGGGACAGGCATTTCGGCTTCATTCCCGAGATTCGTCACGTAACTTGGTGAGGCTTTCCGTATTCCTATGCTTATAAGCTCCATGAAGCCCTATCGAAAGATCGCCCTGCTCCTGTGCGCAATATGTCTTCAAGGGTCCAAAGGCTACGCAGCCCCAATCCAGGCTGCTGACTATTTTAGTGAGTCCAAGGAAGTCGCGATGGCCACCGCCGCAGAGAGCAACAATGCATCCAAGATTAGGGAACTCAAAGCCGCCGGAGTAGATGTAAATGCCCGCGGACGGGGCAATCTCACGCCACTTTATTTGGCAGCAACGAGTCATAGCATGAAAGCCTATGTATGTCTTCTTGAATTAGGGTCCGATCCAAACGTTCAATTCCAAGAGACGGGTGCCAGTGCTTTGGCAATAGCAGCAGCGATGTCAGACAGCTCATTCTTGTCGCAAGCTCTGGCCCATGGCGGAAAGCCCAACCAAGTGAACCCAACTACTGGGCTGACTCCAATTTGGCGCAGCATGGATGAGATGCTGCCCGACAACGTCAAAATATTGGTCGCAGCAGGTGCGGATGTGAATTTTGCCAACTCAAACGGGGTCACGCCCCTCATGTTTTCGGCGGGAGCCAATCGCTACGACATCGACCTAATCCTGTTGGATGCCGGAGCAGACCCAAGAAGGAGAAACATCTGGGGAAACAGCCTGCTCTGGTACATCCATCATAATCGGGCCGACCCTCAGAGTAAGTTCTACGTCTGGAAAGAAGAGGTTGTGGAGCGGCTAAGGAAGCTAGGAATTGATAACAAAAACGGGAACTGATTCCAACATCAACGAGGTCAGCCGATTAGTAGGTAATGACCCACACAACCATCCCAGTGGTGACCCGTCACCAAGCGCAGCGGATATCCAGCTGACAAGGCAACTCCGGGAAGCAGCGGCGGCTGTGGATATTCCTCTGCTGGATCATGTTATCATAGGCCGCCGAGGGGCCGACTCACTGGGGCGAGAGTACTACAGCTTCAGGGAGGCGGGGCTCCTTTAGCGGGCAACTCGCGAAGTTCCCATTTTGGGAACTTAAGCTTGCAAACCGACCACTGTCTTCGAATCGTCATGCGCGTGATCGCTCGGCGGACACTAAGAGAATTCTATGAAAGGCATGCTGCTGCCAGAGCGCCGCTAGAGTCCTGGTTCCATGAGGCTAATGCAGCGACCTGGAAGACTCCAAAGGAAATTGCGGCACGCTTCCCCTCTGCGGATTTCTTACCGGGCAACAGGGTCGTCTTCGACATCGCTGGAAACCACTATCGGCTCATTGCCAGGATACATTACAACACGAGTATCCTATTCATCCGTTTCGTTGGAACCCATGCCGACTACGACAAGATAGACGCTGCTTCCGTATGACCGACAACGATCCATGACACCAAAGATCATAAAGACAGAAGTTGAATATCAGAAAGCCTTGGCACATGTGGAATCACTCATGGACTCTAAACCCGGCTCGGCCAGAGAATCTGAATTGGAGCTGTGGTCGCTACTCGTTGAGCGCTATGAAGAGACCCATTTCCCAATTGATAGCCCAGACCCAATCGACGCCATCAAGTTTCGGATGGAACAGAAGGGACTTCGGCAGAAGGACCTCGAGAAATACTTTCCGAGCAAGAGCCGTGTATCGGAGGTGCTGAACCACAAAAGGCCGCTTAGCATCGGTATGGTTAGAGCTCTGCACAAAGGACTCGGCATACCTGCCAACGTGTTGGTGCAGTAAAGGGCCTCCGTACACGTCGCATTCGCGAATAGCCAAATTCAACGATTTTAGAGCACCGCAATCAATGCACCGCTTCACTCCTGCCCTATTGGCCGCAGCAATATCCCTTTTGACGCCTTCGCACGCCGCGGAAATGCAAACACCCCTTGCATCCACCAGGATCGCTGAGCTCGAAGCACGCGCGCCGACGGAGAACCAATACCCGAAGGTCGACCCAAAATTCCATCAAGAGATGGTTCGCCTTGTTGAGAGCGACACACTTGCAACCGGTGACGACTTCTATCGCGCCGCGAACATCGCGTCGGGCCCATTTCCGGAATATCGGTCGTTTCGAATGCGGTATGAGCTTATGCTTGTTGCCGCGGCCAAAGGTAAACGAGACGCAGAGAATCAACTGCCTTCAAATTGGGATGCGTTGTTGCAGACGCTCGGCCGGCCCATGCGCTACGATGTATGGAATCAAATCCAAAAGAATTCTGACGACGACCGCCTAACGCTAGATCCCGCCCCCAAAGCCGTCCAATGGGTCATGTTGCATGCTGACGAAGCCAGGAACGCAGCAGCAAAGGCATCTAACAACGTAGAGGTCCAGGAGATCGTCGATGCAGACCAGGATGTCAGAAAACGGTTGGGCAAGTTGTCCGAATCGGAACTCAAGACTATGCCTATTGAAGACCATCGGCGCAGTCGGCGGATTCGTGAAATCATCAACACAGGCGAACTCCATACCGCAAAGGATTTCGCAAATGCATCCCTTGTAATGCAGCACAGCTCTTCATTCGCTGGATTCGAATTGGCTCATGAACTCGCAGTCTGCTCGATGCTTCTCGGTGACCGGGGCATAGGGCGATGGCTTGTAGCCGCCACCTACGATCGAATGCTCAATTCCACCGGCCACGACCAACGTTTCGGAACACAGGGCGCTTTGATGGCTATGGGGGATGCCAAACCGCACCTTGCTGAAACCGACGAGGCCGGGATCTGCGATGCCGAACGGCTGGCCCTAGGATGCCCGACGCTGGCCGCCAAGAGAGCAGATTTCTACACGCCGCGCACGAAAGACTGAATTCGGCTTCTAAGAGCGGCCACCTTTGGTTGGCAGCTGTGGGTCAAAATGACCACACAACCATCCATCAGGTGATCCAAGTCCCAGCGCATCCGACATCCGGCTTACATGGCAACTTCGAGAGGGCGCGGCGTGCAGCCGGCGATCACGCCGCGTTGCCGTACACCGCCGACATGCGGCCGGCCGGGTTGAACGGGACGATCTCGGCCGGCAGACTGATCGGCCTGATGTCGCGGCTGTAATCGGCGACGAAGACTGCCAGGATGCCTGTAACCGTGAAGGTGATGCCTGCAGCTGCGGCGCTGACGGGCAGGATGACAAACGCCGATGCAACGGCGAGGATTGAGCTGATCGTAAGGAGGTTGGATTTCATGTTCAATTGGAGTGTTGTTACTCCAAGGAACACGCCTGCGCGCAAAAAGTTGCGGCCATCGGCGCCCGGGGAAGTTCTCCGCTTTCCTTGTCATCCCGCATCCGTCTCAAGATCCTGCGCAAGCGCTTGATCATATGGGACTCCGGTAACTCACATCCCGGACTGGCATCAGTCCGCGGAGTGTCGGAGCGGAGAGTGCCCCGCACCAGCAGGCGGGGACAGGATGCTCATCCCGGCCCGATCAAAGGCGGATTCCCCAGTCTTTCCCCCGTCCACGCGGTCCTACCGCGGCCAGAGCCATCCAAAGGTGCCCGCCACCAACCCGGCGTATACCAGCCCGTCGATGGTGGTCTTGATCGTCGTGCACCAGGAACGCCGGTACCAGATCGACATCTGCCACAGCGCACCGGTGTAGGCCAGGAACGACGTCGCGCCTGCAAAGCGGAAAACGCTCTTGTATCCCGCCCCGGCGGGAAGCGCATGGTAGGTGACGTAGGCGGCAAAGACGCTTACCACAACCAGGTAGAGGAACCAGAGGCCGAGGCTCTTTCCCATGCTGAACGGGCCGTTCGGCATCACCGTCGCCATCATGATCGGCCCCTTGTTCAGCTTCTCCTTATACTCCGGCGACCTCATCTCGGCGGTGCTGGAACAGTTCGGGATCATGTAGTCGCCCGGCGGTATCGCGAGCGGGCGCACCGCGTCCGCGAACTTCGCCTCATCCGGAAGCTTTGAATAGTCGCTCCTGTGCCACCACGAGAGCGCCATGTGAATGATGGAGCTCGCGAGGAATACGAATACGGACGACAGCAGGATCGGAAGCCAGAGGGTGTGCAAGAATGTCATGATGATCTCCTAGGGGTTTGACGTGAATCGTTGAAGCCGCACGGACGCTGGAGCAGGACGGCCGAGAGTGGGATTCCCCCTTCCGGGCGTCAACCCGAAGGAGGCGACCCTCCGGGGTGCCGCCGACAGTCGCCGCGCCGCCCGGCCGAATTCCGCCCGATCCGCCTCCCCCCGCGGCCGCCGGAGCGGCCAGTGCGCAAATCGTTTCTTTCCTATTGCTTATAGAAGACCAGGCTCTGGTCCTGCACCCCCCTGAACGAGCTCACGTGCCTCTGGATCGAGAGCGTCTTGCCGCCATTGAGCAGGCTCCAGGTGTCCTTGGTTGTCATCTTGGCCCCCGGGGCGCCCCATGTGAACGTGACGACGGAGTCGATCGTGATGTGCTCCCCACCGTCGGAAAGCCGCGCCGTCGTCACGCGGGGTGAGCTCATGAACTCGGATTTCGACTCCGCGCCGTCCAGCGTGAGCTTCTCGTCGACGACCTGGTCGTCCGCATATTCGACGATGCGGGTTGTCTTGATATCCAGCTCATTGCCTCGCTGCGCGACGTCCAGCCGCGCCGGGGACATGCCGGCCCCCATCCTCCCCAGCTCGCTCTTGTCCTCGTCGAACACCCACGTCCCGGAGAAGTCGGCGGGCGCAGGCTCAAAATGCAGCGGCGGCAGGCCGCAGGCCTTGCGATAGGGCGCCGTCGCGCTCGAGTAGGCGGGATCCTCCAGGTTGAGCACCCTGGGATCATGCATGAGCTCGCTGTAATCCCTCCTGGGGGTGTTGCGGACCATTCCCGACCACGTCATGTAGTAGGCCCACCTGGGCTGCTTGCCCAGGATCTCGGGCTTCGGCGGATTGCCGACCTCGGCAAGGACCATCGGCTTGCCCTGCGACAGCGCGACAAGGCTGTCATAATAGGACTGGGCGAAATCGCTCCCGTAGACGTCGAGGGCGAGGACGTCCACATACTCGGTGCCGGGAAAGTACTTCGCGTGCTCCATGCCGGGCTTGCCGGGCCGGTCCATGCTCCAGACCCAGATCAGGTTGTTGAGGTGGTGGTGGTTCACCAGCCGGTCGAAAATCTGCCGGTACAGCGCCGCGGTGCTGAATTCGCCCGTTCGGCCGCCCCACCAGAACCAGTCGCCGTTCATCTCGTGGTAGGGCCTCCAGAGCACCGGGACGTGGGCGTCCTGGAGCTGCTTCAGGAACACCGCGACCTCGTCGACCTGCGAGCACCAGTGGTTGTAAAGCGCCGTGCCCGGGGTCAGCACATCCCTGAACTGCTCGTCGGTCAGCTTTCCCTGGACGCTCTTGAGGAGGTTCGGGTCGCTGTTCGGAAGCGGCCGGAACGTCACCGGCTCGTCCGCGGTCGGGGGAACCGCGTGCCAGCAGAGCGCGACCAGCGAGCCCATCTGGTGCTGGCGTATCGCCTCCTTCACGATGTCCGGGCGCGCCAGGTACGAGTCCGTGTCGCCCGCCTTTGCGAAGCCCATGTCCTTCCCGAAGATCACCGGCGTCTTTCCTATGTATTTGGAGGCGAATTCCGAGTTCCTCGCCCCGACGCTCGGATAGTTGTGCTGCCCGGTCAGGATGTACTTGCCGGAGATGTCGTAGAGGACCTGCAGGAGCGCAGCGGCCTCGGGCGAGGCCCGGGGGGTGACGGGCTTGGCCGCCACGCCCTCCCCCATGAGCGCCGCCGAGCCGGCCGCGAGGGGAAGAATCGCGAGACGCAGAATCCTGGGGATGAAACTCATGGGACAATCAGCATCGTTCGCAAAAACGCTGTCAACCGGAACATTGACCGGGTCCCCGGCAATCCCCGGGTCCGGGCCGGATTCTCCCGCCGGCCGGCGGGCACCCGGGCCCCGCCATACCGCCGCCCGCTCGCGGCATGAACGCGCATAGCGTCGGAGGGCCATTGCCCGAACCCGTTGCGGGACGCCTAAGTTGAACACCCCATCCCCATGGAAACGCTTCCCCGCTATGATGCCCGCCCTGACCACGCCACCGGGCCCCTGCCTACCAAGCCACCAACACCAGTCGCGCCGCCACCACCCCGGACCATCGGCACCCGCCGCTGCCGGCCGATCGGCGGAGCATTGCCTAACAAACATCCTATGAGAACACCCGCCATCTGGAAACTCTGCGTCCTCACGATCGCCTGCTCCGGCCTTGGCCTGCACGCCCAGGAGCTGACGGTCCTCGGTGGCGTGACGACGTCCGGGGCCTTCCAGAAGTCGACGAGCGCCTGGGAGGTCGACTACCGGCAGGACCTGTACAAGTACTTCGACGCCTCGGTTGGCTACATCAACGAAGGCCACTTCCCGGGCCATCGCCGCGACGGCACCGCGTGGGAGGGATGGACGAATCTGCCCTTCTGGGACGACCGCGTCGCGCTCTCCGTCGGGGCCGGCGTCTATTATTACTACGACACGCAGTTCCTTCCTGCGGGTGGTTCCGCCGACATCCACGGCACCGCGCCGATCTTCAGCTTCACGGCCACCGGGTATCTTTCCGACCGGTGGTTCTACAGGTTCATGATCAACCGGATTAGTCCCGCGGCCGACATAAAGACCACGAATATTGAAGTGGGCGTAGGCTACTGGTTTGGGCCGCACGGCCGGCCCATTGGGAACCAGCCCAACATCAGCGCCCCCGAGAAGGCGTTTGTCACGGAGCCGCAGCTCACCGTGTTCGGCGGGCAGAGCATCGTGAACACCTTCTTCAGCGACAAGGCCTGGGCCTGCGCCGTGGAGTACCGCCAGGGGCTGATACCTCACCTCGACCTATCCTCAACGTACATCTACGAGGGAAACCCGAAGACGGTGCGCCGCAGCGGCCTCGCCGTTCAGCTGTGGCCGGTCAACACATTCTTTGACGACAATACCTCGGTTGGGATCGGCGTCGGTCCGTATTTCTTCATCGACCGAAGGCATCCGAACACCACAACGCGCACGAGCCCTGCGGCCATCGCCCCGCTGGTCTCGCTTACCATCGCCAGGCACCTTTCGGACCACTGGGTCGCCCGGATGGTCTGGGACCGGGTCACGAGCTCGTACAACCGCGACTCGGACATATTCCTGCTCGGACTGGGGTACAGCTGGCGATAGCGGCCGGCGGCCCCGCCCTATCTCTCAAGCCAGATCCTGTTGAGCTCGTGGAATCCGATCGAGTTCGTCGTCCATCCGTGGACGGCCGGGCTGAGGGCGTAGACCTGGGGCCTGAAGTAGAGGGGAATGAGCGGCGCCTCGCCGAGCAGGATGGCCTCGGCCTTCTGGAACAGCTCCAGGCGGCGCGCATTGTCGGTCGTGCCGGCCGCCTCGTCCATCAGCCGGTCGAACTCCCTGTTGCTCCACCCCGCCCAGTTGTTGCCCCCTCCCGTGACCATGGTCCCGAGGAAGGTGACCGGGTCCGGGACGTCGGCAATCCATCCGGAGAACGAGATCGAGTAGTTCCTGTCCTGCTGGTTCTGGAACAGCGTCTTCTGCTCGACCTGGGCGATCGTTATCCGCACGCCGAGCTCCTTCAGCCACATCGCCTGGATCACCTCGAGCATGCGCAGCGGAACCTCCGTCTCGTAGCACTGCACCTCGATTGAAGGAAGACCCCTGCCCCCCGGATAGCCCGCCTCGGCAAGGAGCCGTCGCGCCTCCGCAAAATCGTCCGAGATCCCCGCGCGCGCCGTGTAGCCCCCGCAGTCAGGCGGCGTCAGCGAGCGGGCCGGCGGATAAAGGCCCTTGGTGACGTCCCGCGAAAGGACCTCGCGGTCCAGGGCGTGCGCCAGCGCGAGCCGCAGCTTCACGTTGTCAAAGGGCGGCCGGTTGACGTTGATGAAAAGGTAGTAGCACTGGAGGGCCATGTCGGACCGGAAATCCGAGGGAACGTGGCTCCGGTAGGCGTCCACCTTCGACATCGGGAGGGCGTACGTCGCGTGCAGCTGGCCGGACCTGTAGTTGAGGTCCTCGATGTCGGGCCTCTCGATCGGGTAGAACTCGATCCGGTTCAGGCGCGTGTTGGCCGCATCCCAGTAGAGCGGGTTCTTCACGACGGCGACACGCGCGTTGGGGACCCATTCGGCGAGCGTGAACGCCCCGTTGCCGACCAGGTTGCCTGGCCGGGTCCATGCCGTCCCCTTCTCGTCCATCCGCCCGAACCTCTCGATCACCGGCTTGTGCACGGGCAGCCATGTGTTGTGCGCAGCCAGCGCGGGGAGGTACGGGGTGGGCCTCTCGAGCGTTACCTCGAGCGTGGCCGCGTCCAGCGCCCTGGCCCCGACCTGGGAGAAGTCCGTCATCCTGCCGGAATTGAAGGCCTCCGCGTTCTTGATCGGCCAGAGCATGTAGGCATACCCCGCGGCAAAGGAGGGCGTGAGGATCCGCTGGAACGAATACACGAAGTCGCCCGCGGTGACACGGTCCCCGTTGGACCAGCGCGCGCTCGGCCGCAGGTGGAAGGTGTAGACCCTGCCGTCGGGCGAGACATCCCACCGCTCGGCCAGGCCGGGCACCGCACGGGAGGTCTTCGCGTCGAGCGTCGTGAGCCCTTCGAAGAGCGCGTAGTCGATGACCGTGTCCGTGAAAGCGACGACCACCTGGGGATCAAGGTCGGCGGGGTCCGCGCCGTTCCCGAAGAGGAGGGTCTGGGTGCGGATGCCCGCCTCGGCAGGCGTCTCCCGCCGGGCGCACCCGAGCAGCGCGAGGCAGCAGGCGACGGGAAGGGGGATCAGCCGGCAGAGTGTGTTCATCCGGACGGGGCGCGCCCCGAATGCGGCCGCAGAGCGGCCTCCCTGCCAAGTGAGCTGGGACCCGGCCCCATCAATCCTCTATGACGTCGAAGACGTTGCCGAAGGGGTCGCGGAAGTAGAGCGAGCTGCCGCGGTCGACAACGATCTGGCACCGCGCCCCCTTCAGGAGCCGCTTTGCCTTGGCGATGCTCCTCACGCTGAACGAGGGCGTCGGCGGCTGCGCCTTCGCCGACCTGTTCAGGTAGAGCATGAAATGGCCCGTGTCGTATTCGAGGCAGGTCCTTGTCTTGCTCTTGAGCTTGAACCCGAGGACGTCGGAGTAGAACCGCTCCGCCTTCGCGAGGCTGGTCAGATGGATGGCGACGCAGCTGTTGGACCTGAACTTCATCTCGCCCGCCCGCGAATGCCTAGACGTGCTGCGGAAGCACGAACAGGAGGACGGCGAGCAGGTGGCACGTGCTCCCGCCGAGCACGAGAGCGTTCCTGAAGGCGTAATGGTAGCGAACGCGCTTGAGCGAGGCCAGCATCGTGCCGGCCATGTAGCAGAGGCCCCCCGCCAGCAGGAGCCAGAGGGCGTCATGCGGCACGGCGGCCACGAACGGCTTGATCGCCACCACGATTATCCACCCGACAAACAGGGTCGCGAGCGTGGAGGTGACGCGGTAGCGGTCCCCGACGATGAACTGGAAGACGATGCCGGCGCCGCACAGCCCCCACACGATGCCGAAGAGGGTCCATCCCCAGGGCCCCCTCATGCTGACAAGCAGGAACGGCGTGTAGGTTCCCGCAATGAGGAGAAACGCCGAGGCCCTGCCGAGCCTAAGGATAAGCCGCCTTGCCCGCTCCGAGTTCCAAGCGTGGTAGAGCATGCACATCGAGTACAGGACGAGCAGCGCCACCCCGAACACGCTGAAGCTCACGATATGCCAGGCGTCGCCGTAAAGGCTCGCCGAGACGACGAGCAG
>Ga0265320_10002156_pt1 | contig 13816 bp, 7 predicted proteins | sample 4827metaG_FD_202087 | JGI IMG/M metagenome (GOLD analysis project Ga0265320, IMG submission 202087) | Rhizosphere microbial communities from Carex aquatilis grown in University of Washington, Seatle, WA, United States - 4-8-27 metaG | ecosystem: Host-associated > Plants > Roots > Rhizosphere >...
CGCGTTCACTCCCGCCTCCAGCCCGCGCAGGCGCAGAATCCGGGTCGAGACCAGATTCTTCACCCGTTCCGATTCTGGCGCGTCCTGCCACTGATACCCCGTCGGCACCCGGCTCTTGAACACCATGCCCGGCGGCGCGCCTGCGCCGATTTTGTCCGCCACCACATGCAGGCCGGTCGGCGTGCCCAGGGAGTTCGCGAGGCACGATGGCGGGCGGACGGAAGTCGAGATTACATACACCCGCACAAGTTTCCCGTGGTGGAAGTGATATAATTTTTGCTCGCCAATTTTCACGCAGAGGCAATGCTCTACCATTTGGCGGGATCGTTGGGCGCAGGCCTGGCTTGCCCGCTGGTAAATATCTTCCGCTTCATTCATCATGTCTGCGCATAATTATCGCGTCGGCATCGTCGGGGCAACCGGCGCTGTCGGTCAAGAACTCATTCATCTTTTGCATGAGCGCCGTTTCCCTGTCCGTGAGCTGGTCCTCCTGGCCTCGGGCCGGTCGGCGGGCAAGAAGATTGCCTGGGAGGGGCAGACTTGGGAAGTCCGGGAAGCCACGCCCGAATCCTTCAACGGCCTTGATTTCGCGGTCTTTAGCGCCGGCGGGGGCACCTCCGAAAGGCTGGCTCCAGAGGCGGTGAAGCGCGGCTGCGTGGTCATTGACAACAGCTCGTTTTTCCGGATGGACCCGAAGGTCCCGCTGGTCATCCCGGACATCAACCCGCACGCCCTTGACCGCCACCAAGGTATCATCGCCAACCCGAATTGTTCGACGGCCATTGCCCTGATGGGATTACAACCTCTGCATCGGGCCTTTGGGCTGAAAGCCTTCTTCGCCGCGACCTACCAAGCCGTCTCCGGCACGGGCGCGCAGGCGATACAGGAGTTGGACAAGCAAGTCCGCGCGTGGGCGGATGGCGGCAGCTCGCCGGCGGTGGTCTACCCCCATCAGATTGCCTTCAACCTCTTGCCGCACGTGGATAAATTCCTCGACACCGGCTACACCAAGGAGGAGATGAAAATGCTCAATGAGAGCAAGAAGATCATGGAGCTGCCCTCATTGCGGGTGACCTGCACGTGCGTGCGGGTGCCGGTTTTCCGCGCCCACAGCATCGCCATTAGCGCCGAATTTGAGCGGCCGGTGGACGTGGGCCAAGCCCGGGTGGCGATCAGCGGTTTTGCGGGGGCGGAGCTGTGTGACGACCCTGCGCACAACCGTTACCCGATGCCGATTGATTACTCGGGCAAGCACAAGTGCGGCGTGGGCCGCATTCGCAAGGATACGCTGTTCGAAAACGGCTTGAGTCTCTGGGTTTCCGGTGACCAACTCTGGCGCGGCGCGGCCTTGAACGCGGTGGAAATCGCGGAAGTGTTGCATCAGCGCGGGAAATTGAAAATCTAATTTTCAGTTTCGGGTTTCGATTTCACTCTGTGGTAGTCGCAAGGTGAACCAAGAATAGCTTGAAGATTGTCTTATTGTGCGGGAGGGAAGAGACATTCTCCCAAACTGGTTCCCCTCCACCTTGTCTGAAAACGGAATCCCTTCCTGGGCAACTCGAAACTCAAAACTCAAAACCTACAACGCACGAATTCCGGGATTGGAATTCTTCATTCCGCCATCTAGATTGCGCAAACCCCACCGCCTCATGCGTTCCCCACCCACCATCCTCCCCCTGGCGGCAATCTTCGCTATCGGCGTTTCGTCCGCCTTGGCCCAAAATCCGCCTGCGGGTCCTGCCGCTGCGGCTGCGCCCTCCGCCGCCGAGATGACCAACGTCAACAACGCTTTGCGCGCTGAACTCTCCCGGGCGGACCCGGCCGTAAAGGACATTCTGGCCAAGTACCCGAATTTCATGCTCCTGCGCGCTCCGGCGCCTCCGCCGGTTCGCACGCCCGCCGCGCCGATAGTGCTGCCGCCGGCCCCGGTCGTGGGCGAGCAGGGCGCAATTCTGTTGGAGGATTTTGAATCCACCGAGGTCGGCAAGATTCCCGCGGGATTTACGTCCACCGGAAAGGTGGCGGTAGCCGACGATTATTCGCATTCGGGGGCAAAGTCGCTGAAAATGGAAGCGGCCCGCAATGGCCCGCGGCGGATCACGCTGTCCGGCGAAAAGGTGGCGGCGCTCGGCGGGACGTTTTGGGGTCGGCTATATTTCAAAGTGCAAGTGCCGTTTCCATTGCCGCCGCCGAGCAATAATCCGGTAATTCACTCCACCTTTGTTTCCGGCTCGGCGACCAGCCCGGATTTCCAGGATCGCATTGAGGTGCGGATGCTCGACACCGTCATGCGGACGGATGGCATGCATCAGTATATTTACAATGTGCAGCCTTCGGGGGGACGCCCGGAGTTTGGCAAGGGCGGTGCCTACACCCATAAGTATACCAGCGATTGGACGCTCGCCGAATGGTATGTGGATTACGCCACCCAGACCTACCGGCTGTTTATCAACGGCGTGGAAATCACCGATGTGACGAAGAACAACGGCGCGGGCAACTTCACCGGCACGGAACTACCCGAGGTCTTTCAAAACCTGTCGTTCGGCTGGAACAATTACCAAGCCGCGGACCCGGGATTTGTCGGCTGGATTGACGACCTGGCCCTGAGCAAAAACCGCATTGGTCCGCATGAAGTGTCGAAAGCGAAAGACGGATCTTCGAAGTAAGGGCGGAAGGGGGTCGCCGGGCGTCAAAACGAAGGTCCTTTTCCCGCGTGGCCTGGGTGATCAAGCAGTTCTAGAGCACGGTTTGGGCCGATGGAACCAGCGGGTCCGGCGGTTTCGGTGCCGTCGTGGGCCCGGCGGGTTTCACATAAATGGTCTGCAACTGGCGGACGATTTTCTCCAATTTGGCGTAGTACTCGTCTTCAGGCAGAGTTTCTTTTACCTGGCGGAGCGATTCCATCTGCGATTCAAGGACGTTGCGCAGGGCGCGCTGATCGTCGGTCAGGGCGCGTTCCGCGGCGGAAGTGATGAGCGCCAGATTGCGGGCGTAATCGCCGTCGGGTGCAAGATTCCCCTGCGGTTGCTGGACGAGACGCGTGCCCTGGAAAAAGCTGGCGGGCGTGCCGCGCTTGTCGCCGTTGTCGTCAATCAGCGCATGCTCCGTCGCCATGCGGTCGTTTTCCGTATAAAAATCCTGGGAGCGCTGGGCGGCGGTGACAAACGCTTCGAGCACGGAGACCTGGCCATCCTGGTCAATGTCCGCTGTGGGGTCGGTGAGGGCGGCGGCAAATTTTTCGCCGAAGCGCGCATAGTCCACCTCCCGGCCACTTTGCGTGGCCGTGACTACGATGCGGTCGCGCGCTGACAGGGCATTGATGAACGGCGCGCTAGCCGAGCCACCGTGGATGAAAACCAGCGGGCGCGTTACGGTCTTCAGCAGCGTGGCCATTTCAGCGGCGGAAATGTCCACCCCGCGTAAATTCAGGCGGGCGTCCTTGCCGTCGAAGGTGCCGTGCCCCAAGTAGACAATCCAGACGGGCGTCGAGCCTTTCGGATCGAGATGGGAAATCCAAGCCGTCAATTTGTCGTGGTCCAATGTGTTGGTGACAGGGTCCGCGTCTTTTTCATCGTCCAAGCCGATGACTGAGCAGGTGGCGCCGGCCTGCTTGGCGGCGACCTGCCATGCCCGAGCCGCCTCCGCAAAGCCCGGGGCAAAGCTGTCGTCGCCGGGTGCGCCCACGATGACGCAGACTTCGCCCGTCGGCGGTTCAGCGCGGGCGGGCACAGCGGCGAGCAATAATGCCGCGAGGAGCAAAAAATACTTCATGGCAATCCTTTCCAGCGGCGCCAGCCCCATTCCGCCAGAAAACACATGAGCACAGCGAGGAAAACCGGACCTTGCTGCCAGAGCGGATGTGATTCTTCGTCGGTGACAGGTGCCTTGCGGTTCGGGAGCGATTTCACAAACTCATCCAGTTTGTCCCAGGGAATCACTTCGCCGCCCGTGCGGCGTGCAATATCCTGCATCAGCGCCAGATTGGGTGCGAGCGATTGAAATTCCTCGGTGGCCGGATCATTGACCCACCCAGATTGGGCGGTGCCAATGACTTTGCCGTCCCGGTCCAACACGTGTGCTTCAGCCAGATAGGCGCCAGCATCGCGCGGGGTGAAAGTGGCGGCAAACTGACCTGGAGCATCCGGCACCGGATCGGCCGGCAGCGTGACTTTTTCAAAGGCCGGCGCGCTGGTTCCGTTCGCCGCACCCGCGTCTGCGGACGACGTGGCCACCCGTGAAACGATGACCGTCGTGTTACCCAAATCAAGGGGGCGGAAATTCTGATCGTGGGCGGTGACCCGCAAGGTAACGCTGTGGCCATCGTCAGCCTGCACGATTTTCATTTCGACGGGTGCAGGGTCGTCGGTGACGAGCCACCGGGCCAGCTGGCGCCAGAAGTGGGCGAGATCGTCGTGTCCGGTGTCGCCCGTGAAATTCCATGTGCTCATGTCGCCGATCGTGAGGCAGGCCACCCGGCCGGAACCATAGTTTTGGGCGATGAGCGCCGGGAAAACGTTTGATCCTTGATCGGTGACCGTCGCCAACACCGTGGCGCCGGGTTTAATTCCGTTGAGCGTATTCGTGACGAGGAAGTGAGGCATGTCAGTCAAGACGGAGTCTTCTTCGGCCTGCGTCGAACGCACGCGAGTCCACGGCTCCAGCCACCCTTCCCGGGTCAGGTTCCAGGATAACTCACCTTGTTGGGGAATCGGCGCTTTGCGGTCCAGGTAAACCGGCAGGGCAGGCGCGAGCGCCGTGTTTTGGAAATTGCCGGCATCCAGGGAATCCACGCCGCCGAGCATCAACAAACCACCGCCGCGCTCGGAAACGAACCGGCGCAAAATGGCGAGTTGGTCATTGGTGAAAAATCCCGCCTCCACTTTGTCCAGGACGACCGCGTCATAGGCAAAAAGCGTGGCGGCGCTCGTCGGAAATCCGGCGCGCAGTTCATCGGGCGTCTTGGCATTGACCACGCGGATGACCGGCTGGTCGGCCGCCTGGCTGTCATCCTTGGCCTGATCCGTGCCGGCAAACAGCAGGTTGGTGGGATCGCGTCCAATGAAATTTAATTTAGGCTCGCGCTTGGCCACGCGGATCAAGCCCACCATTTGCAACTGCGGATCCTCCTCCACCGCGCGATTCAGAAATTTGAATTCCCAATTCGGCAGGCCCGACACATAAAGGATCCGGTAGGCCGGGCGTCCGCGATCCACCATGATGACGCGGTGGTTGTTGGCCAGCGTGGCCTCGTCCAGCGATTTGCCGCCCGCCGCCGCGACCGATACTTCAAAAAATTGCGGTCCGGAGCCAAGCGGGTGCCAGGCAAAATCCGATTCGGCGGGCTCGGTGTCGCCGGCGAGATGGACATTTAACGGCGTGGGCGTCGGATCAACTTCATTCTTCTTCAGCGCGGGCGCATTCAATGAGCGCACGGCCACCTGCAGATTCTGCGCGCCCACCCCCTGTCCTGCAATTTCCGCATGCACCGCCACCGGGGCGTCATCAAAGGCCGTCTGCCGCACGTCCACATGTTCCAGCCGAATGTCTCGAAGGCCCTCGGCCTTGCCGATCAGGACAGGGTAAATGGGAACGTTGCCGAGGTCCGCAATGCCACCCGCCAGGTCGGTGGCGTCCCCATCCGTGAACACCATGACACCCGCCAGGGGTTGTCCGGACAGATTATCCTGCACTTTGCGCAATGCGGTGCCGAGGGCCGTGCGCTCGCCCGAAAAATCGAGCTCGGAAAAATCCTGCACGCGGCGCAACGTGGTGTCGAAAATGTAGGGCTTCAATTGATACTGTTCTGCAAGCGTGGCCAGCCAGTGGCTGTCGGGGCTGGTGAGGGCATCTTTGACCGCCTGGCCCCGGGTTTGTTTGGCGCCGGCATCCGTGATGGTAAGGCTGGCGCTGTTGTCCACGAGGACGGCAATTAAATTGGCGCCAGGTTTGGCGTGGGGGGAAGTCCACTGTGGGTCGAGCAGGCAAAACAACAACAAGCCGATGCCGAGCGTGCGCAACCCGAGGGCGACCGCGGTGGTTTGCTTGCGCGTGGCGCCGGGGCGTAAGGCGAGCACGGCGAGCGGCACCAACACCACGGCGGCGGCCAACGCCACCCACCGCCAGGCGTCATCCGGAATAATAATTGAAGCAAGCTCCCGCGGCATCGTGAATATATTACTGGGGTAGGGTGGGGATGGAGCGGCTTAATTGCCGAGTGCTTCGTAATAGCGCTTGACGGAGTCGGCGTATTTGTCGGGCACGGGATCTTGATCCACGGGTTGAAGGGCGCCGGGCTGTTCGACGCGCGTGAGTTCCTGGTGCAGCTGGGTGGTGACCTTGGAAAGCGGCGAGACGATGTTATTCATGACCAAATCCCATTGCGGCAGTTGGCTGTGGCGGATGTAGTTGCTCCGTAGATCTTGGGCCTGGGCGAGGGCGTCGGCAATTTGCTGGCGCTGGGCCGGGTCGTCCAGGAGGTTCTGCACCGTGCGCAGACGGTCCGCCCAATCCGTGAAAGTATTATTTCCAGTCAATGGGCCGGGAACGTAATCGGTGGTAAGTGAGCCGGTGCCCCCACCGCCGAAATTATTGCCGCCGGTTAAGGCGCCGCCATTGCGATTGCCGCTGGCGTTGGCCAAACCGCCATTGCCCGCCTGGCCGGCACGGTTACCGGCGCGATTGCCACCGCGCCCGGCACGCCCTCCGGCAGCCCCGGGTTGACCCGTACCAAAGGGTTGGTCAACGGCCTGATCCTGTTGGGCAACTTGGTCACCGGGTTGTCCGTTGGCTTGTTCGGTACCGGCGGCGCCAGCGGCGCCACCTTGCCCGCCGCGACCGGCCCCGCCTTGGCCACCCTGTCCACCCTGGCGACCTTGGCCGTTTTGGGCGAGGCCTTGACCCTGACCCTGACCTTGACCTTGTCCTTGGCGGCCCTGCCCCTGACCCTGACCTCGACGCCCACCGTTACCTTGGCCGGGTTGGCTGTTGGCGGGTTCTTGAGCAAGTTGGTTGGGAACGGACTCGGGCGGCGCGCCTTGATCTTGGCCCTGTCCACCTTGGCCTTGACCGCCTTGGCGACCCTGACCTTGTCGTGCACCATTGCCCTGGCCGGGCTGGCCATCTTGGGCAACTTGATTATCACCCGGTTGACCGCCCTGACCTTGGCCACCTTGGCGACCTTGACCGGGTTGATTTCCCTGACCTTGGCCTTGACCTTGACCCTGGCCTTGGCGAGCGCCATTGCCTTGGCCGGGTTGGCCATCTTGGGCTACTTGATTGTCACCCGGCTGACCGCCCTGGCCCCGTCCACCTTGGCGGCCTTGACCAGGTTGTGTGCCTAGACCAGGCTGCGTGCCCTGACCTTGGGCCGCGCCATTATCGCGGAAGGAATTGCTGTCTTGGGCGGTTTGAGAATTGTTTCCATTGGCACCCTGGCCGGTGGCGCCGCGTTGACCGCTGCGCGCGCCGCCGGGATTCTGGCCGGAAGCATTGGGGTTGGCGGCATTTGCTTGCGCTTCGGTTTGGCCGGAATCGGCGGATTGCGCGGCGTCGCGGAACTGTTCACTATTGGCGGGTTGTTCCCGCAGCAATTGTTGGGTCAAGCTATTCAATTCGTTCTGGGCGTAACGCAGAGCGGCGGTGTCGTCACCGAGGACGGACTGGGCCGCGCGTTCCACGCCTTGGCGCAACTGATCGAGATTGCGCGCGGCGTCATTTTGCAGCGGGCGCGCTTGGTCGAGCACACCGTTGTTGACGAGGCGCGAGCCGTTTTTCAAATCGTCAGCGGTGTGGGATTGCGCTTGCTGGCTCAAGACATCCGAGAGCTGTTTATTCAATCCCGGATCAGTGGTTTCACTGTCCTGGGCAATTTGGGTGAGTTGGTCCGTCAGTTTGCGCAGGTTATCCGCCTGCTGGGCCAAATTCTGGGCAAGCGCCTGGCGCTGGGAAGCGGTGTCGAGCGAGCGGCCGGAATTCTGCGCCAATTGATCGAGTTGGCGGATGTCATCCTGCTGCTGGGTGGCCAAATCACGCGCGGCCTGCCGGGCGGCGTTCATGTCATTGGCAAATTGATTGGCCGTCTGCTGGCGGAGCGCCTGCTGGGATTGTTGCAGAGCCTGGTCGGCACGGGTGCCCGAGGCGAGCGCCTGTGAAACCTGGTTTTGCGCAAGCTGCTGCTGCGTCTGCTGCATGTTCTGGCGGGCCTGATCCATTTGCTGGCGGATTTGGTCCGTCTGTTGATTGGCCTGCAGTTGGTCAACATTCTGGCGGGCTTGGTCCAGGTCGTTGAGGAGATTGCGCTGTTCCTCCTCGAGGCGCTGCAATTCACGCTGGGCCTCATCGCGCTGTTGCTGGTTTTGCGCGGCGGCGAGAGCCGTCTGCATTTCCTGCAGACGCTGGTTGAGGTCCTGCTGGCGGCGGGCGAGGTCATTCAAGCGGCTCTGCGCCTGCATCTGGTTCTGCTGTTGTTGCGGCGGGTTCTGCGCCGTGGTTTCAGTCTGATAACGGTTTTGCTGCTGCCGGAACTGCAGCTGGTCCAATTGTTGTTGCATGGTGTTGCGCTGCTGGCCCTGGTTCTGTCCCTGCCGCGACTGCGAAATGTTAAATTCGCGGCCCTGCATTTTGAGCAACGCCTGGTAGGCGCCCTGCGCGCCACTCCACGCGGAGGTCAGTGGATCAAGGGACACCTTGTCGCTGGCAGCCACAAAGCCGTCATCGGCCTGCTTCATAAACTTGGCGGCATCAGCAGCGGCGGCGCGCTGGGTGGCCGTGGTCGCATTTTGCGCCGCATCGGCCAGCTGGGCGATGGCGTCGTCCTGGCTGTCCTTCAGCGTTTGCACATCGTCCTTAAAGGTCGCATCGGGCTTGTCCTCCGATTTGAGATTCCACGTGGCGACGGAGATCTGACGCTCGAGTTGGAGCAGCGTCTGCACCGGATTCTGGCCTTGCTGTTGTTGCTGCTGCTGTGGCTGCCGCGGTTGGTTCGCTTGGGCGCCGGCATTGGCGTCCTCATGGAAAATGGATTCGAACGGGCGGACTTCAGCGAAAGCGAGATCGCTGGTCGTGCGGCGGACCTGGCCGTCCGGTCCGGTGTCGTCGGCCCAAGCAAACCAGGTGACCAATTCGCCCGGCTGGGCGTCCTTGGATTCCAGTTTCAGGGTGTCGGTGAAATTTGCCTGGTTGCCCGCGGGTTTGTCCTGGGGATTCAATGTAATGTAATGCGGCTCGTCGGCCCCGACGCTGTACGCCAGCCCGTAATTGAGGAGGCCAAATTGATCTTTTGCGCTGGCTTGGATGTGCACTTCCTCGATCGGCGATACTCGCTGGTCGCGCACCGGGAAGCTGATGCTCACGACCGGGCGCGTCATCGGCAGCGCGGTGATGCGAATATCCGTCGGCGCCGGATTCGGCCGGTCCGCGTCGTCCGTCAAATGCATGGTAAGTTTTTCCGTCTGCTCGATGGTCAGGCTGGCGGTGAATTTGGTGCGCTCGGGATTGGCCGCAGTGACGGGGACGGCATTACCCTTGTCGTCCGTGAGCGTAACGTCCTTCATCGGCTTGTTCATCGTGAAGTCATATTGCAACTTGGTGCCGGTCACAGCGCTCACGCGGCGCGTATCGGGAATGACTTTCTGCGGGAGTTTGGTGAAGGCCGGATAATTGAGCGTGGCATCGGCCTTGGCCAACGCGGGCAAATCAAAAACTTTGAGCGTGTACTCGCCAGTGTTGTTGTCGCCGGAAAATTTGTTTCCCGAATATTTAATCGAGTAGACGGTGTCACTCCGCACGGACGGTATCGCGGCCATGAAGATTGGATCGGCCAGCGTGCGCGCCATGGGAATCGTGCCCGTCTTGCCGTCCGGCGAGCGCCACAGCAGCGACGCTTCGCGCGGGATCCGGGTGTCAAAAGTCGCGGAGATGACGGCGGGGCGGCCGCGTTCCACCTCGGCATTGCCGGGCTCCACGGTCACGCCGAATTTCGGCAGGGAGATTTTGGGCACGGGAAATTCACTGTGGGCGATTTCGAGCAACACCGGACCCAGCGTGAGCGCCAGTGCGGCGGCAAACACGGCGGCGTGGGCGGCGAAATTCCAGCGGGTGCGGTTTTGCGGCTGGCGTTTCCAGTCGTTGAAATTCGCGTGCTTGAGGGCGCTGCTGATGACGCGTAATTGCAGAAAATTGAAACGACCGTTGTCGCCGGGGTGCTGTTCGGCGGCGGTGCGCAACGCTTGTTTTAATTCGGGGAACGAAGCTTCCACGGTGCGCGCGGCTTCGGCGAAATCCAATTTATCGGCCCGGGCCACCATGAGGCTGCGCAAAACGGCCGCCGCCAGCAAGACACCGAGCACATAGAGTGCATAGGGGGCAAAGCCGGGCGATTGGACCCGGGCCTCGAGCACGCCAAAGGCGATTACGGCCACGGCCGCCCAGCGGCGCAAGCCGCGCCGGTGGAGGCGGGTGGCCCGCAATTCGCGCGCAACCCCGCGCAACAAATATCCTAACTCAGATTGCATGGGCGGCAGGGAAGGTTCTTGGTTCATGGCGGGAGTCAGGTGGTGGCCTCGGTGGGATTTTGGTCATTTCGGCGGGAAAGTGCGAGGGAATAGATGCTCTCCAGAGCCAGCAGCAGAATAACCCCCATCAGGGCCCAGCGCCACAGTTTTTGGCGGCTTTCCAGCACGGCCCCAGTCTGATTGTCCCCCACCGGCAAGGTCAGGGGCGTGGCAGAGGTCAGTGGTTGGGCGTGGAGGGGAACACCCATTTTCTCCCAGTCGTCCATGTTCATGGGATCTACTTTGCTGGCGCCGGCGGAAACTTCAAGGGCGACCCAGCGGGTCGAGTCGGCCTGTTTCACTTGATAAACCCCGGGTAGGGTGGGGGTGGTTTCTACAAAGGTGCCGTCCGCAGCCCCCATCGCCTGCCATTGGGCCGATTCCTTGCCGAGGAGCCGTCCCGTGTCGCCAACTTCGGCAATGACCGGCCGGATGGCCCCACCCGCTGCACGTTCGAACAGGGTTTGGAGCCAGGGCACGAATTTGGTTGAGAGCACCCAGGAGCTTGATGCCGTCGCCCAATCCCCGCCCCAGATGACCACCCTGCCTTCCCCAACTGGCGCCTCAATGACCGCGGGTGAGCCGTCATCGAACTTCGCCACCACCACTGCCGCCGTTTTGGCCGGAAGCTTCAGGGATTGCGGCTGCCAAAATTGAATGTGCGTAAAATCACTGTAATGCGGGTCGGCAAAAAGCGAAAACAGCGGATGCTGAAAATCAATCTGCCCAAACAGCTCGTTCTTTTGGGCCGTGGCTGCGGGCGTCCACCCGGTCTCGCCGACGAGGTCGGCCGCCGTATCCACCATCGCCGGGTCGTTCAGCAGAACCACCGCAAAGGCGCCCGCTCCGAGCTTCTTGCGGAGCGTGGCGGTCGTGCTGGTGTCCAGCGGTCCGGCGACGACATAAAACTCGGGCGGGGAATTAAGCCCGGGGGCTTTGGCGGCATCAGCCGCTGCCACCACCGTGACCACTGGGTCCTTCCACCCCTCGGTGGCGCGTTCCAGATAAAAGCGCGCATGCTTGAGGTCGTTTGCGGCATGGTCGCCATAATAGACCAGCGTCATCGGGCGCGGAGAAGGGTGGACCGCCCAGACTGTGTTGTCAAAATTCTCCTGGTCGCCGGCAAGATCCACCCGTAGCGGCTGGCTGGCGGCCGTATCCGGCACTGGCAGCGCAACAATTTGCTTGTCCTTGGGTTGCAAGGTGATTTTTTGCGGCGCACCGATGGCCGTGTTGGTTTTGGCATCGCGTAGTTGTAGGGTCAGCGCCGTCGCTGTACTGCGCTCACTCTGGCCGACGCGGACGCGCAACGTCAGGCCATTGTCCGTGTCTTGCCAGCCGAGCCATTGCAAACTGGCATCCCCATCGTGGTCGGGAAGGACGGGCTGCAAATTAACCTCGCAGCCCTTGGGCCAATTCAGTCCGGCAAGTCCGGATACTTGTGCGCCAGCGGTGAAATCGGAAACCACCACGATTTTCTTCCGCATGGCGCCGGTGGTTTTCTCGTTCGCTTTGTCCCACTCCGCCAGCGCCGCCTCCAGCCCGGAGTCGAGGCTCTTGGCGCCCCAGCCGGGCCTTTGTTCGGCAAGGACGGCGCGCACCAGCGAATTGCGGTCCCCCGGCGCCGTTTCCTGCCACTTATCATGACTGATTAATTGCTTCACCCCGCCGGACACCGCGAGCAGGGAAAACTGGTCGTTCGGGCCGAGTCCCGCGGCGGCCACCGTCACTTTGGCGACGGCGGCGTCCCACAAGCCCGCCCGCTGCATCGAGGCACTTTCATCGAGCACGGCCACAACGCTCAACGGCAGCACCGGCGTGCTAATGAGCGGCAAATCATGTTTCAAATAGGGTCGCGCAAAACTCAGCGCCAAAATCGCGACAATGAGGCAGCGCATCAGCAGCAGCCACGGATGTTGGATGCGATTCTTGCGGTCGAGCTTGGGCGGCGATGCCTGGAGAAACCGCATCGCGCTGAAGGCCACGCGCTGGCGCGTGGCCCGCCGGATGAGGTGCGCCAAGATGGGCCCAGCGATCAGCGCCGCCCCAAGGAGAAACCAGGGAGATAGAAAATTCATAGCTGGGTCCTCCGGCGCGAAGCATTGCGCCCGGCCTGGTTGGCGGAAAGCAACTCGAGCAGCACGAAGTCGAGCGGCAGGTCGGTGGTGGCGATTTGCCGGGAAATGCCGCGCTGTTCCATCGCGGTTTTCAATTCCGCTTGATGCGCGTTGAAGCGGGTCTGGTAACCGGCGCGTGCTTGATCAGGATCAATATAGATGCGCTGGCTGGTTTCTATGTCCTCCCAGACGGCCGTCTTGCCGAATTCGAGGTTCACTTCCGCCGGGTCGAGGATTTGCACCGCGCGAATGTCGTGGCGGGCGACCGACAGCCGGGCCAGCGCCGGATCCCATTCGCTGACCGGCGCGAGAAAATCTGAAAGCAGCAGAATCAGGCTCCGCTTGGGGCAAAGATTTGCCACTTCGTCAAGGGCGTCGCCCAGCCGGGATTCGCGACCGGCCGGCTCCCGGTCGAGAAGCGCCATCATGTGGCGGAAATGGCCGGGCTTCCAGCGTGGCGGCAGATAGTCATGGACTTTGCTGTCGAACAACGCGAGGCCGACCACATCGCGCTGTTGAGCGAGAAAATAGGCGAATGTGGCCGCGAGCGTGCGGGCATATGCCGCCTTGGTCGTACCCCTCGATCCGAACAACATCGAACGGCTGGTATCCACCAGAATGAGGCAGCGGAGGTTTGTTTCCTCCTCGAATTTCTTGATATAATGCCGGTCGCTGCGGGCCAGCAGTTTCCAGTCGAGGTAACGCAAGTCGTCGCCCGGGCTGTACTGCCGGTATTCCGTGAACTCAACTGAGAAGCCGGCGAAGGGGCTGCGATGCAGGCCGGACCATAAGCCCTCGACGACAACGCGCGCGCGCAGTTCCAAGTCCTGAATGGCAAACAGGGCCTTGGGGTCTATGCCCTGGGTGGCGGAGTGGGCGAGCGAAGTCATTTTTGCAATAGTTGTGCGGTTGCCGGATCGTTTGGAGCGAGACGCCAGGCGATCGGCCCTTCTTTGCCGGGCATTAATGTAACCGTAACCGTTTTGAAATCGCGGGCGGGGAAAGCCTCGCCTTGGACAAAGCCGCTTTTATCCACCATGACCTGGATAATTTCATTTGGGAAATTGGGCAGCTTGGCATTGCCTTGCGGATCCGTGTAAACCGGTTCCGCCGAAATACTGAGGCCGATGCCGGTAACTTTTGCCCCCG